>Ga0210033_1000812_pt1 | contig 29674 bp, 25 predicted proteins | sample CryGeymeta201501_FD_185465 | JGI IMG/M metagenome (GOLD analysis project Ga0210033, IMG submission 185465) | Groundwater microbial communities from Crystal Geyser aquifers in Utah, USA - Crystal Geyser metaG 2015-01 (SPAdes) (version 2) | ecosystem: Environmental > Aquatic > Deep subsurface >... | reverse complement strand
AAGGTCAGAAGCAGCGGCCACAGCCAAGTCAAAAGCAAAACCGGGGCAGCGCCGTCCAGCTGCGTGTGAAGTCGAATGCGCAGCTTAAATCAGGTGGGTTTTTGTCTTGACGCGGGGGTCCACTTCACCACGATGGCGGGATTTTCCTTGGCACGGGCGAGTTCAAGGCGCACATGCTCGGTTAGATCAAGGTCCCCCATGACCAGGATTTTGTCGACCAACGACGCCAGACTGCTCCTGGCTCGCTGGTAACCCTCCTTGGCGTCTTTCATGGCCTGGCGGAGCTCCGACGAATCCTCGATTTGGATATCGCTCTCAATGTCTATGAGCATACGAACCAGGTCTTCAAGGTTGTCCTCCTCACGCAACCCCAGCGCGAACCCGCCGAGAGGATGACGTTCGATCTGATCCCTGGTAACTGTGGCCAGGTCTTCCTGTTCAGTCGTGAATTCCCGGTATTTCTTGATGAGGCCTCGGACAAACTCATCGATCTCCATGACCTTCTTGATCAGGCCCAAATTTTGGTTCTCGATGGATTCGATCGCCTCGTTCAAAGGTGGTAGCAAGCGGTCTTGAATCACATGCTGCTCAGCTTTCAGATCGTTCAGGCGTTGCTCGATTTGCCTGGGGCGATCTGGCCCGGCCTTCACAAATAGCTCGGCCGCCTCGAATCGGAACCGTGTACGTTGATCGGCATGGGACTTGGCTCTGTCCAGAGTCGCTTCGGCATCACCGGCCGCAGCCATAAACGCCGGGTTCTCCTCCGCGTGATCAATAAATGCCTGGATGCGCTGTAGGTGATTATTCTTGCCAGCCGCCAGTGTGGCGTCGGCTGCTGATTTTTGCTGAGTATCGAGGCGATTTTCGAGACTTTCAATTTCAACATTGTTGATCTCCAATGCATCGGCCGCCCTCTCCGAATCTAATTCGGCAGCCGTATGCTCATCCCTGAGCGCAGGCTCATTCGTTTGGGCGAATTCTCTGTAGTGGCGCTCAACCTGGGTGATGTCCGCAAGCGTTTCAGTAGAGGCCTTGGCCTCCAGTTCAGGGAGCATTGCATTAAGCTTGTCTTGTTCTGTTACAAGCTGTGCATCCTTTTCCAGGTAGCCATGCTTGACGCCCTCAGAGGCACGCCTAGCCAGCGTGGTTTCTTCGCTTTCTGGTGAACATGTGGTGCGTTCGATCTGCTTGGTAGACAGAACCTGAGTCAGCTCCTGAACCTGATTGTCAATCAGCGCCTTCTCACGTTCGACCAATGTCGGGTCAAGCAAGCAATCAACCTGTCGTGTTCGGACGCCGACAAGCCAGGTATGCGCAGCCATTGCGTCTCTGGAAATCACCCCGGTTCGGCAAAACTCTTCCAGTTCCGCGAGCACGAATACCGGCGCCTCAACACCCGCCTTCGCCAGCCTGCCTGCGGCCTCAACGGCTTCACTGATGGTCTGGTAAACCGGTGCATGCAGCAATGCGGAGAACAGGGTCAAAACGCTTTCCATGCGGTCTGTTGGAAGCTGCATCTTGACCACGGCCTCATGCACTGGAACAGACTTCCCGCCAGCGATCGCTACCGCCTCGCGTGTAACCTTCCCAGCCACAATCACAGCCTGGTCCAGGGCCGACCGTCGCACGCCGGCCTCATCCAGGTCGCCCTTGAGTCGCTCGACCTCCCTCCCAAGCGTTTCCCAACGGTTGAGGCGGTCCAGCAACCACGCATCCGGATCGACATCCCCGTTGGCAGCCTGGAACATGGCCAATGCCTCGATGAAAGGCCGGAACTTGTTCCTATCGCCCTCAATGCTACTCAGTCGATTCCTGGTCTGGTCTCGATCTGAGGTCACCTGTTTAGCGAGGCCGACGGGAGACGCCTCACCGAATAGCTTGATAAAACGATCCCTGGCTGGCAATGCCTCGATGAACCGCTTCAACTTGGCATCAAGTTCGTTGAAGCGCTTGTTCGCTGCCTCCTTGGTGGTGTCCAGAGGCTTGCGTAGATCTCGGGCCTTTTTCAATGCTGATTGAGTTTCCTGAAGAAGCCGATTGGCTTCCTCGGATGCATTCTCCAGTTGCATGGCCTTTTCAGCAGGGCTGATCGATTCGCCGTATTCACTGAGGAAGGCCTGCCAGCCTTCATAGACAGGTTTGAGCCGGCGCACCTTGTCCTTGTGGTCATCCAATGACTTGGCAGCCTTCTCCAGTTCCTGTCCCACCAGGCGGCCAGTCTGTGTGGGCGAAGCAAGCTCTTCCTCCGTGAATAATCTGCTATCCGCCATGCGGCGGTATTCCGACTGCTGTTCCCCAACATGGGTCTGCTCGTCTTGCAGCTTCTCTTTCTCGGCCTGATGGTCTTTGTACCGAGTGGAAAGTTGCTCCCTCTCTTCCGACTTGGTCGCAAGCTCCGCTTCGAGTCGTTTCTTGAGCGCCCTGGCGGGATTGGTGTCGGCATGCGCTTCGACCCAATCAAAGGCCTGGGTCACCATCTCGATAGCTTTCTCGCGGGTCCAGTCTCGGGTGAAGTTGGAGGTGAACTTCAGGAGAGCCAGAGCGGATTCACGAGAATAGTGCTGGTTTGGCTTTCCTCTGGCATCTCGGATTTTTATATCACAAGCAAAATCAATAAGTTGCGACCTACTGGCATGCACCAGCTCCAAGCCGTTCCTGTCATGTGCCCTCTGGTTAACCGCACTCGTCTGTTCCCCGGTGAACTCAGCCATTACTCGATCCGACAGGAACCACTGGCCATCCTTCATCACCATGGATCGGGCAATTTTCGGGATGGTTTCAGGTGGCGTTCTTGGGATACCTGGGATGGGGGCATCCACCACCACGTCTTTCAGCACAGCCATTTCAACCGAAAACGCACCCAGATGCTGGTCATAAGCCTGCTTGGCGTCTTTCAGCTTGGAGCCCAACTCCAGCGCACCTGCAAGTTCCCGAAGCGTGTTGCCTGCACGGCGCAGCTCTTCCGCCTTTCTGGCGGTCTCATGCTTTGCGGAAATGACCTTCGAGACTTTTTCATGGATCGTGTCTTCAATGCCATGTTCGCCTTCTTCGCCGAGATCACCCATGACATCGGTAAGAAGTTCTGGCGCCAGGCGTTCGTAGAAAACCGCAGCCGAATAGTTCATACCGGCCGGCGGCTTCACCTCGAAGTAGCCGTGTCCACCTTCGGCACCGCGCATGAGTTGGTAGATCAACTGTTGCTTGAGCGATGACATGTCGAAGAAGTCTTCGACAAAGGCAAGCCATGCACGCCTGGTTCGTTCTTTGGCATTGCTCGGAAACAGGTTGGTGCACGTCCTCAGTTGCCCCAGGAAAGCATCGTCAGCAATGAGCGTGTGATGGAGTTCGTGGACCTGCACGACAGGACAGTCATCAAAAGTTCCCTGATAGGCATACACCTCCAGCTTCTCGTTCTCGCCACTGTAGCCATACATCCCGAACACCATGGTCTGGCCACCCAATTCCCCGCCACTTTGCGCCACGAGGTCACCACTGGCCCCTGGCATCGGGATGAGCACCTGAATTCGTATATGTGTGAAATGTCCTGTCTGAGATGGTGCGAAAAAGCGTGTGCGGATGTCCTTCAAGCTCTTGCCGTGGGAGGTCAACATGGCCAGGATGGCGGTAACCATCGTGCTCTTCCCCTTGCCGTTGGGGATGTTCAAGGCTGCGTTTTCACCATTGATCTCAAGGATCTGGTGAGGCCAATCGGGGCGCCATGGTTTGGTGCGTCCGCTGTTCAGGAAGTTCGAGAGTTCAATGCGCTGCAGGATCGGCATCTTCCGACTCCGTTTGTGATTGGCCCGTTATCAACTCAACGGATCGTCGTTCAAGAGTCACTGACGCGTCGGACGGCATGAGATAGGACAGCTCATGCTCAGCGATCACCGCCATATCTACAGCAGCCACAAGGGTCTGTCGGTACTCGCCTGGGTTGCCTGCGTCCTGGATCATGCCGGCCTCTTCCATAACCTTGAGAAAACGGCTTGCGTAGGCATGGAGGCTGTTCTTGTTCCCCCACAGAAGATCCCATGCCGTGCCTTCCATCCCTTCGGGGCGGCCCATATTGCCAAGCTGCTCGATGCCCTTGGAAAGTGAATCGACAAACAATTTCTCGGAGACCAAGGCCTCGCGGTAACGGCTGATTTCCGCCGGTAGCCGATCGATACGTTCGTAAAAGAACCACTGCAAGGTAAGCCACATCCTCGCCAGCCAGACTACTCGCTCAGCTTTGCTGGCGTTTCTACGTCTGCCATCACGGATTTGATCGAGCGTCCAATCGTTGTCCAGGTAGGGCGCCAAGGTTTCACCACGTAGCCTGGTCACGACATAGATCCGATTGTTTCGCCCCGCTTTCGGGGGAATGCCGAACTCCAAGCCGTCCCGTATGTAGAGCGTGAACCCCTGAGCGGCCAGGAATTCATCCAGGTCTCGCAGTTCTGACTGGCTACAGTCCGACAGGATTCGCGCCACCTCCAGTTCGTTTTCCCGTGGCGGCCGGTCGGGTGGGTTGCCGTGTATTTCCCGGTGTTTGAGCAACAACCCGAAAACAAGCCCAAGGTCTGTTGGAGTCATGGGGTTTCCTCAAGAAACATGACCGGATCGCTCCCGGTTACTTCACGATCGGCGTGAACGAATTGGGTTGTCAAATCGGTCAGGCCAACCACGATCTTCTGGTTTTCCGAAGACAGCATCCCCGGGGCGGCATATACGCCGAAGAAATCCAGTGGCGTCTCACCCTCTCCAAGAACCAATCCTGTCAAAGACATCATTTCGCTGAAACTGGCCGGCCCTCTTTGAAGCCGCTGAATCACCAGGTCGCGGTTGCGCATCAGGAAGTCCATCAGGCGGGATGAACCACCTGCAATTGTGGGATCCACGGTGAAGCCATGAACACGTTCAGGCTCTTGGGCAATTTGTTCCCGCAAGTCAGTAGCACCGACCATCATGGACGGGTGGAAAATGGTGGTGGAGAGTCCCCACGGCATCAATTCATGTAGCAGGGCTTCGGTTCGTCGGATCGCGTCTTCGCTGCCCTGCTCAACCAAGGAGCCGGCAATGTGCAGGAAATGGATAGCCGCATTGCCTTCGTTCCTGACTCTTTGTGCCATTTCGATGAAGCGCAGGAACCTCCTGGAAAGTGATTCCACGTTTTGTAACACCAGTTCCAGGTCAGCCTGCAGATTGCCCAAGTAAAACTTGGCCTCAGTTCGCCCAGCCCAGACCGAGAAGCTGGCCTGGATGTGCTCGTTAAAGACCAGTTCAATCGCGTGGCTGATGGTGACGGCCGCCGTGCTCAAGGAAGCGGCGATACTGGATCCCTCTGCTATCAGCAAGGATCTCAACTCGGCGAGAGAGGGGCGTTCCAGAACGCCTGATAACTGCTTGCTTTTGGCTGCCAAGTCCAAGGTCATGGCTCGACAAAACACAGGGACGTCTTGGAACTGGCCTCGTTCAATGGCCTTGATCAACCTATCAGCGTCAAGATCGCTGTACAGCCAGCTTTCCCTCAACGATGAGACGCGAAGAAGCAGCCTGGCGTTTTCCGTGAGGTGTATCTGCGAAAACCCTTCTTCAACATCGATCAGCGGCGTGGTATCCCAAGTTCTGGCGTAAGTGATCTCGCCATCCTGTCCAGGCATGCCGTAATGGATCTCGCGGGCTTGCCCCAGGTTGGAAACGCAGTATTCGATGTCAGCGTCGGTTACTTGTGGGGCGCGCTTCCGTATCCTCGCCACGAGTTCGTTGATCGGGCAGAAGCCGATTCCCCTGTCCATTTCGATTTCATGCAGACACTCGATGGCGGAAAGCGCCAAGTGCAAGTTAAACCCGGCTCTTTCGGGCACATCTGGCACATAGGTGCCGCCTGCCTCCCGTCGACTCTGGTGGATGTCGATCAAGCGAGACACCGCCGCGATCAGGCGTATGTCGTGAGGCAAATTGTCTGCGGATATTGTTACCACCAGCTGTCCCACCCGATTTGATGTTGTTTGTCATGCTAACGAGGCAACGGCTCACCAGATGAGCCACTCAAAAATATTTCAACAGCAGATTCCGGATGTCCTTTGATTCATTTCAATTACGACGGTCATAGTGCACGGTCATCCACCCGCGTAGCGCTGGCATCCCAGGCATTGGCCACCAACTCGGTCAGCGCCACCTGCGGGACGTGTGCCACCTGCCCCAGTTCGCGCAACAAGTAGTCTTCCTCAAACAACGAGGACTGGAGGGGGGATTCAGCCATGACCGGAATCTCCTGACTGGAATACGCGCTCCAGCGTTGCCGGCACGAGGGCGGCATTGGCCTCGCGGATGGCGCGGTGACTGGCCTTGAGGTCGGCGATCTTGGCTTGCAAGGTGTCGAAGGTTTGCTGGACTGCCAGCGGCGGGACAGGCACTTTGATGGCCATCAGTTTTTCCAGTCCCAGGGTGCGGTTGCGGCCAGCCCCGCCGGGGGAGGCCGCGCCGATTTTTTCCATGCCGTCGTCGGTCAGATAGTAGTAACGCAGAAAGTCTGCGCTGGACAGATCGGGATTTACCACACAGGAGATGAAGCGGTGTGAACCGAAACGCCCTGTGTCCTCCGGCTTGGCCACCGCGATGGCGCCTTCCCAGGCGAAGACGTTGGAAAACAGCAGGTCATCAGCCTCTATGCGAAATAGCCGCTTACTGCCGACCTCAGCACCGTCGAGCGGTGGTTTATGAAATGTCCCCTTGCCGAAGGAGCGTATGCCCAGCTCCAGGTAACTGCCTTCGAGATTGATCTCCACTTCCCGTCGCACTAGGGGCGCTACCTCTGTCATCGGGCGATAGGGCGCGCCAGCGATGGCTTCGCGGAAGCGCACCGCCAGCAACCACTCGGCATCGGCTTCGATGGCATCCAGGTTTTCTGTAATCAGCCGCACCTTGTCGGCCAGGGCGTCGAGGCGGGTGACGATGCGCTCTTGAAGGGCCAGCGGCGGTACGGGAACTTCTATCTTGCCAAGTGCTGTAGCAGTCAGCGTTCGGTTGCGGGCCACCGTTCCGGTAGACGCCGCGACCAGCTTATTCATCCCTTCCAATGTGGTGAAGTAGTGGGCGAGATAAGCAGGCACGACTTGAGTCGGGTCGCAAGCGCAGCTCAGCATCCGGTGGTTGCCAATACAGTTGTCGTCCTCTGGCTTGGCCATCGCAACTGCCCCCTCCCAAGCCATGATATTGCTAAAGATCAGATCATCCTTGTGGATGCGATAAAGGCCCTGCCATGTGAACTCTGCGCCAGTCACGGTGCGCCGATGGAAGGTTCCCTTGTTGAAACTTCGAACACCCAGCTCGGTATAAGTCGAGTTCGGTTCAATCTCAATTTCTCGGCGCACCAGTGGGGCAACTGCCTTCAACGGCAAATACGGCGTATTGCCCCTCTGGCCTAGTCCCACTCTCAGGCCGGAGCTCATGCCTCGCGCTCCTCTTCGGGCCTGGCTAGCCGTCGCGCCTCCAGTTCCCGTCGCGACCGTTCCAGTTCCTCGGCGATCATTTTCTCGTCGGGCAGCACGGTCTGGTACTCGGCGGCGATCACCTTGTTGGGCAGGTTGTCGAGCGCGTAGTGGGCTTCCGATGCGCCTTTCCCGGCGCAGAGAATGAGGCCGATGGGCGGGTTCTCGCCGGGCTTCATCCAGTGCTCGCGGGCGTAGTTGAGGTAGAGGTGCATCTGGCCGGCATCGGCATAGCCAAATTGGCCGACCTTGAGGTCGATGACGATCAGGCTCTTGAGCCGACGATGGAAGAACAGCAGATCGACCCGGAACCAAGTGTCATCCAGCCGAAGGCGGCGTTGGCGGCCGACGAAGGCGAAGTCGTCGCCCAGTTCCATCAGGAAATCGGCGAGATGCTGGATCAGTGCGTCTTCCAGGTCGGATTCGGAATACTGATCCTTGAGGTTGAGGAATTCGAGAACGAAGGGGTCTTTGATGGCCTCTTCCGGCGTCATCGCATCGTTGGGCTCGGCCGCCTCGGCCTGTTCCAGCATCGCCACCTTGTTTTTCGATAGCGCGATGCGCTCGTAGAACTGGCTGTTGACCTGCCGGTCGAGCTGGCGCACCGACCAGCCGCAACGCAGGGCCTCGGTTTCGTAGAAGGCACGGGCGGCGGCGTTCTTGACGGACAGGAGGCGGACGTAGGCCGACCAGGGCAGCGGGAAACGCGAGGCGAGTGTGGCGAGGTCGGCAGATTGTCCAGACGGTGTCTGGCGAATCGGCGACATCGCAGAATCCGCAGACGCCGTCTGCGGAATTTGTGGCATTGAAGATTTGCCAGACACCGTCTGGCAAATTGTTTCAACAGGCCAAGCGAGGTAGAAGGCCCGCATCTGCTGGATATTCTGCCGGCTGAAACCGCGTCCGAACCGCTGTGTCAGATCATCGGCCAGCCGCGCGATCAGAGCCTCGCCATAGGTAGCCCGCTCCGCACCCCCCTGCTCGAACTCGACGATGCGCCGCCCGATCTCCCAATAGCTGGCGGTCATCAGGGCATTGACGCTACGGACGGCAGCGCGGCGCGCGGCTTCCAGCAGATCGACGATGCCTGTATGGATATCCCCGTAGCCAGTGGGTGTCGTGAGTTTGCTCATGCCGATACCTCGCTGACCAGGGCCTCGATTTCCGCCAGCAGCCGCATCACGTCCTGCTCCTTGGCGCGCATCGCCACAACCAGATCCTTCGGGTCGGCATGTTCCAGACCCGCCTTGGCATGCGGATTTTTCAAGTCGAGGTTGTAGATCGGCCAGTAGATCGCATCGCCCTCGCGCTGTGCAGCCTTGGCGGCCTCATCGTGCTGTTGCTGGCGGCGTTTGAGGCCGCGTTGCTCGGCTTCGAGGGGGGCCTTTTTTCCTGAGCCGTTCAATGCAGTAAGTTCAAGATCGATCTCCCGAAGCTGCTTGCCAAGCAGGGTGACGGCCTGGCGCTCGGCCTCCGCTTGTTTCCAGAGCGGTTCGGCCAGGGCCAAGGCAACGGCCTTGCAGGCTGCGAAATCAAACTTCCACGCCTGAGAATTTCCTTCACGCTGGCCCCACCATTCGAGGCAGGCGTCAAAGTCTTCGTATTGCAGGGGCGCAGTCTTGCTGTATTTCTTGCGCCCTGTCGGCAGCGGCAGTTCGTAGTACCAGATATCGCTGGTGGGGCCAGCGCGGTCGAAGAAGATCAGGTTGGCCGGGATATCCGTGTAGGGGGCGAAAACGCCCTGCGGCAGGCGGACGACGGTATGCAGATTGAATTCGCGCAGCAGTTCTTCCTTGATGCGGCCAGAAACACCGTCGCCGAACAGGGTGCCGTTGGGGACGACGACAGCGGCCCGACCAGGTGCGGGCTGGCGCCGGAGCTTGCGCATGATGTACTGGAGGAAGAGCAGCGCGGTTTCCGCCGTCTGCTTGTCAGCCGGGAAGCCTGCTTTGATGCCGGCTTCTTCTTCGCCGCCGAAGGGCGGGTTGGTTAGGATGACGTCCACCCGCTCGCGTTCGCCTATGTCGGTGAGCTTGCCGGCCAGCGTGTTGCCGTAGGCGATCATCGGCGCTTCCAGGCCGTGCAGCAGCAGGTTCATCTGCGCCAGCATATAGGGCAGCGGCTTGGCTTCCTGGCCATGCAGGGTTGTGCGTTGCAGGGTGCGCCGGTCGTCCGGGGTTTTGACCTGTTGGGCCAGGTGGTCGTAGGCCTCCACCAGGAATCCGCCGGTGCCACAGGCCGGGTCGAGCACGGTCTCGCCCAACTTGGGCGCGATGACATCGACCATGAAGCGCACCACCGGGCGCGGGGTATAGAACTCGCCGGAATCCCCCGCCGCGTCGCGCATCTCGCGCAACATCGATTCGTAGAGGTGCGAGAGAGTGTGGATTTCCTCGCTGGCGCTGAAGTGGATGCCATTAATCTTGTTGATGATGTCGCGCAGCAGGTAACCGCTGACCATGCGGTTCTGCACGCCACCGAAGACGTTGGCGATCACCTCGCGCTGGCTACCCTTTTCACCCGTGCCGGCCAAACTCTTGAGGTAACGAAACAGCCCCATGCCGGAGGTGCCATTGGAACGAATGGCGGTGTCCTGGCCGATGAAGGTGAGCAGTTCATCACCGCTGATGCCATCCTCCCGCGCCGCCCAATCGCGCCAGCGGTAGGGTGCCTCGATGATGGGGTGATAGGGCTGGCCGTCCAGGGCGGCCTCTTCCTGGTGCTGGGTTTCCAGGTCATCAAGGAATTTCAGGAACATCACCCAGGTCAGCAACGGCAGGCGGTCGATGTCGCCATTCAGGCCCTTGTCTTTACGCAGAATGTCGCGGGCGGACTTGATCAGGGCCGACAGTTGCTGGGCAGTGGTGAGCGGCTGCTTCTTTTTGCTGGTACGTGCCATAGGGTGGTTATCTATTTATCTCGGGTTACTGGTAAATGGCTGCCTGCAGCCGATTGATCGCCTGGCGCATCGGCTGGATGCCACCGAAATGCAGATTGGCGATTTCCGACGGCTTGCCGTAACGATCGAGGGGCTGCACCTTGAGCAGTTCCGAGATTTGGCTGAATTGCAGGATGCCGCGCTCGATGTATTTGTCGAGCAGGATGGAGAGGATGTCGCGGGCGGTGCCGCCGTACTGGATGAATAAATCTTCCGTCGCGCGCTTGGCCTGGTCGGCGCGTTGGCGTCGGGTGAGTAGCGGCGCGTTCCAGGCCAGGTGGCAGAGTAGGTCGAATGCGTCGGCATCGGCCTCGCCGCTGGCGGCGGACAATTCCTCAAAGCTGATGCCGCGCTCGGTCAGTTCGCGCAGCACTTCAATCCGGGTGTCCGGGTTGGCCCAGGCGCTCTGGAAATCGCTGCGATTGGGGTAGAGCGTGCGCAGCGCCCGGCCGGAGTATTCCGTGTATTTGACGACTTGCAGCTTCTTGCCATCGGCGTCCAGGTCATAGACCAGATGGCCGATGACTTCCACTTCGCCGCCGTCGATGTAGAACTTGCGCGGTTCAGCGGGTGGTTCCCCGATCAGGATGCCGGTGCCAGGCCCGATTTGTTCTTCCTCGGTTTCGTATTCGAACGGCGGCACTTCGGGCACGGTCTCGGTGACGCTGACCGGTTCGCCAGCCTCGTCGATCACGGCTTCCTCGATGAGGCTGGGTTCGCCGTCGAAATCCGGGTCGGCGAAGTGGCGGGTGGCGGTGCCGGTGAAATCCAGAATGTTGAAGTATTCCTTGCCGTAATCCACTTTCAGTCGCGTGCCCCGCCCAATAATCTGCTTGAACTCCGGGCGTGAGCCGACGACGCGGGCGAGGACGACGTTCTTGACCATCTCCGCATCCACCCCAGTGGTGAGGAGTTGTGAAGTGGTCAGAATCACAGGAGTGGGCTTGTCCACATCCTGAAAGTTGGCGAGATGACCGAGTCCAATGGCAGCCTCGTCGGCCGTGACGCGGCAGGCATAGTCGGGATACTGGGCCACCAGGTCGCTATTGAGGTTCACCAGCGCCTGACGCATTTCGGCGGCGTGCTCCTGATCGACGCAGAAAACGATGGTTTTGGCGAAGCGGTCGGTGCCTTTCAGGAAATGGGTGAGGTGCTTTGCGATGGTCTGGGTGCGAGCACGCAGGGCCACGACACGCTCGAAGTCCTTGGTCTGGTATTCGTCATCCGGGATGGGGCGACCGTAGCGGTCCAGTTCGTCCTTCGAGGGCCGCCAACCGGCAGCGTCAACGGTCGTGATGACACGATGCACCCGGTACGGCGCGAGAAAGCCATCCTCGATGCCCTGGCGTAGGGAGTAGGTGTAGATGGGATTGCCAAAGTAGTTGTAGGTATCCCGCTCTTCCTCACGGATAGGCGTGGCGGTCATGCCGAACTGCACCGCCGGAGAGAAATACTCCAGGATTTCGCGCCAGGAACTGTCGGCACGACTTGAGCCGCGATGGCATTCGTCGACGATGATCAGGTCGAAAAAGTCGGGGCGGTACTGCCGGAACACCTCGTTGCCGGGGGTCGACAAGGCCTGATAGATACCGAAGTACATGTCGCGGCTTTGGCTCACGTCACCAGATGCAATCTTGTGCCGGGCATCGCCGAAAGGCGCGAACATCTTAGCCATCGGGTCGTCGACCAGGAGATTGCGATCGGCCAGGAAGAGGATCTTCGGCCGCCGGTGCTCACCTGTGCGATTCCAGCGGCTGCTCCAGAGTTTCCAGCAGAGTTGGAAAGCCACGGCAGTCTTGCCTGTACCGGTGGCCATTGTGATGAGAATGCGCTGCTGGCCGAGCAGAATGGCCTCGATCACACGTTGGATGGCGATCTGCTGGTAGTAGCGCGGCACCTTGCCGGAGATCAGATTGAACGGCTCCAGCAGGTGCTTCGTCGCCGCCTCGTTAATCCCCTGCGCACCAGCCAGACGTTGCCAAAGCGCTTCGGCTGTTGGGAAGGATGAGATCTCGGTTTCGCGCCCGGTGAGGTAATCAATCTCAATGATGCGATGGCCGTTGGTGGCGTAGGCGAACTTGAGCCCCAGAATTTCTGCGTATTCCTTCGCCTGCTGAACACCATCCTCCGCTGGCCGGCTTGCATCCTTCGCTTCGACGACAGCGATCGGAAAATCACGCCGGTAGAACAGGATGTAGTCGGCACGCTTCTGCTTGCCGCGACGGACAATGCCGCCGGTGACGATGATCCGGCCATCGGTGAAGGTGCGTTGCTCGCCGATCAGCGTGGGTGCCTGCCCCCAGCCGGCTGCATGGAGAGCAGGTGTAATAAAGAGCCTGCATGTATCGGCTTCGGTATATGCCTCTCTTCCAGCCTCTTCCATCTGCGACACCATCTCCCTTGTCTTGCCAGAAACAGCCCGCTTTTCAGAAGTGGGCAAATTTGCACATTATCAACGTTTATGAGCAGCCTAAACTCTGCGTCTCACCTGACTACAAGTCACCTTCGGACTTCTTCGAATAACAACGTAGTCTTGCCCAGCACCTCTCCTTCAAAGCCCAGAGCCCGCGCAAGGCGGGCTCTGTCTGTCCATCAGGCAGAACGTGGCTTACGCCACATCCTTGCATCCTCCAGGACGGGAGGACGTGGGGGTTCTCGATGCCTGTTCGAGTCCCTGGTGCGCGGGGGAGGGAATCCCTGGAGAGTAGCCGCCGCCGCGCCGGCTTGTTCAGTATCTATTTGCGCTTCTTCTTGCCCGTAGCCAACTGCTCAACCAATTCACTTTGCCTGGCCAGCTTCTTCTTGGCCTCCTTGACCATGTGCTCATAGCGCAGCAAGGCACTCAGGCGCGGGCGAATAAGTTCATTCTTCCATCGCGTCACTGTGGCTTTCGATGCGCCCAACAGAGTGGCGAGTTCGAGGCTGTTGTCATACGGCACACCGAGTTCCCTGGCCCAGCCGGCGAGTATCTCCGGCATGGCAATGCCATCATATTGCGTCCGGGCGGAGTCCAGGGTGTTGCCGTTGTTGTCAGCCAGGTCTCGGGACGCCTTCATCACCCAGTCCGGAATGGCTGCCCGGCCGTATTCATACGACGCCAGTCGCGGCATGCCGATACCCAGCGCATCGGCAAACTCCGCCTGGGACATATCCAGCCCTTTGCGGATATCGACCAGATCCTGGTTGTCCGCTGACAGAACCCGCTGCGCGGGTGGTCTCTTCTGGATTACAGGCAGGCACGCCTTCTCATGCATGGCAGTGGCGGCTTCCTTCACGCAAGGCAATCTCAGGGTATGCATGGCCAGCTTCGATCCCTCTTCCGATTCGTTCATCGCAGCATTATATAAACGACGTCTGATTTCCAATATACCAATACGTCTATCAATATCGGACAACACCACATCGTCGGTAACAATGGGTGTGCGTCGATCATCTTGTTCGGGGGAGGAGCTGTCGGTTATTTCGGATTCGGCGGTCTCCCTGACCTTGCCGCGCATCTGGAACGCCGTGTTCCTGGCGATCACCAAGAGATAGGGTTCCAGAGCGACGCCCGGCTCGTAGTTTTTCAGCACCGATTTGTCAAAGGTCAGCCAGAGTTCCTGCGCGAGGTCGTCGGCATCCACGCCACGGACCTTCCATGCAGTCGCCTTGGCCAAGCGCTTGAGCAAGGGGTACACCGTGGCGGCCAGCGCCTCTCGCGAGAGCTGTCCGCCACGGAACTTGAGCAAGGCATCAACAGGGTTCACCACCAGTCACCGTCGTCTTATGACGTTGCCGTCAAGGCTCAACGAGAGGCCCGCTTCGGACCGGATGACCATGCGGCCTCCTGGAGCAACTCGCCCATCCGAGCGAGTTGCTCTCGCAAGAGATTGCGGTAGGTCTCCTCCTCGATGTAGCTGTCCGCGAGCATCGCCAATGTGACCAGGCATATCTCATGCGCATGCACCGGATAGCGTGAGATAGCCGATTCGGCACGCTCCATGAGATCTCCGGGGCTCAGCCCTGCGGCTCCCTGGTTACCCTGTAAGGCCATCGTTTCAGCGGCCACGGCCACGATGTAGGGCATGTCTTCGAATTGCGTGATGTATTCGTCTGGGTTTATCTTCTTCACTTCTTTTACTCCTGATAATCGTGTGTAACGACAGCCCCCTATCCTTGGTGGGGCGTCTCACCGATGAGAAGACACAGGAACATGTCGCTCGCGCCGCGCACCCAGCGCGCGTCCGCAGCGATTGGCAATTCGCAGCCGACCAGCACCTCCCAGCCTCCTGCCAGTGGGACGCAAGACTTGAGCGCTTCGACTGCGTAACAGGCCCACACGCCGTCCTTGTCAGTCCGTTCCTTGAACTGGGGAGGTGCGGAACTGGCCATCGCATCCTTTAACGCACGGATAGCCCCTTCGATGCCATCCACATCGAGAGGAATACCGTTGCCAGGGTGGCCTGCTTCGATGGGCGTCGCCGGCAATGACGATTCAGGCTTGCCCGATTTGTTGATGGCCCGGTGCTCACCGAAGCCACATCCCAGAACCTGCGGCTGGTACTTGCAGTCCGGCATCGCGGCGATGGCAGGAAACGCCTCCGCTTTGAAAATGAGGGTGAATACCCAGTTCTGGACGATTTTCCCGCCAGTTCCGTGCATCGCCATCTTGAATAACGCGCTCTTCTCGCTGTAATCACGGCCGCCGTGATGCTGGTACAACAACCCCATTCGCGAGAGCCGGGCCAGCAACAACTTTGTGAAGGGCGACATCTGCCCTCTCCCCGCCTGCTCCGTCAGGCGAGGCGCGTTGAGCGCAGAGGCCAATGCCGTCCGGAGCACCGCGTCGTTCACGTACACCCACTCGCCATGCTTGAACCCCACTCGCATGGCCTTGTTGTTCCCGTTGATGCGGCCAGGTTCCAGAAGCAATGCCTCGAACTGATCCCAGGCCCAGGCCTCGTTCTCGTCAGCTGGGGCTGAGTCCACCGGGGCCGCAGTGGCATCGGCCGGGTGATCAGTTGGTATGACCTGGATGGGGATGGCTCGTACCGGAAGCGGCTTTTCTACCTCGACCGTCTGGCTATCAAGCCAGGCTGGCAAAACTTCGATGTCCTCATACATGGCAGCCATATTCTTCTCGCCCTCGGCCATGCCGGTACGGATGTCGGCGGTGATGAGCAACTCAGTCAGGGCGCGTGTTCTGTCGTCCGCCCACAACGGCAGGCTGTTGATGTGGTGGTAGAACGACAGGGCCAGGTTCAACGCGTCACGATCCCCCTTCGGGAGCGCCCAGAACTCATCCAGGGTGATCAGGATCTTGCCGCCCTCGGTATCGTGGTTGGGCCTGACTTCTTCCACTAGCCCATCCAGGCGCAGCCGATAGCAGGTGATCTTGCCGATGTCGTGAGCCAGGCCGGCGATAGGGATCAAGGGATCGGTCGCATCGAAGCTGTAGTTGCCGTCGATGAGCGGGAAGACGATCTGGCCTTTCTTGTTCTTGTGGCCGTCATAGTGCCAGGACGGCGCCATACCCAGGATTGTGGCCAGGACATTCCGGGAATGCTGCATCAATGTCGCGCCGCCATGCCCCCCAGGCACAGGCGAGGCAGGCAGCTTGTCATGCACCTGGAATATCTCCATGACCGCGCGCAGCAGCGCCGCATGGGCGGGATGTGTTGCCTGGTAGGCGGTAAACCAGGTCGAGAACTGCTCGGGCAGGAATGGTTTGCTACATGGAGCCCTGGCCAGCGGGGGTGACCCACGCGGAAAAGCACCCAGCGAAATAGCCAGTCCACGTCGGCTGTCCCCGGATTTCAGGCGATGCTGTCTGTTGGCTCGGACAACAGCCAACCATACGGCAAAGGCGAGCACACCCCAGAACAGCCCAACCAGTATGATCCCCAGCCCCTTGAAGGCGTAGAGGGGAATTTCATGGAGAAGGGCTCGCGAGGGAATGGCCAGCACCCCGTACCAGAACGCCGTGACGATCACGAATGACGAGAGCAGGGGATTTTTCATGGGATCTGATCCGACCATTTGAAGCGCGCCCGCGAGGTCGGCGACAACATCGAGGGGTTGCGTCCCGTGAACCACCAGAAACCGCTCCAGAGCGCGACATAGCCCCGTTCTTCCAGGCGTTCCATTGCGGCCTGGGCACGGCTGCGCGCCATCTTGTGGATCAGGCGATCGAGCAGGATGTCGGCACGGATGCCTGGCCATAGCCACACGACCTTGGCTGCATCCAGTTCCTCGTCACTGAAGTGGTAGAGGATTTCACAGGCCAGCAACTCTGGGAGTGGCGTTGCCAGAAAGGGCAACGGCTTCGGGAAAATGATCTGACGGATATAGATCTGATACAGCGCGCGAACCAGGATGAGATGCGTCCTCGCCCCCAGGGCGCGGCAGCAAAGGGCGAAGTCCAGTCCCAGTTTGTTCAGCGTGCCCGGCACGAAAACCCACTCAACCGCTTTGTCGCGCGCGGCCGGCTTGGTGTTGACGTTGCAGCAGAGACGAACCTGGTCGCGCAGGGAGGTGAAGGCAATGCGTTCTTCCTCCTCCATGTAGTCTTCTTCCGTGACTTCCGGCGTTTCCAGATAACGCGGTACGCCGCCGTCCTCCAGGTTCGTGATCTCGGCCACGTCTTCGTCGACGATGTGCAGCGCCGGATCACCGAACAGGCCGGACTCCACCAGATCCCAGAGAGCATCGTCGTCGCGTAACACGGGGTCTTTCAGCCCTTGCCGAGTTCCTGCCGGTCGGCACCAGTGAGGTACTGATCCGTGCGCCGGAACAGGTCGATGCCTGTGGCAAAGCGAGGCCGGTAATGGTTGAGCTTCACGTCCCCGATTTCGGCCGCCACCGACTCCGGCACACTGATCATCGGGATGCGCACGTGATAGATGTTGCTTCCCCCGAAGGTGACGATGGCTTCGCCTTTGTCCAATGCCTTCAGATCGTCTGTGGAGACCTTGTAGACCTCTTCCTCGCGCTCCTGGGTAGCCAGACCGCTTCCCTGACTTACGCCACCGTCAGGTGAAGCATTCGCACGATTGGTCGAATCCGACTGGCTGCCCGTGAACGAAAGCGACCGGGTGACGGCCTTCTCCAGGCCGATGAGATCGGCCGCCGCTTCCGCCGTTTCCTGGGTACCCAGCTTGAAATAGATTTTGGTCCAGGTGTTGCCGATCACCATCTCTTTCAGCTCCGGGCTCACCGACTCCAGGTTGGCCAGCGTCTGCACCGCCGGCAGCAGACAGATGTGCGCGCTACGCGCCTGCTCGAACATGCGACTCCAGGAAGCATTGACGTAGGAACCGGCCTCGTCGAAGAAACACAGGTAGGGTGGCCAGGGCTTTTCGGTTTCGGGGAGGCGCTGCACCCAGGAGATGGCTGTCCGCAAGTCGCCCACCACCATCTTCCCGAAGTTCTGCGCGGCCACGTCCTTGCCCATCGTGGGCAGCATCACGTAGACGATCTTGTTGCGCTTGATCGCCTCGAACAGGTCCACCTCGGGGGTGTAGATGTTCATCACCTGGCCGAACTTGCCGGTGCCGAACATGAACATCCGGCCCCCTACCCCACCGAAAGTTTCCTTGAGCCGCTTGATGTCGATGCTGGACACGCCCTCCTTGTTGACGCTTCGGTACTGATCCAGGAACAGCTTGAGATTGGTTTTCTCGGGCGAAGGGGGAACGCGGTTTTCCAGATAGGCCAGGGCTTTCTGGCTCATGAGCAGGATGGTCAGGTCGATGAAGTTGTAGGACAGCTTGGCCCGGTTCAGGGCAGCGATCAGCGTGGCCACGCCCTGGTTGGCGGATTGCTTGTAGTGGTCGGCGCCGGGATTGTTTTCCGTGGAAGGAATGAGGGAGAGAATTCGCGCAGACACCTCATCCGGGTCGCCATAAAGGATGGGGTTGTAAGTGTTCGAGAGGTCGGGTTCACCTGGGTTGATGACCAGCAAGTCATGGGAACGACCAGCCCAGGCGCAGTAGGCGTGGAGGGTCTCCAACTCCTCGATGTTGAGCTTGCCGTCGATGAAGATCAGCCCGCCACCGTTGATGATCTGCTGAAACATGAGCAGCCGGCCCAGCACGGTTTTACCGACTCCGGACTGCCCCACGATGAAGCCATGCCGCATCAGATCCTCGTAAGGGAGGATGAGCGGCTTGCCGGTGTCGGCGAGGTAGCCGACTAACAACCCTTCGGCATGCCCCCCCGCCAATGCCTCGTAGGGCAGATTGGCGGAACGTAGCTTGAGTTCCGACTTGAAGAGCCCATGCTCAGCCCACGGTTGCAGTGCTTTTGAAGCCAGCCAAAAGCCGCCCAGTGCCGCACCAGCGAAACCACCCCACATGGGAAGCCCGGGTGGCAGGTTTTCAGCCAGGTAGGGATGGGTCGCGAACAGTCCCGCCGAAATGGCAGCCAGCGAGAGGGTATCCCGCGTGCCTCCCAAACGCATCCGTTGAACATTCTTGAATGAAAGCATTTTTGATGTACCGTTGCATGTGCTTATAATTTACCACGGCAATCAAGATGTCAGGAAAGTTCAGGATGGCTTATGTGGATGGACTCCGATGATCACTTTGAGCAACTGTGTCAACCACCCTGGCCCATAAGGCTTCGCTTGAGAAGTGAACGCTAGACAAGCGCGGGCTAGCTGGGGAAAGCGGTAGGGCAACGCCACTACTCTGCGCTGAGGTTCAGCGAATGATTCCTTAGTTCGCTGCTCTGGGAACTGGGGTGAAGACACTTACGGTTATGCACGAAATTGGCCATGAGGACGTGCAATCTTGCAACCTTTCCGAGATGAGATGCCCTCAAGGGCAAGTACACAAGGGGTCGAAGATGGACGTGTTTGTGATGGCGTTTTGAAGGATAGATCATGCAACTGATCAACAAGAAAACACTGCTGGGCATGATCCCGCTGTCGGAGAAGGCCATCTACAACATGGAAAAACGCGGCGACTTTCCGCGCCGGATCGCGCTCACCAGCCGCAATGTTGCATGGGATTTGACTGACATCACGGCATGGATAGAAGCGCGCAAGGCATCAGGCGAACAAGCGGCACGCCCTGGGCAAGTCGTCACCGTTTCTTGAAGACCCATCCGTCGATCATGTCAGCCCAATCCTGCAACATGGCCGTGCGTTGCTCGCGATATTCGGCCTTGTTGTAGACCGCCCTCACGCCTCTTTGCTCGTGGGCTAGGCACTTCTCAATCCAGTCTGTGTTATATCCAGCCTCGTGCAGCATTGTGCTGGCCGTGCGCCGAAGGTCATGCGGGCCGAACTTGCCAAGCGGCTTCCCGTCCTTCTGCGCCAGCGTATAGACCATTTCCAGCACCCGGTTCAGGGTGGCATTGCTCATGGGCTGGTCGGCGTCATAGCGCGACGGCAGCACCCATATAGACCCACCAGCAAAGGTCTTGAGCGCAATGAATATATCGAGCACCTGCCGTGACAGAAACACCAGATGCGGGTTCCGGCGCTTCATCCTCTCCTTTGGGATCGTCCATAGGGCTTCCGTGAAACTGATCTCGCTCCACTTCGCATCGGTCAGTTCGCCTTTGCGCACCATCGTCAGCAGCAGCAGCTTGCATGCCACTTTGAACTGCGGGCCTGCCGACACTTTCTCCAGGTACTCGTACATCAGGCCGATCTCATCTGGCGACAGGGCACGCTCACGCGGCGCAAACCGGGCAATGGCCGTGGGGCGCACCAAGTCTGCCGGATTGTCGACGCGCTGGCCTCGCTCGTTCGCCCATCGGTAGATCTGCATCACCACTTCGCGGGTATGCACTGCCGTGGCCGGCGCCCCCCTGGCCACGATCTTGTCGGTCAGGTCGCGCAGATCGTCATGGGTGATTTCAATCAGCAGCTTGTTGCCGAACGGGCCTTTCAACTCTCGGTCGTAGCAGGCGCGGCGCATGTCCCGTGTTGAATCGGCCATCTCGTACCCGCGCAGCCAGCCCTGCGCCCAGTCGTCGAAGGACTTGGCACCCTTGTCCCGGTTCTTGGCCCGCGCCTTCTCCCTGGCCGGCGACTTGCCAGCGGCGATCATCTTCTTGGCCTCGTCCAGACGCTCACGCGCCTCTGCTAGCGTGATACCGCCCACGCCGTACTGACCGAACGTCACCGTCTCCTGCCTGCCATTGAGCGTGTAGTTGTAGCGGAACGAGATGCCGCCCGCCTTGGTGACTGCCACATAGAGGCCGTCGCGGTCGGCCACCTTGTACATCTTGTCCTGCGCCTTCAGGTTGCGCAGCTTGGTATCGGAAAGCATGGCTCTCTCCTTTGTTTCGGTCGTTTGGTCATGGTATCGGCGAGGGCTGGCGATACCATGATTTTTCAAACCATGAAATTCGCTACTAACCTACACCACACCTAGAGTTTCACGATTTCGATACCATGAATTCCCGCATCATCAATGAATGGTATCGGCCAGAATTTCCGGGCGCCTGAAAATAATACCACTGGAAATACCATTGAAAATAACTCCTTGCCGGTGCATCGTCGTGCAAGGTGATACCAGACGAAAACAACAAAAAAGCCCGCAGTTACGCGGGCTTACGTGGTTTTTATACTGTTCAGTGCCGGATAGTACGAGACATCAAATCATTCCCACTCGATCGTTCCCGGCGGCTTGCCGGTGATGTCGTAGGCGACGCGATTGATGCCGCGGATTTCGTTGATGATGCGGTTGGAGACCTTGGCAAGCAGGGCATAGGGCAGTTCCGCCCAGTGTGCGGTCATGAAGTCCTGGGTCTGCACGGCGCGCAGGGCGATCACGTAGTCGTAGGTGCGGCCGTCACCCATCACGCCCACCGCCTTCACCGGCAGGAACACGGAAAAAGCCTGGGAGGTCTTGTCGTACCAGCCACTGGCGCGCAGTTCCTCGATGAAGATGTGGTCGGCGCGGCGCAGCAGGTCGGCGTATTCCTGCTTCACTTCGCCGAGGATGCGCACGCCCAGGCCAGGACCTGGGAAAGGATGGCGATAGACCATATCGTGCGGCAGGCCGAGAGCCACGCCCAATTCGCGCACCTCGTCCTTGAACAATTCGCGCAGCGGTTCCAGCAACTTGAGGTGCATGTCTTCAGGCAAGCCACCGACGTTGTGATGGCTCTTGATGGCATGCGCTTTCTTGGTCTTGGCGCCGGCGGATTCGATCACGTCCGGGTAAATAGTGCCCTGGGCCAGCCATTTGGCGTTTTTCAGCTTGGCGGATTCGCTCTGGAACACAGCGACAAACTCACCGCCGATAATTTTGCGCTTCCGTTCCGGGTCTGAAACGCCCGCCAGCTTGCCCATGAATTGCTCGGTGGCATCGACATGGATGACCTTGACGCCGAGGTTTTTCGCGAAGGCGTCCATCACCTGTTCGGCTTCGTAAAGTCGCAGCAAACCGGTATCGACGAACACGCAGGTGAGCTGGTCGCCAATGGCCTTATGGATCAGCGCCGCCGCGACCGAGGAATCGACACCACCGGACAGGCCCAGGATGACTTCGTCGGAACCCACGGTAGCCTGAATATTGGCGACGGCTTCGGAGATGTAGTCGGGCATGTTCCAGTCCTGGCCGCAGCCGCACAGCTCATGCACGAAGCGACCGAGGATGGCCTTGCCTTGCACGGTGTGGGTGACTTCCGGGTGGAACTGCACACCATAAAAGCGACGCACGTCGTCAGCCATGCCAGCCACCGGGGTGGCGGCGTTGTCGCAGATCACCTTGAAACCGGGTGGCAGATCGACCACGCGGTCGCCGTGGCTCATCCAGACATCCAACCAGGCGTGGCCTTCTGAATCAACGCGGTCCCGCACGTCGGCAAGCAACCGGGAATGGCCGCGCGCGCGCAGTTCGGCATAGCCGTATTCGTGCTGGCTGGCAGTTTCCACCTTGCCGCCCAGTTGTTCAGCCATGATCTGCATGCCGTAACAGATACCCAACACCGGCACGCCCAGCTCAAACACGATCCGCGGCGCGCGCGGTGTGTCTTCCTCGGTCACCGAGGACGGGCCGCCGGAGAGAATCACCCCGGCGGGCGAGAAATCATGGATGAACTGTTCAGATACGTCGTAGGGATGGAGCTCGCAGTAAACATGGTGCTCACGCACGCGACGCGCGATGAGTTGGGTGTACTGGGAACCGAAGTCGAGGATGAGGATTTTGGAGTGCATGGTGAGTCCGCGGTCGGCAGCCGGCAGTCGTCAGTAGGCAATCGCTGCGATCAGCTTTCTGAAAACCGCCAACTTCGTCAAACGTGATAGTTCGGCGCTTCTTTCGTGATCTGCACATCGTGGACGTGGGATTCCATGATGCCCGCGTTGGTGATTTCCACGAACTGGGCGATTTCGTGGAAGCGCGGGATGCTATCAGCTCCCAGATAGCCCATCGAGGAACGCAGGCCGCCCATCAGTTGGTGCAACACGGAAAGCACACTGCCCTTGTGTGGAACGCGGCCTTCAATGCCTTCCGGAACCAATTTGTCGGCATTGGCTTCGTTGTCCTGGAAGTAGCGGTCCTTGGAGCCTTTCTGCATCGCGCCCAGGGAGCCCATGCCGCGATAGGACTTGTAGGAACGGCCCTGATACAACTCGATCTCGCCCGGCGCCTCGTCGGTGCCGGCCAGCAGGCCACCGAGCATGACGCAATAACCCCCGGCAGCGATGGCCTTGGCGATGTCGCCAGAATAACGGATGCCGCCATCGGCGATCAGCGGCACGCCCTGTCTGGCGAGCGCGGCAGCCACATTGGCGACGGCGGAAATCTGCGGCACACCGACACCGGCGACGATGCGGGTGGTGCAGATGGAACCGGGCCCGATACCGACCTTGACGCAATCGGCACCGTGATCAACCAATGCCAGGGCCGCGTCGGCGGTGGCAATATTGCCGCCGATGACCTGCACGTTGGGGTAATGCACTTTCACCCACTTCACCCGATCGAGCACACTTTGGGAATGGCCGTGGGCGGTATCCACCACGACCACATCCACACCCGCCTCGGCCAGCGCGGCGATACGATCATCGTTTTCCGGGCCGACGCCGACTGCGGCGCCGACCAGCAGGCGGCCCTGGCCGTCCTTGTTGGCGAGGGGATGTTCGCTGGACTTGCTGATGTCCTTGACGGTAATCAGACCCTTCAGATCGAAATCGTCGTTGATAACCACCAGGCGTTCCAGACGGTGCTTGTGTAGCAAGGCCACGATTTCTTCCTTGCTAGCGCCTTCCTTCACGGTCACCAGCTTCTTGCGCGGGGTCATGATGTCGCGCACCAGATGGTCGAGATTCGTTTCGAAACGCAGATCGCGGTTGGTGACGATACCCAGTACCTTGCCCGCCTCGTCCACCACGGGCAGGCCGGAGATATGGTAGCGGTGGGTAATTTCCAGGACGTCGCGCACACGCATACCGGGGCTGATGGTGATGGGATCCTTGACCACGCCGGATTCATAACGTTTGACCTTGGCGACCTCAATCGCCTGCTGCTCGGGCGTGAAATTTTTGTGGATGATGCCGATACCGCCTTCCTGCGCCATCGCAATCGCCATCGGCGCCTCGGTGACGGTATCCATCGCCGCCGACACCACCGGGAGATTCAGAGAGATTTCCCGTGTGAGCCGGGTTATCAGGCTGACATCACGTGGCAGGAAAGAAGAGTAAGCAGGGACGAGCAGGACATCGTCGAAGGTAAGCGCTTTTTGAAGAACACGCATTTTTGGAAGCCTTTACGCGCAAAACCACATTATACCGATGCGACCACCGCTCACGAAGCGGCGATTCTTTATGCATGTTGGAGCCTTGACCCCCTTGCTTTGCCTGCTAGGCTGAAACCGTGACCAGTAACCCCCTAAGCAGAAAGCGTACACAGAAGTTGAAGTTCCTTGAATTCCCCAAGTAATCTGACTCGCACAGGAGGATTGAGATGTCCATTACGTGGATCATGGTCGCTAACGCCAGCCAGGCCAGATTGTTCGCCAATCACGGTCCAAAGATGGGGCTTCAGTTCATTAAGGAGCTGTTGCATCCGGAAAGCCGGGAGAAGACGTCCGATCTGGTCAGTGATCGTTCCGGTTCACACACAGGTTCACACACAGGGACAGGGCATGGCGCCTTTGTGCAGGCGACTGATCCAAAACACCACGAAGCTGAACGTTTTGCCCAGGAAATCTCTCGGGAACTGGACGATGGCCGTATCAACAACGCTTACGACCGCCTCATCCTCGTGGCCTCAGCCCCCTTCATGGGACTGGTGAACAGCCGGCTGCCCGAGCTGGTAAGGAGCAAGCTATCAGAGAACATCGACAAGGATTACACCCGTCTTCCGGTCAAGGATCTGGCGGGTCACCTGGAAAGCTATTTGTACCTATAGCAGGGGCCAGCGGCCTATCTGCTCATAAAGCGCTCCTCCGGAGCGCAAGCTGGATCTAACCAGCACTAAATCCCGCGCAGGCCAGCGTATCGGCGCCAGCGCGGGATTTTCTATTTGTGCTAAGCAATCGGCTTTTCGCAGCAAGGTGATATGGGGAACATAGGGGCGCCGGTCGAACGGAATGCCGGCGACATCCAGACGCGTTTCCAGTTGCCGCACCAGTTCCAACAACGCGGGCGGCAATTGGCTGGCGCCAAGATGAGCGATATGGTTATGCTGCCAGCAATAGCTGCGGTCGAACAATATTTCGAATTTCGGCGCCGAGACCCCCGCAGCGGCGGCGAGCAAGTTTGGTAGCCGGTTCACGGCGATCTCGCCGACGAACACCAGGGTGAGATGCAAGGTGTCGGCGCGCGTGCGACGGCCTCCCCTTAGTTCGTGCAGTTTCCCCGCCGCAGCGTCGAGTTCGTCCCTGACCGCCGCATCCGGCCAGATCGAAAAAAACACCCGCACGGGTTCCAGATTCATGCCTGAACGATCAGACAAACCACCTCCGCGGCGATGCCTTCGCCGCGGCCGGTGAAGCCCAGTTTCTCGGTGGTCGTGGCCTTCACATTAACTTGCTCCACGGCCACGTTCAAATCTGCGGCGATGTGCTCGCGCATGGTCGGAATATGCGGTGCCATGCGCGGTGCCTGGGCGATAACGGTAGCGTCGACGTTGCCGGTATTCCAGCCTTTCCGGTTCAGCAACGCGCTCACCTGGCGCAATAGCTTGCGACTGTCGATCCCTTTGAAATGCGGGTCGCTGTCGGGGAAGTGCATGCCGATATCGCCCAGTCCGGCCGCGCCCAGCAGGGCATCACAAAGAGCATGCAACAGCACGTCAGCGTCCGAGTGGCCGAGCAGACCACGATCATGGGGAATATCGACGCCGCCCACGATCAGGCGGCGCCCCGCGGCGAAGGCGTGCACGTCGAAACCGTGGCCGATGCGGAGATTCATGGAGTTTCCTTCAATTCAAACGTCAGGGCGACAACAGATGGCGCGCCGAGCCGCTGCCAAAAGCGGAGGCAGGTAGAATGGGGCGTCTTTTTTCCAGCGAGTTTGCCATGAAACTGTACGGCATCCCCAATTGCAGCACCGTCAGACGCGCCCGTTCCTGGCTGGAAACGCGCGACATTCCCTATGAATTCCACGATTTCAAGAAGCAGGGCGTGCCGGAAGCGCTGATGCGTGAGCTTTTTCATCTGCTCGGCTGGGAAGCGCTGGTAAACCGCGGCGGCCAAACCTGGAGGAAATTTCCGGAAGCGCGCCGCGCCCAAGTTGTGGACGCTGATTCCGCGTTGGCGCTGATCCGGGAAAACAGCAGTGTGCTCAAGCGCCCCATCCTGGATCGAGACGGCCAGTATCAGGTCGGGTTCAGTGAAGAGAACTACGGCGCGTTTTTCGGAGAATGAGCTTGAGAAACTCGCTGCTTGCCCTCTTCATATCGTTGTTCACCTTTTCCGCGCAGGCTGCCAATCCCCATGTCTACGAGAAATCCGCCAAGCTGCCATTGGCGAAGGCGGTCAAGCAGGTCAGCCAGAAACTGGACGATGCCGGCTATGCGGTCGTGGACGAACTGCCTATCTCGGAAAATCTCAAGCACATGGCCAAGAAATGGGGCGGCGACTACAACCGTAACCATCTCGATGGCATGACCTCACTGGTGTTCTGTAGCGGCTGGTATGTCAACCAGGTGAGCAACCTTGATCCCTCTCTGCTCGGCCTTTGCCCTTTGCATGTCACCCTCACCCACAAGGCCGGCGTCACCACCGTGCTATTCAACCGCCCCACCGCCATCACCGCCGGTAGCCCCGCCGAAAAAGTGTTGCAGGAAATGGAAGGCGAAGTCACCCAGGCCATCGAGGCTGCTCTGAATGCCAGGTAAGGTTCTCGAATACGCGCGCGAATTGATCGCGCGCCCTTCCGTCACGCCTATCGACGCAGGCTGCCAGGACTGGCTGATGGCTCGTTTAGAGAAATTGGGTTTCAGCTTGGAAACCGTGAATCAGGGCGGTGTAAGCAATTTCTGGGCGCGTCGGGGCTTGGCGGCACCTTTGGTCTGCTTCGCTGGCCATACCGATGTAGTGCCCACCGGCCCATTGGAACAGTGGCATAGTGATCCTTTTGTGCCGATGGAACGCGACGGCCAGCTTTATGGTCGCGGCGCGGCGGACATGAAAAGTTCCATCGCCGCTTTTCTCTCCGCCGTCGAGGATTTCCTGGCTGAACACCCCGAGCACCCCGGTTCCATAGCCTGGTTAATCACCTCGGACGAAGAAGGCCCGGCCATCGACGGCACGCTTCGGGTGGTGGAACGATTGGCCGCTCGCCATGAACGCATTGACGCCTGCATCGTCGGCGAGCCCACCTGCAACACCACCTTCGGCGACATGATGAAGAATGGGCGACGCGGCTCCTTGCACGGCAGACTGCGCATCAAGGGCATTCAGGCTCATATTGCCTACCCGCACCTGGGGAAAAATCCTATCCACCTCGCCGCCCCCGCCATCGCCGAACTAGCCGCCACAGTCTGGGATGGAGGCAACAACGACTTCCCGCCAACCACTTGGCAAATCTCCAATATGCACAGCGGAACCGGCGCCATGAACGTGATCCCTGGCCAAGCCGACATTGCCTTCAACTTCCGTTTTGGCACCGCTAGTTCCATCGCAAGCCTGCAAAACCGAGTGGTCGCCCTCCTCGACCAGCATGGTCTCGAATACGACCTGGAATGGGAAATCAGCGCCAAGCCATTTCTCACCCCGCGCGGCTCTCTGGTGAATGCGCTATCCGACGCAACACAGGAAATTGCCGGCATCACCCCGGAGCTGTCCACCACCGGCGGTACTTCGGATGGCCGTTTCATTTCCGACATCGCCGACCAGGTCGTTGAATTCGGCCCGATCAACGCCAGCATCCACAAGATCGACGAGCACGTCGACGTCAAGGAACTGGAGCAATTGGCCCGCATTTACCAGCGCACGCTGGAGAAATTGCTGCATGTTTGACATTGCCCGGCAGGAGCTCATCACCCTCCGCGACTGGTTGCGCTTCGCGGTTTCCCGCTTTCAGGAAGCCGGCCTGTTCTTCGGCCACGGCAGCGCGGAAGCATTCGACGAAGCCGCTTATCTCTGCCTGCACAGCCTGCATCTACCCCCCGACCGCCTCGACCCTTTCCTGGATGCCCGCCTACTGCCAGCAGAGCGGGAAAAGCTGGCCGGTATTCTCTCGCGGCGCATCCACGAGCGCATTCCCGCGCCCTACCTGACTCACGAAGCCTGGTTGCAGGGCTATCGCTTCTATGTCGATCAACGCGTGATCGTGCCTCGCTCCTTCCTGGCGCCACTGATTCTGGAACACCTGCAACCCTGGCTGGCCGATCCGGAAGGGGTGTTGCGGGCGCTGGATATCTGCACCGGCTCCGGCTGCCTGGCGATTCTGCTGGCCGAAGCCTTCCCAAATGCCGAGGTGGATGCCGTGGACCTATCGTCCGAAGCCCTGGAGGTCGCCGGTCGCAATGTTGCGGAATACCGTCTCGGGGATCGTTTGCATCTCTATGAAGGCGATTTGTTTGCCCCACTCGGCGATGCCACTTATGACCTGATTATTTCCAACCCACCCTATGTGAATGCCGAGGCAGTCGCCGCCTTGCCCTCGGAATATCGACATGAGCCAGCTCTGGCGCTCGGCTCCGGCGCTGACGGCCTGGATGCCACGCGCGGCATCCTGCACGACGCGGTTCGCCATCTGAACCCTGGCGGCCTGTTGGCGGTCGAAATCGGCCACAACCGGCATGCGCTAGAAGCCACCTTCCCACACCTGGATTTCGCCTGGCCGGCAATCGAAGGGGGTGAAGACACGGTATTCATCCTCACCCATGAACAATTAGAATTAATCCAATAACCTACACTTTTTCAGGATCACAACAACATGGAGCAAGCCATGCAACAACTCGACATCTTTGTCGCTTCACTCACCTCGTTCTGGACGGAACTGGCGAGCTTCATTCCTCAGTTGCTGGGTGCCATCATCGCCCTGGTACTCGGCTGGATGCTGGCCAAGCTAGCGCGCACCGGCGTGATGCGCCTGCTCACACTGCTCAAGTTCGACAAAGCCACGGAAAAATCAGGTCTGGAAAGCTTCATGAAACATGCCGAGCTAGAGCTCTCAGTCGCTTCCGTGATCGGCAACCTGGTCTATTGGCTGATCATTCTGGTCATGATCGTCACGGTGGCTAACTCGCTCGGCCTGTCGATGGTGGCGGAGTTGTTCAACAAAGTGGTGCTGTACATCCCCAATGTGATCGTCGCCATCCTGGTCCTGGTGTTCGGCACCATCCTGGCGCGTTTCATCAACCGGATGGTGTTCGCCTGGCTCAATAACATGGAATTCGAAGGCGCGCTGACCGTCTCGACCTTCTCCGAATACGCCATGCTGGTGTTCGTGTTCTTCATGGCCATGGAACAGCTCCAGATTGCCAATGAACTGCTCACCGCCGCCTTCATCATCAGCTTCGGCGCCGTCGGCCTGGCCTTCGCCATCGCCTTCGGCCTAGGTGCCAAGGACTGGGCCGGCAAGGTGGTTGAGAAGGTCGTCGAACAGAAGCGAAACAGTTGAAAAACGGTAACTACTCAGGTAGGCAGGAAAAACCTGTTTATTCCTAGTGTTAGAAAAGGTTGTTGAAGTAGACAATGCGGTTCATGGAGTCTCTGCCCGACCTTGACCGACTCACCCGACTTTGACACTTCCAAGTAACACGTCCAGCGGGAAGCCGCATGGCAGTAGGCATCCCAAGGGATGGCTGAAACGGGTGTGTATCTAGGCGGGGAAGTCCGCTTAGCCCAGGCTGAGCAGCGGCTTCGGAGG
>Ga0210033_1000806_pt1 | contig 29750 bp, 25 predicted proteins | sample CryGeymeta201501_FD_185465 | JGI IMG/M metagenome (GOLD analysis project Ga0210033, IMG submission 185465) | Groundwater microbial communities from Crystal Geyser aquifers in Utah, USA - Crystal Geyser metaG 2015-01 (SPAdes) (version 2) | ecosystem: Environmental > Aquatic > Deep subsurface >... | reverse complement strand
CCTGGCTGCGCGGTATCCATCATGGCGTCAGCCCGCAGCACCTACAGGCGTACCTTAACGAGTTCACGTTTCGCTTCAACCGCCGCTTCTATCCGTTCAACGCTTTCCGCTCCCTGCTCGGCATCGCAGGCGGCGTCAGCGCCCCGACCTATGCTGAGCTCTACGCCGCAAAATCACGGACCACTACATCTAGTGGATGTCTGTGACAACCGGATAAGCACGCACGAAACTACAAGGAAGAAACCCCATGAAACTCGGCTTTATTGGTGGCGGCAACATGGCGGCCGCCATGATTGGCGGCCTGGTGCAGAAAGGCTTTGCCCGCGAAGACATCATCGTCGCGGAACAGCAACCGGAACGTCGCACCTGGCTGGCCCAGGAATTCACCGTGAACGTCGTCGACAACGCCGCAGAAGTGTTGGCCGCCGAGGCCGTGGTTCTGGCGGTCAAGCCGCAACAGTTGCACGCCGCGCTCCGCAGCCTGCCGCCATTGCGGCCCGAGCTACTGATCGTCTCAATCGCGGCGGGCGTGCGTGCCAGCGACATTTCCCGCTGGTTGCATGGGCATCCCAGCGTGGTGCGTGCCATGCCCAACACCCCGGCTCTGGTCGGCGCCGGGGTTACTGGACTGTATGCCCTGCCCGCCGTCAGTGAGGCACAAAGGACGCAGGCCACACAACTTTTGGAGGCGGTGGGCAGTGTTGTCTGGGTCGATACGGAAGCCCAGATCGACGCCGTCACCGCTATCTCAGGTAGTGGCCCGGCCTACGTCTTCCTGTTCATAGAGGCGCTGGAACAGGCGGCGATCGACCTCGGCCTGCCCGCCGAAACCGCGCGCCAACTCACTTTGCACACCTTCCTCGGCGCCTCTGCCTTGGCGATCAAGGACAAATCCACACTGGCCGAACTGCGCGCCCGGGTCACCTCCAAAGGCGGCACCACCGAACGCGGCCTCATGGCGCTGGAAGAAGGTGGCGTGAAATATGCCATCGGCCTGGCGGCGCGGGCGGCGGCGGAGCGCGCCCAGGAGATGGGCGTGCTGTTCGGGAAAGACTGATGCTGACCGATGCCGCCCAATTCCTGCTGCGCACCGCCTTCGATCTGATCGCCTGTGCCCTGTTTCTGCGCTTCTGGATGCAATGGGTGCGAGTGCCTTTTCACGATCCTTTTGCCCAGTTCGTGATGCGCGTGACCCATTTCGCGGTGCGCCCGCTCAGGCTCGTGATCCCAGGCTTTTTCGGGCTCGACTGGGCCAGCCTGATTCCGTTCTATGTCGCGGAGTTGCTCTCGGTGCTGGGCAGCCTCTGGCTACAGGATTACCCCTTCGCGGCGGCGGGCGTGGCGGTACTGCCCGCCTTCCTGTTGCTGGCCCTGGCCGCTGCTCTGCGCCTGGCGTTGTATCTGTTGATTGGCTTTGTCCTGCTGCAAGCCGTCCTGAGCTGGGTCAACCCATTCTCGCCACACGCGCCCCTGTTCTACGCCCTGGCGCGCCCAATCCTGAAACCATTCCAGAAACTCATACCGCCTATCGGCGGGGTCGACCTCACCCCGATGGTCGCCTTGATCGTGGTGCAATTGCTGTTGATCGCCCCGGTTTCCGCCTTGGAGCGCTTGGCCCGTGCGATGGTATGGTGACCGCCCTGAGGGAATTCATGGTGCGGTGTCTTGGTGTGGCACGGTGTGAGGTTAGAATCATGGGCGGTGAAAAATCCCGCCACAAACGGCTCTGGGCGCCTGTTGACCCAGAACTGGTTCGGCTGCGGATAGAGGGGAAAACTCAATGAATTACGGCCTGGAAAGCGGCATTACCCGGTTCCGGCATCGGCGCGACCGGTTGGTCAAAGTGGTGACCGCTTACAAGGACTGGCTGGAAAAGTACGTCGAAGTGGAACCGGCGCAATTGCTGCGCCTGTTCGACCTGACCGAGAACCTGAAGAAAGACCGGCTCATGCTGGCCTTCGTGGCTGAATTCAGCCGCGGCAAGACTGAACTCATCAATGCTCTGTTCTTCTCCGACTTCAAGCAGCGTTTGTTGCCCTCGGATGCCGGTCGCACCACCATGTGTCCGACCGAAATTTTCTACGACGCCGACAGCGAACCCTATATCCGCCTGCTACCCATTGAAACCCGCTTCCGTGATGACAGCATCACTACCCTGAAGCGTCTGCCGGTGGAATGGAGCACCCTCAAGCTCGAAGTTGCCGATGCCAATGCCATGACCCTCGCCATGCGCAAGCTGGCGGAAACCAAGGTGGTGTTCAAAGTGGAAGCGCGGGCGCTGGGCCTGTGGGACGACAACGACCCCAACCTCTGCTACATGGTGAAGGACCAGGATCGGGTGGAAATCCCGGCTTGGCGCTACGCCATGATCAATTACCCGCACCCGCTGCTGGAATCGGGCCTGGCCATCCTTGACACCCCCGGCCTCAACGCGATGGGCGCGGAACCGGAACTGACCATTTCCGCCATCCCCAACGCCCACGCCCTGCTGTTCCTGCTGGCTACCGACACCGGCGTCACCCAGTCCGATTTCGAAATCTGGAATAAATTGGTGTCCAAGCACGCCAGCCAGCACTACGCTGTGCTGAACAAGATCGACATGCTCTGGGACGACCTCAAAACCCCCGAGGAAATCGGCCGCACCATCCAGCGCCAGATCGAATCCACCGCCGCCCAGCTCAACATCCCCACCGCCAACGTCATGGCCATCTCCGCCCAGAAAGCACTGGTCGGCAAGATTCGCGGCAACGAGGAGATGTTGAAGCGATCCGGCATTCAAGCGCTGGAAGTCATGCTGGCGCGCGAAATCATCCCCTCGCGGGAAAAGATCATGCGCGAAGCCGTGGTGCGCGAGGTCGGCCCGATGCTTACCGAAGCACGCGACACCGCGCAGAACCGCCTCCTCGCCGCGCGCCAATCGTTGCTTGATCTGTACGCCCTGTCCGGCAAGAACCAGCAGATCGTTGGCCAGATGCGGGAAAAGATGATGGGCGACAAGCAGCTCTACGAAGAGACCGCGCGCAACTTCAACGTCACTCGCAAGATCGTCGCCCAGCAGGGCTGGGAACTGCTTACCCATTTGGATGACACCCGCATGGACAAGATCATCGAAGAGTCGATGATGGCCATCAATGACAGTTGGACCACCGCCGGCCTGATCAAGGGCATGCACCTGCTGATCCGCCGCATGGGTGCCGAGTTCGACCACGCCCACCAGCAGAGCAGCGGCATCAAGCAACTGCTCAACGTCGCCTACCAGCGTTTCCACGACATCCACGGCCTGGAACGCCTGGACCCGCCCGGCCTCGACGTCTCCCGCTATCGTGCCCGCCTGGACGAATTGATGGTGAGTACCCAGGAGTTCTGCTCCGACCCACTCAACATCATGTTGGAGAAGCGCTTCATGGTGAAGAAGTTCTATATCGCCCTGGTCACTCAGGCGCGCATCGTGTTCCAGCAGGTGCGCATGGAAACCGAAACCTGGCTGCGCCTCACGCTCGACCCGATCGTCGCGCGCATCAAGGAACACAAAATCCAGTTGGAACACCGCCTGGAAAACCTCAACAAGGTGCACGTCAACCTCAGTTCCATTCAGGAACGCAGCGCCGCCGTCAGTCACGACATGGTGGTCATCAAATCGCAACTCGACCAGATCGAAACCGTCGCCAAGGAATTCTCCCTGCTCACCGGGGTGGCCTTCCGGCCGCTAGAGGGGAGCCAGCAGGCGCAGACGGCGTAGGTCGGAAAAGCCGGCGTCCTTTTGCCGGCGCCTTCCGACATTCCCCCGACCCGGCGGAAGGCGCGATAAGGCTGCTTTTCCGACCTACATGTAATTTTTTGTCACCGTAGTAATCAAGGAGAGGGAAACATGAACAGCAAATTGGCGGTTTTGGCGGCAATCGTTCTCGCAGGGGGGGGGGCTGTAGCAGCCAAAGCCAGGTCCCGATAGCGGCTTCTTTTCCCCATTCTTATCAAAAGACCGTCAAAGCGGCGCATCACTGGCAGACCATCGCCGACGACACCGCCAGCCAGGCGGCCAGCAAGATTCAGCAGCAGTCCCTCACTACCGCGCTGCGCATCGCGCCCAGCGCCTCCAACTCGGCCTTCAATCAGGCCTTCCGCGAGTTCCTCACCACCAGCCTGGTCAACAAGGGCGTTGCCGTCACCGCGGAGGATTTCGCCCCCACCGAAATCAAGGTGGAAACCCAGGTGGTGCGCCAGGCCAGTTCCCGCTACGCCGTCGCCCCGGGCACCTTCACCCTGCTGACGGCCGGCGTATTGGTGTTGCGCAATGCCATCGTCGATACCTGGAGCGGGGGAACCTTCGCCGGTGTCCTGCTGGGCACGGCCATCGCCACCGACGTGCTCAATGCCAAGGATGCCAACCCCATCGGCCATCCGCCCACCCACACCGAGCTCATCGTCACCACCTCGGTAACGAGCAAGGGCCAATACGTCATGCGCCGCAGCGATGTGTATTACATCGAAGACATCGATGGCTCGCTCTATCGGCAGGCGATGGAATGGAAGGTGGTGGGGTGAACATGATGAAAAAACCCATTGCACTCCTCGCCCTCGCCCTGTCCCTTGGCGCCTGTTCCCTGGAACCCAGCCGTCCCGCAGCCCTGTCCGTGGAGGACTACATCGGCAAGACCTATGACGCAGTCGATCAGATTCTGGCCCAGGCGGAACGCGCCCATGCCGAACGCGGCCAGTTCAACAAATTCGATCCGATCATCGTCGCCACCCTGGTGAACATCGACGAACTGGCGGAATCCTCCCGCCTCGGCCGCTCCATTTCGGAACAGGTGGCATCGCGCATGACGCAACGCGGCTACCAGGTGGTCGAACTGAAGCTGCGTGGCGACCTGTTCGTCAAACGCAGCGAAGGCGAGTTGCTGCTGTCCCGTGAAATCAAGGACATCAGCCTGCGCCACAAGGCCCAGGCGGTCGTGGTGGGCACCTATGCGATGGCGGAGAAATTCGTCCACGTGAATCTCAAGGTGGTCACCGGCGACACCCACCACGCCCTGGCCGCCATCGACTACGGCTTGCCGATGGACGAAAACACCAAGAGCTTGATTAGCCGGGGCCGCTAAAAACGTAGACACGTAGGATGCGGTGAGGCACGAACCGCATCACGCTTGGCGAGCCGAGTTGATGCGGTTCGCTACGCTCACCACATCCTACGCAGGGCGTCTTTGAAAACAGCCGGCGAGACGCCGACCTACAGCAGGATGATGTCGTACTGCTCCTGGGTGAAGATGCTCTCCACCTGCAAGGAAATCGGTTTACCGATGAAGACGGAGAGCTGCGCCAGGTTTTGCGATTCCTCGTCCAGGAACAGGTCGATCACGGTCTGCGAGGCCATGATGCGAAACTCGCGCGCATCGAACTGGCGCGCCTCGCGCAGGATCGAACGCAGGATTTCGTAGCACACGGTCTGCGCCGTCTTGATCTGGCCGCGTCCCTGGCAGGTGGGGCAGGGTTCGCACAACACTCGCGCCAGGCTTTCGCGGGTGCGCTTGCGAGTCATCTCCACCAGGCCCAATGAGGTAAAGCCGTTGATGGTCATACGGGTATGGTCGCGTTCCACCGCTTTCGATAGTTCCGCCAGCACCGCCTGCTTGTGCTCCGCGCTGTCCATGTCGATGAAATCCAGGATGATGATGCCGCCCAGATTCCGCAAACGCAGTTGCCGGGCAATGGTCAGCGCCGCTTCCAGGTTGGTCTTGAAGATGGTTTCGTCGAAGGTACGGCCGCTGGTGTAACTGCCGGTATTCACGTCGATGGTGGTCAGCGCCTCGGTCTGATCGACGACCAGATAGCCCCCGGATTTCAGGTCCACGCGCCGCCCCAGCGCCTTCTCGATTTCCTCCTCCACGCCGAACAGATCGAACAGCGGCCGCTCGGCCGTGTAGTGGCTGATTTTGCCGTGCACGTTGTGGATGTACCCTTCCGCGAAGGCGTCCAGGCGCTGATAGGTTTCGCGCGAATCGACCAGAATGCGAGTGGTTTCCACCGTCGCGAAGTCGCGCAGCACGCGGTGCGCCAGATCCAGTTCCTGGTAGATCGACTTTGGCCCGGAGGTGTTCTCGGAACGCGCCCGAATCGCATCCCACAGGGTATAGAGATACTCCACGTCCGCCGCCAGCTCGGCGTCGTCGGCGATGTTGGCGATGGTGCGAATGATGAAGCCGCCCTGCTCGCCCTGCGGCAGGAGACGGGTAAGGCGTTCACGTAGCCGTTCGCGTTCCGCCTCGTCCTCGATCTTTTGCGAAATGCCGATGCGCGTTTCCTGCGGCAGGAACACCAGATAGCGCCCGGCCATGCTGATCTGCGTGGAAAGACGCGCGCCCTTGGTGCCGATCGGGTCCTTGATTACCTGCACCAGGACGCTCTGCCCCTCGTGCAGCACCTTCTCGATCGGCCGCACGCAGTTGTCGCTCCGCGCCTCGACGATGTCGCCGACATGCAGGAACGCGGCACGGTCCAGGCCGATGTCGACGAACGCCGACTGCATGCCTGGCAACACCCGGCTCACCTTGCCCTGATAGACATTGCCTACCAGGCCGCGCATCCCCACGCGCTCGATGTGCAACTCCTGCACCACCCCCAGATACAACACCGCGACCCGCGTTTCCTGCGGGGTCACGTTGATCAGAATTTCTTCACTCATGATGATCTCGGCCAGTCAGCAGTCAGTATTCGCCAGGCGCGCGCCGCGCGCCTGGCGAATCGTGGCTACAGCACGGAGAAACCCACCTCCCGCAGCAGTTGCGCCGTCTCGAACAAGGGCAAGCCCATCACCCCGGAATAACTGCCGGAAAGATGCTCGATGAAGAGCGAAGCGCGGCCCTGGATGCCATAGCCACCGGCTTTGTCGAATGGCTCGCGCGAGGCCACATAGGCCGCGATTTCAGCCTCCGACAAGGCCCGGAACGCCACCGTGCTTTCCGACAAGGCTACTTCCAGTCGCCCCTGAAAAGCCACCGCCACCGCGGTCAGCACGCTATGCGAGCGCCCCGCATAGTCACGCAGCATCGCCGCCGCCGCCGCCGCATCCACCGGCTTGCCGAGAATCCGCCCATCCAGCGTCACCGCTGTATCCGCCGCCACGATCGGCCAGGCCGCGAGGTTGCGCCGATGCCGTGCCAACTCCCCCGCCTCCGCTTTCAGGCGCGCCAGACGCAAGACATAGTCGACGGCCGGTTCGTTCGCCAGGGGCGTCTCATCCACATCCAGCCGCCCATGCCCATTGCGCAGGTACAAAACCGCCGGCGCCAGACCGATCTGGCGCAACAACTCCAGCCGGCGCGGGCTTTGCGAGGCGAGATACAGGGGTTTCAACATGGGCGGGTTGGGCGGGGAAATATGACAAATACGAACGACGAGTACGACGAATAACGACGACGTGGCCCCGCATTTTCCACTTATTCAGCGCGCAAAGCTTCCACCGGATCGAACCGCGCCGCCCGTCTCGCCGGCGCCACTCCGGCCGCCAGGCCGATAACTACGGCCACTGCCTCGGCGGCGAGGATGTAGTCCCAGGCCAGGCGTACCGGGAGGGCGGGCAGGATCAGATGCAGTGTCTGCGCCAGGCCTAGCCCCATGGCCAGTCCCGCCGCGCCGCCGAGGGTGGCCAGCCCGGCGGCTTCGGCGAGAAACAGGGCCATGATCTGGCCGCGGTGGGCGCCGAGGGCGTTGAGGAGGCCAATTTCGCCGGTGCGCTCGCTGACGGTAATGGTCATCAGGGTGAGGATGCCGACGCCGCCGACCACCAGGGAAATGCTGCCCAGCGCCGCGACGGCAAAGGTGAGCACACCCAGCACCGAGTCGAGCACGGCCAACTGCTGTTTCTGCGGGGTGACGGTGAAGTCCTCGCTGCCATGGCGGGCCTTGAGCAGGCGGCGCAGCCCGGCTTCGACGTGCTCCGGATTGGCTTCCGGGTCGTGGGCGACGTCAATTTCCATCAGCCCTTCGCGGTTGAACAGTTCCAGCACGCGGGCAGCCGGAAGGTAGACGGTGTCGTCGAGGTCGAAGCCGAGCACCTGGCCTTTGGCGGCCATCACGCCGACCACGCGGTAGCGCTGGCCACCGACGCGAATCAGGGCGCCTAGTGGATTCGCGGCGCCGAACAGTTCGCGGCGCGCCTTGGCGCCGAGTACCGCGAAAGCGCGCGGGCTGCGCAGATCGTCCGGAGGCAGGAAGCCGCCGATCGCCACGTCCATGCGGAAGGTCTGGGTGAAATCCGGGCCGACGCCATAGACGGTGACACGGCGACTCCGATTTTGCGCCTCCACTTCCGCATTGCCCTGTACCAGGGGGCCGCTGCTCAGCACCTGTGGCGCCAGGCGCAGCGCCTGGGCATCGTCCAGGGACAGCGGACGCACGCTGCCAAACATGCCAACCGAACCCCCATGAGTCTTGGTTTTCCCCGGGCTGATGGTGATCAGGTTAGTGCCGAACTGGGTGAATTCGGACAGCACGAACTGGTGCAGACCCTCGCCCAGGGCGGTGAGCAGAATCACCGCCGCGACGCCGACCGCGATACCCAGCGCCGACAGTAGGCTGCGCCCGGGGTGGTCGGTGAGCGCGCCGAGGGAGAGGTGGAGGAGGTCGGGCAGACGCATCACCGCCTCGCCAGCGCCAACGCCGCATCCAGCTTTGCCGCCCGCCGCGCCGGCAGCCAGGCGAACAACATGGCGGCGACCAGGGCGGTGGCGACGGCCGCCGCCATCGCCCAGAGCGGTGGAGCGATCGGCAGGGCCGGGTAGAGGCGACCGAGAACGAAGCTGGCGGCCAGCCCCAGGATCAGGCCGCCTACCGCGCCCAGCACAGCGATCAGACCGGCTTCCGCGAGGAACAGGCGGCGCACGCTGGCGGCCGGCGCGCCGAGCGCCTTGAGCAGACCGATTTCCGAACGCCGCTGCGCCACCGAAACCAGCATCACATTCATGATCAGGACGCCGGCCACGCCCAGGCTGATGGCGGCGATGCCGGCCACCGCCAAGGTCAGCGCGGTGAGGATGCGGTCGAAGGTGGCGAGCACGGCATCCTGGGTAATCACGGTGACGTCCGCCTCACCGTCATGCCGAGCCTTCAACAAGGCCAGCACGCTTTCCTTGACCGCCGGCACCGCCGCGCGGCCGCGCGCTTCCACCAGGATGCGGAACAGGGATTCGGTATTGAACAGTTGCTGCGCCGCCGCCACGGGAATCGCCACCGTCTCGTCGGTGTTGAAGCCCATCTGCTGGCCTTGAGTGGCGAGGATGCCGACCACCCGGAAGCGGCGGTCGCCAATGCGCACCCACTCGCCCAGGGCGTTGCCGGCGCCGAACAGTTCGGCGCGGATACTTTCGCCCAGCACGCACACCGGCGTTGCCTGATCGCTGGGGCCGGCCGGCAGATAGCGGCCCTGGCCGAGACGCATGTGACGGATTTCCAGCATGTCGGCGGTGGACCCCAGCAACACCGCTTCGCGGCTGAGACCGCCGCGCGACACCTGCGCCACCCCGACGTTGAGCGGCGCCGCGCGCGCCACCCCGCGCAGGCGGGTGACGGCGTCGGCGTCGGCCAGGGTGAGATCACGCGTGGTCTGGCCGGAGAGCACGCCAGGCGACGCGCCGGTGGTCTCCGCGCGGCCAGGCAGGACGATGAGCAGATGGGTGCCGAGCGAGGCGAACTGCTCCAGCACATAGCGCCGCGCGCCTTCGCCCAGCGCGGTGAGCACCACCACCGCGCCAACGCCGATGCTCATGGCCAGGGCGATGAGCAGGGTGCGGCGGGGCTGGTGGGCAAGGCTGCCCCAGGCGAGCGATACGGTGTCGGCGAGGGTCATGGCATTTCTCCCCCTCCCGCGGGAGAGGGGTGCGTGTCTCCCACCACCCGCCCATCCTCCATGGCGATGTGGCGCTTGGCGCGAGCGCCGATTTCCTGGTCATGGGTCACCAAAATCAGCGTAGTCCCACGCCGGTTGAGGTCTTCCAGCAGGGCCAGGACTTCGCGGCCGGTCGCGCGGTCGAGGTTGCCGGTGGGCTCGTCGGCCAGCAGCAGGGCGGGATTCATCGACATGGCGCGGGCGATGGCGACGCGCTGCAACTGGCCGCCGGAGAGTTGCGAGGGGAGATGCTCGGTGCGCGCCGACAAGCCGACATCGGCCAGCAGGCGCGCCACCTTGGCCTTGCGCTCGCTCGGCGCCATGCCGGCCAGCAACAGGGGCAGGGCGACATTGCCGGCGGCGGTGAGGCGCGGCACCAGGTGGAAAAACTGGAACACAAAGCCGATCTTTTCGCGTCGCACCGTCGCCGCGGCGGCATCGTCGAGGCCGGTCACATCCGCGCCATCCAGGCGGTAAGTCCCGCTGTTGGGGCGGTCGAGCAGGCCGAGCAGATTGAGCAGGGTGGATTTACCCGAGCCGGACGGCCCCATGATGGAAACGAACTCGCCCGCGTTGATGGTCAGGCTCACCTCGCGCAACGCCTGCACGAGCTGATCGCCGACCTGAAAGCCGCGGCTGATGCGGTCGAGTTCGATCATCGCCGTCGCCCGAAATGTAGCGCCAGCATCTTGCCGGCGTCTTTACCGAGCCGAGAAGACGCCGGCGAGGCGCCGGCGCTACCAGAACGGTATTCCCACCGCCTCATTTCGCCACCGCGCGCACGCCCGCCTTCACGCCTTCCTTTTCCAGGGAGACCACCACCTGGTCGCCCGCATTCATGCCCCGGGTGATTTCCGTGTGCTGCCAATTGGCCAGGCCAGTGCCGACTTCGCGTTCACTCAGCACGCCGTCTTTCAGCAGCAGCACCTTGTGGTTGCCAAACAGCGCCTGGGTGGGAATGCGCAGCACCTTCTCGCGCGCTTGCAGAATGATTTCCGCATCGGCGCTATAGCCCACCAGCAGGGTTTTTGCTTCGCTCGGCTGGGTGAAGGCCACTTCCACTTCCACTGTGCGCGCCTGCTTTTCCACTTCCAGCACGTAGGGGGCGATACGTTTGACCTGTCCCGCGAAATGCCGGCCGGGGAAGGCGTCCAGCGCGATGCGGGCGGGCAGGCCGACGCGGATTTTCGGGGCGTCCACTTCGTCGATGGGCGCGGTGACATAGAGACAGGCGTCGTCGATCAGGTCGATGGCCGGCGGCGTGGGAATGCCGGGCGGCGACGGGGTGGTGTATTCGCCCTGTTCGCCGGTGACTTCCGCGACGATGCCGGCGAACGGCGCCCTCAGGACACTGCGCGACAAGGTGGCGCGAGCCGTCTCCAGACGCGCCACGGCCGTGGCGATATCCGCTTCGGCCGCGTGGCAACCGGCTTCCTTGACCTCGGCTTCGCTGACGGCGGCATCCACCTTGGCGGCGCTGACAAAGCCCTGGGCGACGAGCTTTTCCTGGCGCCCGCCCTCGCGCCGCGCCGCCCGTGCCGCCGCGCAGGCCTCGGCGCGATGTGCGCGGGCGGTGAGCACCTGCTCCTCGGCCTGGCGCGCCTGCGCCGCGAGGTCGACATTCCATAACTCCAGCAGCACTTGTCCAGCCTTCACACGGTCGCCCTCGCGCACCAGGAGGTGCGCGATCTGGCCGCCCCCCTGGGGGGCCAGTTTCGCGCGCCGACAAGCCTTGACGGTGCCGGCGCGGGTGTTGGCGACGGTGGCCTCGACCCGGCCCAGGCTGGCTTTGGCCACGTTGACGTCGATCGGTTTCGGCCGGGCGTAGTGCTGCCAGGCGAAGTAGCCGCCGGCGCCGAGCGCGGCGAGGACGGCCAGACGCCAGGACCAGCGGCGCAGAGAGGGGTTCAGCATGATCATTCCCGATGATAGGGGTGGTTATTGAGCAGACTCACGGCGCGGTATAACTGTTCCGCCAGCAGCACCCGCGCCAGGGCGTGCGGCAAAGTCAGGCGGGAGAGGGAAAGCTTGTCTTCGGCCTTCTCCAGCAGTCCAGCCGCCAGGCCGTCGGCGCCACCGATGATCAGGGCCACGTCGCGGCCATCCGCCATCCAGCGCGCCATCCGGTCGGCCAATTCCCGGGTACTGGCTTCACGCCCGTGTTCGTCGAGCGCCACCAGGCGAGCGCCGGACGGTAATTTTTCCAGCAGTCGCGCGGCTTCGCTCGCCTTGATCGAATCGGCGGACTGGCCGGCGCGCTTCTCGGGCTTGATTTCCACCAGCTCCACGCGCGCCTCGCGCGGCATCCGCTTGAGATATTCCGCCACCGCCGTGTTGGCCCAGGCCGGTAATTTATCGCCCACGCTCAGCAGGGTCAGCTTCACCTGAACTCCTCGATCAGGGCTTGTACCGCCGCCGCTTCGCGTTCCGGCGTGAATAGAGGCGCACGCACCGTGCATTGGCGTAGCAAGAGGGCGAGAAAATCCGGGTCGGTTTCGGCGCGCCACATCAACTCGGCCAGGGCGGCATCGTCGCCGGTTGGAAAGGTGCCGGCGTAATCCTCACCCAACATGCCGACATTGCCGGGGATGTCTGACGCCAGCACCGGCGTGCCGGCCGCCACCGCTTCACAGATCACATTGGCGCCGCCCTCCATGCGTGAACTGATCACCAGCAGATGGCTGCGCGCGATGCGCCGCCGCGTCTCGCCATGCTGGCGGGCGCCCAACCAGTGCCAACGAGGAGATTCCAGCGCGCGCGCCTGTTCCTCCATGCCGTGTTGCAATGGCCCGCCGACATGCAGGATGCGGATGCGGCTCGCCACCGGCAGCAGGCGCGCCGCGTAGGCGGCGCGGAACGGGTCTTTCTCGCTACGCAAATGGGCCACCACGCAGAGGCCGAAATAGCGGGTAGGTTTGGGCACCGGTTTCAGGGTGGGCGCGGATTGGTAGATCACCCGCGTCTTCGCCCGATAGGCCGCCGGCAATTCGTCCACGCCTGTGTCCTGCAACACCACCAGGCGGCTGGCCAGGCCGAGAGAATGCCGGGCAGCGGCGTCAAAGTGAATATCCCGGTAGACATCGGTGCCGGTGAGCAGCAACAGCAACGGGCGCTCCGGATAAAGCGCGGCAAAACGGGCGATGGCGGTGTGGCTGCGGCGCGCATGCAGCGCGATCAGCCCATCCACCGGCCGCCCATCCCATTCCCGCGCCATCTCCACACGATGCCCGGCCTGGCGCAGAAACCGCCGCCAGCGCACTGCGGTATGAGCATTGCCGTTGCGCGCGGCGGGTAAATAGGGGGTCACCAGGGCGATACGCATGGCCGGAATATAACTTAACGTGAAACAAGCTCACGTCCCTGCTGTAGCGCCGTATATGGACTCCTCCCAATAAACAAGGAAGAGCGGCTCACTACTGTCCGGTTAAATCATGAACAAATTCAATTGGTTGCACGCGTCACCCTGATTGGTTCTGTTGACCTCGCCCGGGAAGGCTTGCTGGATGGGCGTTTTCTCGAAAAGGGTGAGCGACAAAATCTGTAGCAAAGTGTAGAGCGAGGCGGCCAGGTCAAGGCGCTTCTTGACGATGGCAACCAGGACCTAGACCGACACCGCGATCCAGATTTGCGTCTTGACCGCATTCTCCGACGAACCGAAAAACCGCTTCATCAGAAGATGCTGCTTGATCCACTTGAAGAACAGTTCCACCTGCCAACGGCTCTTTTAGAGGGCGCAGATGCTCGCGGCCGGCAAGGTCATCTGGTTGGTTACGAAGACGAACGTCTTGCCGGACTCGGGGTCTTTGAAGCGCACGCGACGCAGGCGGTCGTGGTAGCCCTTCCTGGTGTAGTGGCCATCCAAAGCGATGGTTTGGTCGCAGATGAGGCCGGTACTGCGATCCGTCTTGGTCGAATAGACTCGGGGAAACCAAGAGCAAATCACGCATCCGGCGCCAAGGTGCGACTGGCGCGCGTATATCTGACCTGTTGCTGGAGGGCGATGCCTCCTGGCCATGATGGGCATCCACGCGGCGGGGGCTTATAGGCTTCTCGGCCTCGAAGGCCACGGCGCTACTCAGACTCTCCCGCCGCCACCCCGATGATCCAGCGGCTGCGCGGGTCGGTCTTGTTGGCCGCAGCCTGGATGACTGCGCGCGCCGTGAATGAGGAGGGTGCGCAGATAGCTGTCGCCCCGCTTGCTCATGCCCAACAAGCGCTCCTTGCTGGCCGGGAGTCAGCCCCAGCCAGGCGGCCCTATCCCGCCCACGCCGGGCTGGGCCACGGCCTTGGCCGTGACGAAACGCATGTTGGGCCGCCCCACCGCTTCGCAGATGGCCTCGGCGTCGTTGGCGTCGTTCTTCTGGCTCTTGACGTAGGGTTTGACGAACTGCGGCGCGATCACCTTGACCGCGTGGCGCCAGCACAGGCTTCCATGCCGATCCGGCAGGAAGGGAGCTTCTCGAAGTAGTCGTGGACTTGTCGGCGCGTGAGCTTGCGTTTGGCGACAACACGTTCGTCACGGTCGACTCCGTGAACCTGGAAGACGTTCTTTGCCAGATCCAGACCAATGCGGGTAACGCCCATTTTGGGCCCCTTTCTTCTCGTGACGGGTTGTGACTTCTCCAGTCTGGCATTTCGATGCCGTTGCAGAAGGGGGCTTTATCAGGAAGCCGGCGCTACAAGTGCGACCGGTTTCATCCCGCGGGGCGGTTCCTAGCCGCCATGACCCTTAGCCACTCATTCCCCACTGATGGCATTGGAAATGCGTGCGCGAATAAAAGCCGCTTTACAAGAAAAAAGGCCGTCTCTAGAATGCGCCCTCTCTTGTGGGGGTATAGCTCAGCTGGGAGAGCGCTTGCATGGCATGCAAGAGGTCAGCGGTTCGATCCCGCTTACCTCCACCACAAATCGAGAAGCCCCGGGCAACCGGGTCTTCGGCCTCAAAAGTCCCTATCGTCTAGAGGCCTAGGACATCGCCCTTTCACGGCGGTAACCGGGGTTCGAATCCCCGTGGGGACGCCAGCAGTAAACAAAAATGGCTCGCAGCGATGCGGGCCGTTTTTGTTTTGTGGCGCCGCGTCAGTCCACCCCCATGGCCGCTCGCTGACCGACCTGAGCCTGTCCAATGCCGCCGTCCCTTGGCCTCGATGATCTTAATAAAAGGCCGTTGAATGAGCCCGCCCGAGCATTCCAGCGGGGCGGACTCACTGAAGGCGTGAAGGTGACGGTTTTCACGGTGACGACTTCACCTGTATGACGTAATTCTTATCGCCCGATGGTGTTCTCTGTATCCCTCGCCTCGGACAACCCAACCAGCTTGCTCGGCTGGGAATAGCACACGGCACACAGGGCTGCACGGGTCTGGTTAGCGATGTCAGGTTATATCGCCCCACACCTAACCTGAACTATTTGGTCAGTGCCAAAAATAACTCTGGCAGTTTTTCCGGCAGGCGTTGGATGTTGTCGATCACGCTGTATTGCCGACCGAAGATGCCGCTGACGTATTCATCGGCGTGACGGTCGAGGCTGATGCAGTAAGTGAAGATGCCGTCACGGTCGAGTTCTTTCACCGCCTGGCGGGTGTCCTCGATCAGCAGTTGCTCGTCGTGGGTATCCACGTCCGAGGGTTGGCCGTCGGTCAGGATGAGCATCAGTTTCTTGTCGGCGGGACGCATTTTCAGGTAGTGCGCGGCGTGGCGCATGGCCGCGCCCATGCGGGTGGAATAGCCGGCCTGCATGGCGGCCAGGCGGCCCTTGGCGTCGTCGCCCCAGGCTTCGCCGTAACCCTTGATGTGCAGATAACGCACGTCGTGGCGGGTGTTGGAATGGAAGCCGGCGATGGCGAACGGGTCGCCCAGTTGTTCGACTGCAAAGGCCAGTAAGGAGACCGCTTCCTGGCTGAGTTCAAGGATGCTTTGTTCAGAACCGGAAGCCTTTTCATTGAGCGATTCCGACAGGTCGAGCAGCAACATGACGGCGATGTTGCGGCCATCGGTGCGGTGGCTCATGTTGATGCGCGGGTCGGGATTGGCGCCGCCTTTGAAGTCGATCAGCGAGCGGATGGCGACGTCGAGATCGAGTTCGCTGCCTTCTTCCTGGTAGCGGATGCGCACCTTGTCCTGCGGTTTCAACAGGTCGAGGATGCGTTTCAGGCGTTTGGCCAGCGCGGCATGTTTTTCCAGCAGGCGGTCGATGTCGGCTGGATTGCCTTTCGGGTGCAGCACTTCGTACACGCTGGCCCAGTCCGGGCGGTAGGTCAGGGTTTTGTAGTCCCATTCCGGGTAATGCCGTGGCGGCAGGCCTTTGATTTCCTCGCCCGGCTCGATCTTGCGTTCTGCGTCGTAGGCTTCTTCTTCGTCGCCCGCCTCGATGAATTTCCACATCTGGCGGTTGTCGTCGCGGTAATCGACGACGGTATTGTCGAACTGAATCCTGGCGAGTTGATCACTCTGGCGACGGGTTTGGGCGACATAGCTCAGCGCCAGGGCGGCGATGTCCTGGGTATTCGATTGACCTTGCGCCATCAGGGCATGAAAGCGTTCGCTGAAAACCAGCAAGTCGGCATCCTGGTAACCATGTTCCGGGTCGAGCAGCGCACGCGACAGCATGGCCATGCGGTGGCGCAGGCAAGAGGTGTTTTCCGGGTCGCAGGCATCTTCAACCGGCTTCGGATGCAGCGCCAGAAGGATGCGCTTCAAGCCAGGGAATTCGCGGCAGAGCAGGGAGTCGACGCGGCTGTCTTCGAAGAACTCTACCGCCATGCGCTGGAACGGGCTCCAATTGTCGGCGATCTGCGCGGTGGTGTAGCGCCGATGGCCGACCATGTGGGCGAGGGTGGCGCGATAGCGATCGAGGCCGGGAATCGAAATCCCCTCTCCCCCTGCCCCTCCCCCGCTGGCGGGGGAGGGGAGGCTGAAGTCGTCGTAGACATCCGGGATGCGCATCCCCAGCTTGTCGTAATACGGCACCGGTTTGCGCAACTCGTCGAAGGCGGTGGAGTAGGGCACCAGTTGCTGCGGGTCCCGCCAGAGCGCGCGCAGGTAGAGATCGAGCTTGCGTTCGACATCCATGAACAGCGTGCCGTGTCGTTCGCGTTGCAGCACGGCACGGCTGTCGGCGGACTGAACACTGAAGTAGTCCTTCTGCCGCTCCGGGTGGCTGCGGTAATTGCGGATGCCATATTCGACCCAGTTTTTCAGGCCGACCAGACTGAGTTGGCTGAGCAGGAACGGCGCTTGTGCAAAGAAATCAGGCAGGCCCGGGCTGGGAAACGTGGTGTGGTGGCCGTGGATGGAGCCGGTGGTGCGCTGCATGAAATCGAGCGTGATATCAAAGTAATCACGCATCCGTTCCGCGGAGTGCAGGCGGCGCGCCACCGGCGCCAGGGTTTGCAGGAAGGGGCGAAAAGCGCGGCCGTTGGGCGATTTCTGCATGTGCTGGATCAGCGCCATGACTTCCGGCAACGTGTCTTCGCCGATCGCCTTGGCGGCGGAGGGCCATTCCTCCAGAAATGCCAGCATCGGTTCGACGCCGCGTCCCAACTTGCCGATGACGCGGGCGGCTTCGAGGTATTGCTGGATGCCCTCGCGCGTGAGAATGGCCAGGGCTTCCGCCATGACATCCTCGAACAGCTCCTCAACCGGTTTGAAGCGGGTGTCCAGGGTGGCCCAGTAGGCCTGCATCAGGGGGTGTTGGTAGGCGGTTTCGCTCATGCTTTCGTCCTGTTTTGGTGCGCGCGGTGCACCCTACGCTAGGGTGCGCCGCGCGCACCGTCCTTCATTCACCAAAATCACCCTCGATATCCGACGCGCATGCCCAATCCATTGAGTAGATACCTTGCTCAACAAATTTCCGGAAACTGGAATGCGGCCAATCCGCCGGGCTCTTTGCATAACCATGCTTCACCGGGTTGAAATGGATGTAATCCATGTGTCTCGCATAGTCGTCGTCATTGCGTATCAGGTGTTCCCAGAATCGGCGCTGCCATAAACCGTATTCTCGACGCGCCTTCATCGAAGCGGACATGGGCACTGTGGCTGGTTCATCTACCGTCTTCGAAACGTGGCGTTTGATCATTCCCCAGCGCGCACCGAAGTCCGCATTCCCCGGCGGCAGCGTCCATATGGCATGAGGATGGTCGGGAAGGATCACCACGGCATCGAGCTTGAATGGCCGGGTCTGACGGACGTTACGGAAGGCATCACGCAACGGGTCCAATACCTCGGGACGCAAGAGTATCGGCTGGCGACGATAAGTAACCACCGTGAAAAAATAGGTAGCCCCATCTTCGTGTGCTCGCCGATAGTTGGACATTTCCGGTAGCCATTGTTTGGTGCGCGCGGCGCACCCTACGGTAGGGTGCGTCATACGCACCATCCATCAAGCAAACACCGCATCAATCGCGTGATCCAGCGTTTCGCGGATGTCCGCGTCGTCGGTGATCGGGCGCACCAGGGCCATGCGGCAGGCGTCCACCGGGTCCACACCATCCTTGATTAGCGTGGCGGCGTACACCAGCAGGCGGGTGGAGATGCCTTCGTCGAGGCCGTGGCCTTTCAGGTTGCGGGCGGTGTGCGCGATCTTCACCAACTGGCCGGCGACGGCTTCGTCGAGGCCGGTTTCGCGGGCCAGGATGGTGGTTTCCAGCGCGGCATTCGGGTAATCGAAATCGAAGGCGGTGAAACGCTGTTTGGTGGACTGCTTCAAATCCTTCATCAGCGACTGGTAGCCGGGGTTGTAAGAGATCACCAGTTGGAAATCGGGGTGCGCGTGGATCAGCTCGCCCTTCTTGTCCAGCGGCAAAGTGCGGCGGTGGTCGGTCAGCGGATGGATAACCACGGTGGTGTCCTGCCGCGCTTCGACGATTTCATCGAGATAACAAATCGCTCCGATGCGAGCGGCGGTGGTCAGCGGGCCGTCCAGCCAGCGGGTGCCGCCCGCTTCCAGCAGATAGCGGCCGACCAGGTCGCTGGCGGTCATGTCTTCGTTGCAGGCGACGGTAATCAGCGGGCGGTCGAGCTTCCAGGCCATGTATTCGATGAAGCGCGATTTGCCGCAGCCGGTGGGGCCTTTCACCATCACCGGCAGGCGATTGCGGTAGGCGGCTTCGTAAAGCTGAACTTCCTTGCCCTGGGCCTGGTAGTAGGGTTCCTGGTGAACCTTGTATTGCTCTTTGTCGGTGCTCATTGCGTGTCTCCAGAAAGCTTGTATTTGCCGTGCGTTGATCCGGTAGGGTGCGCCGCGCGCACCGGGAAACATTGAGTGGTGCGCACGGCGCACCCTACGGAATCAGGTCGGCTCAAGGGTTATCCGAAGCCAGAAGAAAAACGCCCCCAGTAAACCGGGGGCGCTTCTTGCTGCCTCAGTGCACGACCTGATTACTTGTGCACGCCCAGCTTCTCACGCCAGCCGGGGAACAGCTTGTCGGCGTCACCGGGGAACGATTCGAAGGCGCGGGCGAATTCCTTGTGTTCGCGGGCCCACTGGATCGGGTCGGCGCCGGCCTTCCAGCATTCGTAGGCCTGGCGCAGCGAGATCGCGCCGGCCGCCGGGCTGTCGATATGGCCGTAGGCGCCGCCGCCGGCGGTGTTGATGACGTTGCCGTGGCCGAGGTTTTCGAAGAAGCCGGGCAGACGCAGCGCGTTCATGCCGCCGGAGATGATCGGCGTGGTGGGCTTCATGCCGTACCACTTCTGGAAGTAGACCGGGCCCTGGCACTCGTCACGCTCGATCATGTAGGCGATGACGCGGTCGTCGCCTTCGCCTTCCATCTTGCCGTAGCCCATGGTGCCGACGTGGATGCCGGAGGCGCCTTGCAGACGGGACATCTTGGCCAGCACGAAGGCGGTGTAGCCGCGCTTGGCGGAGGGCGAAGTGACCATACCGTGGCCGGCGCGGTGATAGTGCAGGTACTGGTTGGGGTATTGGCGACGGGCGGTGGTGATCATGCCGGGGCCGCCGACGAAACCGTCGACCAGGAAGGCCAGCTTGTCGGCATCAGGGCCGAAGGTCTCCAGCGCGAAATCGGCGCGGGCGCACATTTCATAGTGGTCGTCGGCGGTGATGTTCATCGAGAACAGCTTGGCCTGGCCGGTTTCGTCCTGGGCGCGCTTGAGCGAGTCGTAGACCAGCGGCAGCACCTTCTTGATCGGGCAGAACACCTGGTTGCCCTGCGGTTCGTCGTTCTTGATGAAGTCGCCGCCGAGCCAGAACTGGTAGGCCGCCGCCGCGAAGGGTTCAGGACGCAGGCCCAGCTTGGGCTTGATGATGGTGCCGGAAATATAACCGCCATTCTCGACCGGGCGGCCGAGGATGCGCCACAGGTCGGAGATGCCCTTGGCCGGGCCGTCGAACATCTGGACCACGCGCGGCGGCACATAGAAGTCGATCATCTTGGCGTGTTCAATGTCGCCCATGCCCTGATTGTTGCCGATCGCCATGGTCAGGAAGGACACCAGCATGAAGCGGCCGTCGGTGACGTTGCGGTCGAACAGGTCGATCGGATAGGCGATCCGCATGTCTTCAGTCGCCTCATCGATGAGATACACCAGCGCATCGACGCCCTTGGTGAAGTCGTCGGTGGTGGAGACTTCGACGTTGGTGCCGGTCGAGGATTCGGCAGCGAAGTGGGCGGCGGCTTCGAGGTAACCATGGCCGGACTTCGGCTTCATCTTGTAGGCGACCAGGATGTGTTTGCCACCCTTGATCAGGTCTTCTTCTTTCAGGCTGAGGTCGGAATAACGTGCTGACTGATCCATGACTTGCTCCTTAGAAATAAACTGAATTTATCGATTCCAAGGCCTGTCCCTTGCGTGGCGTGCCGACTGGAATGGGCGAACTATAGCGGCACCACAACATAAGAAAAAATCATGATTTCTGATGGTTGGCATAAGCCTTTACTTATAATCCGCCGATGCTCCATCTGACCCTCCGCCAACTCCAGGTTTTCGAATCCGCCGCCCGCCATCTGTCTTTATCGCGCGCGGCGGAGGAGCTGCATCTGTCGCAGCCCGGGGTCTCCATGCAGTTGAAAAAGCTGGCCGAAGCGGTGGGCCACCCCTTGCTGGAGCAGACCGGCAAGCGAATCAATCTCACCGAGCAGGGCCAGGAACTGGTGTCTACCGCGCGCGAGATCCTCGGCGCGGTAGTGCGTTACGAACATTCTCTGGTGGCGCGCCGAGGGCTGAGCGGCGGCAGCCTGCGCATTGTCGCCATCACCACCGCCAGCTATTTCGTGCCGCGCCTCTTGGGCGAATTTTCCAAGCGGCATCTGGGCGTGAAAGTATTCCTGCGTGTTACCAACCGCGAACAAGTGCTCTCCAGCCTGGCGGCCGGGCAGGACGATCTCTACATCCTGGGACAGCCGCCCGAGGGGCTGGCGGTCACCGCCATACCTTTTCTGAAAAACCCGCTGGTGGTGCTGGCCGCGCCCGATCACCCCCTGGCTGACCACAAGGCCATTCCAGTCGCGCGTCTGGCCGAGGAACCCTGGCTGCTGCGGGAACCCGGTTCCGGCACCCGGCTGGCGGTGGAACGCCTGTTCGCCGACCGTGGCTTTCAGCTTTCTCCGCGCATGGAATTGGGCAGCAACGAGGCGATCAAGCAGGCTGTACTGGCCGGCCTGGGTATTTCCGTGGTATCTCGCCACACCCTCTCGCTGCACGCCCCGGGCCAGTTCGCCCTCCTCGACGCGGAAGGTTTCCCGATCCCGCGCCAGTGGTATGCGGTCTACCCCGCCGGCCGCCAGCGCAGCGTGGTGGCGCGCACCTTTCTCGACTTTCTTTTATCCGATGGAACCAGGCTATGAGCATTTTCCAATGACCGCTTCCCAGAAACCCCGGCGCGCGCAAGCGCGCCACCTGAAAGCCCCCGAACCCAGTACTTTTCCCGCTCTGGCGACCGCCCTCGACGCCCTGGAACGGGTGCTCGAATTTGAACGGCCGGCTGATGCCGTGCTCTCCTATTTCTTCCGCAACGATCCCAAGCTGGGTAGCCATGACCGCGCCTTCATCGCCGAGGCGGTTTACGGCGTCTTGCGCCGATTGCGCGGCCTGCAAGCCCTCGCCGCGCCGGCCACCCCACGCCGTCTGCTCCTGGCTTGGGCTGCGCGGCATGGCGGCATCAACCTGCGGCAGTTCGAAGGTGTGGTGAAAGACGATGAACTCACCTGGCTGAAGGAAATGAAGGCCGCCGATCTGGCCACACAGCCGGAAGCGGTGCGCCTGGAACTACCGGATTGGTTATATGAAAAGCTCCATGCCCGTTTCGGCGACCACCTGCCGGCGCTGGCCGAGGCGCTCAACCGCCCGGCGCCGCTGGATCTGCGCGTGAATACCCTAAAAATGGCGCGTGACGAGGTATTGAAGATGTTCGCCTTCGAAGGCATTGCCGCCACGCCGACGCCGTATTCACCCTTGGGGCTGCGCCTGCAAGGCAAGCCGGCCCTGCAGAAACACCCCCTGTTTATTGAAGGTGGCGTCGAAGTCCAGGACGAGGGCAGCCAGTTGCTCGGCCTGCTGCTGGCTCCTCGACGCGGCGAAATGGTGTGCGATTTCTGCGCCGGCGCCGGCGGCAAGACCCTGTTGCTGGGCGCGCTGATGGCCAACACCGGCCGCCTCTATGCCTATGACATCTCGGAAAAGCGCCTCCACAACCTGAAGCCGCGGCTGGCCCGTTCCGGCCTGTCCAATGTGCACCCGCAACTCATCGCCCACGAACGCGACCCCAAGATCAAGCGTCTGGCCGGCAAGTTCGACCGTGTCCTGGTGGATGCCCCCTGTTCCGGCCTCGGCACCCTGCGCCGCAACCCCGACCTGAAATGGCGGCAAAGCCTGGAATCGCTGGTGGAACTCACCGCCAAGCAAGCCGCCATCCTGGAATCCGCCGCCCGCCTTCTGAAAAACGGCGGGCGTCTGGTCTACGCCACGTGCAGCCTGCTGGAGGAAGAAAACGAGGCCATCGTCCAGGCCTTCCTGGCGGCGCACCCGGACTACCACCTGGTTCCCGTGGGCGAAGTCCTCGCCGCGCAGAACATCGCTTTGGCTGCGGAGTCGTTGCCCGCTTCAGCGGCTTACGAATCCGGCGCACCCCTTGCGGGTGAAATAGGCGAGTTCCTGCGCCTCGACCCCGCCGTCCACAACACCGACGGCTTCTTCGCGGGCGTGCTGGAAAGGACCGCATGAAGACGTGGATCGCTCATGCCGGGTGGATCATCGCCGCCGGCTGTTTCGCGCTCGCCTGCCAGAGCCACGCCAGCGAACCCCTGCAACTCACCGCGCGCGGCACCGCCCAGGTGGCGTTCACCCCGGGCGACGACGCCGCCAGCCTGGTGCTGGAAGCGCTGCGCCGCGCGAAACGCCAGGTGCTGGTGCAGGCCTACAGCTTCACCCACAAGGACATTGCACAAGCCCTGGTCGACGCCAGACGCCGCGGCCTCGATGTGCAGGTCATCGCCGACCCCGAGCAGCACGCGCGCGGCGCCACCAGTCTGGTGGCCTGGCTGGCGGAACAGGGCGTGCCGGTGTGGTTCGATGGCGAACACGCCGCCGCCCACAACAAGGTGATGGTGATCGACACCGGCACGGCGAGCGCCGCCGTGCTGACCGGCTCCTTCAACTTCACCCACGCCGCACAATACCGCAACGCGGAAAATCTGCTGCTCCTCAAAGGCAACCCCGAACTCGCCGCCGCTTATGCCGCCAACTGGCGCCGCCACCGCATTCATTCCCTGCCGTATCGGGCAGGACGCTGAGACAAAAAAGACGCGCGCCACGATCGCCAGTGAGCCGTTTGACACCCGCGCGAACATGGCATAATCCGCGCCTATTTTTTTACCCCCATCACTTTTGAAGGAGTCGAGCGTGGCAACAGCAGCCAAGAAACCGGCCAGCACAACCGCCGCGGACACCGCAAAACCCAAGGCCGTGGCGAAGCCGAAAGCGGCCGTCAGCGCGGTCCCCAAGGCCACGCCCAAAGCCGTTCCAAAAGCCGTTCCAAAAGCCGCTCCCAAGGCCGCGGCGAAGCGCGTGGGTGTCATCAGCTGCGACGCGGACCTGCTCAAAATGTCCGAGGCCGACTACATGAACAAGGCGCAGATCGCTTATTTCAAGGCCAAGCTCATCACGATGCGCGACGAAATCCTCGATAACGCCCGCGAAACCGGCGAGCACCTCAAGGAAAATGAAGTCTTCGCCGACCCCAACGACCGCGCCACGGTGGAAGAAGAAAACATGCTGGAACAGCGCGTGCGCGACCGTGAACGCAAGCTGCTCAAGAAGATCACCACCGCGCTGATCCGCATCGAAGATGGCTCCTACGGCTACTGCCTGGAAACCGGCGACCCCATCGGCCTCCCCCGCCTCCTCGCCCGCCCCACGGCGGAACTGTCGATCGAAGCGCAGGAAAAGCACGAGCGCATGGAAAAGCTCTACGCCGACTAAGCTTGGCTACCCTCCGAAAATGGCCGCCGCGAGTGGCCATTTCTCTGTGGCGCCGGCGAGACGTCGGCGCTACATCCCACTTGCCGACCCACGCCGCTCGGTCGAATATCCGCCCCATCGAAAAGCAAGGGAGTCCCGCATGAGCCTGGCCGTAGTCAGCAGCCGCGCCCTGGCCGGCATGGATGCGCCGGAAGTGGCGGTGGAAGTGCATCTCGCCAACGGCTTGCCGAGCATGGCCCTGGTTGGCCTGCCGGAAGCGGAAGTGAAAGAAGCGCGTGATCGCGTGCGCGCCGCCCTGCTGCAATCCGGCTTTGAAATCCCACAGCGGCGCATCACCATCAACCTGGCGCCGGCCGATCTACCCAAGGAATCCGGCCGTTTCGACCTCCCCATCGCCATCGGCCTGCTCGCCGCCTCCGGGCAACTACCAGGCAACCATCTGCACGAATTCGAGTTCGCCGGTGAACTGGCTTTGACCGGCCAACTGCGCCCCATTCGCGGCGCCCTGGCGATGATGTTGAATGCCGCCCGCTCCGGGCGCGCCTTTTTCTTGCCGCAAGCCAGTGCCATCGAAGCCGCCCTGGTGGAAGACGCCGTGGTCTATGGCGCCGACAGCCTGCTTGCCGTCTGCGCCCATCTCAGCGGCCGCGCGCTGTTGCCACGCACCCGCGCGCCCGCCGCCGGCACGCCGCCGCCGTATCCCGACCTGGCCGACGTGAAAGGCCAGCAAGCCGCCCGCCGCGCCCTGGAAGTGGCGGCGGCGGGCGGCCATTCCCTGCTCATGAGCGGACCGCCTGGCACCGGCAAATCCATGCTCGCCGCCCGACTGCCCGGCATCCTGCCGCCGATGACCCAAGCGGAAGCCATGGAATCCGCCGCCGTGTTGTCGCTGACCGGCGGTTTCCGCCCGGAAGCCTGGAAAGTTCGCCCCTACCGCTCACCGCACCACTCCGCGTCGGGGGTGGCCCTGGTCGGCGGCGGCAATCCGCCGCGCCCCGGTGAAGTCAGCCAGGCCACCCACGGCGTGTTGTTCCTCGACGAACTCCCGGAGTTTTCCCGCGCCGCCCTGGAAGCCTTGCGCGAACCCCTGGAAGCCGGCCACATCACCATCTCGCGCGCCGCGCATCAGGCCGATTTCCCCGCCCGCTTCCAATTGGTGGCGGCGATGAACCCCTGCCCTTGCGGCTACCTCGGCCACCCCTCGGGTAAATGCCGTTGCAGCCCGGAACAGGTGGCGCGCTATCGCAGCCGCCTCTCCGGCCCCTTGCTCGACCGCATCGACCTGCACATCATCGTTGCCGCCCTGCCCGAAGCCGAGTTGACCAGCGCACGGCCAGGCGAGCCTTCCGCCCAGGTACGGGCACGGGTCACGGCCGCGCGGGAACGGCAACTGGCGCGCCAGAACCAGCCCAACGCGACCCTCGCCGGCCGCGAAATTGACCGCTACTGCCCGCTCGATGCCGCGGGTGAGACCCTGCTCAAACAGGCCATCACCCGCCTCGACCTGTCGGCCCGTGCCTACCATCGGGTGCTCAAACTGGCGCGCACCGTGGCCGACCTGGCCGACCAGGAGCAGATCGGCGCCGCTCACCTCGCGGAAGCCATCCAGTACCGGCGCGGCTGAGGCGCGCGCTCCTCATGAAACAAGCATCCGTAGGCTAGGCCGTGGCTTCCGCTATGGCCATCGGGGTATTCTTCGGCTGCTATCCGGCGCGCAAGGCATCCCGCCTCGCGCCCATCGAAGCCTTGCGTTACGAGTAATCCATCATGAAATTGCCATCCAGCTTCATTGCCGTGCTCCTGGCCGGCCTTGCCTGCCCGCTACTCGCCGCCGATAAGGCGCCTGCCCAGGCGGCTTCGCCCTCGTTGTCCGATCTGGGGCATTCCTTCAAGAACGCCTTGACCGAGGAGGAAACCCGTCTCCTCATCGAATACATGCGCGATTCGGTTCTGGCCGCCTTCAAGGACGAGGAGGTGAACCTGCCACCGGACCTGGCATTCAAGCTGGAAGTGATGGCGCAGCGGTTGAAGAAGGAGAGCAACTTCTATCTGGATAACTTGCTGAAGCAACTGGAAGAAGACATCAAGCGTTCCCTCAAGGAAAAAATGGAAGTACCGCCGCCGGTGCCCTATGTACAGCCTGAGGTGCCGCTATGGGTGCCGGCCATGAAGGTGCCCGCGCCGCCTCCCGCCACCGCGGTCGCGCCCGCCGCCACAAACCCGATGCCTCCCGCCGCGGCCTATGTGCCGCCAGCCACCCAATTCAGCCCGCCGCCCTGGGGCTTTGTGCCGTGGTTCTATCTGCCGCAGCCCACCCCTCAGGCGCCCGCCTATACGCCGCCGGCGCCGCCTCGGTTTATTCCCCCCGCGACGACAGAAACCAACAAGCAGTAGGTGCGGTTCGCTACGCGCCTGTCTTCGCTGGCGTCGACCGCATCCTATGAGTATCCGCCCGACCTGTTTCCGGCATGAAGTCGTTGGCGTTCCAAGCTTATCCACGGCTATTTTTCCCTTCACTTTCCACCTGAATGCCGCAACTCCCCGAGTTTTCCGAGAACGATATAGCGCGCTGGTATGGCGCCGAGAAGGTGGCCATGGCAAACGCCTTTCTTGCTGGAGTCAGCCAGGTTGAGGTGCGGCCGCCGCGTATTGCCGCCACGGTCAAGGGCCGTGAGCGCCAGCCCTACCGCGTGGTCATCAGCCTGGATCTGGCCGGGAACGGCAAGCCACGCGCGATTTCCGGCTGTACTTGCGGCGATGGCTGGATGTGCGAACACGCCGCCGCCGTCTTCCTCGCCCTGCTCCGGCACAAGCGTCCGGCGGCTCGCGCGCCAGCGCGCTCGATTCATCGCGTCGAGCGGGAAGTCGACGATGCCCAGCGGACCGAAGCCACCCCAGCGCAGGTTGCCCGCGCCGCGCGTCGGATTGACGTCGACCCGGTGCCGTTGCTCAGGTTCGCCACCCTGGAGGTGTACGACGTCGGCCGTTTCCGCCGCTACTCGCATGGCGAGCGCCGGTTTGATTGCCTGCACCCGGTTTTCAAATATGGCGATACCCTGGTCGAAGCCGGCGACGAGGGCGACCTCCTCACCGCCGGCAATGGCGAAACCGTGCAGGTGCGACGCCGACGGGCGAGCGAAGCGGCGTTGCTGCGCGCGCTGAGCGATGCCGGCGTCGAGTTGGTGCCGCCCAACACCCTGTTTGCCGTGCGCCACCGGCCGAAGTATCTGTGGGGGCTGGAGAGCCCGGCGCACTGGCCGCGGTTCATGTCCGAACACCTGCCCGCCCTGCGCGCCGCCGGCTGGCGAGTGGAAATACCCCCCGACTTCCGCCATCTGGTAGTGGACGTGGAGTCCTGGGAGGCCGAGATCGGCGAGGATGCCGGCGGCTGGTTCAATCTGGACATGGGTGTCGTCGTCGCTGGCCAGCGCCTGCCCCTGGCACCGCTGCTCTATGAATTGTTCCGCACTGACGCGCGCTGGCTCGACGCCGCCCAGTTGCGGCAATTGCCGGACCAGGCGCCGGTCATTCTGGTCACGCCCGCGGGCGTGCGCCTGCGCGTGCCAGCCGCTCGCATCAAGCCGCTGGCGCTGACCCTGATCGACCTGTTCGACGCGCCGCCGGGGCAAGGCCCGCTCCGTCTGTCGCGTCTGGATGCGCCGCGCCTGGCGCGGCTGATCGACATGCAGCGCTGGCAGTTCAAGGGCGCGGACGCGGTCGCAAACCTGGCGCGGGCGCTGCAACACGGCGCCGGCATTCAACCCGCCGCGCCACCCGCCGGCCTCGCGCTCACCTTGCGCCCGTATCAACTGGAGGGCCTGGCCTGGTTGCAATATCTGCGGGAACACGGCCTGGCCGGCATCCTGGCCGACGACATGGGCCTGGGAAAAACCGCGCAGGCGCTTGCCCACCTGTTGCTGGAGAAAGAGTCCGGGCGCATGGATCGGCCCTGTCTGGTGGTGCTGCCGACGTCCCTGATCTTTAACTGGAAGCGCGAGGTGGAACGCTTCGCCCCGACGCTCAAGGTGCTCTCGCTGCATGGCAAGGAACGCGGCGAACGCTTTGCCGCCATTGCCGAACACGACGTGGTGCTCACCACCTACCCGCTGTTGTGGCGCGACGCCGCGCAGTTGGCCGCGTGGGAGTATCACCTGCTGATCCTGGACGAGGCGCAAATGGTGAAAAATGTCGCCAGCCAGTCCGCCCAGGTGGTGCGCCGGCTCTCCGCCCGCCACCGCCTGTGCCTCACCGGCACCCCGCTGGAAAACCATCTCGGCGAACTCTGGGCGCAGTTCGATTTCCTGCTGCCCGGCTTTTTGGGTGAAGCCAGGGCGTTCACAAAAACCTGGCGCACGCCCATCGAAAAGCAAGGCAACGGTCTGCGCCGCGACCTGCTTGCCGCCCGGGTGCGGCCGTTCATCCTGCGTCGGCGCAAGGAAGACGTGGCGAAGGAGTTGCCACCCAAGACCCTGATCGTGCGCAGCGTGGAACTGGACGGTGGCCAACGTGACCTCTATGAAACGGTGCGCAGCGCGATGGACGCCAAAGTGCGCGAGGCCATCGCCGACAAGGGCTTCGCGCGCAGCCACATCGTCATCCTCGATGCCCTCCTGAAGCTGCGCCAGGTCTGCTGCGACCCGCGCCTGGTGAAGCTGGAAAGCGCGAAAAAGGTGCAAGAGCGGGCCAAGCTGGACCTGCTCATGGATATGCTGCCGGAACTGGTGGACGAGGGTCGCCGCGTCCTCCTGTTCTCGCAGTTCACCAGCATGCTGGCCCTGATCGAGGAAGAACTGGTCGCGCGCGAACTGGGCTACGTCAAGCTCACCGGCGACACCCAGGATCGCGAGGGCGTGATCCGCCGCTTCCAGGAAGAAGACGTGCCGATCTTCCTGATCAGCCTCAAGGCCGGCGGTGTCGGCCTCAACCTGACGGCGGCCGATACCGTGATCCACTACGATCCCTGGTGGAACCCGGCGGTGGAAAATCAGGCCACCGACCGCGCCCACCGCATCGGCCAGAAGAAGAAGGTGTTTGTCTACAAACTGGTGGTGGCCGGCAGCATCGAGGAAAAAATTCTCGCCCTGCAGGAAAAGAAAGCCGAGCTCGCCGCCGGGGTGTTGAGTGAAGACGCCGGCGCCCTGAGCAAATTTGGTGAGTCGGACATCCGCGCTTTGCTGGCGCCCTTGCCGGCCGGAAAGGGTTAGGATGGGCGCGGCGCGGCGTTACCGAAGGGTATAAGCAGCGCCTTGGCAGCCGTTTTTTGGCTGCTTAGTCGTTCGCGTAGGGGCTTTATCAGAGGCTTCATCCTAGATTCCTCAGTTGAACGCGCCCGAGTGTGCGGTTTTCGGGCCGGCTGGCAAGGCGCGACGACGAAGCGGGCCGGGGCCCGCAAGGAAGAGCAACGCGGCCAGACGGACCGAAAACCGTGCAAT
>Ga0210033_1000805_pt1 | contig 29776 bp, 21 predicted proteins | sample CryGeymeta201501_FD_185465 | JGI IMG/M metagenome (GOLD analysis project Ga0210033, IMG submission 185465) | Groundwater microbial communities from Crystal Geyser aquifers in Utah, USA - Crystal Geyser metaG 2015-01 (SPAdes) (version 2) | ecosystem: Environmental > Aquatic > Deep subsurface >... | reverse complement strand
CCATCCCACGATGTGCCCTCGCCGCGAAGCCGGTAGAGCCACGACCGAAACGAAGTCAGCATCAGCCCATGTCGCTCGACGAACTCGGCGTGTGCACACGGGTCTCGCTCGAACTCCGCGATCTTCTCCAGCCAGAACGCGCGCCCGCGCCCAACCGCCTGTCTCGTAGACTCGTTGCTCATCGCGCGACGCTCCCACGATGCCCATCAGCTCAACAGTGGTCGCGCGCTGTCCGTGTACTGTTCAAACGTCAGAAGCTCGATCGGTCGCGTCTGCTCGAGGTCACGCGCGAGGAGGAGCCGAAGCTCTTCGCCTTCATCTCGCGCCTCGCCGCCAAGACCGGCGCGCCCGAACCCAAGCACGTCTACCTCAGCCACGAGGTCAACGCGGCCGTGTTCTACGACAGCTCGCTGCTCAGCCTCTTCTGGCCAGTGAAGAAGAACCTGCTCGTGGGACTCGGCCTGGTCAACGCCTTGAACGTGACCGAGTTGACGGCGGTGCTCGCGCACGAGTTGGGCCACTTCGGTCAGGGCACGATGCGCGTCGGCAGCTACGTCTACGTCGCCAACCGCGTGCTCGCGGATCTGATCTGGGGCCGTGACGCCTGGGATCGTCTGCGGATGGCCTGGGCCGCCTCCGACCCTCGCATCGCCTGGGTCGCCTGGATCATCCTGTCCGCGGCGGCGCTCCTGCGTCGGCTGCTCGAGGCGCTCTTCCGCGGCCTGAACTTCCTGCACGCCTCGCTCTCACGTCAGATGGAGTTCGGCGCCGACCGGGTCGCGGTCGCGGTCGCGGGCTCCGACGCCCTCTGCCATGGCCTCCTGCGCGCCAGCTTCGCCGACAGCTGCCTCTCCCAGACCTTCCGCGATCTGATCGACGCCGGCGACCACGGGCACTTCACCGACGACCTCTTCCTGCATCAGAGCCGCGCCATGGACTTCCTGCGCGAGCGCGAGGCGCGCCCCGAGTGGGGCAATCCGCCTTCGCTACCGATCGATGTGCGGGAGCAGGTGCAGGTCTTTCGACAGGCCGACGCGCCGCCGCCGGCCATGTGGTCGAGCCATCCGAGCAACATCGAGCGCGAGCGCAACGCCAAGCAACGCTACGTGCGCAGCCACTTCGACGAGCGCTCGGCATTTGTCCTCTTCGACGATCCCGCGGCGACTCGCGCGCGCGTGACGAAGCATCTGTTGGAGCTCGATCCCAAGCGCGTGAAGGTGGTCCAACGCGCGGCGGAAGAGGTGCAGGCCTTCATCGACGCCGAGCACGAGGAGACGACCCACGACGCGCGCTACGCCGGTGGCTTCGACCGACGCACGCTGAACGTCGAAGGGCTCGAGGCCACCTTCGAGCAAGCCGCGACGCAGCCTGCCCAGGACACGGAGGCGCTGGTGCAAGAGCTGCGTGAGCTCTTCGGCCAGGACTTCACGGAGCTGGCGCAGTGTCGCAAACAGCTGCTGGAAGAGGACGCCTCCCTGGGTCGTCGCCTGGCCACGGGGAACGTCGAGCGCCACTTCGAGTTTCGCGGAAGGCGCCACGACAAGCGCGACACCTCGGCCCTGCCCGATCGCGTAGGTCGCGAGCTCGAGGGCGTGATGCGGCGCCTCGGGCGCTTCGACAAGCGCATGCTGCGCGCCCACGCCGCCGTCGCCCATGCGCTGGGCGAGTCGCGCTTCGACGAGCTGAGGAGTCGCTACCGATTCCAATGGAAGCTGCAGGAGTTCGCCTTTCGGGTCACGAAGCTCCCTCGTGCCTTCGCGCCGCCGATGAACTTCTTGGCCTCCAAGCCCGAGCTGGACCCGGCGGGAGTCGGTCGGCTCAACGCCGAGTTCGAGCAGGTGCGCGCGGGCCTGGAGCGCCTGGTCGCGGACTGTCGAGACGAACCTCTGCCCGTGCTGCGCAACATGGAGGACGCCACCTCGCTGGGCGGCTTCCTGCTCGCGGAGCGCGTGGTCACCGCGGCCGCCTTCTCCTCGAACGTGCTGTTGGCCTCCGAGGCGCACAAGCTCGCGGAGCAGCTGGCCGAGGTGCAGGACAAGCTGACGCGCCTCATCCACAAGAGCGTCGGCGCCATCCTCGAGCTTCAGGAGTGGGACGAGGCGGAGTGGATCGCGCGCCTGGCTTCGGAGGCGGGGCCCTTCGGGGCGCCCGCCGCGAACGCCTGATCGAGCAAATTGGCCTGTCGCTTTCTGGACCTGACCCGCCCCATGTCCGAAAAAGGAGGGGTGTCGAAGGAGTGGCAGCGAAGCATCGGAAGAACACGTCGCCTGGCGGTCTTCCTCGGGGTCCTGATCCTCGGCTCGGGGATCTGGGCCCACGGCGCGTCGGTCGCGCAGGCCGATGCCCGCGCGATCGTGGTGCAGCGCGGGGACGCGTTGAGCCTGCTGGCCGTGCGCTTCCAGGTCACGGTCGAGGAGCTGCGGCGCTGGAATCACCTGGACTCGGATCGCATCCAAGCGGGCCAGGAGCTGAGGCTCGCGCCGACGGAAGTTGCGGACGCGCCCGCAGCCAACCCGAGCGCGCCTGCCGCGAGCGCCACGGACGCGCATCCGGCAACGCCTACACGCTCCACGGCTGATCAGGCGTCGACGGCGCACGAGGCCACTTCGCATCAGGCGACCTCCGAGGACGCCGACCACGCCAGCACGGACGATGAGGCTGCCGACGACGACGCCGCGGACGAAACCGGCGGAGACGAGGCGGACGAAGCCGACGGCGCGGCGCCCAGCCCGTCGCGCTCCCGCCGGGCTGACTCCGAGCAAGTGACGCCGCCCGCGGAGACGCTGAGCTACGTCGTGCGTCGAGGCGACACCCTCAGCGGCATCGCCGTCTCCCAGGGCACGACCCTCGAGGCGCTGCGTCGACTCAACGATGGCCTCCGGCCCGATCGCATCCGCGAGGGTCAGTCGCTGCACCTGCCCGTACCCGACGCGCCGCTGCGCGACCACGTCGTGCGTCGCGGCGAGAGCCTGGGCAGCATCGCGCAGCGCTTTCAGGTGCGGCCGCGCGACCTGAGGCGATGGAACGCCAGCCTCGGACATGGTCGCCTGCAGCTGGGCGAGCACCTGCGCATCTACTCCGAGGTCCGCGAGAGCCTGAGCGAGTCCATCGGACAGCCCAGCCGCGGAACCTTGGCCCACGCCGAGCGCCTGCCCCCGGACCCCGGCTACGCCATCCGCGAGCCGTCGCGCGCCTACGGCACGCTCGAGACCACCACCTGGCTCTCCGAAGGCGTGGACGCGGTGCGCGAGGAATTTTCCAACGCGCCTCGCATCGCCGTCCACGATCTCAGCGCTCGAAGCGGCGGACGCCTACGCGGCCATCGCAGCCATCAGAGCGGACGCGACGCCGATCTCAGCTACTACCAGCGCGCCTGCGGCAACATGCCTTGCCCCTTTCGTCGCCTCGACCCGGCGCAGCTCGATCTGGCGCGACAGTGGGCGCTGCTCCAGCACTGGCTCGAGCACGACGAGGTCGAGTACGTCTTCATCGACTACGGTCTGCAGCGCGGTCTCTACGACTACGCGCGCGCCCAGGGTGCCACTCGCGCGCAGCTCGAGCGCTGGTTCCAGTACCCGCGTGGGCGCTCCCATCCGCTGGGCATCATCCGCCACTTCCACGGTCATCGCGATCACCTCCACGTCCGCTTCGTCTGCCCCGACACGGACGAAGACTGCCGCTGAGCGCGCGCCGGTTTACCCCATCTTGACCACCCCTGCGCGCACGTAGCTGGAATCATGCGACTGCGGCTCGAGCCGCAGATACAAGTCCGCCTACGTGGCGGGCCTCGGCTCGATGCGGGAGGCCATCTGGTCCTGATCGACGAGGTGTTCGAGGCGCAGGCAAGCGAGGAGCTCGCGCGGGTCGACGTTGGGCTCGGTGGCGACGTAGGCGACGGACTCGTCGGGCTGGGCTTCCCCTCGAAAAGTGGACGGTGGAGACTATGCTGCTCGGCCGCCGAGAGTTGACATGACCTCGTACTCGATGGGGCTGCAGTAGTCGCTGGTCGAGTGCATGCGCTCGGTGTTGTAGAAGCCGTCGAGGTACTCGCCGATGACGTGCTGGGCGTCGGCGAGGTCGACGAAGGCATGCAGCCCGCGGCACTCGAATTCGAGAGTCGAGAACAGGCTCTCGGCGACGGCGTGGTCCCAGCAATCACCGTTGCGGCTCATGCTGCGATTCGGCACCCGAGGATTGCCGCACCCTGGCGGGTGTGCGACATTCGCATTCCCCCGGCGTCCCTTGGAGAATCCATGCGTCGCTCGTTCTCGTTCCTCTTCCTTCTCCCGCTGCTCGGGCTCGGCTGTGGTGGGTCCGGTTCCGCCGCTGATGCTGGCGTCACCATCGACGCCAACGCCCCGACCGACGCGAACGCGGCCGACGCCGCCGTGGACTCGACCACGTCCGACTCGGGCCCTGGCGTGTGCACGGGTGACGATCGCATGGTCCCGTTGATCTACTACGGCACCGTGGCGCCGACCTTCTTGCCGCTCTCCCCGGGGCAGGTCCTCGCCATCGGCACCTTCGGCGGCTGCAGTGGCACCTTCATCAATCAGCGTTGGGTGCTGACGGCTCAGCACTGTGGTCTGAGCGTGGGCGCGACCTTCTGCGTGGGCACGGACCCGGCAAATCCTGACGTCTGCTTCCGGGGCGACCGGGTCGAGAACAACCCCGACGCCGACACGACCCTCGTGCACGTGAACGCCGATGCCTCGAGCCGCTTGCCCGAGCTCGTGCCGATCCAGATCCTCACGGAGAGCATGGACAGCACCTGGCTGCGCCGCACGGCCGAGGCGTCGGGCTACGGGCAGAACGACCTGGGCGGCTACGGCGTGCGCGCCTTCACGGCCGAGCCCATCGTCGACATCCGCGGCAACTTCATCTCCATCGACGGCGAGGGTCGGCACGGCGTCTGCTTCGGCGATTCGGGTGGACCCCTGATGGTCCTGGCCAGCGACGGCACCGTGCGCGTGGCCGCGGATCTGAGCGGCGGCGCCGACTCCTGCGTGGGCATCGACAACTTCACGCGTGTGGACATCCAGGTGCCCTGGATCGAGGCGGCCACGGGCCCGACGATCGTTCCGGGCGGGAGCTGCGGCTCGTTGACCTCGGAGGGTCGCTGCGTGTCGGGCCAGGCGGCCTGGTGCGAGAGCGACGTGGCCCAGACCGAGATCTGCGCCGCGGGCGAGAGCTGCGGCTGGGACGACGCGGCCACCGGCTATCGCTGCATCGCCGGAGACAATCCTTGTGGCGGCCTGGACACCGTCGGCGCCTGCGACGGAAGCACGGCGCGCTGGTGCGAGCGAGGCGTGCCCAAGCGGCGCGACTGCGCGCCCTGTGGTGATGTCTGCCAGCTCTTGCCCGACTTCGACGGCTACGGTTGCGTGCCCGATCCCTGCATGGGCATCGACTACCTCGGGCACTGCGACGGCGACGTGGCCGAGTGGTGCCAGAGCGGCTCCTTGGCTCGGCGAAACTGCGCCAGCGAGGGCAAGACCTGCGGCTACGTCAACGGCGACGTCGGCTACTTCTGCCAGTAGCGCCGCCCTCGCGGGTCGTCCTGGTCCTCCACCTCCGCCCGATTGAATAGGCCGCCCAGGCTCCACGTCTGGTCGCCGGCGCTCGCTCTGCGCCCATCTGGTAGGATGAAGCCATCGTGGAGGACGAGCTCGTAGGACGGCTTCTGGGAGGGCGCTATCGCGTGATGCGTCGACTCTCCGAGGGAGGCATGGGTGTGGTCTACGAGGCCATGCAGGAGGACCTCGGCCGACGCGTGGCGTTGAAGGTGATGCACCCGGGGCTGGCCCAGAGCCCCACGGCCATCGAGCGCTTTCGACGCGAGGCCGTCGCCGCCGCGGCGCTCTCCCATCCGCACATCGTCCAGGTCACGGATCTGGTGCAGGACGGCGACGGTCCGGCCTTCCTGGTGATGGAGCTGCTCAGCGGAGAGAGCCTCGAGGCCGCCATTCAGCGCGACGGGCCCATGAGCGTCGAGCGCGTGCTCTTCATCACGACCCAGGTCCTCGACGCCCTCGGCGCGGCGCATCGAGCCGGCATCGTCCACCGCGATCTCAAGCCCGCCAACATCTTCCTCACCCAGCTCGCGGGCGTCGCCGACGTGGTCAAGCTGCTCGACTTCGGCACCGCCAAGCTGCGCGAGACGCTCGAGTTCGCACGCCTGACCCAGACCGGGCAGCTCGTGGGTACGCCGCTCTTCATGGCGCCCGAGCAGGCGCGCGGCGATCAGGTCGACGGGCGCGCGGACGTCTACTCACTCGGCCTGGTGATGCACGTGGCGCTGACGGCACGCACGCCCTTCCCGACGCATGACGCGGCGGCCCTCTTGAAGGCGATCCAGGACAGCGCCCCCGAACCCATCACGCACAGTCGGCCCGATCTGAAGGACGGCCTCGTCGCGCTGATCGCGCAGGCGACGTCCAAGGATCCCGCGTCGCGCTTCCAGACCGTGGAGGCCATGCGTGGCGCGCTCTCCGCCATCGGAGGATCGCGCATGCGGGCCGAGCACGCGGCGCAGACCTCCATCCACGCCCAGGCCGCGCGCAAACGTCACCCGGTGAAGTCGTCTTCGCGCCTCGCCCTCTGGATCGCCCTGGGCGCGTTCGCGTTGCTGTTTCTGGGCGGATCCGCGGCGGCGCTCTTGTACTGGCTGATGCGTCAGGAGCCCGAACCTGCCCTGGCGGCGGCTCCAATCATGGACGCATCCGCGGACCCGGTGGTCGGCTCCCCGGCGTCGACCCCGAGCGCGCAGCGGGACAACGCCCAGCCCATGGCGCCTTCGGCGGGCACGGGTTCGGCGCCCACCCCGACCCACGTACCCCAAGGCCGCGCCCTGCCCGCCGCGTCGTCGCGCCCCGCGCAGGCTCCCGGCCAGCGCCACCGCGGGCCGGGAGCCTGCGTCCCTGGCCTCCGGTTCCAGCCCGCCCAGACCTACGGCCTCTACTCGCGAGACAAGGTCGCGTCCGAACTCCAGACCGCCAACGCGCGGGCCGCCCTGTGCGCCGCACGCTTGCCCGTTGGCGTGGCCTCCATGCCCGCGATGATCCTGTTCGTGCGGGCCGATGGATCCCTCGGCCCACTGCGCTTCGACGGTGCGCTGCCGCACGGAACGGCCGCCACGGGGTCCTGTCTGCGCCGCGCCGTCTCCGGCTTCGCCCTCGGCCCCACCGAGAACGGATTGGCTGGCAACGTGAACCTCCGCGTGGAGGTCACGCCGTGTACCCCGCCTCCGTGGAACTCCGGCGGTTGAGCACGAGCGGAGCCGTCGCCTTCAGCCCGCGTGGCGGCGCGCGTAGCGGGTGGCCACGTCCTGGACCAGCGCCGGCGCCATCACGCCTTCGCGCGAGAAGTGGCGCATGTGCAGGATGGGCTCCGAGCCCAGCTCCGCCACGCTGCGGCGCTCGATCTTCTCCAGATACTTCCGCGGCTCGAAGGCGGTGAGTTCACTGGGATCACGCGCCAGCGTCGCGAGCAGGCTCGTGAGGGAGTTCATCTTCATGTAGGGGCAGGTCGCGCAGCCTCCGGCGACGGTGCAGCCCTCGCCCGCCGCCACGCCGGGCACGACACCGAGCGGGCTGTCGGGCGCCGCGGCGACGGCTTCGCTCGCTACCGGGAACACGATCTCCACCTCCACGTCGCGCGCCTCGTCCTCGCGCAGGATCTCCTGCACGCGCCGCACGATGGGCGTCACCATGCCGGCCTCCGTGCCCAGCACGAACTGCAGACGACGCGCGCCCGACGCATTCATGGCCAAGCGCGTCTGCGCCTCGATGTGCGCGAGGATGTCCGACGTCGATCCGATCACGCCGCGTCCCTCGCGTTGTGCGCGCATTCCCAACGCGAACATCTCGCCGGGCACCTCGAGGTGAGCCGTGACCTGCGCGTCGGGGTAGTCCGCCCGCACCAGCCCGACCACCTCGGCGCCGAACATGTGGTGGACGACGCAGTTGCCCTGCTCGAAGTGGTGCAGTCGCTCGCGCAGCGCGCGCAGGCTCCGAGAGTCGTGCGCCGGATGCAGTGCACGGATGGCGTCGTCGCCCAGCTCGGCCAGAGAGCCGAAGAGCACCTCGAGGTTCTCGCCCATGTAGGTGTCGGGTCCGAAGAAGATCGACACGTCGGGGATCTCGGCCGCGGCCTGCAGGATGGTGCGGACGACGTTGCCCGAGGTGCAGGTCAGGGTCGGCACGCGCACTTGAGCCAACGCCTTCGTGCGCAGGCTGGTGTTGATGTACACGACGTGGAGCGCGCGCGGATGCTCGGCCGCGTCGTCGAGGTAGGCGAGGTAGGCCTCGGACTCTGCGGCTTCGGCCAGGGAGCAGCCGATGGCCTCTGCGCTGACGCGATGCACGGGCACCGACTCGTGACCCGCGGCGTCGAGCACGGCGCGCACGTTCTCGCTCATGAAGTCCACGCCCAGCACCACGATGCGCTCGGCGCCCTTCTCCACCATGCCCACGGCGGCGTCGGCCATGGCCAGAGAGTCCGAGACGTGGATGTAGGGCCAGGAGCAGGCCGAGAGCACGCCCTGGAGCTCGGGATCCATGTAGAAGTGCGCGACCACGCCCGCCCGCGTCCGCTTCAGCAGCGCGTCCAGTTCGGCCACCGTCTCGGCGTCGGGCCTGAGGTAGAGCGCCTGCGATTCGGCGAAGCTTCCACGCGGGCTCAGCTCGTTCGCCCGGATGCTCAGCGAGGGGAAGCTGCCGGGCGAGGCCGGCGCGGCTGGGACTTCGTCACTCATGAGGGCGAGAGCATCCCGCGCCACACGCCTCGGGACAAGTGCCTGCGCTCGACTATGCTGCGCTCCTTGTCCGACACCAGCGTCTACGTTCACTTCCCGTATTGCGCGCGGAAGTGTCCCTACTGCGACTTCGCGAGCTACCGGGTTGAGCAGATCCCGCACGAGGCCTACGCGGACGCCGTGCTGCGCGAGCTCGAGCTGCGCGCTCCTTCCCTCGACGGTCGACGGCTCTCGAGCGTCTTCTTCGGTGGCGGCACGCCCTCGCTCTGGAGCGCCCCGCAGCTCGGGCGCGTGGTCTCGGCCATCCGCGCGGCCTTCCCGGAGCAGGTCGACGAGCTCGAGATCAGCGCCGAGTGCAACCCCGCCTCCCTCGACGACGAGGTCGCGGCGGGTCTGCGCGAAGCAGGCGTCAACCGCGTCTCCGTGGGCGTGCAGTCTCTGAACGACGAGCGCCTCGCCTACCTCGGTCGGCTGCACGACGCCCAGGGCGCGCTGGCCAGCCTGCGGGCGGCGCGTGCGCACTTCGATCGCGTCAGCGGCGATCTGATCTTCGGCAGCCCGGGACAGAACGTCGACGACGTGCGCCGGGAGGTCGACGCCTTGCTGGAGCTCGGCCTCGATCACCTCTCCGCCTATGCCCTGACCATCGAGCCCGGCACGCGCTTCGGCGAGCTCTTCCGGCTGGGCAAGCTCGAGGTCTCGCCCGACGAGACCTACGCGGCCCTCTTCGCCGCCATCGAGGTGCGGCTCGAGCAAGCCGGCTTCCGCCATTACGAGGTCAGCAACTACGCGCGCCCTGGGCAGGAGTCGCGCCACAACCAGCACTACTGGCGCGGCGGGGCCTACCTCGGCCTGGGCGCGGCGGCGGTGGGCTGTCTCGAGTCGGGTCCTGGCAGCGCGCGACGCTGGCGCAACCAGCCCTTGCCCGAGCGCTACCTGGCCGAGGTCGCCGGCCCCGAGCGGGAGGAGAGCGAGGAGCACCTCGGCCCGGAGGAGATCCTGGAAGAGGCCTTGATGCTGGGTTTGCGCACGGCCGATGGCGTGGATCTCGAGGCGGCCCAACGCCGCGCGGGCGTGGATCCCCGAGCCGGTCGCGAGGCTCGCATCGCCCGACACGTGGCCACGGGCTCCCTGCTCGACGAGGGCGGACGCCTGCGCGTGCCCCGGGAGCGCTGGATCGTGCTCGACGGCATCGTCGCGGACCTGTTTTGACGGCCCCGGCGCGCTCGGCATCGGACGCGTGGCGCCAGGGCCCGAATCGTGTAGGTTAGGCCCGCTTTGGCCCTCGATTTCGAAAGCGTGGAAGCGGTGAAGCTCGTGAAGCTCTTCGGAGCCACGCGCGCGCTCGGCGGCGTCAGCCTGCGCTTCGAGGCCGGACAGATCACCGTGATCGAGGGCCACAACGGCTCCGGCAAGAGCACCCTCGTCTCCATCCTCGGCCAGCTCGCGCAGCCGACCCGTGGAGAGGTCATCTACGGCAAGCTCCATCGTCGGCGTCACGCCGCGGCGCTGCGCGCCCGCATGGGCATCCTCGCGCACGCGCCCATGCTCTACCCCGACCTGACGGCTCGCGAGAACCTGCTCTTCTACGCGCGCCTCTTCGACCTGCCCAACCGCACGAGCGTCGTCGACGCCCAATGCGAGCGCTTCCAGATCGGTCGCTTCGCCGATCGCCCGGTGCGGACCTATTCGCGAGGCCAGTTGCAGCGGGTCGCTCTCGCGCGCGCCCTGATGCACGAGCCGCGGCTCCTGCTGCTCGACGAGCCCTCCACGGGCCTCGACGTGCTCGGCGTGGAGCGGCTCGAGAAGGCCATCCTCGAGGAACGGGATCGCGGCGTGATCGGCGTGCTCGTCACCCACGACTCCGACTTCGCCGACCGCGTCGCCGACCGACGCGTGCGCCTCGAGCGCGGCCGCGTGATCGAGAACGAGGACTCCTCGCCTCCCGTCGGGCCCTACGCCACGCCTGCGAGCCCCACGCCATGAGCGCTCACGACGCCACGATCGAAGAAGCGAGGGCCGCATGAGCGTGTGGAAGGCTGCCCTGCTCGTCGCCGAGAAGGATCTGCGCATCGAGATGCGCACGCGCGAGATCACCACCACTACGGCCCTCTTCGCCGTGCTCGTGGTCGTGCTCGCCTCGCTCTCCTTCTACCTCGATCGCGGCACGGCGCGTCAGCTCGCGCCCGGCGTGCTCTGGATCAGCGTCGCCTTCGCGGGCGTGTTGGCCATGGGCCGCAGCTGGTCCCGCGAGCGTGAGCACGACGCCATGCGCGGCCTGCTCTCGAGCCCCATCCCGCGCGCCGGCATCTACCACGGCAAGCTGATCTCCACGCTGCTCTTCCTGAGCGTCGTGGAGATCCTGCTCGTGCCTCTGATCGGCGTGCTCTTCCACCTCGACCTCTTCGACGTCCTCGGTCGCGTCGTCCTGATCCTCTTCCTCGGCACGCTGGGCTTCTGCGCCGCAGGCACGCTCTTCGCGGTCATGACCGTGCGCACGGCCGCGCGCGATCTCGCCATCAGCGTCGCGCTCTTCCCCCTCGTGGCGCCAGCGCTGCTCGCGGGCGTCGTGGCCATGCGCGAGCTGCTCGACGGCGCGACCTTCGAGTCCAGTCTGGGCTGGATCCGCATCCTGCTGGCCTTCGACATCCTCTTCCTGATCGGCGGCACGCTCCTCTTCGAGCCGCTCACCAGCGATTAGTCCTTCTCGTTCCGAGGTCGTCGTGGTCGGAGCAGGACAAGTCCTGCTCCCCACGTACGCGTCGTCGAGTCACCAGGAAGGTGCGGGTTCAGACGCGGTCTCTGGGCGAGCGCGCCCGCACGCGCCGACCGAGCGGTACACCCGTAGCGCGACCGAGGGGCGGAGGACGTAAGCCGGCCAGGGACCGTGGCTGGGCCCGCAGCTACACGAAGCCGGGGGCCTCGCCTCGGTAAGTCCGCACCTCCACCCCAAAGCCCTCGAGGAGCTTGGTGGGCAGCTCGCGGCCGATCAGGACGAAGACGCGATCCGCGTCCACCTCGTGCTCGCCCTCGGCGTCGCGCAGGTGGGTCTTGCCCGCGACGATCTGCTTCACCTGGGACGCGAGCATCAGGCGCACGCGTCCGTCCGCGGCGAGCTGCTCCACGGCCTGTCGATTCTCGGGCTTCACGCGCTCGAAGGCGGCACGTCGATAGCTCAGCGTGATGCGCGTGCCTGGGCGCTCGGCCAGCGCGCGCACGGCCTCCACCGCCGAGTCGCCGCCGCCCACCACGAGGCAGGCCTCGCCATCGTGCAACGCGGCGTCCGTGAGGTCGGTCTGGACGTGGGCCAAGGCTTCGCCCTCGACGCCGAGCATGCGCGGCTTGCCTCGACGTCCGGTGGCGAGCAGCACGCGTCGCGCCTTGGTCGGGCCCGCGCTCGTCTGCACCTCGAAGTGTCCGTCGATCTCCTGCACCCCCGTGACGTTCACGCCGAAGTCGAAGCGCGCGCCCGTCTTCCTGGCGACGTCGACGAAGAGCTCGACCAGCGCCTCCTTGCTCGTGCGCCGCAGCTTCACCTTGCCGTAGAGCGGCAGCTCCATGGGCGCCGTCATCACGATCTTGCCACGCGGGTAGGCACGAATGGAGCCGCCCAGATCCGCCTCGCGATCGAACGTGCGCACGCTCAGGCCGTACTCCATGGCCGCGAGGGTGGCGGCGATACCCGCGGGGCCCGCGCCGACGATCAGCAGATCGAGGACTCCCTCGGGCGCTGCCCCTTCCTGCTTCGTGGCCTTGGCGACGGCCTCCACCGCCTCGACACCCTGCCGGGTGGCGTTGGCGACGAGGCCCATGCCGCCGAGCTCGCCGGCGATGTAGACGCCAGCCTTGCGCGTCTGGAAGTTGGGATCGACCTCGGGCAGATCCACGCCGCGCCTCGAGGTGCCGAAGACGAGCTCGATGGCGGAGACGGGGCAGGCGGTCTTGCACGCGCCGTGGCCGATGCAGCCCGCCGCGTCCGCCAGGTATCCCTTGCCGTCCACGACCACGAGCGCGGTCTTCTCGGGGCACGCGCGCACGCACGCCGCGTGGCCCATGCACACGTCGGGATCGATCACGGGATGCAGCGTCGGCGGAGGCGCGACGCCCGCGTATTCGCGCAGGGTCGCGGCCGAGGCGTGGGCCTCTTGCCGCCTCTTGCGTGCGTCCCAGACGAGGGCGACCGCCGAGAGCAGGGAGAGCGCGGTGAAGACGCTGAGGATCGGGACCATGAAGGTCGTTTCTTAGCACGTGTGATCGAGAGTTGAACCGAGAGAACGAAGTCGTATACTCCAGCGGTGACGCCGCCGGTAGAGGGCCCATGACGCGACGAGAGGTGCCCTGGTGGGCCATGCCGCTGCTCACCGTCGTGGTCATGATGGCGCTCCTGGCACAGCACTACGACTACTACTCGCTCAGCTACCTCGCGCGCTTCGACGCCCGGAAGCACTCGTGGCTGCGGCCTTCGGGCCTGGTGGGCCACGGCTACGGCATCGCCGGTGGGCTGCTGATCCTGAGCAACCTGCTCTACCTCGTGCGTCGGCGTTTTCCTCGCGTGCGCGCCCTCGGATCCATGCGGGCGTGGATGCGCTGGCATGTCTTCTCGGGGCTGGCGGGGCCCGCGCTCGTCGTCCTGCACTCGGCGCTCACGCTGCGCACCTGGCCCGCCATGCTCTCGTCCGTGGCGCTCTCGATCGTGGTCGTGAGCGGGCTGGTGGGCCGTTACCTCTATGGCTTGATCCCCAGGAGCCGCGCGGGGGATCCCCTGAGTCAGGAAGAGGCGGGCGCGGATCTGGATCGCGCGATGATGGACATCCGGTCGTCGGGTGTGTCGGGGCGGGTCAGCGTGGACGCCCTCGAGGCCGCGGCCGACGAGATCCTCTCGCCGCTGCGTCGTCGCCGCGCTGCCGGGCTGGGGACCGTGCCGCGCACGCTGATGGCGCTCGTGCGCATGCGACAGCTCGGTCAGCAGGCGGGTCGTCGAGCTTCCCTGGCGGGTGCCTCCAAGGAAGAGGTCACGCGCATCGAGAGCGGCGCCGCCCGCATCCGCGCGCTGCTCTTGCCCGCCGACTTCTACGGGCTGTTGCGCGGTGCAGCCTCGAGCTGGCGCGGTCTGCATCGCGTGCTGGCCGTGGTCATGATCCTGACCGCGGGCCTGCACGTCACCATCGCGCTGTACCTGGGGTTCGGACTTTGAGGTTCACGCGGCTCGGAGTCCCGGGAATCCTGCTGCTGGCCACGGTGTTCGCGGGCGCGGGCCACGCTTCGGCGCAGGGTCTCTCGCCGGGTCCGCTGACGCGCGTCCACGCCTCGCTCGAAGGCGCGACGCACTGCACGGACTGTCACTCCTCGGGCAGCGCCATCGACCCGGGGCGCTGCCTGCATTGTCACGAGGCCCTCGGTCGTCGCATCCAGGCGCGCACGGGCTATCACGCGCAGGTTCAAGGGCGTGCCTGCGAGCGCTGCCACGTCGAGCATCGCGGACGCGCGGCGCAGAGCACGCGCTGGCCCGATCCAGGTCAGGATCACTTCGATCACACGCGCCTGGCCCGCTTCGAGCTCTCAGGCGCCCACGCCCAGCTGCGCTGTCGCCAATGCCACGAGCCGGGTCATGTCCGCGCGGCCGACGTGCAGTCGATGCAGCCGAGTGAGCGTGGTCGCACCTTCCTGGGGCTCGGCACGGCGTGCGCCAGCTGTCACCGTGATCCGCACACGCCCTCGCTCGGATCGACGTGCACGGATTGCCATGATCAGAGCGATTGGAACGCGGCGCAGCAGGCCTTCGATCATTCGCGCGCGCGCTTTCCCTTGCGCGGCGCCCACGCACGCGTCGCCTGCGCGCAGTGCCATCCCACCGCGCGGCAGGGCGAGCTGGCGAGCTTCCGCGGTGTGCGCTTTCGCCTGTGCACCGACTGCCACGAGGATCCCCACACGGGCGCCATGGGCGAGCCCAACACCTGCACGCGCTGCCACGCCGAGGCGGCCTGGGATCATCTGCGCTTCGACCACGCGACCCACGCACCTCGCACCTTCCCGCTCGATGGTGCGCACGCCGCGCTGACCTGCGCGCGCTGTCACGGCGAGGCCAGCGACGAGAGCCCGCAGGCAGCCTGCGCGAGCTGTCATCGCGACGCGCACGCGCCTTCCCTGGGAAGCGACTGCGCGCGCTGTCACAGCACGAGCTCGTGGACGCGCACCGCCGCTCTTCAGCGCGACCTGTCGTTTCACGATCGCACGAACTACCCACTGCGCGGCGCGCATCGTCAGGTGGACTGCAACTCCTGCCACGATCCACGCAAACCACTCAGGCTGCGCTACCGGCCCATCGCCCACGCCGTCTGCAGCGATTGCCACCAGGATCCGCATCGAGGCGAGCTCGCTCAAAGGCCCGATCACGGCGCCTGCGAGAGCTGCCACGACGTCGACGGCTTCACGCCGCCGCGCTTCGGTCTTCCGCAACACGCCCAGACTCGCTTCCCGCTCGACGGGTCACACGTGGCCGTGCCTTGCGCGGGCTGTCATCGGGCGCCGCCCGAGGAGCCAGGCTTCCGCGTCGAGGATCGCGCCTGCGCGACCTGTCACACCGATCCCCACGGCGGACAGTTCAGCGACGCCGCGGGCCCCATGGCCTGTGATGCCTGCCACACCACCGCGGCCTTTTCGCCCTCGACCTTCGACGCCGAGCGTCACGCGGGCACCGGCTTCGCCCTCGTGGGCGGACACCACAAGCCCTGCGCGCGCTGCCATGGCGCGCCGCCTGCCACGCCCGCCGCGCCCGAGCCCGTCGTCCAGTTCGCGCATCGGCCCTCCGACTGCGGCGACTGCCATCGCGACTGGCACCACGCGCAGTTCCGCAGGCGAGCCTGTCGAGACTGCCACCAGGGCCAGAGCTTCAGCACCGCGCCGGGCTTCCACCACGAAGCCACGGCGTTCCCCCTCGAGGGCGCCCACGCACGCGTCGACTGCAGCGCCTGCCACCACACGGCGCGCTTCAGCGACGGACGCAGCGGGCAAATCTTCGCGTTGGGCCCGCGCCTGTGCGGGGAGTGTCACGAGAGCCCGCACGGGGACGCGGACGCTCGCGCCGGCTCGCGCGAAGAGCGCCTGGCGTCGGCCACCTCACGCTGCGTTCGTTGCCACACACAGGACAGCTTCGACGCCGTGGTGGCGCTGCCGGGCGGCTTCGATCATCGCCTCACGCGCGCACCCCTCGAGGGCGGACACGCCCAGGTCGCCTGCGCCCGCTGTCACGACGGCGGGGATCGCGATCACGACATGAGCGCCTGCGGCTCGTGCCACGAGGATCGACACATGGGCCGCATGACCAGGCCCTGCGCCGAATGCCACACGCCACGCAGCTGGCGTCCCGACGGTCGCCTCGAAGCGCACGCGGCCACGCGCTTCCCCCTGCTCGGCAACCACGCAGTGCTCGGCTGTCGCAGCTGTCATCGACGCGCGGCCGAGGGCGACTTCCGAGGCGCGCGACCAGAGTGTGAGAGCTGCCACCTCGAGACGCTGCGACAGCGTCGGCCGCATCCGCCGCATCTGGGCGCGGTCTTCCTGCGCGGCTGCGATCGCTGTCATGGCCAGACGGGTTGGCGCCCCGCGCGCTTCGCCCACGACACCTGGCCGCTGACCGGCGCGCACCACTCGACTCCCTGCACCTCGTGTCACGTGGGCGGCGTCTATCGCGGCGTGTCGCGCGACTGCGTCGGCTGCCATGACGGCCAGCAGACGCGGTCGAGCGTCGATCACGGGAGCTTCCCCAACCGACGCTCGTGCGACAGCTGCCACAGCACACGCGCCTGGACGCCCGCGCACTTCGACGAGCACACGACCTACTTCCCGTTGAGCGGGCCCCACGGCGGACAACCCTGCGCGCGCTGCCACATGGACTCGAGCAACATCCGCTCCTTCACTTGCTTCGACTGCCACAGGCACAGCCAGTCACGTGCGGACTCGGAGCATCGAGGCATCGCGGGCTACAGCTACGACTCGAACGCTTGTTATCGCTGCCACTCCCGCGGCAGGGCGGAAGAATGATGATCTCGCATCGCACTCGAGTTGCCCTGCGCCGTGCCTGGAAGCACGCCAGCCTGGTTGCCCTGCTCGTCGGGGCGCTGCTGCCGGCCTGCGCGAGCCCGCACGATCCCGCGGTCCTCGACCGGCTCGACTGCAACACCTGCCACCCCGATCTCTACGACTCGACGCCCATCCACGCCGAGCGCGGCTACTCGCGCGAGTGCTACGCCTGTCACGGCACGCTCGAGTGGACGCGGGTGGACGCCAGCCATGACCGCTTCCCCATCGGACGCGGATCCCATCGCGGCTACGACTGCTCCGAGTGTCATCTCTCTCGCGAGCGTCCCAGCGAGATCACCTGCATCGACTGCCACGAACACCGCGAGGGGCGAGTGCGGCCCTTCCACCTGGGCAACTCGGAGTTCCAGTACACGCCGAGCTCCTGCTTCTCATGTCATCGGGGCGAATAGTGAGATGAGGATCTCCGCGCACAGCCTCCTGCTCCGTTGCACAGTCCGCTTGGCCCTCTGCCTCGCCCTTGCGTCGCCGTCCGCGGTCGCCGCGCAAGCCGTCGCGCACGTCGTCGGTCGCGCGTCGGGTGTGGTGTACGTGGACGCAGGTCGCGCCGAGGGCGTGGTCGCGGGCACGAGCGTCTCCTTCACGCATGGCTCGACTGAGGTGAGCGCGCGCGTGTTGGCGGTCGCGGCTCACACCGCGGCGGTGGCCCTCGAGCCGGCGATGCCCGAGCTGACGGAGGTTCCGCTTCCACGTCAGACCGCGGCCGAGGCGCCCCAGGTGCGCACCGTCCATCGTCCGCCTCCCTCGCCGCCCTTCGATTCGGCCTGGGCCGGTAGCTTCTTGCCCCAGGTCGGCGAGACTCGTGACGACGACGAAGGAGGCGAGGAGGGATCGGCGCCGCACCACACCCTCGTCCACGGCGAGCTGGCGACGCGCCTCTTCGCCTCGGCCGATGTCTCCGATCTGGCCGTCGCCTGGGACGAAGTCGGCGTGGACTCGCAGCTGGACGTGAGCACGCCGAGCGGGCTGACCTGGGATCACCTGGTCGGGGTCGGCCTCGACGCGGCCCCCGATGTCTCCTTCGCGCTCTTTCAGCACGCCAATGCGCGCCTCGACGCCTACCTCCTGCGCCTGGGCTACACGCCGCCGGGCTCGCGCTTCGGCGTCGGCGTCGGTCGGCTGATGCCGCTCTCGGGTGCGGGCATCGTCGACGGCGCCGAGCTGAACGTACGGGCCGCCGAGGGTGTGCGCTTCAGCGCCTTCGCCGGATTGGCGCCGGACGCGGGCGACTTGCTGCCGGTGTTGCGCGCGCCCCGTGCCGGCGTCGCGCTCTCACTCGCGGGCGGAGAGGCCGTGCACGGACACCTCGGCCTGGGCTTTTCCATCGATGGCTTTCGCGGCGCGCTCGATCGCGCACGCGCCAACGTGGACGCCGACGTGGATCTCGGATCCCAGCTCGCCGCCAGCGGGCGACTCGTCGTGGACTTCGCGGACGACGCTCTGGGTCGGGGCGGCCCACGACCGACGCGCGGTTCCGTGGAGCTGAGCGGCGAACATCTGCGCCGTCGCCTGCGCTGGCATGTCGGGGCCGGCTTCGACGACCCGGTCTATACCCACGCCATCGCCGACCAGCTGCCACAGGAGGATCTGATCTTCCTGCCCAACGCCTTCGCCGACGGCGGCGTGAAGGCTCGCCTCGGCGACGGACTGAGCGCACGCGTGAGCGCGCGTGGTTACCTCGGCGCCGACGGCTTCTCGTCGCTGGTGGTCAGCGCCGGCGGCTCGCTGCGGGCGCGGCTGCTGGAGGCGGATCTGCTCGACTTCGATCTGCGCATGATCCGCGGCTCCCTCGCGCAGGGCTACGGCGGCGGCGTGCGCTGGGACTTGCCCGTCAGCGACCGCGTGCACTTCGACCTCGGCTACTCCCTCGACCGACTCGAGGTCGGTCCGGCCAAGATCGTCGGTTACGCCCAGACCTTGCACCTGGCCTGGGACCGTTATTTCGGTCCGCGCACACGCACCAGCTTGGCCTTCGAGCTCGGCGGAGGCGCCGGTCCCACGCGCGTGCTGCTCTTCGCCCAGGTCGCCGTGCGCCTGGGCGCGCTGTCGCGAGACTAGCTCAGCGGTAGGAGTCGATCAGGTTCAGCACGACGGGCTGCGACCAGTCGAAGCCGCCGTCGTAGCGGAAGCGGATCACGCCGTCCTTGTCGATGATCCACGTCTCCGGGAAGAGGTTGGATCCGTACTCGGGCCCGACGACGCTGTTGGTGGGATCGAAGAGGTAGTTGATGTGCGGGTTGGGCGGCATGATGCGCGCGACCTCGTCCCAGCCGCTGTCGATCGAGACGCCCACGACCTCGACGTCTTCCCAGGGGCCGACGAGCTGCGCGAGCTGGTCCAGCTTGGGCATCTCCTCCACACAGGGGCCGCAGTTGATCGTCCAGAAGTTCAGCACGACAACGTGGCCGCGATGCTCGCTCAGCGTGTAGGGACGGCCCTGACGGTCATTGAGCGTGAAGTCCGGAGCCGTGCGGTCGGAGCCGATGTAGTGCAGCGGCTGCTGCCGTCCCGACTCGAGCTGCTCGAAGGTGCCATCTCCGAAGACGGCCCGCAGCGGTCCTTCGTGGAATCGGCGGGCAGCATCGCCCATGCTCGCCACGAGCCCGTAGACGATCATCGTGCCGATCAGCGCCGCGCCAGCGAGGGCGGTCCATTCGTTTCGTGATACGCGGGGCATTCGTCGTCTCCAGGGGCCGGACTCTCGGCGTTCAGCGGGCGGTCTCGGTGTACAAGGGTGGCCTCACACGGCGCCCTTCCAGCCTCACGTACACACCCAAGTCGTCTTCGTCGAGTAGCGGCGCGAGGCTGGCGGCCGCGTGGTTGTCGAATCGAGCCTGAAGTGAGGCTTTCGGCGCGTCTTCGCCGCCCGCTCGCACCAGGCAGTAGAGCGCGCCCGACTCATCCTGGCTGAGCGTGTCGGGATCCAGGCGTTCCACGTAGCCACCGGAGAGATGCAGCGCCACGCCCTCGTCGTCGAGGGCCACGGAGCGCACGAAATAGGGCGGGCCCTCGATGGTCGCGTAGGCCCAGTTGATGCCGTTCCGCAGGCAGAGGCGCCCGTCCTCGGCCCGTTCGATGTAGCTGTCGAGGGCCCGCACCAGGCCCGCGTGGGTGATGGCATCGTCGCCGTCGAACCAACGCCCGCCCGCGTCGCGACGGATGCGCGTCTCGCGGCTGCGCCCGTCGGTCAGGGAGGCGAGGTCCATGCGCCACCTCTAGGATTCCCGTGCCCAGGGCGCAAGAGCTGGGCCCCTCGAAGTCGGCCCGGGCTGTGAGCTTCCATCGAGCGGGAATGCCCCCCGATGGTGCGGCGTACCATGGACTGATGGACGAACGCGGCGACGGGACGTCTCGCAGACCCTCGTGGAATGGGCTATGGCTTCTGCTCGCGTTGATGCTGCCCTGCACGCTCTATGGCTCGACCTACGTCTTCGCCCGGGCCACCCACAGGCTGGTGAACTACGGCGGCGGCCACATCATGCGCGCCAACGCCATGAGCGGTTGGGGCTTCGGCTTCTCCTGGTGGGAAGTGGCGTTCCTGCCCGCGACCTTCGCTGAAGAGATCGTGCGTTCGAATCTCGGACCCTACTGAGGGCAGTGGAGCGCGCCGGCGTAGCTACAGCCCGGTTACCCGCGCCATCATCGGGACCCGCGTCATCCATCGCCTCGCTCAATCCTGACAGTCGCACCTGTACGAGCCGTCCGTGTGCGTGCAGTTCGCGCGCCCGCCTCCGCAGGTTGCCGCAATCGCACTCGTCGATGTCCGTGCAGCTTCCGCCAACCTCGCTGTAGCCGGCGGGACACATGGCTGCGTCGACATCGCTGGCGTCTCGGGAGTCGGCATCGCCAGCGTCCACGTCGCTGGCGTCGGCATCGCCAGCGTCCACGTCGCTGGCGTCGGACAGGCCGCCGTCTTGTCGCGAGCCGTCGGGTATGCCCGAATCGAGGTCAGTCGGCGGAGCGCTACCCCCGCCGCACGCAGCGGCGACAGCCATCCATACGAGCGCGGCAAGACGCCGCGAGAACGAAGCGACGCGTGACGACATCGGCTCCCCGGGCTCCGCACAGGAGCGGAGACGCTCAGAAGCTTCGTGAGCAGTCGCGAATACAGTCAAGGACAGCAGACACGGCATTCGGCTGCACGCAGCCCTCCTCCAATCAGACCCGCATCTAACGGGTCACGTTGGAAGGCAGGGCCCAAGCTGCGGCCAATTGGGCGGGCGGCGGTAGCGCCATGCCGTACCGTCCCCTCCGCGCAGCCACGCCGCTTCGTGCTTGTCGCTGCGGATGTTATCGACGCCGGCGCAGCCAGACGCCGAGGCCGAGCAGGCCGAAGAGCAGCACGCCTCCGTTCGTCGCGCCCTTCGATCCGCCTGCGGTGACACAGCCACAGCCGCCGGACGAGCTCGGCGTCGTGCCTCCGTCCGCCGGCACCGCGCTGTCCGCGCCGCCCCCGTCGAGATCGACGCCAGCGTCCGTGCCCGCGTCGGGCACGCCGCCGTCCGTGACGGGCGCCTCGTCCGTGCAGCCGGGCGCGCATCCGTCGCCGGCCTCGGTGTTGCTGTCGTCGCATTGCTCGACGCCGTCCTCCACGAAGCCGTCGCCGCAGGTCGCCTCAACGCAGGTCGCGAGGCAGGCGTCGCTCTGATCGCCGTTGGCGTCGTCGCACTCCTCGACTCCCGCGTGCACGAATCCGTCCCCGCAGCTCGCCGTGTGGCAGCTCGCCAGGCAGTCGTCGCTGTCGAGGTCGTTGCCGTCGTCGCAGGCCTCGGCGCCGACGCGCACGAATCCGTCGCCGCAGCGCGCGCTCAGGCAGGTGTTCAGACAACCGTCGAGGTTCGAGACGTTGGCGTCGTCGCACTCCTCGCCCGACTGCACCGTGCCGTCGCCACAGGAGGCGAGGGCGCAGATGGACGAGCAGCCGTCGCCGTCCATGGTGTTGCCGTCGTCGCACGCTTCGACGCCCGTGTGCAGGTAGCTGTCGCCGCAGGTCGCGACGACGCAGCTCTCGACGCAGCCGTCGTCGTTCAAGGTATTGCCGTCGTCGCAGGCTTCGACACCCGTCTCGAGGAAGCCATCGCCGCAGCGCGCGTCCTGACAGCTGCTGGTGCAGGCATCCGACGGATCCGTGTTGCCGTCGTCGCACTCCTCGCCCGCCTGCAGGATGCCGTCGCCGCAGCGCGCGTTCTGACAGGTGTTGGAGCAGGTGTCGTCGTCGACCCTGTTGCCGTCGTCGCAGGCCTCGCCAGCCTGCACGATGCCGTCGCCGCAAGCCGGGAGTAGGCAGGCGTTGGTGCAGCCATCGTCGTTGATGGCGTTGCCGTCGTCGCAGGTCTCACCCATCTGCACGATGCCGTCGCCGCAGGAGGGCGCGCGGCAGCTGTTGGAGCAGGCGTCGTCGTCGACCGTGTTGCCGTCGTCACAGGCTTCGCCGGGGCCGACGATGCCGTCCCCGCAGCGCGCGTTCTCGCAGGCGTTGGTGCAGCCGTCCGTGTTGCTGGCGTTGCCGTCGTCGCATTGTTCGACGCCGGCCCGCACGTAGCCATCGCCGCAGGTGGCCGCGGCGCAGCCGACGCAGACGTCGGTGTTGTTGGCGTTGCCGTCGTCGCAGTCTTCCACGCCGGCTTGCACGTAGCCGTCCCCGCAGGTCGCGGGCGCGCAGTTCACGCAGGCATCGCTGTTGCTGGTGTTGGCGTCGTCGCAGGTCTCGATGCCCGTGTGGATGAAGCCGTCACCGCAGGTCGCCGTAAGGCAGGTCGAGAGGCATGCGTCCGTGTTGTCGCCGTTGCCGTCGTCGCATTGCTCGGGCGGGTTGGTGGTCGTCGAGTCGCCACAACGCGGACCGAAGCCGGTGCACGTGCCGTTGCAGTGGCCGTAGCTGCCGTTGAGTGCGCCGTCGTCGCAGATCTCGCCCACGCCGAACACGCCGTCTCCGCACGCCGTCACGCGCGCGTACTCGTAGGCGCCCATGTCTTGCTCGGCGCCGCCGATGCCGTTGCCATCGAGGGGTCGCGTGGCCTGATCGAGATCCTCCGTGGGTGCGCCCGACGCGCGGCCTGAGTCGACGCACGGGGAGGTGGAGGTGAGGTGCAGATCCGTTGGCGCGACCGCGTAGAACGGGTTGATGGCGAGCATGCCCGCGCCGGCCGAAACCGTGCCCTCGTACATCGTGGTGTTTCCCCACACGTCCGAGTAGGAGATGGACGCGGTGCCGCCGTTTTGGTCGATGCCGTCGTCCGTGTTGTGGCTGACGATGCAGTTCAGCAGCGTGACGCTGCCAGCCACCAGGTAGACGCCGTCGTAGTTGCCGTAGACCGTGCAGCCGACCAGCCCGATCCGGCCCGTGTCCGCGAGGTAGGCGCCGGCGCCGGTGTTGGATTGCAGGATGCAGTTGTCGACGTCGACCGCGCCGCTGCCCGCCGTGCGGATTCCGTAGATGTTCTCGCGGAGGATCACGCGGTTGACCACGCCGGGCGCCGCGGCCTCGACCAACATGCCGTCACGCGCGCGGGTGACGGTGAGGCCCTGGATCTGGTTACCGCTCGAACCCGCGTAGACGTGCAGCCCCTGCCACGAACCGATGGTCGTGGTCGCGGAGGTGAGGGTCACGGGTGCGACCGCCGTGCCCTGGGTGACCAGGCTGCCGAAGACGCGCAGCTCGCCGCGGCTCGTGTTGTCGTAGGCCTGCATGATGTCGCTCGTCAGGAAGCGCAGCGTGGCGCCGGCGTCGATCGTCAGCGTCACGCCTGGGGCGACCGTCAGGTCGCCAGCCACGGTCGTGCTGCCGGTGGCCACCGTGCGATCCGACCAGAGCGTGCCGTAGAGCCCGGGCGTCGGGTCGCTGACGTAGGGCAAGGAGCCCTGATCCGCCATGGCGTCGCTCGATCCGAAGCGCGAGGGCGAGTTCTCCGTCAAGCGCAGGTTCGACGCGCTGACGTAGAGCGGGTTCGCCACGATCATGCCCGCACCCTCGCTGACCGTGCCCTCGTACTTCGTGCCGTTTCCCCAGACGTTGGAGTAGCGGATGGTGGCCGTGCCGCCGTTTTGGTCGATGCCGTCGTCTGTGCTGTTGCTGATGATGCTGTTGGTCACGGTCACCGTGCCCGCGACCAGATACAAGCCGTCGTAGTTCGCGTACACCGTGCAGTGGTCGAGGTTCAGCGTGGCGGTGTCCGCGACGTAGCCGCCCGCCCCGGTGTTGTTGGTGATCCGGCCGCCGGTGATCAGGAGCGAGCCGCTCGATCCCACGCGAGCTCCGTAGATGTTCTGTGCCAGCGTGATGTCCGTGAACGAACCCGCGTCGGCCGCCTCGTCCAGGATGCCGTCGCGCGCCCGGCTGACGTCGAGGCCCTGAACCACGCTTGCGCTCGCACCCGGGTAGAAGTGCAGGCCCTGCCAGGAGCCGATGGTCGTGGTCGCCGAGGTCAGGGTGACGGGGCTCGCGGAGGTGCCCTCCGTGACCAGTGCTCCGAAGACGCGCAGCTCACCGCGACTCGTGTTGTCGTAGGCCTGCATGATGTCCGACGTGGCGAAGCGAAGCGTCGCGCCCGCTCGCAGCGTCAAGGTCACGCCGGAGGCGACGGTGAGGTCACCGGCGACGGCGGTGTCGCCCGCGGCCACGACGTGGTCGGTCCAGAGCGTGCCGTAGAGCCCAGGCGTGGGATCGCTGACGTAGGCGAGCGCGCCCTGATCGCTGGCGTCATTGGCGCCGAAGCGCGAGGGCGAGTTCTCCGTCAAGCGCAGGTTCGACGCGCTGACGTAGAGCGGGTTCGCCACGATCATGCCCGCACCCTCGCTGACCGTGCCCTCGTACTTCGTGCCGTTTCCCCAGACGTTGGAGTAGCGGATGGTGGCCGTGCCGCCGTTTTGGTCGATGCCGTCGTCTGTGCTGTTGCTGATGATGCTGTTGGTCACGGTCACCGTGCCCGCGACCAGATACAAGCCGTCGTAGTTCGCGTACACCGTGCAGTGGTCGAAGCTGGTGCTCGAGGTGCCGTCGACGTAGACGCCCGCGCCTGTGTTGGAGTTCATCTGCGTCTGCGAGATGCTCGGCGTGCTGCTGTTGTCGACGCGCAGGCCATAGATGTTGCGCACGAGGCCGGAGCCCGTGAGGTTGGGGCTGCCGCTCAGCACGTAGACGCCCTGGCGCGCCAGAGAGACCTCGGCGCCCTGGATCGAGACGGTCTCGGCCGAGTCGAGCACCAAGCCGTACCAGCTCCCGATGGTCGTGGTGGCGGAGGTGAAGCGCACGGGGGAGGCGCTCGTGCCGTTCACGTTCAGCTGTCCGTGGACGATGATCTCCACATGGCTCGTGTCGCTGCCCGACCCGGTCGCGTCCGAGGTGTTGGCGCGCACCTCGACGCCGGCCTGGATGGTCAGGTAGGCGCCCGCGGGCACGGTGATGTCGCCCTGCAAGATGTAGGGGCTGCCTGCCGTGGACCAGGTCTGGTTGATGATGTTGCCGCCTGGGATCGTCGTCTGGGCGTGAGCCGAGGTCGGACACGAGATGCTGGCCAGCAGCGCCAGCGCGAGCAGGGTGAACAAGCGGGTGCGGAGATGGAGCATGGGCGGATCCTCAGGGGCTGGGCGATCATACGCAGGCGGGTCGCGGACCTTACCAGATCGCCCTCGGGAAGGCCAACGCAGACCGGCCGAGCGCGCACTTTGGCGTCGCTCGGCCGGTTCCTCGGGTCTCCCCTCGATGCGTCACTCGGCCGCTTCGTGCGCTTCGTGCGCCTCGAGTGCCTCGAGTGCGTGGGGCTCCTCCACCTTCATCGCGACGGTCGGCTGACCCGCGACGCTCGTGAGCAGGGCGGGCAGGTCGACGCCAGTGAGCGCCCCGGCGATCGCCGGGATCTGCACGATGACGTCGGTGATGCCGCGCGTCATGCGCCCGATGGATGCGCCGCCTTCGCCGTTGCCCACGAGCACGATCTTGTCGACCTGCGCCAAGGGCGCCGCGACCGCCTGATCCAGCGCAGGGAGCTGCTCGATCATGAGCTGGCCCAGCGCCGCCGAGCCGTGGTGCTCCCACGCCTCGGCCTCGAGGCGCATGCCCTCGGCCTCCGCCGTCAGGCGCGTCCTCGTGCCTTCCGCCTCTGCGTTGAGCCGCGCCCTCACGCCTTCGGCATCCGCCAGGGCCTCGAGTCGCTTGGCGTCTGCGCGTGCTTCACCCATCAGGCGCTCGGCCGCGGCTTCGGCCTGCGCCTCGGCCACGCGCTTGCTCGCCGGGGCTTGCGCCTCCGCTTCGACCCGACGACGCGCCGCTTGCGCGGGCTCGTCGATCTCACGACGCAGCTCCTGCTCCTTCAGGCGCACCTCGAGCTCTTGCACCTCGAGCGAGCGCTCGACCACCTCGCGCCTGAGCTTCGCCGTCTCCAGGGCGAAGCTGACCTCGGCCTGCGCGCGGCTCGCGGAGACCTCGGCGGCGAGCTCGTGCACACGACGGTCGCGGGCGGACTTGCGCTCCGAGAGGGCCAGGGCCGCGTCGTGGTGGACGCCATCGCGCAGCTCAAAGTGCGCTCGGACGATCCCATCGCGGTGGCGACAGCCGCCGAGATGTTCCTGAGCAAGAACGAGAAGGAGCTGAACGAGACCGCGCACCAGATGATGCAAGGTCATCTGCACGCCGTGATCAGCACCCTGCCCTTCGAGGAGATCCACGCCAACCCCGAGGTCTTCGCGCAGCACGTGCAGCGCCTGACCGCGGCCGACCTGGCCAACATGGGCGTCGAGGTCGTCAGCTTCACCGTCCGCGAGGTGCGCGACCCGTCGGGTTTCCTGCAAGCCATCGGTCGCCCGCAGCTGGCGCAGGTGAAGAAGGAGGCGGAGCTGGGTGAGGCCAACGCCTGACGCGACGCGAAGGTCGGTCGCGCCGCCGCCGCGCGCGCCGCCAACCTGACGGCCGTGGACGCCACGCGCGACGTCTAGCTGGCGGAGGTCGAGCGCGTAGCGCCCGTTCCGCGGCCGGTGTTGATCCTGGGTGAGCGAGGCACGGGTAAGGAGCTGGTGGCGCGCGCGCTGCACGACGCCTCGGGGCGAGACGGCCCCTTCGTGGTCGTCAACTCCGCGGCGCTGGCGGACGACCTGCTCGAGGCCGAGCTCTTCGGTCACGAGCGCCACCGCTAGACCAGCGCGGACAAACGCGTGCGCGGCCGCTTCGAGCTCGCCGATCAGGGTGCGCCTTCCGGCTCTGCGGGACCGGGTCGAGGACGTCCGCACCCTCGCCGAGCACGTCGAAGTGCCGTCCGCCGTGGCCCGGGCTACTACGTCGCCAAGTACAAGGCCGCACCGTGAGCCCCGTTTCGCGTTCTTGGCGCCTCGGGCGAATGCCCAGGCCGCGCGGGCGTCTATGGCTTGGAAGCAGGGCCGAACGAACCAGCCGTGCTACGATTTGGGTTCGGTCCGAGCCCGCCGTGGAAAAGCCAGATAAGGCACAAAAGAAGCTGAAGAAGCGCCATGACCGCCGCGCCGTCTGGGTGATGCGTGCCGGGGCGTTGCTCTGCCTGTTGGGCATCGGCCTGGGCGTTTGGCTCACCCAGACCGATTGGGGACGCGGGCACATGGGCCGCCTCGCCGTGAGCGTGATCCGGCGCGAGCTGGGTCTACAAGCCACGCTGGGCGAGGTCCGGGTCGATTTCTCCTACTTCCCGCCGGGCGTCGCGGTGCACGCCACGGACATCGTGCTCGACGATCCCGTCTACGGACGCTTCGTCGAGGCGCGCGAGCTGACCATCGAGCCGTCGCTGCGCGCCTTCCTCGCCGGCGAGCTCGATCTCGAGACGATCCGCATCGACCATCCGACCATCCACCTGGTCGTGCGCGATGGCGAGGTGCGGAACCTACCGCGCACGCGCGACACCCCGGAGGGTGAGACCCATCTGCCCTTCTCCGCGATCGAGGCCACCTCCGCCACGGTGATCATCGACGCCCAACCCTTCGCCGACGCGCGCATCGAGAACATGGACCTCAGCGTGCGCGTGGAGGCGGGACGTCGGGTCTCCCTGCGCGCGGACGCGAGCGGCGGTCAGGTGGTGCATGCGCTGGGCACGGAGACGCTGCAGCGGCTGTTGATCGACGGCGAGATCGATCCCGATCAGGAGGTCGAGCTGCGTCGCTTCGTGCTGCGCACGGGCCATGTGCGCCTGGGCGTCAGCAACTTCCACTTGCCGCTGCCCTACGACCGGACCTGGGCGGGCGAGGTCTCGGCGCGGCTCGATCTCGGGCACCTGCGCCACCTCCCCATCGGCGTGGATCTGCCGCCGCTCGATGGCACGCTCGAGCTCCGCGGTGACGTGAACGGAACGATGGATGGTCCGATGGGCCAGGGCGACGTCCGGCTGACGAACGCCCACATCGACCAGTACGGCATCGGTGAGAGCGTCGACCTGGCCGTGGACTTCGATCCCCACGGCGTGCGCGTTCCTGCGGGTGACGTGCACCTGGTCCAGAATGGCGGGGTCGTGCACATCGAAGGTGGCGTCTCCTTCGACGGCGCGATGCCCCTGCAGCTCCAGATCGGCGTCGAGCACCTGGAGATGGCGAAGCTGATGGCCCAGCTCGGCGTGACGCCCGACGCCATCGTGCAGTGGGATCTGTCCGGACCCATCGGCCTCACGGGCACGCTGAGCCCGTTGAACCTCGGCGGGCCCATCGTCATGGACACGCGCAACTTCCGCATCACCCAGGACGCCTGGCACACGCGCCCCGCGCGCCACGTCCTGGCGGTCAGCCGCGCGCGCCTCGCGGGGACGGTCTCGGTGCGCCCCGACGGACTGCGCTTCGAGCACCTCGAGGGCGACACCCCGCACAGCCACATCGCCGGCGACGTCTTGCTCGGCTTCACCGATCACCTCGAGATCGCGGCGCGCCTCACGCACACCGACCTCCAGGACGTGACGCCGCTGCTCGAGTTCGACCTGGCCGGTCACGGGGAAGTCAACGTGACGGTGGAGGGGACCTACGGCGATCCGCAGGTGCGGGGCCACGCGCGCATCGCGGGCTTCGCCTTCGGGACCTTCCCGCTTGGCGACGTGGAGAGCGACTTCCGCCTCGAGGGCGGCGGCTTCATGGCGCGCTTCCCCTCCATCGTCGCGGTCAAGCGCCAGAGCCGCTACCGCCTCGACGATCTCCTGCTCGATTTTCGCGACCACCGCTTCGCGGCGACCACGACCATGGTGGCGTCTCGCGTCAGCCTGGCCGACCTCTACCACGTCTTCCACTTCGATCAGGACGAGCGCTTCGAGGCCTACCAGGCCGTCGGTTCGGGGCGCGTGGGCATCCGCTTCACCACGGATTACCCCGGTGACGGTCCCCACGGCACCATGCTTGCCGACATCGACATGGACGTGAGCGAGGCCGACATCGACGGCTACCACTACACGGACGGCGCGTTCGTGGGGCATTGGCGCTGGCTCGACTGGCAGCGCAGCTACGAGGGTGGCGAGCTGACCATCGACCACGCGCACCTGCATAAGGGTCATGGCGTGGTCACCGTCGCGGGTGCCATGGGCCTCGAGGGCGCGCTGCACCTGTCGGCGGTCGTCGATCAGATGCACCTGAACGACGTCGAGGGTCTGCACGAGCACATGCCCGGCCTCGACGGCACGGTGGGCGCTTCGGTGGAGGTCAGGGGCACGCCCGATCTACCGCGCGCCGACATGGACGTGACGGTCACGGGCCTGACCTGGGAGGGCACGCTGATCGGCGACGGTCGCACCTACATCCGGCTCACGGACGACGACGATCCATGGGTGCGCGCCGCGCGCGCCTGGGATCCCGCTGCGCCTCCCGCGGACGAGCCCTGCGGTTACGCCCGAGCCGGCTTCGCCCGCGCGCACTTCCGGCCGGATCCACCCTACAGCACGGCCAATGGGCCGATCCCGCGCTCCCCGAAGCAGAGCGCCTACCTGGTCTGCGGCGGCG
>Ga0210033_1000804_pt1 | contig 29812 bp, 34 predicted proteins | sample CryGeymeta201501_FD_185465 | JGI IMG/M metagenome (GOLD analysis project Ga0210033, IMG submission 185465) | Groundwater microbial communities from Crystal Geyser aquifers in Utah, USA - Crystal Geyser metaG 2015-01 (SPAdes) (version 2) | ecosystem: Environmental > Aquatic > Deep subsurface >... | reverse complement strand
ATCATGGCCTTAGAATGGAAACGACAAAATTACGGCCGCCATGCGTGAAAAACACCATGGGTGTCGCTCGTGCCAGATCACAGATGGCCTGATTTTTTGAAAATGAGGGGTTTTCGGTCAGGCACTATGTATGCGGCGGCAAATCCTGCAAAAACCGGCCTCACTGGGGCCGCTTTTCGCTATCGACGACCCAAGTTCGACAGGCTGCTAGGCGGATGTGCGTGGCTGTATGGGTATCCCGTACGGGCTGAGCCGAATGGCGCGCGGGGTGGGGCGGCCGAAAATGCCGGCATGCCAGCAAAAAAATTCGAAGTAGACGAAGCCCATGAAGATGCCGCCGTGGCCTGGGCGCGGCGCAAGGAAACCATCCGCGGCGCGCTCAAGCTGTTTCGTGTCCTGCTCGATGCGGCAAGGCGCCACGCCGAGTGGGTGGAGGCCCGCCACGGCATCGGTGGCACACATCTCTGGGTGCTTTGGGAACTGGGACAGTCACCCGGCATGCGCGCGGTGGATCTGGCCAAGAACATGGCTGTCCATCGCCAGACGGTGGAAAACCTGGTGCGCGAGTTGCAGGAAAAGGGCCTGGTCAGGGTGGAAGCCGCTGCGCAATCCCCCATTTATTTCCTGACCAGCGATGGCCAAAGCATCGCCGATGCCTCGCCGGAATACGGCCAGGGCGTGCTCAAGGCCGCCCTGGAACGCCTGCCGGATTCGGCGCTTGGACAGGTGGTCGATTCAATGCGCGCGCTCAGCGAATGTCTCCCATTCCGCGAGGATCGCGCGGCCTTGAAACCCCTGGCGGATATTTTGCGGGCGAGTGCGCATGAACCCACACGGCAAGCGCACGCCGGCCATCGCCAGGCCAACCTGGAGAATTGATATGGATATGCAAATCGACTTGTTTGTCACTTCGTTGCAAGCTTTCTGGGGGCAGATCGCCATTTTCCTGCCCAAGTTCCTGGCCGCCGTGGTGCTGCTGTTGGCCGGCTGGCTGCTGGCCCGGTTGCTGCGCGCCGGGGTACGGCGTGGTCTGGAAGCACTGGGTTTCGGCCGCATGGCCGAACGCTCCGGCCTGGAGGCCTTACTTCGGCAAGGGGGTGTCGAGGTTTCGCTGGCTGGCTTGATTGCCGGCGTGGTTTTCTGGTTGGTGTGGCTGGTGGTCGCCGTTTCCGCCGCCAACAGCCTGGGCCTGGATGCGGTGGCGGGCCTGGCGCACCGGGTGGTGTTGTTTCTGCCCAACGTGGTGGTGGCGATCCTGGTGCTGGTGGTCGGCACTTTGTTCGCGCGCTTTCTCAACCGCCTGTTGTTCTCCTGGCTCAACGGCATCAAGGCGCCAGCCGCACTGACCGTGAGCACCGTCACGGAATACGCGATACAGGTGTTCGCCCTGTTCATCGCCCTGGAACAACTCGAAATCGGCACCCGCCTGCTTACTGCAGCCTTCGCCATCGCCTTCGGCGGCCTGGTATTCGCCCTGGCCTTGGCTTTCGGCCTGGGCGGGCGCGAGTGGGCGGCGGAGCGGATCAAGGACTGGTCAGGCAAACACTGACCCTCAGCTTGCCATGGATGCATCGGCCTTTCTCCCGCAACTCCTGTTGATCCTGGTCGCCGCGCGGGTGCTGGCGGAGCTGGCAACGCGCCTGAAAGCGCCGGCGGTCATCGGTGAATTGCTCGCCGGGGTGGTGCTCGGGCCCAGTCTGCTGGGATGGCTGGAGCCGGGGGAAACCATCCGGCTGCTGGCGGAGATCGGCATCATTCTGCTGCTGTTCGAGGTGGGGCTGGAAACCGATGTGCGCGATCTGGTTAGGAGCGGCGGGCGTTCCCTGGTGGTGGCCACGGCGGGCTTTGTGTTGCCCTTTCTGCTCGGCTTCGGCATCGCCCATGGCCCGCTTGGCCTGCCCTTGCTACCGTCCCTGTTCGTGGGCGGCACGCTCACCGCGACCAGCATCGGCATTACCGTGCGGGTGCTGGCGGACCTCAAGCGCCAGAACAGCCATGAGGGCCGTGTAGTGCTGGGCGCGGCGGTGCTCGACGACGTCCTGGGGGTGATGCTGCTGGCCCTGCTCTACGAGTTTTCCATCGGCGGCGGCGTGAGTCTGGCCAACGTGGGCAAGGTGTTGCTGTTCGTCGGCCTGTTCTTCGTGCTGTCGGCGCCGGTCGCCAAGCTGATGTCGCTGGTTATCAAACGTTTCGACAAGGTCAGTGAGGTGCCCGGTCTGGTGCCCACCAGCTTGGTGTCGCTGGTGCTGTTCTTCGCCTGGCTGGCGCACGCCGTGGGCGCGCCGGAGTTGCTTGGCGGCTTTGCCGCAGGGTTGGCGCTGTCGCGTCGCTTCTTCCTGCCGTTTGGCGCCGCCTTGCATGCCGACCCGGCGTTCGCGCTGCGGGTGGAAGGCCAGATGAAACCCATCGTGCACCTGTTTACGCCAGTCTTTTTCGTGATGGTGGGACTGTCTCTCAACCTGCGCGATGTGGACTGGGGCTCGGGCTTTATCTGGCTGTTCTCGTTTTCCCTTCTTGGGGCGGCGGTGCTGGGCAAGCTGCTTGGCGCCATGTTGATTCGAGAGTCCTGGCCGATGCGCTGGATCATCGGCACGGCGATGGTGCCGCGTGGCGAGGTCGGCCTGATTTTCGCGGAATTGGGGCGCGCCAGCGGCATCCTCGACAACCAGGTCTACGCCGGCATGGTGATCGTCATCGCCCTGACCACCCTGCTGCCGCCATTCGTCATGAAGTGGCTATACCGACGCTGGGAGGTGATCCCGGCGACCTGAAGGAGGATAGCCGGACATGTACGTGATTCCCTTACGCGGCCTCGCCAATTCGCTCACCGGCACGCCTTTCTATCATCGCCCGCATCCCCATTCCCTTTCCCCTCCATGCCCTTACGCGCCCTCGTCCTGGGCTCCAAGCCGCAATCCCTGCCCGCCACCACCCCGGTGCGGGCGGTGTTGCGCTTGATGTTCGAGCAACGCGTCAACCATCTCGTCCTGGTCGACGCGGGCGGGCGCTTCGCCGGCCTAGCTGGCATTGGTGTCGCGCTGGAACAGGTGATCCCGGCCTCCGCCCAGGCCTGGCAAGGCTTGAGTGATCTTGCTTTTGTCGGTGACGCCTTGCCGATGTTGCTCGACCACTACCGGGAAATCCTCGATCAACCCGCGACCATGTTGCTCGACCCTCACACCGAGCCGTTGCGCGTGAACACCCCGCTGATGGAGACGGCGCTGTTGCTGGCTCGCGCGCATGGACCGCTGCCGGTGCTGGACGATCGGGGCGCCTTGCTCGGCATCCTCAGCCAGCGCGGCCTGTTACAGTTTCTGGCGAGCCAGTCGGGAGCACTCTGAGATGCACGGCGCCGCGCAGCCCGCCATCAGCGGGGTTCTCTTCGGCCTGTCGCCGTTGCTGGTTTCGCTCACCGTGTTCGTAGCGACCTACGCGGTGATTGTCACCGAGCGCATCAACCGCGCCATCGTCGCCCTGCTGGGCGCCGGGGTCATGATCATGAGTGGCGTGCTGCACCAGAGCGAGGCGTTCGCCGGCATCGACTTCAATACCATCGGCCTGTTGACCGGGATGATGGTGATCGTCGCCATCACCCAGAAAAGCGGGGTGTTCCAGTATGTCGCGGTGAAATCAGCCAAGCTGGTGAAGGCCGACCCGTGGGGCCTCCTGGTGATGCTGGCGCTGGTCACGGCGCTGTTCTCGGCCTTGCTGGACAACGTCACCACGGTGCTGCTGGTGGCGCCGGTCGCCTTGCTGATTACCGATGCCTTGCGCATTTCGCCTTACCCCTATCTGTTCAGCCTCATCTTCGCCTCCAACATCGGCGGCACCGCGACCCTGATCGGCGACCCGCCCAACATCATGATCGGCTCGGCGGTGGGGCTCACTTTCAATGAATTCGCCTTCAACCTGGCGCCACTGGCGCTGCTGGCCCTGGCGCTGACGATGTTGCCGATCTGGTGGTTCTGGGGCCGCAAGCTGGTGGCCAGCCCGGAACAGCGCGCCCAGGTGATGGCCTTCGACGAACGCGCCGCGATCACCGACGTGAAGCTGCTCAAGCAATCGCTGATGGTCATCGCGCTGACCATCGCCGGCTTCGTCTTCTCACATGCTCTCGGCCTGGAACCCGCCAGCATTGCCATGTTCGGCGCCGCCTTGCTGTTGCTGCTGCGGGCGCTGGGACAGAACTCGGAACAGCAGTCGCTGCTGGTGCACAAGAGCTTCGCGGAAGTGGAATGGGTGACGATTTTCTTCTTCGTCGGCCTGTTCGTCGTGGTGGCCGGTGTGGAAAAAGCCGGCGCGCTCAAACTGGCGGCGGATGCCCTGATCAATTTCACCGGTGGCGAACTGGCGCTCACCGCCTACGTGATCCTCTGGGCCTCGGCGATCATTTCGGCCGTGGTGGACAACATCCCCTTCGTCGCGACCATGATCCCGGTAATCCAGAACCTCGGCCCGGTGGTCGGCCCGGAAAACCTGAATACGCTATGGTGGTCGCTGGCCCTGGGCGCTTGCCTGGGAGGCAACGGCAGCCTGGTGGGCGCCTCCGCCAACCTGGTGGTGGCCGGCTTCGCCGAGCGCGCCGGGCAACCCATCCGTTTTCTCCCTTTCATGCTGGGCGCGTTCCCGCTCATGTTACTGAGCATCGCGGTCAGCCATCTCTACATCGGGTGGCGCTACCTCACCTGATTCCCAGTGTCCCTTGAGCAGGACAAGCTGCGTGCGAAAGGCAGCATTTTTCCAGGCGACTTCGGTCGCCTGTTTTTTTTGGTGCTCCCAGCATGGGTGCACTCTTGTGGCTGCAAGTCCCATCGTGAGTGGATCACAGCGAACGAAGTGAAACGCAACTGTATGAGGGTGGGCGCGGCATGGCGGAGGTCATCGAACGTCTGTGGCCTTACTGTCTGGAAATCGTGCCCGCACCAGGTACGGCTCACTTCTTCATGATTACGTCGCGCACATGTGCCAACAGGCGGATGAGGTCGGCCTGCCGATTCACCCCTATCTTGGCGAATACGGTGCGCAGTTGGCTGCGCACCGTGCCGTAGCAGACACTTGTTGAGCTGGCATATGCCGTGAGCGTCCCGCCTGCCAGCAAAGCTTGCGCCCCAGTTCGGCCTCCTTCCGCGTCAGGCCGAAAAGTTTCATCAACACCACCGGATCATCATGTCCCGCCCTCATGGGGTCTGAGATGATCAACAACGCTATCCCCGATGAATGCCAGCCATCTGGCAGTCCATTTGTAGGCAGGGGGGACACCGATATCAGGATGCGGTCGCCGTCGTCGGTTGCCGCCAGCAGATCCCCCCCCCGCGAAACTGCGGCGAGCAAACCGCACAGTCGGGTATGGGCCGATGTTTCGGTCATGGCAACCCTGCCATTGCGCACCACGATACCTCTTGCACAGCGCAGACATCGCTTCGCCGCTTCGTTGGCAAATTGAATGCGCCCCTCCACATCCACCACCACCAGACCGATGCACAAGGCATCACAGACGCGCTGCCCAAGCAGGCATTCGGGCTTCACCGCCGCTTCGTACCAACTGGCGCTCACTTCGTCTCCTGCTGCCTGCCCCACGTCGTCCTCCTTTAGCATTTTCCTACCAAATGGTAGAAGACGCTGCTTCCCGATTGCAATAAGTTTCCACACTGCTCGTAGCGCCTTGACAGTTGACGGCGGCTTTTCGAACAGACCAATGTTCAACAAGGAGATGAAAAATGGGCCAACAGGACATGTTGTACGACGCCAATAAGAAATCCACAGGGGTTGCCTATTTGCTGCTGCTCTTTTTCGGCACCTTCGGTGCCCACAGGTTCTATATGGGTCGGACCGGTTCCGCCATCGGTATTCTGGTGCTGACCCTGCTGACCATCACCACCTGGTGGTTCGGCCTCGGCCTGATCACCAGTCTCATCGTCGGGTTCTGGGTCTTCGTGGATCTTTTCCTGACCGCGGGTTGGGTACGTGAGCACAACAATGCGCTGATTGCCAGGCTGAATGCTGGCGTCAGCGCCCCCGCCTGATCACGCAATAAATTCTCTACATCCGAACGGAGGTCATCATGGCTTGGCAGTTTTCGATCTTGCGCGCCTGCGCGCCTACATCCGCAGTGCTGATAGGGTTGCTGGCCGGGCCGGCGATAGCCGAGGAAGCCGGTGCGAAAGCGCTGTTCATGGGACAAGATGAGGAGATCAAGGTAGCGGCCACCGGAACGGTCAAGACGCCCCAGGCGGGCAAACCGGTGAAATCTGCGGCCAGGGGTGGCAAGCACAAAGTCTTGGCCGTCATGACCTGGGTCAAGTTGGTCGATGAGACGGGCGGCATGCAGGAGGTCTCTCCGACCAGAATCTTCAAGTCCGGCGAGCGGATTCGACTAAGCGTCCGGCCCAACAAGGATGGTTATCTCTACGTAGTCAGCCTGGGTTCCTCGGGGCGCGCGGGCTTGCTGTTCCCGCGCAAGGGGCAGAGGAATCTCGTCAAGGCCGGCCAGACTTATGAAACGCCTGATCGCAACATCCGCTTCGACAGCATGCCGGGGGCGGAAGAGGTCATGATCGTTCTCGCCGCAGAACCCTTGAACAAGGTAAAGATCGCCAACACCGAAGTTCCGACGGCGGGCGATAGCGGTGTGTCGGACAGCAGCACTTGGCAGCGGTTCGCCATGGCCACCGGCGCCAAGGACCTGCTGGTGGAGGACGATCCCGGTGGGGTGAGTGTCTCGCCCGCGCTGTACGTGGCCGAGAACCCCAACAAGGCCGCAGCAAAGGGCCAAGGCAAAGCCCTGACCGTCAGCCTGAAGCTCAAACACGAATGAAAGCCTCACGCGGCGATGCCCCGAGCATGAGCGAAGGAGACATGCGATGAAACCCTGGCGTCGTCTCACCGCGGCAGCCTTGCTTGGCGTGATGCTCACAGCCCTGTCCACTTCCTGCACCCACAATCCCATCACCAACAAGCCCATCGCCGACACATTCGAGGGCTGCATGGGGGTGAACACGGGTCTTGCGATCGGACTGGGCTTTCTGGTCGGAAAGCTGACCGAGAGCAAGGGGGCGGGCGTGGCGACCGCCCTGGGCACGATGTTGATCGCCTGGCAGAAATGCGCCCAAGTGCACCAGAAGGTCGTCAACACCGAGGAAAAAAGCCGCGCGGAAATGCAGCCAGGCGGCGCAACGGGTTCGGCGCTCCGCATCGACCAGCTCGCCCTCACGGTGGGACCGCTCGGGCAGGACATCAACAGCGTGGTGCGGTACACCGTGTTGGCCAATGACCCTGCCAAGAAGGACATCCCGGTCAGGGAGACCCGAACCATCCGGGTGCCTAAGGTCGTACAGGACACGCAGGGCCGGCTCTTCTACGCCGATGCCCAGAACAAGCAGTTGCTCGACGCCGCGGGCAAGCCCATGCCGGTGGACAGCACGGTCCGTTACGACCCGAATATCCTGGTGTATGACGACGACGTGTCGCTTCATGTGGATAACGTGGTCAAGCAGGGCATGCGCAAGGCGGACGGCCTGCTGCCCACGCCGAAAGACATTCCAGACAGCTTGCCCTACCGCTTCCGCTTCGTGGTCGAGGCCGAGGGACAGCGGGCGGAGAAGGAAGTGGGATTCCGTTTCGCCAAACCGGGCCAGGCCGCCGCATCCTTCGGTGCTCAAGAGAAACCCTCGTCGGCGTCCCCGACATCCCCGCACGTTTCCAAGCAGGCACCCTCGGTGGCGCACAAGGCCGATATTCCGCCCGAATCCGCTGGCGGCTGGTCCGGATCGGCAAGTAGGCGGGCCTACCTGCGGAAGACGCCCGGCGGCAAGACATCCGCTCAGGTCGTCGCGGGAACGCTGCTGGTCGTCGAAGACGCGGCCGAGGGTGCCAAGGACGCGAAGACATCCAACTGGGTCAGGGTGCGTACTGAAACCGGCGCGGTCGGCTGGTTGCGCAAGGCTGAGATCAAGGGGTTGAAATGATTGGGATGTTCCGTATGCAATTCGTCATCGCCATGTGCCTGGCATGGCTGGCTGGGGCATCTCTCGATGCGTCGGCGGCAGGGCCTGACGAAGAGGACCTGCGGGAAATCCACAAGCGGCTCAATCAAGTCAGCCTGCCCAACGCGCGGGCGGTGCTGGGCCGGGACAGCCGCGTGGAACTCGTGGGCGAATACCAGAACCGTTCCGAGGTCCAGATTGCCTTCTCTGTCGCCCAGTCGGTGGTGGGGGTCAAGTGGGTGGCGCCCACCACACCGGAGAACATCAAGTACCCGGTCGAAGGGCTGGCCGAGGCGTTGCGGGCACGTTTCCGCAACATCCCCATGATCGCGCAGCCGCAAGCGGCCGAGCCGTCTCCCACGCAGTCGGGGCCGGCACTCGGCACCTCCGCCGAACAGAACCGCCATGCCCTTGTGGTCGGGATCGGCGAATTCGAGGATCGCCGCATTCAGCGGCTCAAATACACCGCCAAGGATGCCGAGGACGTATATCGCTACATGATCTCCCCCAAGGGCGGCGGCTTCCCGAAACAGAACGTAACCCTGTTGACCAATCGGCAGGCCACACGGCGCGCTGTCGAGGTATCGCTGGACAATCTCGCCGCGCGGGCACGTCCCGGGGACATTGTTGTGATCTACATCAGCAGCCATGGCGCGCCCCTCAACGACCGCGAGAACATGAACATCGTCATGTATGACACTCGCCCCAAGCCAAGGCATGAAATCTTCCTCAGCTCACTGACCGACGACAAACTCAGCCAGACCATCCGCGCCCTGGAGACGACGCGGCTGCTCATCGTGCTCGATACCTGCTACAGCGGGGCGGCCTACGCCAAAGTGCCGGAATTTCTTGCCACCGGGGCAAAAGACCTGCTGATAGAGGAGGACCGCGATGCCATCCAGGGTATCCCATCGTCGAGCCTGAAATATCTGGCGAAAGGTGGGAAAGACTTGCTCGTGGAACCCAACCGGGCGCACTCGGGCGGGCCAGCGTCCGCCACCCCATCGGCCAAGGTCCTCATCAGCGCCAGCGACGCCTCGGAGAAGTCCTGGGAGTCCGAACAACTGCGCAACAGCTTCTTCACCTATTACCTGCTGGACGGGATCAGGAAACACACCAACGTCCGCGACGCTTACGCATACGCCAAGCCGGCCGTCAGTACGGCCGTACAGCGTGAGAAGGCGGCCACGCAAACGCCCCAGGCGGTGTTTCTGCCGGCCGACGTGGATTTCCAACTGACCAACACACCGGGATCGACCAAGGGGAACCAGCTATGAGTAGCGCGGATACGAAAGTCGTCAACAACCATTTGATCATCGGCCTGGGCGGCACCGGCGGCAAGATCATCCGCGATCTGCGCAAGGCCATCGCGGCTGATTCCCGCCCCAACCCGGATGTCAATTTCGAATATCTGTATCTCGATTCCAGCAAGGAGCTGATGCGCACCGAAGACCCCACCTGGAAAGTGCTGGGCCGCTCCGTGCAACTGGCGTCGAGCCAGCAATTGCTCATCGAGGGCGCCGGGATGCAGCAACTGCTGCAGGATGTGAAGGCCTACCCCAACATCGAACCCTGGATTGGCCCGCTGGACGTGATTCAGGGTGTGGCGCGCACCAACGTGGACTCGGCCCAAGGCGGCCAGCGCCGGAAGTTTGGCCGCTTCCTGTTCGCCTGCAACGCCAAGCGCTTTGTCGGCATGCTGGGCGACAGGGTGAGCGAGCTGCGCAAGAAGAAGAACTCCACCCTGGTCACCTTCCATGTCTGCTGCGGCATGGCCGGCGGCACCGGCAGCGGCAGCCTGCCTGACGTGGTGGCCCAGATCCGCAAGGCCTACCCCGATCCGGGAGACTACCGCATCCTGATCTACGCCTTGCTGCCAGACATCCAGCCCAAGGCCAACTGGAACACCGGCAACTATCACGCCAATGGCTATGCGTCTCTGGCGGAACTCAACGCGCTGAATGTGGGCGCCTATCGGCCCGCAGATGTGGCCGAAGGCGGTCGCCGGCTGGAGCAGCTGAACGATCCCGTGTTCAACGGCTGCTACGTCTTCACCAATGAGAACGAGACCGGCGTGTTCGTGGACGTGGAGCAGGAGCTGCCCAGCATCGTCGCCGATTTCATCTACCAGAAGACTCTGGGCTTGCGCTGGGAGGCGCTGGCGCGGGCGGAGAATGCGGAGAACGGCGAGAAGCGCGACGAGATGTCCGTGGACGGCTTGCGCAACGAGCGCAACAAGCGCTTCCTGGCCTTCGGCATCAAGCGGCTGGTGGTGCCGGAGGAGGAGATCAAGGAATACCTCTCCTACAACTTCGCCCAGCAGGCCACCCGGCAGTTTATGTACAACAACTGGACGGAAGGCTTGGGTTTCGCCGCCGAGCCCAGACCGGCCGATTTCCACTCCGAGCTGGCCAAGCCCGAGACTCAGAACCGCTGGCGCATCACCGACGAGCACCTGACCCTATCGGTGGGCATTCTGCCCGAGGACGCCAACAATGCCCGCTGGAAGCGCATCCCCGACTTCTGGTCCGGCGCCATCCCCCAGCACAAGCAGGATATCCAGAACACCGTGCCCCAGAAGCAGCGCTGGCTGGATGAGTTGCGCAAGCGCTGCGACCAGATATTCGACGAGGGTTACCGGGGCCTGGGCGGCGTCAAACGCTTCTACGAGACCAAACTCAAGGCCAAGAGTGACATCGCCCGCTTCATCCGCAACGAGATCGAGCGGGAGCTGTTCGACGATTGGCGCAACGGCCAGAAGTCGCTGAGTGAGGTGTCCAGGACACTCGCCGTTCTGACCGAGGCCATCGAGGAACGACTCACCCGGGTGGATGAGCGCATCACCAAGCTGCGCGCCCAGGAGGAGGATGTCGCCGCGCGTATCAGCAACGTGGTGCAGGAGTGGGCAGGCATCAACTGGTTTACTGATCTGCTCGGCAAGGGGCAGAAGCTGTTCAACTCGGCTTCCGAGTTCCTGACCCAACTCTACGTCTACCGCACCTATGCCGTGGGCTGGACCTTCGCCAAGAAGCTGCTGGAAGAGCTGAACCAGCAGATCATCGACCTGCGCACCGAGGTGGACCGGCTGTTCGGCACGCTCAGCGCGGCCACCGATGAATTCGACCGCCAGATCGCAGCCCGTCTCAACGACGAGCCGGCAGACATGCAGGCCTACAAGCTGCGCGTGTACAACCGCGACGCCGTGCGCCAGGTCAACCAGCGGCTGATCACCGACGAGGGCATCCAGAAGCAGCAGACCCAGACCGTGCGCAACCGCATCGTCAGGCAACTGGGCGAGAATGACCAGTCCTTCACCGGGCTCAACAAGAAGCTCGATGCGCCCAGCGTGCTGAGTCTGCTGGAGAGCGTCTCCGAGGAGAACGTGGTCTCGGCCCATGACCAGCTCGCCACCGAGCAGCGCCGTGTGATGAACGTCAACATCGTGGAGAAGCTTTACGAGGACTACGGCACCAATGAGGAGGCCCTGGTGCGCTTCGTCAAGGACGTAATCGGCAAGTCCGGCGTGTACCTGACCTTCGACGACCAGGAGGAGCGCAAGCAGGGGCCGGGCACCGACAGTGACGACAAGCACATCAAGACTGCGGGCCTGTTCATCCCTGAGTGCAAAGCGCGCCCAGAGTTCGCCGCACGTCTGGAAGACCTGTTCAAGGCCAACAAGATCACTGCGGCCTTCGACGTGCTCAAGGACGGGGCGCGTAGCAACGAGATCACCCTGATCCGGGTGGACAACCTGTTCCCCCTGCGTTTCGTCAAGCCCCTACGTTTCCTCAAGCAGAAGTACGACGAGCGCTGCGCCTCCACGCCCGACGCCAAGTATCTGCTGCACGGCGAGGGCGACGGCAGCGATCGGCCCGCGCTATTCATCCCCACCCATGAAACGAACATCAATGCGAAACGCCCTTACCTGGTACTCGGCCGGGCGCTGGGCCTGATCGTCGATCGCAAGAGCAGCGCTACCGGCCGCACCGAAACCGTCTACCGCTGGACCGACGACGACGGCCTGGAGCAGGAGGAAGTCCTCGGCAAGACCTTCATCGAGGCGAGCGACAAGGTGGACTTCCAGCGTCTCGGCGAGATCGAGCGGTTGGTGTCCACCCGCATCACGGAGAAGGCGAACAAGCACATGGATCGCCGTCAGGAGCTTTTCGGCGAGGCGGTCAAGGTGATCAACGAGGTCAAGGAGTCCTGCGGCGGTGACCTGCAGGACGAGACCTACAAGAAATTTGCGGCAACGGTAAAACCCATCAAACAGATGCTTGAACTTGAAGGCTAGAACCGGGAGACAAGAATCATGGCCAAATATCACTGCAAGAACTTCGGATCATGCCCCAAGGCAGACGCCCACGAGGAGTTGGAGATCGCGCCCGGCATGGACCCCCTCTGTCCCGAATGCGGCATGACCCTGACGCCGGCGGAAGCGCAAACCGATGGCACGGTGGCCAAAAAATGGATGGTGCCGGCCGTAATCGGAGTCGTGGCAGTCGTCATGGCCGGCGGCGGCTATTGGTGGTGGCAGGCGAAGCAAAAGGCGGTTGTCGTCACTGCTGCGGGAGTGGCGGTTGAAGCGCTCACCCCGGTCGCGAAACAATTGGCATCCGCGGCGGCGGATGCCTTGAAGGACAAACTATCCGGCCAGCCGGCACCGGGCACGGCGGCTGGCGCGCCATCCGAGGGCGAGATCGACGCCTTGAAGAAGGCGGGTGAAGCAGGCCTGGTCAAGGGCGACGCCCAGGGTGCCAGTAAAGCCAGCGAACGCGCCGTGGTGCTGGAAATGGTCAAGACCGCCATCGCCTATCTGGGGCAAGGCGACCTGGCCAAGGCGGAGTCGGAACTGAACACAGCCAAGGCGCGAGCGCCCGGCGAACCCCTCGTCTATTACAACCTCGCCGTGGTGCGCATCAAGCAGCGGCGCACCGACGACGCCTTCACCCTCCTGGAAACCGCCTTCGCCAAGGGTTTCAAAGGGCTCGATGCGATGGCGCGCGACCCGGACCTGGCGCCGCTACGCAAGGATGCGCGCTACCAAGCCCTGTTGGACAAGTACCGTAAAGGCTGAGGTGATCATTCCAGGAATGCAACAACCACGAACGCAAGGCGCAAACATGAACAACACCATTCCGCGACAAGGGAGCCACCCCATGCAAGCAAGCCGAACGATCATGGCCTTGGCGATGATCTCCGCCTCCCTCCCCAGCGCCTGGGCGCTCGACGCCACGCCAGCGGACCCAACCGTATCGGAGCGCCAGGCGCCGTTGTTCGATGGCCAATGGGTCAAGGACAAGCTGGCCCTGAACGTCGAACACCATTACTACGACTGGGAAGACGATGCGTAATGTCAGTGACCCAGCCAGCGTCCCGTTCAACAAGTAGCCTTTGGAATAAACCAAGCCAGACCTTCACACATAAATACCCAATAGAGGAAATCCAGATGAAAACCAACACTCTGCTCCGACCCCTGATCGTTTCCGCCTCAATCTTTCTGTTGCTTGCACCCCAAAGCGGCTGCATGACGGTCCAGCATGGCAATGCCGTAGTACAGAACACCGATAGTCAGCAGTACAAAGGCAAGAAGATCGCCGCCCTGCCGGTAAAGACCCAGACCGCCCTTGCGACCGACTCCATCCAGGGATTGCGGCAGGAGGTCAACAAGCGCCTGGGACAGGTCGTCAAGTCCAGGCTGTCCGCATCCACGGTACTGGATGTCGCCACGGTGGCCGAGGAACTCAACCAGAAGAATCTGCTGCCTGCGTATGAAAAGTTTGTGGCAACCTACGAGAATACCGGCGTGATGGACAAGAAACAGATCAGGGCGCTGGCACAAGGTCTGGGCAGCGACTACCTGCTATTCACCCGGCTGAAGGCGGAGAAGATGGACATCATCATCAGCCGGGGCTTCGGTGCCTCCGTCGATACCATGCTGGTCGATGCCCGAACCGGCGAAGTGACCTGGAGCGGCACCGGCGAATGGAAGCGCGGCGGCATCTATGGTTTCGGCGAAACCAAACTGGACGAGGCCGCCGGCCGGCTGCTGGACCTTGCCTTCGCGAGCCTGTAGTCAGTCAGGTCCGTGTGCTGGGTTGACGCCTTGCGGAAACCCAGCATATCCGCGTCCTCGGAATGTTTCGGACCCCTCCAAGGACAAGTGTCTCCGGCATTGGCAGCCAACCGGACCACTTGCCCCCCTCCGCCGTTCTCATAGGTCGGAGATATTCCGTGCGCTGTGCAGCACCCGCTCGATGCGGATGCTGTTGTCACTCACGGTGTAGAAGATCAGGTAGCGCCCGAAAGGCAGCATATGCACACCGTCACCAAACCTCGGCCTGAGCGGGGCTGTGAGGGGCTGGTCAGTGAGGCGCTCACAGCGGGTGCGCATTTCCCGAATGAAACTCATGGCACGCACGGGGTTGTCGCGTGCGATGGTGTCACCGATCTCTTCCAGGTCCCGATCCGCCAGTCGGGTAAAAATGCAGCGCGTCACGCGGATTCACACTGTTCGACCATGGCCACGTACTTTGCCTCCAGGCGCGCGAACACCTCCTCAGCCGGTATGCCTGAACCGCTATTCATGCCCTCCTCGACCTGGCTGCGCAGATTGGCGATGTGCAGTTCACGCAGACTTTCCTGATCCTCCATCAGACGCAGAGCCTCCCGTACCACCTCGCTGACGCTGGTGTAACGCCCGCTCTCGACCTGGGCATGGATGAAACGTTCGAAGTGTTCTCCGACGACATAGCTGGATGGCATGGCTGCTTCCTCAGGACGGCTAGATGCCCTTATCAATAATGGATAAGAGGAATCAGGTCAACCGGACAGCGGCCGGGCCACCGCCCGCTTGCAGGACCGGGAGTGCAAGCACTCAGCCGGTACACCGAAAAAAAACAGGAGCGCGCGGCCCCTGTCGTTTATCCGTAGGTTGCGTGTCGCCCACCCACCCTGCTCGCTGGCTTACTTGCCCGCGAACTCTTCCAGCTTCCTGGCCCGCACCACGTTGCCATTCAGCGCTGCTTCCTTGGCCGTGCCGCCGTAGGCGAGGGTCATCAACTGCGAGTAATAGAGCACCGGGATGTCGAACTTGGTGCCGTATTTCTTGTTGATCGAGCCCTGGTAGACCTCGACGTTGGCCTGGCATAGGGGGCAGGGGGTGACGATCATTTCGGCGCCGCCGTCATAGGCCGCTTCGATGATGTCCTTGATCTGCGCCTGCGCCTTTTCCGGCTCGGAGAACGCCAGGGCGCCGCCGCAGCAGGTCACTTTCTGGTCGTAGGGGACCGCTTCGCCGCCGACGGTTTCGATCAGGCGGTCGAGATATAGCGGGTTCTCGAAAGATTCGCCATTGATGCCGAACGGGCGATTGGTTTGGCAGCCGACGTAGCCGGCGAACTTCATGCCGGCCAGGGGCTTCTTCACCGGTTTGGCGAGTTCGTCATAGCCCAGGTCTTCGATCAGGACTTCGACCATGTGGCGTACCGCGGGGATAACTTGAATATTAAGGCCGGCCTCTTTCAGAGCGGTCTGGGTGTCGGCCAGCAGCCCGGAGTTGTGTTCCAGGCGTTCCTTGGACTCGCGCGCGCCCAGCCAGCAGGCGGCGCAGGTGGCGACGATGTCCTGGCCGGGCAGGTTGGTCTCGGCCAGGGCGAAGTTGCGCGCGTTCAACACGTGGCGCGGTAGATCGCCGGCCTCGGCGTAGCTAATGGAAGCGCCGCAGCAGTTCCAGTCCGGGATCTCGGTCATCTTGATGTCCAGGGTCTTGCACATGGACTGGACCGAGGTCAGGTAGTTGGAGGCCGATGCGCCCTTCTGGGACGAACAGCCGGGGTAGAAAGCGTATTCCTTGCGTGCCATTGGTTTTCTCCTTACGCCTTGGCCATTAAGCCTTGGCCATTACGCTTTTGCCTTCTCGGCCTTGTGCTGGGCCTCCAGCTCCTTGGCCTTTTCCAGCATGGCGTGGATGCCCTTGATGTCCTTGCACTTGTGGCCGCCGCCGAGGGCTTCCATCAGGTTGAGGCGCCCGGACTTGACCAAGCCGATGGCCACGGACTGCATTTCCATGGCCTTCTTGATGCCCGAGACGATGCCGTCCTTGAAGTACAGGGTCTGGGTCAGCTTCACTTCGTTGACGCGGCCGTTCCTGGTGCAGTTGTCCCAGAAGGTCTTGGAAAGATGCTGGGTGGGCTGCTGCTTGGGCGACAGGCCGATGCGGTAGGTGTATTCGGCAATGCCGTGCATCACGTGGGTGACCGGCACCTTGCGCGGGCAGCGGACGTAGCAGTTGTAGCAGGAGGTGCACATCCACATCGATGACGAGGACAGCACTTCCTCCCTTTTGCCGGCGCGGATCATCATGAAGATTTCCTGCGGCGGATGTTCCCAGCCAGCCTGGAAATGGGTGGGGCAAGAGCCGGAACAGAGGCCGCACTGCATACACATCTTGACCCACTCGCCCATCTCGGCCTGTTCCTCGATTTCCTTCAGGAAATTGTTCTGGTAGCGGGCCGCCATCTGTTGATTGAGATCGCTCATCTGTCTTCTCCTGGCTTAGAAGCCCTTGAACGGCGAGGGGGGGAAGGATTTGATCAGCGCCGCATAGTCGTTGATCTTTTGCGGCAGGGTGGCGATGTCACTGATTGCCACCTCCAGATCCATGACCCGTTCGGTTTCCAGGTTCATGCCCTTGAGGGTGTCTCCTACCTTGGACAGGCGGTAGCGGCCCAGTTCAGAGCCCTTCACGAAGTGGCACTGGTATTCCTCGCCGTGCTTGCAGCCCATAAGCATGACGCCGTCGTAGCCGCCGTTGAGCGCGTCGGTGATCCAGATGGTGTTGACCGAACCCAGGCAACGAATCGGGATGACCCGCACGAAGGGGTCGTACTCGTGGCGGTTCATGGCGGCCATGTCGAGCGCCGGGTAGGCGTCGTTCTCGCAGGCCAGAATCAAGATACGCGGTTTCTCGGAGAACTCGTCCGGCACCTCGACCGCCTTGATCTGGCTGCCGACGGTGTTGACTGAGTAGTTCTCGAAGGAAATCACGCGCACCGGGCAGGCACCCATGCAGGTGCCGCAACGGCGGCAGCGCGATTCATTGAACAGCGGGAAGCGTTTTTCGTCTTCGTCGATGGCGCCGAACGGGCATTCCACGGTGCAGCGCTTGCACTGGGTGCAGCCTTCCAGACGCACGGTGGGAAAGGACAGGTCGCCGGCGCGCGGGTGAGCAGCCTTGCCGAGACCGGCGTTTTCCATCGCCTGAATCGCTTTCATCGCGGCACCGGTGGCGTCTTCCTGGGACTGGGCGATGTCCATCGGACGGCGTACCGGGCCAGCGGTGTACATGGCGGTGCGGCGGGTTTCGTAGGGGAAGCAGATGAAATGGCTGTCGTTGAAGCCGTGCTTGAACTGCGGCACGTCCGGGCCCTGGCGGTAGGTCAGGTTGAGCACGGACCTGGACATCAATTCGACGACCTGCTGCTTGGCGCCTTCGTCGCCGCCCTCGGCCACGCGGTTGGCCTCGGACAACTGGTCAAGGTCGGGGCCGCTGGTGGGCACCATGCCGGTGGCGAGCACCACCAGGTCGGCCTGGGTGTCGACTTCCTCGTTCAGGATCAAATCCTTGAACTTGACCGAGCAGGCATTGCCGGCGGCGGACACGCTGGAGACCACGCCCTTGGAGAAGATGACACCCTTGTTCTGCGCGGAACGGTAGAAATCTTCGCCGTTGCCGGGGGTGCGCAGGTCGGTGAATAGCACCACGGTGTCGATGTCCGGGTTGCTGTCCTTGAAGTACATGGCCTGCTTCATGCTGGTGTTGCAGCAGAAGCCGGAGCAGTACTGCAAGTGCGTGCCGGTAGCGTCACGCTGGCCGGCGCACTGCACGAACACGACCTTGTTGACCGGCTGGCCGTCGGACGGGCGGCAGATCGGGCGGCCGGCGGCGGCGGCTTCCCGCGCCAGGGCTTCCAGGCCGGCCTGGTCGACCACGTTGGGCGACTTGCCGTAGCCGAGTTCGGGCAGCTTGTTGGCGTCATATAAAGTGAAACCCGTCGCCTGGATGATCGCGCCGATGTCTTCGTTGGCGACCGCGCCGGATTCGATCGCGATCTCCACCTTGAAGCGGCCGGGGGCGCCGTCGGTCTTGGCGACGCTGGCGTTGAGGTAGACCTTGATGTTGGCGTCGGCCTCGATGCGGGAAACCAGGTCGGCAACGCCGGTGTCTTCCGGTGCTTTGAACGGCTCGCGGGTGGGCACGCGGCGGTAAAGCTTGGCCGCCCAGCCGCCCAGCTCCCCGGTCTTTTCGACCAGGACGACCTTGTAGCCGGCCTTGGCGGCTTCCAGTGCGGAGGTCATGCCGGACATACCGCCACCGACCACCAGCAGGGTCTTCACCGTGCCGGTGTTGGGGTTGCCTTGCGGTACCTGCATGGCTTTGACTTCGGCGCAGGCCATGCGCACATAGTCTTCCGCCATTTCCTGGGTGGTTTCGCGCGCCGCGTCGGTGTCCGGACGAATCCAGATCACGCCTTCACGCAGGTTGCCCCGGCTCATGGCGATGCTCGGGAAGTTGAACGCTTCGGTCTTGGCCCGGCGCGAGCAGGCGCACAGGGCGGCGTGAGTGACGCCTTCGTTGTCGATGTCGTTCTGGATCATCGCCACGCCCGCGGCGGAACAGAGGAAGTCATGCTCGCGCACGAGATTCATCTTGCCGGACTTGGTGGCAGCTTTGGCCAGGGCGGCGGTGTCCAGGCGGGCGCCCAGCTCACAGCCCTTGCAGATATAGGCAGCGGTTTTCGTTTCAGCCATTTTTCTCAAGCCTCCGCACGGGCGACTTTGTTGACAACCTGGATGGCGCGCAGCGCGGCCGCGGTCGCGCTTTGTACGGCGCGGTTCACATCCAGCGCATTGGTGGCGCAGCCGGCGCCGAAGATGCCGGCATTGGCCGGGTCGGCCATGATGAAGCCGGAAGAGTCGGACATCACCTCGGCGGGGATGTCAATGCCCTTCACGGAGGGTTCCATGCCGACGGCCAGCACCACCAGATCGTGGGCAGTGGCGTAGCGCTTGTAACCTTCGACATCGACGCCGTTGCACACCGGGTTGCCTTGGCCGTCCTGGGTGATGCGAGCGACCTTGGACTTCACGAAGGACACGTTCGGATTGGCCTTCACCTTCTGGTAGAAGTCTTCGAAACGATCAATGGCGCGAATGTCGATGTAATAAATGGTGGACTTGCCGGCGTCGCCAAACGCTTCCTGCACGTAATGGGTCTGCTTCAACGAGGCCATGCAGCAGAAGCGCGAGCAGTGGCGCAGGTGGTTCTCGTCACGCGAACCGGCGCACTGGATGAAGGCGACGTTCTTCGCTTCCTTGCCGTCGGATGGCCGCAGGATCTTGCCACCGGTGGGGCCGTGCGGATCGGCCAGACGCTCGAACTCGACGTTGGTGATGACGTTGGGGAAGCGGTCGTAGCCGTAATAAACGATTTTCTCGGCGGCGTAGGGCTGCCAGCCGGTGGCCCAGACGATGGCGCCGGCGTTCAGGCTGATGACTTCTTCCTGGTCGTCCAGGTTCACCGCGTTGTACTTGCAGGCTGCTTTCGCGCGGTCGGCGTCAGGCGTGCCGATGATCGACGGGTCGATCACATAGCGCTGCGGGTAAGCCATGCTGGAGGGCAGGTAGACCGCCTTGATCTTGCCCAGGTTGTAGTTGAACTCGTCGTCGATTTCCGATTGAACCGCCTTGCCGCATTCGCCGCATGCCGTGCAGTTGGTGTTCACATAGCGCGGTTTCAGCTTCACCGAGACGCGGTAATCGCCTTTGCCGCCGGAAATGCCGGTCACTTCGGCCAGAGTCAACACCTGAATGCGTGGGTTCGCTTTCAAACGGCGCAGGTTGATTTCCAGGCCGCAGGTGGGATGGCACATTTTGGGAAAATACCGGTAGAGCTGAACGGTACGTCCGCCCAGGTACGGGTTTTTTTCCACCAGTACGACTTGCTTCCCGGTTTCGGCCGCTTCCAGAGCGGCTGTCATGCCCGAGATGCCGCCGCCCACGACCAGAATGGTCTGGTTGGTCGCCACTACAGACGTCATGGTTCGCCTCCGATGGGTGAGGATTTGAAACTAAGCTGGAAAATGCGCTTGACGGCGTGCCCGGAGTGGACTGCCACCTGAAAATTGGCGCGAATGGTACCTGCAAAGTGCACCCCATCGCGATATTGGTTTAATCGAAAGTTCTTATGTATGAATAGACTGGGTGTATTTGAGTGGGATACTCGGTACACCTGAAACAGGGGGGTAGACGTTGCATGTAATGCTTTTTCGAGGAGGAGTCATGACCGCTCATGTCATGTTTCCGAGCGAGTGCAGAAGTATCCAGAAGTATCGAGCCGGACTGCGCGCGTTGGGCATGCGGCCGATTCAGCTCTGGGTGCCAGATACGCGTCGTCCGGGCTTTGTCGAGGAGTGCCGGCGCCAGTCCGGTTTGTTGCGCGACGACCCGCACGAGCGGGAGACCCTGGAATGGTTGTCCGCTATCGCCGATACAGAAGGATGGCAATGAGGCGGGGCGATCTGGTGTCGATCGCGCTACAGGGTGGCTATGGCAAGCCGCGCCCGGCGCTGGTCATTCAGTCCGATCTCTTCGACGAGCACCCCTCCGTGACGATTCTGCCGGTGACGGGGGAGTTGCGCGACGCTCCCCTGTTCCGGGTTACGGTGCAGCCGGATGCCAGCAATAGCCTTGGCAAGCCATCGCAAATCATGGTCGACAAGGTGCAAACCCTATCGCGCGAGAAAGTCGGGGTCTGTTTCGGGCATCTCGACGACGCCAGCCTGTTGGCGGTCAACCGCGCCCTGGCTGTGTTCCTCGGGTTCGCGGCCTGATGGCTGATTTCAAGGATCATTTCTCGGCCAATGCCGACGCTTATGCCGCTTACCGACCCGTCTATCCGCCCGAGTTGTTCGCGTTTCTCGCCGGCCAGGTGGATCGGCACGACCTTGCCTGGGACTGCGCCACTGGCAACGGGCAGGCGGCGTGTGTGCTGGCCGGGCATTTCCGGGAGGTGGTGGGCAGCGATGCCAGCGCGCAGCAGATCGCCAACGCGGTAGTTCATCCCGGCGTGAGTTACCGGGTGGCGCCGGCGGAACTGTCTGGCCTGGTGGCTGCAAGCGTCAATTTGGTGACGGTGGCTCAGGCGGTGCACTGGTTCGACCTGCCGCTGTTTTATGCCGAGGTGAAACGGGTGCTGTGCCCCGACGGGGTGCTGGCGTTGTGGTGTTACGAGCGTTTGAGGGTCGACCCGGCCATCGACTCTCTGATCGAGTCTTTCTATACGAATACCCTCGAGCCATACTGGCCGCCGGAACGGCGCTGGGTGGAAAGCGGCTACCGCGATCTGCCATTTCCCTTCGAAGCGTTGTTGGCAACAGCGCCGGTGCCGGTGTTCACGATGCAGGCGGAGTGGAATCTGGATCAGCTCATGGGCTATTTCGCCACCTGGTCGGCGGTGAAAGCCTATTGCGCCGCGCTGAATCAAGATCCGCTGCCGGCCTTGCGCGCCGGCCTGGAATCGCGCTGGATTTCCAATGAAGGGCGCAAAACCCTAAAATGGCCGCTCTCTCTGCGTCTTGGACGCGTTTAGGCGCCCTTCCATCATGTTCACCGGAATCATCCAGGCCGTCGGCCAAATCTCCCATCTTGTTGAAACCAGCGGCGGCGATGCGCGTGTCACCGTCGCGGCGGGCAGGCTGGGTCTCGCCGAGGTGAAATTGGGCGACTCCATTGCTTGCAACGGCGTCTGTCTCACCGTGGTCGACAAGACCGCCGACCGTTTCAGCGTCGATGTGTCCGCTGAGACCTTCTCCTGCACCATCGGTTTTGCCCCTGGTGACAAGGTGAACCTGGAAATGGCCTTGCGCTTGTCCGATCGGTTAGGTGGGCATCTGGTCTCTGGCCATGTTGATGGTGTTGGCACGGTGCTGCATTTCGCGCCGGTGTCCGCAGGCGAGGAGGGTAGTTGGCGCCTGGATATCCGCGCTACGGGCCACCTGGCACGCTACCTGGCGGCCAAGGGATCGGTGGCGGTGAATGGGGTTTCGCTCACGGTCAACAGCGTGCAGGGCGCCAATTTTTCCATCAATCTCATTCCCCATACCCTGGAGCAGACGCAGCTCAAGGGCTTGCGGCCCGGCGGCAAGGTGAATTTGGAGGCCGACATGCTGGCCCGCTACGCCGACCGCCTGCTGAATTACGTACACGAACAGGATAAAGACTAAATGAGCCTCGCCCCCATCGAAGAAATCGTCGCCGAGCTGAAAGCTGGCCGCATGGTCATCCTGGTCGACGAGGAGGATCGCGAGAACGAGGGCGATCTGGTGATGGCCGCCGAGCGCGTTACCCCGGAAGCCATCAACTTTATGGTCCGCCACGCGCGCGGCCTGGTCTGCCTGACCCTGACCGACGCCCGCTGCCGCCAATTGGGTTTGAAGCAGATGGTGAGCGATAACCAGGCCCAGCACGGCACCGCCTTCACGGTTTCCATCGAAGCGGCGGAGGGGGTGACCACCGGCATCTCCGCCGCCGATCGTGCCGCCACCATCCGGGTGGCGGTAGCCAAGAACGCAGAGCCGACGGACATCGTCCAGCCCGGCCACATCTTTCCGTTGCGCGCGCAGCCGGGCGGTGTGCTGGTGCGGGCCGGGCACACCGAGGCAGGCTGCGACCTGGTTGGCATGGCTGGCCTGGAGCCGGCTTCGGTGATTTGCGAAATTCTTAAACAAGACGGCTCCATGGCGCGCCTGCCGGACCTACTGGAATTCAGCCAGGAACATGGCCTCAAGATCGGCGCTATCGCCGACTTGATTCACTACCGTGCCGCCCACGAAAGCCTGGTGGAACGCGAAGGTGCACGCACGATTACGACGCCTTATGGCGAGTTTCGTCTTCATGTCTATCGCGACAAGGTCAGCCGCGCGACGCATCTGGCTTTGTCCTGTGGCGACATCCGCGCCGACAGTGAGACCCTGGTGCGGGTGCATGAGCCGGTGTCGCTGATCGACGCACTGGATATGAACGCCTCTGCCCATGCCTATTCGGTGCCCGCGGCGCTCAAGATCATCGCGGATGCGGCGGCGAACGGAAAAGCGGGCGCGCTGGTGCTGTTGCATCGCCCAGAATCTGCCGACGAACTCGCCAGCCGCGCGCTGCCAACGACCGGCGCCGCTGCCTCGAAAAAATTTGATCTGCGCAATTACGGCACCGGTGCGCAGATCCTGCGCGACCTTGGCGTCGGCAAAATGAAACTCCTCGCCACCCCCCGCAAGATGCCAGCCATGGACGGCTTCGGGCTGGAAGTGACGGGCTACCTGGATCAGGAAGGAAACTGAAATGGGCCGCTACACACAGATTTTTGAGTACGAACCGAACGAAGACGGCAAAGGCCTGAAGATTGGCATCGTCATGAGCCGCTTCAATATCGACATCTGCGAAGGCCTGCTGTCCGCCTGCAATACGTCGTTGCTGAGGCAGGGGGTGGTGCTGGAGGATATCCGCATCGCCACGGTTTCAGGCGCGCTGGAGATTCCGCTGACCCTCAAGAAAATGGCGGAGTCTGGCAAGTACGACGCGCTGATCGCACTCGGTTCCGTGGTGCGCGGCGATACTTATCACTTCGAGGTGGTCTCCAACGAATCCGCCTCCGGCATCATGCGCGTGGGCCTGGACACTGGCATCCCCATCGCCAACGCCATCCTCACGACCGATAGCGAACACCAGGCCACCGCGCGCATGTCGGAGAAAGGCGCGGAAGCTGCGCGTGTCGCCATCGAGATGGTGCGCCTGCTGCGGGCGCTGTAATGAGTCTCGACAAACCTTCGCGGGCCGCCGGAACCGGACGCGGCAGCCGCCAGATTTCCCGTGAACTGGTGCTGCGCGCGCTCTACGAACGCCTGACCGCGGGTAGCGATTTTTCCGGCCTTCTCGCCTTTGCCGAGGAGGCCGATGAATATGCCGAAGCCAACACCGGGTTTCTCCGGGAACTGCTGGAGGGGGTGCTGAAACAGATGCAGGCGCTGGATAAGGCTTTAGCGCCGCATCTCGACCGCCCGGTGAGTGAACTTTCCCCGGTGGAGCACGCCGCCCTGCTGATCGGCGCTTATGAACTTGGCCATAGCCTCAACGTGCCCTACAAGGTGTGCATCAACGAGGCGGTGAACCTGGCCAAGAAATATGGCGGCACCGACGGTCACAAGTTTGTCAACGGGGTGCTGGACAAACTGGCCCGTGTGGCGCGGGCTGTGGAATTGCCAGCAGCAGGCCGGTGAGGTAGTGGCGTGAGGCATGGCTCACTCCTCACTAAAATAAAATGCCCTCCGAATTCGACCTGATCGCTCGTTTCTTCACTCGTCCGACTCCTGACGCGGTGCTCGGCGTGGGTGACGATGCGGCCCTGCTGGCTGTGTCGCCGGGCATGGAATTGGCTGTGTCCACGGATATGCTGGTGTCGGGGCAGCACTTCTTTCCCGATGTGGACCCCTATCTTTTAGGCCACAAAACCCTAGCGGTGAATCTCTCCGATCTCGCGGCGATGGGCGCCACGCCGCGCTGGGCGCTGCTCTCGCTGGCCTTGCCGGCGGCCGAGACGGGCTGGCTGGAGGTGTTCAGCCGCGGCCTGTTCGACATGGCAGCGCGTTTTGAGGTGAGCCTGGTGGGCGGCGACACCACGCGCGGCCCACTCAATATGAGCGTAACCCTCCTCGGCGAAGTGCCGGCCGGCCAGGCGTTGCGCCGCTCCGCCGCGCGTGTCGGCGATGATATCTGGGTCTCCGGCGATCTCGGCGGCGCGGCGCTGGGCCTGCGTTACCTCCTGGGCGAAGTCGATCTCGCCAATGCCGGAGAAATCGAAGCCTGCCTCACCCGTCTGCATGCCCCGGAACCACGGGTGGCGCTCGGGCGTGCCCTGCTCGGGGTGGCGCATGCGACTATCGATATTTCCGATGGCCTGCTGGCGGATCTGGGGCACATCCTGGCATGTTCCAAGGCCGGCGCCGCGATCGAATTTGCGTGCCTACCGGCGCATCCCGCCGTCGCCGCTCGCCTTCCCCATGCGCTGATGCAACGCTGTCTGTTGGCCGGCGGCGATGATTACGAACTTTGCTTCACCGCCGCGGCGGAGCGCGCGCATGTGGTGCTGGCCGCCGCCGCCGCGGCCAGAGTGCATGTGACCCGCATAGGCCGCATCACGGCCGAGCCCGGCTTGCGTCTGTTGGCGGCCAATGGCGCGCGGATGGAGGTTCAGGAGACCGGCTTTGACCACTTCAGCTAATCCTCTCCCCTTGCCTCCGAGCGGAGGGGGGAGGGAAGAGGGTGCTACGCCAGTCATCCAGCCAACCTTCGCTTTCCTCCTTGCCCATCCGGCTCACTTCCTCGCCCTCGGCTTCGGCGCTGGACTCTCGCCCAGGGCGCCCGGCACCGTCGGTACCCTGGTCGGCTTTCCCCTGTTCTGGCTCCTGTCCGGCTCGCCACTCTACTGGGCCTGGATAGTGCTGTTCCTGGCGGTGGGTGTCTGGGCATGCGGGGTGGCCGGTCGTGCCCTGGGTGTGCATGACCATGGCGGTCTGGTCTGGGACGAAGTAGCCGCGTTCCTCTTGGTGCTGCCAGCGGCACCCCCGACACTCGCGGGCTATGCGCTGGCCTTCGCCTTGTTCCGCTTGTTCGATATCTGGAAACCCTTTCCCATCGCTTGGATTGATGCGCGTGTGCCGGGCGGCTTCGGGGTGATGCTGGACGATGTGCTGGCGGCGGGCTACTCGATTGGGGTGCTCATGTGGTTGGCAAGATGGATGTAACTCAGGCTGAATTGGAAGCGCTCGCAGCAGAGGTGGGCACAGCTCTAGTGGCGCGCGGCTGGATGCTGGCGGCGGCAGAGTCTTGCACCGGCGGTTGGGCAGCGCAGGCGCTGACCGCCGTGGCCGGGAGTTCCGCCTGGTTCGAACGTGGTTTCGTTACATACAGCAATCAAGCCAAGATTGAAATGCTGGGAGTGCGGGTGGAAACCCTGGACACGTTCGGCGCGGTGAGTGAGGAAACGGCGGCCCAGATGGCCCAAGGCGCCTTGGCGCACAGCCGAGCACAGGCCGCTTTCGCCATCACCGGTATCGCCGGGCCAAGTGGTGGCTCGTTGGAGAAACCCGTCGGTACGGTGTGTTTCGCCTGGAGGCTCGCTGATGCGGAGGTGGCCACCGCGCGGCATGGGTTTGCGGGCGACCGCCAGCAAGTACGCGCGCAATCGGTGCAACTGGCACTAAGGAACCTGTTGGCCCTCATGCCATAATCACCCGACTTAATTTGGAGGAAACCAACGTGGATGAAAACCGCAGCAAGGCGCTCGCCGCCGCTCTCGCACAGATCGAAAAGCAGTTCGGCAAGGGCTCCATCATGCGCATGGGTGATGGCAGTATCGCCGACGATATACAGGCCGTTTCCACCGGCTCTCTAGGGCTGGATGTGGCGCTCGGCATTGGCGGCTTGCCACGTGGCCGGGTGGTGGAAATCTACGGGCCAGAATCGTCCGGCAAGACCACGCTGACCCTGTCGGTGATCGCGCAGATGCAAAAACTGGGCGGTACGGCGGCCTTTATCGACGCGGAACATGCGCTTGACCCGCAATATGCTCAGAAGCTCGGGGTCAAGGTCTCGGAACTGCTTATTTCTCAGCCGGACACCGGCGAACAGGCCTTGGAAATCGCCGACATGCTGGTGCGTTCCGGTGCGGTAGATGTGGTCGTGGTTGATTCGGTGGCGGCCCTGACCCCGAAGGCGGAAATCGAGGGTGAGATGGGCGATTCCCATATGGGTCTGCAAGCCCGCCTGATGAGCCAGGCACTGCGCAAACTTACTGCCAACATCAAACGCACCAACACCTTGGTTATCTTTATCAACCAGATTCGCATGAAGATCGGTGTCATGTTTGGCAACCCGGAAACCACTACGGGTGGCAATGCGCTCAAGTTCTACGCCTCCGTGCGTCTGGATATCCGCCGCATTGGCGCGATCAAGAAGGGCGACGAAGTGGTCGGTTCGGAAACCCGGGTCAAAGTAGTCAAGAACAAGGTCTCGCCGCCGTTCAAGGAGGCGATTTTTGACATCCTTTACGGCGAAGGCGTCTCCCGTGAAGGCGAGATTATCGAGATGGGCGTGGCGCAAAAATTCATCGATAAATCCGGTGCCTGGTACGCCTACGAGGGCGAAAAAATTGGCCAGGGCAAGGACAACGCGCGCGAGTTTCTGCGCGCACATACGGAAATAGCCCAGGAAATCGAAGCCAAGATTCGCGAACAGCTCGGCGTGAAGCCCGCAGCGGCGGCCATCACGGCGTGAATCTGCGCGAGCGGGCCATGAACTATCTGGCGCGGCGTGAACACAGTCGCGCCGAACTGGTCCGAAAACTGTCATCCCACGGCGAGGCGGATGCAATCGTCTCCTTGCTTGACCAACTGGAGCAGGAAAACCTGCTCTCTAATGCCCGCTATGCCGAATCCCTGGCGCATTCTCGTGCGGGGCGCCACGGCAGCGTGCGGCTCAAATCGGAATTACGGGAAAAAGGCGTTCCGGAGACGGTCATCGCAGAGGTTGTCGGCCAGGCTCGAGAAGCCGATCTGGCCGCCGCGCGCGCGGTCTGGCTGAAAAAATTCGGCCAGCTTCCCTCTGATGCCAAGGAACGAGCGAAACAGCAGCGGTTTCTGCTGGGGCGCGGTTTTCCGTCGGACGTAGCCAGACGTGTATTGGGCGGTGAGGAAGACTAAAGCCGTGCCCGCACGATGCTGGCGATTTCTGCGTCGGTTAACAGGATGGGATTGGTTTTCATGCTGGAATCACGGCTGTTGGCAACGATCTGTTCTATATCCGCCTCCGCTACGCCATAAGTGGCGAGACGCGGCAAATTGAGACGTCGAGTCCAGCTTTCCAGCAGCGCCACCAGAGACACCTGGGCTTCCATGTCGGGAAGAGGCCGCCCCGTCATCAGGCGTCCCACATCTGCATAACGAGCCCGGGCCGGATGTTCTGGCGCGCGCGCGCTCAGTACCTCAAGCTTGACCCGCGTGGCTTCGGCCACCAGGGTGCCGCATATAACACCGTGTGGGATCGGAAAGAAGGCGCCGAGCGGCGAAGACAGGCCATGCACCAACCCCAATCCAACCTAGGCTAAAGTGATTCCTGAGAGCAATGCGGCATAGGCCATGTTCGCCCGATGCCCCGCCAAGTTGCCCGTGCCATCGTACCAGGGTAACAGCGCGTCGCGTGCCGCCTCCAAGACAGAGAGCGCCAGGGCATCGGTAAACGGGTTGGCTTTGCTGGATACATAGAACTCTCTCTCAAGAAACACATACTAAGTGATTGAATAAGCGAGGTTATTTCTGTTATCCGCAACGGGTTCCAGTTTGAACCCCATGGCTTCCGCCTTGCGCTTGAGGTAGTGCACACCCGTTGCCGATACTGTTCCTCGTAGTAATCCTGACCCCGGTCCACGTACTCGGAGCCCTTGGTCAGCATCGCGTAAATCAGACGCGCGAGTTTGTGGGCGGCGGCAGTGATCGCCTTGCTTTTGTCCAGCCGGGCGCACATGCGACGGTAGTAGGCGCCCAGGGCCGATTGGCTTTTCAGCAGGCTGGCGGCCGCCATCTTCAATGCCTGAGTGGCGTGGTTTGCGGTGCGTTTGGTTTTGCCAGACAGCCGCTTGCCACCCGTGATCTTCGTGCCCGGGCAAAGCCCCAGCCAAGACGTGAAATGCTTCACCGTCGGAAATCGCGAAGGGTCCGGTCCGACTTCGGCAATCACCTTCAGGGCGGTGGTCGCATCGATGCCATCAATGAGGGTAAGGTCGACGCCACACATTTTGAACAAGTAAGCCCGTGCGTCGAAGTGGGGCGCGTTCTTGCCATGCGAGCGGCGCCTCGCCTTGCCCGGCTCGCCGTCATGCCAACCCAGGCGCGCGAGCATCATTTCCAGTTCCTGGTCGCATTCCTCCAGTCGCTCGCCATAGGCGTCATACAACGCCATGGCCTGCTTGAGGGCGAACAGATGCTCTTCCCGCCAGTTGCCCACCAGGCTTTGGGCGATCTCCTCCTCGCCGGCACGAATGTGGCTGTTCCTGAAGCGGGCCAGCACGGTTCCGTCACGTTCGCCATTGATGATCGCGCGCAGGATCTTTTGCCCTGTCTCGCCCACCACGTCGGAGATGACGTTGCCGAGTTGGATGTTCATCTGGACCAAGGCTTTCTGCATGTGCTGGATGTGCCGGGCCTGATAGGACAGCAGCATTTCCCGCTGCCGAGAGATAGCGCGCAAGGCGCAAATCTCGTCCGGGGGACGATAAGCGCCCATGAGCAGGCCGAAGCTCATCAATTGCTGCAACCATTGGCAGTCGAGCACATCGCTTTTGCGCCCAGGGACGTTCTTCACGTTCCGCGCATTGACCAGAAACACCGTAAAACCGCGCGACTCCAGCAGTTCAAACAGCGGAATCCAGTACACCCCTGTCGATTCCATCGCCACGGTATCGACGCCACAGGCGGTCAGCCAGTCGGCGATTTCTTGCAGATTGACGGTGAAGCTGCGGAATTCCCGCACCGGCGTGTCGTCTCGGTCCGCTGGCACAGCCACGAAGTGGCTGGATGAGCCGATGTCAATTCCAGCATAACCGTTAACTCCCTGGCGTCCTTCCCCCGGCGCGCAAGGCATGCACATCCGAGCGCAGCGGATTGGCGGCGAAGTGTTCCTTCCACAGCCTCGGGGTAAGCTGAGCGACGTCGGCCGCCGGGTGC
>Ga0210033_1000798_pt1 | contig 29956 bp, 19 predicted proteins | sample CryGeymeta201501_FD_185465 | JGI IMG/M metagenome (GOLD analysis project Ga0210033, IMG submission 185465) | Groundwater microbial communities from Crystal Geyser aquifers in Utah, USA - Crystal Geyser metaG 2015-01 (SPAdes) (version 2) | ecosystem: Environmental > Aquatic > Deep subsurface >... | reverse complement strand
GACGTTCCACGTTTTGTTCTGCACGATTTCTAGGAAGGGATATCTTTTTATGGCAATTCACGAAGCGTTTATTCTTGCGGGAGGAGAGGGGACGCGGCTTCGTCCGGTTACATTTGAAATGCCAAAACCGCTTGTTCCTGTTCAAGGACGTTCCATTCTAACATGGCAAGTCCGTTGGTTTTCTCGTCACGATATTCATCGAGTAACCGTCATCATTCCTCAAAAATGGGAAACGCAATTCATTGCATGGCGCGAGAAACTGAAGGAAGAAAATCTTGGAGAAGCGCTTCCGCAGATTCGACTTTGGGTTGAGCCTGAGCCGATGGGAACATTGGGCGCGCTCGCGCATCACTTTGCCGAAGAACTGAATAAGGATCCCATCCTTGTAACGAATGGAGATGAATTAAAAGCGCTGGATTTGAATGTATTCGAAAAATTTCACAAACAACAGACAGAGGACGATGCGGGCTATGCGGCAACCGTTGCGCTTTTAGAAGTGCCGAACCCATCGGATTATGGTGTTGCGGAAATGCAGCAGGCACATACAAAGGCCTTCCATGAAAAACCAAAAAATCCGCCTTCAAATTTAATAAGCTCAGGACTCTATCTTCTAAATCCACATGCCTTGAAACAGCAGAAATGGGAAAAGACATTTCTTATGTTTGAGAAGGATCTTTTTCCACCCCTGGCCGCCGCCGGCAGGCTTGGGGGATGCAAGCTTGAAGGGGCTTGGTATGACTGCGGAACCATGGAACGATGGCAGCGCGCCATCGAAGAGTGGGCCGAGCCGGTTTAAGAGCTTTCGGAGGCAAAATCCCGCTTTTGGGCAGGCTCGACAAGACGCTCCATTTCATGTAAATTGACTGCTATGCAATTCTTGTTTTCACGCCGACCAGACATCGCGGAAGGCGATGCGCAAAATCAAAAACGAAAACTGATATCCATCGCCCTGGAAATCGTTCAGGTTGTTGCGATTTCTTTAGCGATCATTATTCCTGTACGCGTATTCTTGATCCAGCCGTTTTACGTGCAAGGCGCGAGCATGGAGCCGAATTTCTTTAATCATGAATATTTGATTATTGATGAGCTCTCCTATCGCTTGCGTGCGCCGGAGCGGGGAGAAGTTGTCGTGTTCCATTACCCGAATGATCCTTCTCAGTATTTCATTAAACGCGTCATTGGACTTCCGGGGGAGACGGTTGAAATCGCCGGTGGAAATGTAAAAATATACAATGACCAATATCCAAATGGAAAAGTCTTGGATGAAACGGGCTATCTTGATCAAGATTTCACCGCCGCAACGCAAACCGTCACTTTAAAACCGGACGAGCTCTTCCTCCTTGGAGACAATCGCTCTTCAAGTCTTGACTCTCGTTTTTTTGGCCCGGTCACGCGTGCCGCTGTTGTCGGACACGTTTGGGTTCGCGGATATCCTATTGATCGCTGGAAGCACTTTACGCCCTATAATTATAATTTCTGATACTGAACTATGCCGAAAACAAAAAAGACAGCCGCGAAAAGTGCAACGAAGCCGAAAAAGACAACCGCTAAATCTCAGGAGGCGACTCCGAAAAAACCCGCGCACCCCATACAGTCCGTTCGGGGTATGCGCGATACGCTTCCAGTAGATCAGCCTCACTGGCTGCGCGTAAAGACCGCTGTTGAAGAAACGGCTGGTGTATATGGGTTCGACCGCATTGATACGCCGCTCGTGGAAGAAACAGCTCTCTTCATTCGTGGAGTGGGGAAGGCAACTGATATCGTAGAAAAAGAACTCTACAGTTTTGAAACAAAAGGCGGAGAACAAGTAAGCTTAAGGCCGGAAGGTACCGCTTCTGTCGTGCGTGCGTATGTACAACATGGCATGTTGAACCTGCCGCAGCCGGTGAAGCTTTGGTACATGGGACCGATGTTTCGATATGACCGCCCACAATCCGGACGCTATCGACAGTTTATGCAGGCCGGATTTGAAGCATTGGGCGATGACGACCCGATCGTGGATGCGCAGCTTATTATCGCGGGATGGAATTTGCTCCGAAAGCTTGGCATCGAGTCTATTGTAAAGGTGAACTCGCTCGGAACCACGGACTCGCGTCTCAATTATAAAAATGCGCTCGTTGCTTATTTTCGAAGCAAGAAAGCAAAACTGTCCGATGAGGATAAGAAGCGTCTTTTGAAAAATCCGCTTCGCCTTCTTGATTCAAAGGACGAGGCTATTCAAGAACTGAAAGCGGAAGCGCCGCAAATTGTTGACTGGCTTGATGAAGATTCAAAATCCCGTTTCATGCGCGTGCTGGAGTATCTAGATGAAGTTGGCGTTCCGTATCAATTGGATCCGTATCTTGTACGCGGTCTCGATTATTATGAGCGCACCGTTTTTGAATTCTATGCTGCGGAAGATGATCAAGAACTCGCGCAAGCAGCGCTTGGTGGCGGCGGTCGCTATGACCAGCTCATTGAACAGCTTGGCGGACGCGAAGATTCACCGGCAGCCGGTATGAGTCTTGGACTCGATCGCATTGTTTCTCGTTTAAAGGATATGGATAAAGACCAGGATCCACATCAAGCCCTGCTCGACCTAAGCCAATGTGATGTCTTTCTTGCACAACTTGGAGACATGGGAAGAAAAAAAGCGCTTGCACTCTTTGAAGAGTTTTATACCGCAGGCATCCCGCTTGCGGAAGCGTTTTCAAAAGCGAATATCAAGAGCCAGATGGAAATCGCAAATCGCCGCGGCGCAAAGTGGGCGGTGGTCATTGGCCAAAAAGAGGTCTTGGACGGAACGGCCATCATTCGCGATATGGACGCGGGAACACAGGAAATCGTCGATGTAAAGAAGGTGGTGAATGAAATCAAAAAGAAGCTCGCTTCTTTGCAAAAATAAGGAAAAAGAGCAGTTTTAAACGATTGACGGATCCCCGTCGATCGTTTAATATGCGTTCGCATCAAGAGATTAACTCTTGATGACTATCTATACAGAAAGGAGCGTGTAACATGATTGAAGTAAAGCGCAAGAAAAATGAATCTTTTGACTCTCTGTTACGTCGGTTCAGCCGACGGTTTCAGTCTTCCGGAAAACAGATTGAGAGCAAACGCCGTCGTTTTCGAGAACCAGAAGCCAGTAAAAACAAACGACGCGAATCTGCTTTACGTCGTGTCACAAAAGGAGAGCAGTACGACTACTTGCTCAAAACAGGACAATTAAAAGAAGAGCCGCGACGTCGTTACCGTCGTCGGTAATCACCTACCCCAATGACCATTCTTGAACAAATCGACAAAGACTTTAAAGAAGCCATGAAAGCAAAGGATGAAATCCGGCTTTCTGTGCTTCGCCTCGTGCGAACCGCGCTGAAGAACCGACAAATCGAACTCTTGCATGAGCTATCGGATCAGGAAGCAATCGCCGTCCTCAAGACGATGATCAAGCAGTATCAAGACGCGCTTTCCGATTTTTCAAACGCAGGACGCCAAGACCTCGTAGAGCGTCAACAAAAAGAAATCGATATTGTCGCTACGTATCTTCCGCCGGCATTGCCCGAGGAAGAATTGGAGCGCATTGTACGCGATGCGGTTGACGCGTCAGGGACGACGGATTTTGGGAAAGTGATGGGAGCCGCCATGAAAGCCGTTGATGGTCGCGCGGATGGAAACGCTGTTCGAGCGATTGTGCAGAGGATGCTTTTAAGGTAAACTACAATCAATCGCCAATAAGGCGAAGATCTTTCTTTCCCATGCTTGAGAGGGGTTCATCAAAAACAGCTGTAAAGGTAAAGTGCACCTCTGTGCGCCAGATTTTATCGACAGCTGTTTTTGTATTTATGTTGCTGGTTCTCGCGGCTCCGCCAACGGCTTTTGTCCATGCACAATCACCCGTAACCAACGGACTGAGCGCCGTCGGAAACGCTGCCGGTATTGCTTCCGGTTCAACAGATTTGCCTACAATCATCGGCCGCATCATCGACATCTTTCTTGGTTTTGTCGGAATTATTCTACTCGTGCTTCTTCTGTACGCGGGATATTTATGGATGACGTCGGGCGGGGACCCCACAAAAGTTGATCAAGCAAAAAATTATATTCGTAATGCGCTCATCGGACTTGTGATTATCGTGTCTGCATTTGCTATTACGAGCTTCGTCATCTCACAGCTCATTGGTGCAACGGGCGGCGGAGGGGGAACGGCGGGAAGCGGTGCTTTTGGAGCGGGGAGTGGGTTTCCGAGTTCAGCTAGTTCGCTTGGCGGCGGCATTATCGAATCTCATTTTCCTCCGAGAGATGCAACCAATATTCCAAGGAACACATCTATTATCATCACATTTAAAGAACCAATCAAAATTGCTTCATTCGTAAAAGGTTATAATGACAATGGAACGCCGGCAGATTTATCCGATGACACAACATCAAGCACAACGATTGGTTTAAATGATGATGCGGTGAAAATTTATCCAACAGGCCAAAGAGATACCGCACTTCCGACAACGGGTGCCGTTGCGCGATTTACAGCGGACCGTCAAAGCTTCGTTATTCGCCCGGTGGATTTTCTTGGAAATCCAACAACAGACACGAATTACACGGTTGAGCTTTTGCCTGGTACAAGCGGGATTTTGCGCGAAGATGGCCAGCCAGCTTTTTCCGGAAGCCTTTCAAGCGGATATATCTGGCAATTTCAAGTTTCGACGCTTGTCGACAATACGCCTCCTCGTATGACCTCGGTGATTCCGGCGGACGGAGGAAGCTTTGCACCAAATGTCATCGTGCAGATGAATTTTAATGAACCAATTGATCCAACATCTGCCGCGGGCGTAGTGGGAAGCGGAGGAACGGGATTTTCTAATATTGAAATAGCCGCCGATCCGCTTGCAGGCGGAGCAACCGTGCGGCCGAGCGGAGAATATAAAATTTCCAATCAATATAAAACGATCGAGTTTGTCAGTGATCTTTCTTGTGGAACAAACTCCTGTGGAAGAACCGTATATTGTTTACCTTCAGAATCGAGCGTAAGCGTTATTGCACATGCAGCAACCTTGTCCGATACGCCGCCGTTAGCTTTCTTCACCTCGTCGGGTTATGACGGCATTACGGATATTGCCGGGAACTCTCTCGATGGAAATGGAAATAGCACGGCAGAAGGGCGTGGCGCGGACGATTACGGGTGGACATTTGCAACGCAGATGGATCCAAATCTTGATGCACCGCGTATTCGCTCGACGCTTCCATTGTCTGGTGCAAGCAATATTCCTGTTGATCAAGCACCGCAGGCTGTGTACGACAGTGTCTTGCAATCCAGTACGGTGAATTCAGATAATGTCTATATCAGCACCAATGAACCCGCTTCTTCCGCGGATACTTTTTGGTGGTCTGTACGCCAAGAAGTCCTTACGCCAGATGGAACGGTAGCCGCTCCCGGAGATCCAACGACGCAGGAGCGCGTGTCTATTAATCATCGGCTGTATGTTCCTGCGGATGACGCCGGAGGGGGGACCCCGATTTACCAACCGACGATGCTTTCAGGAATTCAAAATATTTATCAGAACTGCTTCAATCCGGCTTCTTCAGATTCTTGCGCAGGATCTCCTAATTGTTGCGACGAACACTCACAAACCGCTGCATGCGCCGCTCCCACACCACTCCCATGATTATGTTTCGCCGTCTGCTTCTTTTGCTTTCTCTTTGCCTGACGCTCCTCGTGCCAGGTTTCGGGTTTGTTACTACGGCGCATGCGCAGGTGAATACGGGGTTAAACGCCGTTGGAAATACCATTGTCCTTTCCGCAACGGATCCTCGCGTGATTGCGGCGAATATCATTAACATCGCCTTGGGTCTTGTTGGCATCATTCTTCTCTCGCTTATTCTTTACGCGGGATTCTTGTGGATGACTTCCGGCGGAGATGTAGAAAAGGTTGAGCGCGCAAAAACATATATTCGCAATGCGATTATCGGAGTTGCTATTGTGCTTTCTTCTTGGGCAATAGCAACCTTTGTCATTAATCAACTTCTGCAAGCAACTGGAACCGGAGGAGGCTCGGCGGCTGGGGGCGGGAGCGGACTTGGTGGGGGACTTGGCGGGAGCGGAGCCTCATCCGCATTTCAAGTACGCACCCTTTCTCCAAGCGGATCGATTTCCATTCGCAATGTTCAGGTTCGTTTCATTTTTTCTCGCGATGTTGCTCTTGGAAGCGCAACCTCTTCCATCCATGTGCTTCGCGCTTCAGACAGCGCACCGGTAGACGGAACGCTAAGCATTACCGGGTCCATCGTCACGTTTACGCCAACCGCCACCTGTCCGGCACCGAATACTGATCGTAATTGTTTTGATGCGGATACAGAATTCATCGCGCGCGCGGATGCGAGTCTGCTTTCTTCTGCTGGTCAGTCTCTTGTTTGTGGAGGATTTGCTCCATCTTGTGAAGGACGCTTCACAACGGGAAATGTCGTTGACACGGCGGCCCCAACGGCTTCCATCCGAAATCCTTTTACGGGGCAAAGCGTTTCTGTGGATGATGCGGTTCGTATTCTCACGCATGCAACAGATGATAGCGGTATTTCTTATGTAGAAAGTTTTGTGGACGGCGCTTCTATTGGAACGGGAATTTCGACAGCAACCTCAACGCCCACGGCTGGTGATTATGAAATCGTATGGGATACAACAGGTGTAGATCTTGGTCGGCATGAATTACAATCACAGGCATTTGATATTGACTCAAACGCAACAAGAAGCAGCGTGGTGCCAGTGTATGTCCGTCCGGCTTATTGTTTTAATGGAACCTTGGACGGAGATGAGACGGGTTTAGATTGTGGCGGATCTTGTGGCGCGTGTTCAGGGGGCTCTTGTACAGATGCAGGCGCCTGTGCGAGCGGAGTTTGTGTTGCAAGTAGCTGTGTTGTGCAGCCGGTCATTACTGGAGTAAGTCCGCTTGATGGACGTCCAGGAACACTTGTTACAATTTCAGGAGCTAACTTTGGTACTTCCACTGGCAGAGTTATGTTTTCAGATGGCCAAGAGGCTACCGTTCCCGCTGTATGTAGCGCAGCTGGAGTGAGCACCTGGTCGCCAAATCAAGTTGTCGTCGCTGTTCCGGATGCAGCCGTTGATGGTCCTATTGATCTTACAAACATGCAATCGGCGCTTTCCGATACGACAAATAACGATCAAGGGCCGGTTTTGGATAATTTTAATGTAAACGATGCTGCACATCCGGGCTTATGTGGAGCGAGTCCATCAAGCGGTCTTCCTGGTGAGCGCGTAGATCTTATTGGTGCCGGGCTCGGTCCGACATCTGATCGCGTTTTCTTCAATGATCGAGAGACAACCGCTTTTCTTTCTTGGGGAGATGCGCAGATTTCCTTAAATACGCCCGTCATTAGCCCGGGACAATATGCCGTGCATGCACAAACAGGCGGCGTAGATTCTAACAGCGTATCGTATCGTATCCTCGAACGCGGAACGGGCGCAGTTCCTGTGATTGATTCCGTGTCTCCAACGGCTGGTCCGATAGGGGAATATGTCACATTGCAGGGGCGTAATTTTGGAACGCGTGTTGGTCGCGTTATGTTCCGTAATGCGGGCGGAGAAGAGGGTGTTGCTGATGTTGTCTTTCCTACAGAATGTTCCGTGAGTTTTTGGAGCGACGCGAGCGTGGTTGTAAAAGTTCCTTCCGGTATTGGTGGCCTCGGATCCACTCCTGTCAGCGCCGGTTCCTATCAAATTTATCTTGTGCGTCAGGACACGGCGGCAAGCAATAGCGTGGGTTTTGATGTAAATACAGATGCTCCACATCCAGGTATTTGTGCAATTCAGCCGAGCGCGGGTCCTATCGGCACGGGCGTGGATGTTATCGGAGAACGATTTGGTTCAAGCGGACGCGTTACCTTTAAGGGAGCAGGTGATACGCGTGTAGAAGGCTTTATCCAAGCAGGCGATTATGGCGCATCGCGCATCACGACCGAGGTTCCGGGCGGTTCCGAAACGGGCTCCGTCATTGTTGAGAGTGGCGGCAATGAATCCAACCAAGCGCCGTTTACGGTGCGAAACTGTAATGAAGATGCAACCATTTGTTCTGCGGCCGGAGAAACCTGCTGCCGATCGGGATCTTGTTCCGTTGGAGGAACCTGTCCGGAAGTTACGCTAAGCGCGCAATATGCCTGGAGATCATCGACGGGAATTATTCCAATCAATCCAACCGTGGTGGAAGAATGTACGTCTGCGCTCCCAGCAAGCCCAAGCCCATGGTCCGCTCGAAACGGAGGAAATAGTGCTTGCGTGAATTCCGATATTGTCATTCGTTTTAATACGCATCTTAATGCTTCAACGGTGAGTGCAGCGGGTCCGAGCGCAACGATGCTTGTGAGTCGTTGTACCGGTTCCGGAACAGATCCGTGCACCGCAACAGAAGCCGTCACACCCATTGCAGGATTTCCTTTAGTGAATACAGCGGGGGATGGCGACGCGCTTCTTTATCGTCCGAATTTACCGGATGGTTTATGGGCCGCTGATGCAACTTATCAAGTTATTCTACGCACGGGCATTACCTCAGACACAGGAATTCCTATGCTCGAACGTGCGGATTGTGGTGCGGGAAATAGTTATTGTTTTCAGTTTTCAACGCGTCCTTCAACAGATCTCTGTACCGTTGGTGCTATAAACGTTCTTCCGAATCCGTTTGAAGCGAATGCAATTGGACAAGAAATTGATTATCAAGCTTTCCCTCGAGCTGCCGATGACGCTTGTATCTCATTAAACGGTTCTACAATGGATTGGAATTGGCACACAATTCCCGCCGCTTCCGCTGTACCGGATGGGCGCGCGTCTATTACGAATGTACGCGGATCATCAGGGAATGTGCTCGACCATCAAACGGGAACGGCAATTGCCGAAACGGGAGACATCCCTGTTCCAATGACTGCGGCGCTCAATCAGTCGGGGAGTGTCGTGAGCGGGATTGCAAATTTATTTATTCGATTCATTCCTCCGAAAGTCGTAGCCTACGGCCCGAACTGTGATTCAGCTTGTTTGAATGCCGCCATTTGGGCGCGCTTCAATGTAGCAATGGATCCAGCAACAATGACAGCGAGTAATATCACGCTCTATCGTTGCGCAAATGAAAATTGTCGAACCTATGATCCTACATCGCCGATTGATCTTTCCGATGCCCGTATTGAATTACGCGTGGCTCCCGGGGGCGATGGAACGGGCCCGCTGAATTATCTCGTGGTTGATCCGACACATCCTGGTTCTGCCGGAACACCGGTGACGCTATTGGAGCCGGGAAGATTTTATAAGATGACACTTCACGGCGGCTTGAGCGGCATGCGCTCCGCAACACAGCTTCCGCTTACGGGAGTGACGGATACGGTCGGCTTTAGCTGGGTGTTCCGCGTAAAGAGCGGAGAAAATCCGCGCTGTACTGTCGATAGCGTTCGTGTTTCTCCTGGGCGTAAAATTGAAACAGCTATAGGAGCACGTCAGCAATTTTCCGCAGAGGCGCTTTCGGGAAGCAATACCTGCAACAAAGACGGCGAACCGCTTATTTCAGACATGAGCTATGACTGGGGGAGCTCAGACACCTCAATCTCAAAATTTATCAATGCTTCTGGTGATGGTCTTATCGACACGACGAATAACTTGCCCGCAGGTTGTGGGAAACTCTGTACGCCGAAAGGTTCGGATGGCGTATTTGGACAAACGGCAAGTTGCGGAAACTCTCTCATCGAAACAACCGATGCAAACTATTGTCGAAATGCCGCCGGAACAGGCCCTTGTACGCTTGGTGCTACGGGCTGTCAGACTATTCATAGTGAATCCTGTAAACTTTTATCTGGTAACTCCACAGGCGGAGAAGAATGTGATGATGGCATTGCCAATGGTCCCACGGGTCGATGTAGTGACAGCTGTCTTTGGAACCCGGTAAGTGGAGGAAGCTGCGTAAATGGCATACTTGATCCGGGCGAACAGTGCGATGAACAGGTATGCGATGCAAGTGGTTCTTGTACACAAGCGCCTGGTTGTTCGGATACATGCCAATTAGAAGGTTCGAGCGCCGGAGCTTCCGTGTGTGGAAATGGAAGTATTGGTGACGGAGAAGCTTGCGACGATGGAAATCGCGTAAATGGCGACGGTTGTAATTCAGAATGTTTGCACGAAGGTTCTCAAACGGTGAATGCGCTTTGCGGCAATGGAAGTTATGAAGCAGGGGAAACCTGCGAAAAGGTTGCGCCGTATTTGCCTTGGCCGAATCCCGCCTGTAATCCAACCACTTGTCTAAAAACAGGAACAACGGCGTGTGGCCCTGGTGACACGCTATGTTGTGGCGACGGAGTCGTTGATCCGGCGGAAGATTGCGATGACAGTAATGCGTTGAATGGCGATGGCTGCTCGAGCAAATGTCTCAAAGAGGGATCTTCCACGGATTATTCAACGCCTTCCTTTTGTGGCGACGGTATTACTGGAACGGGTGAGCTTTGCGAAGCCACGAGCGGCGATGGTTTATTGGATTCGACTCAGCTTGCGCAAATCGTTGGTGATGCCGATCCGGACGCGAGCGGTCGTATGGAGGCGACGCTTTCAGCGGCATATGACACGAAGATTGGCGAAGGAATGCATGGATTACAATGCGGCTTTACCGAAGAAGCTTCTTGCACGGCAGCGGGAACAGGTTTGGGAAATAACGGCTGTTGTTCAGCGAGGCCTGTATTGACGAGCTTTTATCCGCCGGCAGACTCAACAGATACCTGCCGCAATGTAGAAATTTCCGGCATCTTCAATGCAAAAATAGATCAGGCCTCCATGCAATCGAATTTCATCGTCGCGGAAGAAACAGGCGGGGCAAGCTGTCCGGACGGATCGCAGAATATTAATGACGTCCCTTATATGGCGGGTGGAGGCATTCAAGGATGGCTCGCAAATATTTGGCATCACATCAAGACGTTTTTTGTAAATATATTCGGTTTGAAATCAGCGGAGGCGCAGCTTTGGTGCGTCGGCCACGCGAGTGGTCGCATTATCCTTGAACCGAGCGGCGACGGAACACGCGTACGTTTCCAGCTCTCGAATGCTTTGAAGCCAGATACACGTTATAAGGTTACGTTCCGTGGTGACAGTGATTTAACTGATGCAATCAAACAAGGCATTCGAAGCGACAAAGGCGTTATCGTACCGGCCGATCCGCTTTCAGCGAGCGCGGGTTCATTCACCTGGGCGTTTAAGACAGGCCCGGATATTTGTACGGTTTCGGATGTTCGTGTTCGGGACACAAATGTGGATTCGCCTAATTTGTTTACAAAAGCAAATGAAACGCATACTTATGTAGCGGATATTCTTTCGCTTTCTCCAACGGGCGTTGCTATCCCTGTCTCTCCTGTATCGGAGTATGGCTGGTCCTGGCAGGCTTGGGATAGCTCAAAACCTGATGTACTTCCCTTGGGCGCCTCTACCGATTCGCCGGAAGCAACGCGATCGAATGTTTCTTCACTTGAAAAAAATGGCAGCTCCTATATCTACGCGGGAATTCGTATTCTGCATGACGAAGTGAATACGCCAAGTTCGACGGGTCAGGTATTCAGGTCAAGCAGTCTTGGAACGGTTATGTTGTGTGAACAACCTTGGCCGGATCGCACGCTTGCCCCGTTCTCTGATTCGGATGGCTCTGCTTCCCTTGCTGCTTATACGCCAGCCTTTGTCGCCAGTGGAAACTATTTCAATTTCTCGATGCTCTATTGTAAGGACGCTGGTGCTCCGGGTCCGGAAGGGGATCTTCCGCCCGCGCAGATCACAGGCGTGTCGCCTACGGCAACAGATGTAAGCCTCGGAATTCTTCGACAATATCTTTTGACGTTTGATACGGATCATCTCCGCGGCGATGGAATCGGAATTCGTATTGTACAGAATCCGCTCCATTTGTCCGTGAGTGAGTGGTATGCCTCAAAAGGATTTACCGGTCAGCCGGAGGCGACAACGATAGATGGATATGAAGCGCTTCGCGATGAGAGCACGATGTATGTTGCTGGAACAAATGTCAGCGATTCAACAAGCGGACCCGTCTACTCAAACATTTATATTCTTTCTTATAACCCGGACGCAAAAGATGAAACAAAGAATATTTTTGACCAATTCACGAAAAATTTTGTTCTGAACGTAAATATCGCGAATAATTCAATGGATTCCTGTGTCGATGGCACAGATGAGCCATATGTCGGTGCAGACGGTTCGGTAGTAAAATGTACGGCCGATTGGGAATGTTTAAACAGTGATCCGGGTTTGCATTGTGCGAGCTTCAAGGAAAAAATACAGCGCGATACAAAGCGTATTGCCGATTTCCAGAGTATGTCTTCGCGTTTGGAATCTTCTTTTGGTCGCGAAGGGCAATTCCCGCTTTTATCGGATGGAACATTCGTACAGACCTTGTCTTCAAGCCGCTGGCCAAGCTGGCAGACAACGCTTTCTGCTGCAGTAGGCGGCAGTCTTCCGACGGATCCGGTAAACCGCTATCTCACATGCGGACGTTGCTCCACAAGCAGACAGCCTTGTGCGGATGCAAGTGAATGTTCCGCAACCGAAACCTGTGAGCCAACGGATCCAGGTCTTGATCCTGCAACCTGCTGGAATGCAGATACGCAGCGCTATTCTTGCCCGCGTATTACGGATCCTTCGGGCGCAGCGCTCCCGACGGGAGTTTCACGGGTCTATCAGTATCGCGCCGTGAATGGAGGAAGTCGCTATGAGCTCGCGACGGAGCTTGAAGGTCCAAATTCGAGCCGCTATGTTCCGCCACTTCTAACGGAAATTAAAAAATGTTCCAATATAAACTCAGTTTGTTCAATCGATACAGACTGTACGGTTCGAAATACGGCCGGAATTGTTACCTCATCCGGAACGTGTAATGGGACAGGTGGAATATGGAATTATGGAGGTGTTTGCACAGGCCGTGAGTATGGAGCGGATGACGTTTGTGGAAACGGTGTCATTGGCCCGACGGAAGCTTGTGAACTTGGAGATTCGCGTTCAACGGCCTGTACGGTTGGTGGTTCTAGTGGAACCAAGATTCAATACTGTTCCGATTGTCGAGGATTCGTGGACACGGTGGCAACGTCTTGCGTTGCGAATCAACTTTGCGGCAATGCCCGAATTGATCGTGCTCAATGCGACAGCGGATTCAAATACGGACAAGCTTGTACAACAGATTCCGATTGTCAGGATGCTCGAAATCCTTCCGGAACAACGCCTACTTGTGCCCCGTTTGCAACGCCGGAAGTTTGCGATGACGGTGCATTAAATGGAACATACGGACGATGTAATCGAACCTGTTCCGGCTTTGATGTTTTCTGCGGCGATAGTCATCTTTCTCCGGGAGAATCTTGTGATCAAGGTCCGCTCAACGGCGCCTATTGCGTTCCTGGTACGATCGCTTGTCCATCCGTTTCCGCCTCCTGTGGATTTGATTGCAATAGCCGCGCTCCGTTCTGTGGAGATAGTGTCACGAACGGTCCTGAACAATGTGATGGAAATACGCAAAGAGCTCAATCCGCTATTTGTTCCTCCGGAACAAATACGGGTGAGCCTTGTACAACGGATACGGATTGCGGTACGGGCGGGTCTTGTGGCGGTACAGCAGTTACGACCGCCTGTGCGCCAAAGCTTCTCTGTACAAATGACCGAGATAGAAATGGAAGGCTTGATGATAGCTGTACCGACGATGCGAGCTGTACTAGATATGACCTAGGCATTGCCGCAGAAACCGGAACCTGTATCAGCCGTGAGACACAGCACACGCGCGGATGTTATACGACAACGGAATCTGCGGTTGATGCCTGTAAATGGAAAACCTGGTCCGCATGTGAGCCGGTTGGATTCTGCGGAAACGGCATTCGTGAAGCGGGAGAAGAATGCGATGATGGAAATACAAATAATAATGATGCTTGTACGAGCCAGTGCAAACCAAATGTTTGCGGAGACGGATTCCGTCAAAACGGCGTAGAAGAATGTGACTACGGTTCACGAAACGGAACGCGTGCTTGTGTGGCTGACTATGGTTCAACCTGCGCATCTTGTTCGACGAGTTGTCGCCAAGTCGCCTCTTCCGGCGGGTTCTGCGGTAACGGCATTAAAGAAGGGCCTGAACAATGCGACGGAACGGAAGGGCTGGCGGGTGTAAGTTGCCGTGGGTTAGGATACGATTATGCACAAACGGTTCAGTGCGCAAGACGTGGCTATTTGAGAAGAATTTCGACGGGGGGTGTCGAAACAGTGTGTTCGACCACGTTCCCTTGTCGCACATGTTCAGGGGGAGATTTAAGTGAGTGTGACCTCGAATGGGTGCCGCCAAACTACACGCCCACGAATGTGCCAGGGGATGATGCGGATCGGCTTTGTCTTCCGGATCCTGTGCCCTGTACTCCGGGCGACGTTTGTCATCGCTCGCTCTATCCGGCACGACAGGACGTTATCCAATGTGACTCCTCCTGTGGCTTCAATGGATGTAAGCGTTGTGTTGATACGCCGGGAACAGGTGAGATTAGCGGACAGGTTCGTGATGCTATTTATTCAAACCAGCCTGTTCCGAATGCACGCGTAACCTTATTTAGCCGCGGTGTTCGTGTGGGAGAGGTGAATACGAATGGAAACGGGGAATTTACATTCAATACTATTAATCAGAACGCAGCCTGTACGAACTATCGGATTATCATTGATTCCTACACGGATAATCCATGCACGGGTACCACAAGCGGAAGGCCAGGGTGTAATGGTCAAGACTGGCCCTCTGACTTAACGCCTCCCGACGAGAGCGTAAATGGCGGCTATTGGTCGTTTGAGTCCAAGAGTTTTGCGTACTCAAACTTTAGAGAGGCAGGTCTAGGTGACAGAAATGGAAATGTTTATCTCGCACCTCGTGTTGGAAGGGGGGAGACACTCGTGGTCTATACATGGAATGGAGCGCTTCCAGGCTTAAGATTTTTGGACGCTCATCTTCTTCTTCCAAGTATTATGCGCTCGTCGACTAGGACCGGGGACGTTTATTATGATTATCCCGGTAACCCAGATATTACTACGATGGATCCGCATGGCTATCTAGCGTGTTTTCATCCAAATGGCTCGTCCAATTGCAGGGGATTCGACATCGCTCCGGAGAGCATAAAATATAAGCGCGGAGACTGGGCGGTAACGGGGAATTACGCTTATTATGTTGTGGATTATGATGAACTCAGTGCTCTCGCAGAGGGAACCTGGGCATATAAAGATGCAGTTTCAAGTACGGTTCGCATTGTAACGGAAGATCATCTGTATTCTGTGACCCCGCCTACAACACGCCCAACAGATCCAGGTTGTCGCGACGAGCAAGAGTCAGACTTCCCATCCGATGGAAAGTACTGGCTTGTCTTTACCCAATCCGCAGGCGGCGGCGCCATAACAATTCCGGGCGGTGGAAAGGGTCTTCTGCTTTGTAATGGTTCAGACATCTATGGCAAGAGTCCAATGGGGCCTGTAACTCTGCCAGGTCCGCTTCAAATGACTAGTCCATAATCCAGATATTGTATGACGAAAAAACAGCTTTATCTCATTATTGGCGCAACAGCAATCGTCGGAATCACCTTGACGGGTTTGGTTCTTTTTCTTCGTATGCGCGCAACAGCAGATTTGCAGGCAAACCCTTCATCCAAAGCGCCTTCTTCGAGCGTTGGAGCAGCGACAAGCAGCGGAGTTGTTGTCGACTCTTATGACGAATTGGTAAAAAAAGAGCAAGCGACGCTCGATGCGCGCCCCGTTGATTCGGACGAGGATGGGTTGAGTGACAAAGAAGAGGCTGTGCTGGGAGCAAATCCAAAAGAAAGCGACACGGATGGAGATGGATATACGGATTATGAAGAAGTAGAGATTCTGAAATCGGATCCATTAAAAGCAGATGTAAATTTACGTGGTCGACCAAGTTTGGAAGCGAGTACGGCGACAAGCCAGCCCGTAAAACCACAAGACTCTGATAGTGACGGCCTCACAGATGAAGAGGAACAGAAGCTTGGAGCTGATCCTCATAATCCAGATACAGATGGCGATGGATTAAGCGATTTTAATGAAGTGATGGTTTACGGAACGAATCCGCTTAAGGCAGATACGGACGGCGATGGCTTTACCGACAAAGAGGAAATCACGAAAGGATATGATCCTCTTGGTTCGGGTATGTGTAAAAATTCAAATTGTACTCCATAGTGTATAGTAAATATATGGCAAACCCTCCATCTAATCTTCCCTTTGAAGACAAAACTCCTTCTGTAGGTGCTACGCCTACGCCACCACCTCCTACGCCAGCCCCCGCGGCAGAGCCTTTGGCACCGCCAATTCCAAAACCTGTACCGCCTCCGGCGCCTCCGCGTGCACATGAACCGCAAATTTCTACGATGCCTCCAACTCCGGCGGCTGCACATTCAATGAAAAAAACCAATGAACCTGAGGATATCTTCTCCGGACTTGAATCGGAGAGTGGGGGAGCGAAGAAGCCTTCCACTCAAGCTGCTTCCGCTGCTCATCGTAGTGGAGGAATCGGTAAGATTATTCTTATAACGGTTTCCATTTCGCTTGCACTCGCTGTTGCCGCTTTTGCTTTCTGGTATTTTGTGATTCGAACGCCTGCACCTAAACCGGCGCCACTTCCGACTCAACCGAGTTCGGTTGTGCCGCCTGTACCAACTTCTCCGAGTTCCGCTGGTGATGGGATAGCTATTCCACCAGTGCCTTCAACAACGGCCCCGACACCGACAACAACACCTGTAACGGTTCCGCCTGATACGGCAAATATTCCGGCACCGACGCCAATTACGGGTGAACTCCCAACAAGCACGGTAGCAACTTCAACGCCTCCCGCGGAACAAGTGGATTCAGACGGCGATGGTTTGAGCGATGCACGTGAACTAGAACTCGGTCTTGATCCGCAAAACCCGGACTCAGATGGCGACGGTCTTACGGATGGCGATGAAGTAATGGTCTATGCGACCAACCCGCTTAATGCTGATACGGATGGAGATGGCTATTCCGATGGAGCGGAAGTAAAAGCCGGATATGATCCGCGTGGCCCTGGAGTCTGTGCAAAAGCAGACTGTACTCCCTAGTAGTTAGATTATTTATGAAGGCTTCGACATAACTTATGGCTCTTCCTCCGCCACCACCAAAAAACGCGCCCAGCACACCCGCTTCGAATGGGTCGTCATCACCGAGTTATTCTGAAAAGAAGAAAACGGAAATTATTACGATTCCTGAAAAATTTTACGGGATGGCGCTCAAAATGAAGGCGGAGCCAGAGAAAAAGAAGGAAGTAACACCCGCGCCCGTTCCAACGCCAAAACAACCGCCGCAAGTTATGGGACCATTGCCGAAGAGACGAGTGTGGCCATATGTAGTACTTGTAGGTGTTCTTATCCTTCTTGTTGGAGGCGGTTTTGTCTATTTTAATCGCACGCTCTTGTTTCCACCTCCGGCTCCCGTAGCTCCGCCTACGCCCGAGGCTCCTGTCATTGCCGCTCCCACAACTCCGGCAAATCTAGCAGCTGTTTCTGCCAGCGGAACCATGGCCGTTACTTTGAATTGGGTGGATACGTCTGGAGACGAGACAGGCTATCGCGTTGAAAGACGAGAAGGTCTTCAGGGAACCTTTATTCCTCTGACGAATTTAGGAATCAACAGCACAACCTTTCTTGATGTGACGGTTGTCCCAGACCGCACATATACCTATCGGGTTATTGCCACGGGACCTGGGGGAGAATCTTCTCCTTCAAATGGAGCGACGGCTCAAACGGGAGCCGCAGCTCAAGTAGCGACGCCAACACTTCCACCGGGAGGTCTTGACTCTGACTCGGATGGCCTTACAGATGTTGAAGAGGCGGTGTATGGAACAGACAGCCATAACCCGGATACGGATGGCGATGGTTTTCTTGATGGGAATGAGGTCTTTCATCTGTATAATCCTGCGGCAACCGCGCCTGTGCGTTTGATGGATTCAGGAATCGTGAAGCAAGTTCAAGCTTCCTCGGGTTGGCGTCTTCTCGTTCCGAAAGACTGGGTAGCAACGCTCACTCCGCCTGATGGAGCTACGGCAACCATTCGCACAAATAGCGGCGAAACATTCACCATCAAACTCGAAAATAATGCGAGCGGACTGAGTCTTCGGGATTGGTATGATGCACAAAATAAGGATTCTGCCCCTAATCCACCGCGTGAAATAACAACAAAGGGAGTTTTAACAGGTCTTCTTGGCGGCGATAGACTGACAACCTATTTTGCCTGGGATGGAAAAATATTCGTCATTCATTATGAACTTGGGACGAGAGATTTCATTAACTATCGCACGAGTTATGAAATGATTCTCAACTCTCTGGAGCTAAAGGGAGCGCCAATTCTTACGGGGGCGACAAATGATGCGCTAGTTGGTCCTGGAGATTTCATACAGACAACGAGCACAATGGTTCCTGGGGAAGCGACGACTACGGCGGTGACGACTTCATCACAGCAAACTCCATGATTACCTTCGAGATTTGTGGACCGCGCCCGGCTATATTATCCGCACGAGATCTTACGCGTACGGGGAAGGCTTTAGCAAAATCACTTCGCATGAAGAAGGCGTCTAGCGTAAGCCTCTCTTTTATTCCCCCGGCAAAAATGCGTATGCTGAATCGCGGCTTTCGCGGAAAGGATCGCGTTACGGACGTTTTGAGCTTTTCGCCAGCGGATATTCCGCTTCCGAAGCCGGAAAAGAGTCGGCTGGCGGCACAGCTTGGGGATATCGCTATCTGCCCTTTCTACGCGAGGTCAGAAGCGAAGCGAAGGGGCATTTCCTTAAAAGAAGAACTTCTTCGTTTGGTGATTCATGGCGTACTTCATTTAAAGGGATATGATCATGCGACGGAGCTTGAAGAAACGCGCATGTTTGGTTTGCAAGAGCGTATTTTGGATTCAGTGACAGAATAGCCTTATGTTAAAACAGCCCCCATTCATAAAAAGTATTCAATACGCTCTGAGAGGGCTCGCAGTTGCGTATAAAGCCGAGCGTAGTTTTCGCTTTCAGGTCTTAGCCGCGATTCTTGTGATCGTAGTAGTATTTATCTTCCCGCTTCAAACCTGGGAGCGTTCAGTTCTCCTGCTTGTGGCTATGTCGGTTCTGGTGCTAGAATTGCTCAACAGCAGTGTTGAACGCGTGGTAGACTTAGTGAAGCCTCGTTTGCATGAATATGTGGCTGATATTAAGGATATTATGGCAGGCGCGGTCCTCCTTGCTGCTTTATTCGCCCTTTTGTTGGCTGTGATTATCATCGGCCCGCATGTGATGACTTTTATTCGATCTCTATGAAAGAACGGCTAATCGCTGGACTCGACCTTGGCAGCTCCTCGATCCGACTCGCGGTGGGTCAGTTATCGATAGGTCAAGATAAGCGGGCTGTTTTGAATTTAATCGGCGCTGTCGAAATTGCTTCTTTTGGCATTGCAAAAGGTTCAGTGAAGTCGCTTGAAGACGCGGTGAGTTCAATCTCTTCTTGTCTTGAAACGGCGGAACGACAAATTGGATTGCCTATCAGCGAAGCCTATATCGGTCTTGGTGGCGTAATGATGCAGGTGGTACCCGCAAAAGGCGTTATTGGCGTTTCGCGACCCGATGGAGAAATCCGCGAAGAGGATTGTCATCGCGTTCTTGAGTCCGCAAGAAGTGTCGTGAATCCAGCGAACTACGAAATTTTACATACAATTGCAACGCGATTCACAATTGACGGACAGCCGGGGATTAAAGATCCCGTTGGAATGCATGGTATACGTCTTGAAGCGGATGTTTTTATTATCCAAGGCCTATCGAGCCATGTGCGAAATCTAACAAAGTCCGTTATCAGAACAAACCTCGAAGTAAGCGGACTTGTGTATGCGCCGCTTGCGACAGCTGAGGCCGTGCTTTCTTCTCGCCAAAAAGAGTTGGGTGTCGTCATGATCGACATCGGTTCTTCCACCACTTCAATCGTGGTCTATGAAGAAGGGGATATTCTGCACAGTGCTGTTATTCCTATTGGCTCTGATCACATAACAAATGATATCGCGATCGGTCTTCGCACCTCATTGGATATCGCGGAGGTTTGTAAACGAAATTATGTGAGCGCAACGCCTGATGCTATTGGTGTCGATGACAGTATTGATTTGCAATCGATCGGCGCGGAAGAAAGCGAGATCGTTTCTTCACGCTTCATGTCAGAAGTTGCTCAGGCGCGCGCGGAAGAAATCTTCGAAAAAGTCGAAGAAGAACTCGCGCGTATCGACAGAAGCGGCATGCTCCCAGCAGGAGCGGTTCTCACAGGAGGAGGAGCAAAGCTTCACGGATTAATAGAGGTAGCAAAGGAAGTGTTGCGGCTCCCGGCGGCTGTTTCCGGCGCAAAGCAAATTACAACACCGCTTGCTGAAGTCGCGCAGAACCCAGCTTTTAGCACAGCCATAGGTATTATGCTTTGGGGATACGAATCAGAAAGGGGAGAAGAAAGCGGAGTGGGCTATGGCGCGGGCGTTGGAGAAGGTTTTGTGAAAAAAATCGGCTCCCCGATAAAGCGTCTTTTCAAGTCCTTTATTCCCTAGCGAGCGAAGGAGCATTTAGGAACGCTATATCTATCAAGAAACGAGAGAAAACCGAGGGTTATGTCCTCGGTCCTTTTTTATGGTTTATCCAGAGGGCTTGACATTGTCAGACGGTTTCTTGACCACGTCTTTCTGGATCGCTATGGTAGGACGAGGTCCTAATGAATAAATTTTTGGCTAATTAAACGGACGATTGAATATTTTTTGTACTCATAATATGGCAGAGATTAAACCAGATATCGAAACATTCGCGAAGATCAAAGTCGTTGGTGTTGGCGGATCCGGAAATGCTTCCGTGAATCGAATGATTGCGGCAAAAATCCGAGGCGTTGATTTCATCGCCATGAATACGGATGTCCAAGCACTTCATCACTCACAAGCGGCGCAGAAACTGCATATTGGAAAAACGGTCACGCGCGGTTTGGGAGCCGGAATGAATCCGGAAATGGGTCTTCGTGCTGCTGAGGAAAGCCAAACGGAAATCCGAGAAATGCTTGCGGGGAGTGACATGGTTTTTGTGACTTGCGGACTTGGTGGCGGAACTGGAAGCGGCGCAGCGCCTTATATTGCATCTGTCGCAAAAGAGCTCGGTGCGCTTACGGTAGCGGTTGTCACGCGCCCATTTGCTTTTGAAGGAGCGCAGCGTCGTACGATCGCAGAAAATGCACATGAAAAACTCGCGGAGCATGTTGATACAATCATCACGATTCCGAACGATCGCATTTTACAAATCATTGATCGCAAGACATCTCTCGTAGAAGCTTTTGATATTGTTGATGATGTCTTGCGCCAAGGCGTGCAGGGAATTTCAGATCTCATCACGGTACCAGGACTTATTAACGTTGACTTCGCCGATGTCCGCGCGATTATGGCAGACCGCGGAAGCGCGCTCATGGGGATCGGTCATGGTCATGGAGAAAATCGTGCAGCCGATGCGGCAAAAGCTGCCATCGCTTCTCCTTTGCTTGAGGTTTCCGTCGATGGAGCCGAAGGTATTCTCTTCACAATTACGGGTGGATCCAATATGGGTATGTATGAAGTTTCAGAAGCGGCCAAGGTCATTACGGAATCAACAGATCCGCAGGCGAAGGTCATTTTCGGAGCTATCATTGATGATTCAATGAAGGACGAAGTAAAGGTAACGGTGATCGCGACAGGCTTCGAATCTCGTTCCAGCAAATCAGGCGCACGAAACATCTTGTCTTCCGGAACGATGCCAGCGCAGAGCGTAAAAACCGCGCCGGCACCAACACCAAGTACCGCACCGGAACCCCTCGAACGTTTTGATTTTCACAAGCCATCTCGTCCGAATGCTTTTGTAAAAAAGCCAGTGATGCCAGAGTTTCAGGCGGCGCCTCGAGAAGAAGAACTAGAAGTAGTTGAAGAACCGGAAGAAGAGAAACCTAGCTTTCCGCAGCCGGCAATGCATCAGCCACATGTAAACAAGCCTCAATACGCGGCAGAGAATAAAAAAATGAAACCGACGCCTCCGCCAACCCTCGCTTCAAAGAAAGCATCTGAGGATGACGGGCTCGATATCCCCGCATTCATTCGAAAGAAAATGATGTAAACTACTTGGTATGTATTGTCCCGTCTGTAGTCACGTCGATTCACGCGTGGTGGATTCGCGTCTCTCTCCAGACGGAACATCTGTCCGCCGCCGTCGTGAATGTGATGAATGTGGATTTCGTTTTTCCACATTTGAAGAATGTGAGCTTCTCGATACGCGGGTCGTAAAGCGCAACGGGGAGCGGGAAATGTATATGCGCGACAAACTTGAGCGCGGACTGCGTCGCGCACTAGAAAAACGTTCGCATACGGAAGCGGACGTACGCGGACTCATTCATTCTATTGAACGTGGGATTCAGCGATTGAAGACTGCAGAGGTAAGAACATCCGATATTGGAGAAATTGTGATGAATGAGCTGAGTCAATTTGATAAAGTAGCTTATATTCGTTTCGCATCCGTCTATCGAAGCTTTGAAGATGTGAAAACATTTCAAGATGAGCTCTCGCGACTTGAGGCAAAATCAGGAAAGGAATCAAAAACACGCTAAGGCGTGTTTTTCTTGAAGAGTGTCATCTGAGGGGGTAGGATAGCTCGTATGGACATGAAAGAAGGACGTTTTTTTTCAAAAGTTATTCTCGTCGGATTCGCTGCCGGGCTCATTTCGGGCGCCATGGGGGGCATCGGTTTGACGTATGCATTTCACGCGGGCTGGATCGGGCCGTATGGACTTGAAGTGGGTCAGGGTTCTTCCGTTTCCGTAAGTGCATTACACCCCAAGGAATCAGACGATCAAATCATTTCTGTCGTAGCACGTGCGCTCCCGTCTGTTGTCTCCATTGAAATTTCCGCAGACGTTTCGCAGCTTAGTAGTGCCTCTGACGGAACGGGGCAGAATTTTTTCAATGATCCCTTTTTTAATTTTCCGCTTCCAGAGCAGCCGGATACTTCATCAACAGCATCAACTTCAACACAAAAGCAGCTTATCGGCGGTGGGACCGGATTCTTTATTTCATCGGATGGTTTAATTGCGACAAATAAACATGTGATTCAAGATAAAAACGCGGAATATACAGTTGTTCTTCAAAATGGAGAAAAATACGTCGCAAAGGTTGTCGCTATTGATCCCGTACTTGATCTTGGGATGCTGAAAATTGAAGGGGACCATTTTCCTTATCTTGAACTTGGAGACAGTGACGGCGCCCGCATTGGACAAACGGTTATTGCCATTGGAAATGCTCTGGGCGAATTTCAGAACACGGTTACCAAAGGCGTCATTTCCGGAAAAGATCGCAATCTTATTGCGGGAGATATTTTTGGAACCGATATTATAGAAGGAGCCATCCAAACGGATGCGGCGATTAATCCGGGGAACTCAGGTGGCCCTCTGCTTGATTTGAACGGAAAGGTTGTCGGGATCAATACAGCTATTTCAGATGGCGCTCAATCGCTTGGCTTCGCTCTTCCTTCGAATGTTTTGCAGCGCGCGAGCGAGAGTGTACAGAAATATGGGAGAATTGTTCGTCCTTGGATCGGTGTGCGCTATATTTTTCTGGATCAAAATTACGCGGATGCGCACGGAATCGCTTATGACCACGGGGCTTTCATCGCACAGAGCAAGAGCACGGAAACTTCAAGTATTATTAAAGACTCTCCCGCGGACAAAGCTAACTTAAAAGAAGGGGACATTATTCTTGAAGTAAATGGAGAGTCGGTTAATGAGAAACATTCCTTATCGGGTCTTGTGGCGAAGTATGCACCGGGCGACTCCATTAAATTAAAAATTGCTCGAGGCGACCAAGAAATAGAAGTAGATCTTCTCCTTGAAGAACGCCCGGCGGATATAAAATAATCAACTATGCATATTCCAGAGAAACGAACAAAAATTGTTTGCACCATAGGGCCGGCATCCGCATCGCCAGAAATCATGGAGCAGTTGATTCATGTGGGCATGAATGTTGCGCGTTTGAACTTCTCGCATGGCACGCACGAGGAGCATGCGAAACTCATGGAAACCATTCGACATAGCGCGAAAAAGCTGGAACAACCGGTTGCAATTCTACAGGACCTCCAGGGCCCAAAAATTCGTGTTGGAGAACTTCCAAAGGAGGGGATAGAACTCGTAAAAGGGGAGCAGGTTATTTTAAGCGCGACCACCGATACGGCGGAAAATAATGTTATTCCCGTGAGCTATCCAAACTTGCACAAAGACGTAGAAGCGGGCCAGAAACTTCTTTTCGATGATGGAAAACTTTCCGTGACAGTAAAAGAGATTCAGGGCGACAAGGTTATTTGCACAGTGCTTGATGGGGGAACGCTTCTTTCTCATAAGGGTTTGAATCTCCCGGAGACGGATACGAAGATTTCAGGCATTACGGAAAAAGATAAAAGCGATCTCGCCTTTGGTGTTGCACAAGATGTGGACTTCATCGCGCTTTCTTTCGTGCGATCCGCGGACGACGTTCGACAGCTCCGAGGACTTATCGAAGACGAGCAGGAAAAACTTGGAAAGAAGCCTGCTACGCCAATTCGCATTATTTCTAAAATAGAAAAGCCACAAGGCGTGGAACATTTTGATGAAATATTGGAAGCCTCTGACGCGATCATGGTCGCGCGAGGAGATTTAGGCATTGAAGTGCCGGCGGCTAGAGTTCCTATTCTTCAAAAGGACATGATTCTGAAATGTTTGGAAGCTGCGAAACCGGTTATTGTTGCAACACAAATGCTTGAATCCATGACGACAAGCCCAAGAGCAACGCGCGCAGAAGTGAGCGACGTAGAAAACGCCGTTATCGATCACACCGACGCGGTTATGCTCTCAGGAGAAACGGCAAGCGGCCTACATCCGCTTGAGGCGGTGCAAACCATGGTGGCAGCAGTGAAAGAAGCGGAAAAGAGTCATTATGATGATTTAGCGGTTCCATTTTCTCCCGATGCGGAAGGCAGTATTGCGCATCTTATCGCAGGCGCAACCAATCTTGTAGCGGCGCTCGTCGTTTCCGTGACGGGGCAAGCTGTGCGTGTTGTAGCGCGTTACAGGCCGGAAGCACCTATTCTAGCCGCGGTACAAGATGAACGTCTTGCAAGGCAGCTTTTGCTCAGCTGGGGCGTTTCCGCGGTCGTGATGCAAGAGCAAGAAGAAAGCGAAGCTCTCAAGAAGTTGAAGCTATTCATACAAAAAGCGCCGGACATCGCCAAAGGCGGGGAGGTACTTGTCGCGCTTGGTGACCATGCTTCATCCGTTGATCGCGTACGTTTCGCAGAAGTGCAGCGTATGGCTCCTCAGAACTAGTTTGCTGTAACGGGACGGATTTCTTCTTGCTCAGGATCAATGAGATATCCTGTTGTGACATCGGCGAGGGGAGGTTCGTCTTGTTTGAATTGAGTGCTCCATGCGCGAAGCATTTTTGTGATTACGGGCAAGTGGCTGACAAAAATAATGTCTCTTGGCTCAGTGGGAGGAAGAAGGTCTACAACATTTCCATCAACGCTTAGACGCTCATCCACTTCAACGGGGATATTTAGCGCCTTGCCGATGATGAGGGCTGTTTCTTTTGTGCGTGTCGTTGGAGAGGTTCTGACTTGTTTCCAGTTCTGGTTTTTCGCGTGTAATTTGCTAGCCAAACGCTCGGCTTCTTCGGAGCCTTGCGGGGTAATTGATCCTGTCCTGGAATGATATCCGGCGTGTCGAATGAGACAAAACATAGACTTGCCAGCCAGAGAAAATGTTGATACGATGGCGCCCACGAAGGGTATAGCCCTATCGTCGCCCCCTATCGGAACGGAGTCAAATATTCATGGGTCGGTGGTGTAGCCTGGTTAACACGTCTCCCTGTCACGGAGAAGATCGAGGGTTCGAATCCCTTCCGACCCGCCATAAAAACCCCGTACTGTACTAGTACGGGGTTTTTATGGCGGTGTCTATTGTACAAAATTCGAACTTATTTTGAAAGCAATCCCGACTAATCGCACGCGCGGAGCGCGTAGTGGCTCTGACCAAAATCGTACGCTCCACGAAAGCCCCGCCACCGCCTCGCTTCACTCGGCAACCCCAAAAAGAAAAAATGTTCCTTGCTTTTCTGATTTTCGCGGGGGTGGATTTTTTCTAAAATGGAAAGGACATTTTTCTTTTTGGGGTTCTGCCCGCAAAGATATTCGGGCAGTGTGGCGGGGCTAACTTCGCTCGGACGGCTCGGCATTCCTCCCCCAGACCCCATCCTGCCGAGCCGTCCTCGCTTCGGGATGGAAAATAGCTCACCATTTTTGTTCTTGTTGACAATAATTAATGTATAGATTATATTTCAAGATGGATGCGGAGGCGTTCTTCGCATTGTACACCCACAACTCCAGAAAGGAGACTGCCATGAAGAACCCCAAGAAGTTCTCTTGGAAAATTACCTCCAAGGACAAGCCTGTTCCCGGCACGATCGTGTGCCAGGAACAGTGCAGCTCCGGTGGTGGTGGCAACGGCAAGTGCGGCACCGGCAAGTAGCCCAGGTGTCCCACCTGCTCCCCCAAGTGGTGCAACAACTTTCGAGATTGTTGCACCACTTTTTACTTTAAAATTTCAATAAATCTTTTAGGATTAGTTTTCATTAACTCATCCCAAGATATATCTTTGTTTCTATTTATAAACTCTTTAACTAACCAGTAGCCTGTAGAATATCCGCTCCATCTTTTATATTTATTATTCCCAAATAAAAATTCTTTTATCACTTTTTGATCTCTTGATTCTAGTATGTTCTTATCTAAATCTTTTAAAATTCGGAAGGCCTCCTCTTTTTCTAATGCCCCCGCCCATTTCGTAATTTCAGGATTAAAATATTGCTCTCTAAAATTTTCCGCTAGGCCTTCTAGGAGAATCTCATCTAAGAGCGTATAATCATTAAAATTATCATAATGATGGTAGTAATAAATTGTATGATTAAGTTCGTGAGCAATAGTATTTTCAAGAGATTTTTTTGTGTACTCATCTAGATTTACAAACAAATGAAAAACACAACTGTATACTGCCACAGCCATTACACCCTCAAAGACCTCGTCCTCCTTGGTTGTAAAATATGGATGAACAAAGACAAAGTTCTTTGTCGGGACCGGTAATTTATTGTTACACTTCCCAATAGTTTCTGAAATAACTTTTTCTATCTCCAATTTTTGCTCTCCAGAAACTTTCTTATACTGTTCAATACTTCCATTTCCGACATGATCTAGTAAACCCTGTCTTAAGAGTTCTGCATCAGAATAACCAGAATAGTTTATACTCTCGCGGTCTTTCATTAGAGAAATAATTGCGTCAACAATCGCAGTTTTATCTTTAAATTCTCCGCTTGGGAAATAAAATTCAATTTGTGATAAATCTTTGCTCATGGCTTCATTTTAGCAAAATAAAAAAGAGGCGGAAAGCTGTTAGCTTTCCGCCTCGGTCATCACTCGAAAGGGTGAGGAAACTTGGTTAGCTGACCGTACGTCATCTTTCCGCGTCCAAACCTCTCGGCGATTTCGTACAGACGCTTCATTCCGGCAGGTTCTTGCCGATAACCAAAGGTCATCTGAACAGTTCCAGGAACCAGCACTCTGACAATGCTGAGGTCGCCGTTTCCACCATAGTCATCCAAGAGTTCGAGCGGAACAACCAAATGTCTCCAGCCCTTGCTCTCAAAACAACCAAGCAGATCGTCCCACACCTTGGAAGTGTTGCCTCCCACTTCTTTAAATGACAGATATCTCTGGCTTGTAACCAAGAAATCTGCACGGCGAAAGTACTGTTTCTGGCCATAAAGACGACCGTGATCGTTAGGCCAAATGACCTCGTCTGGACGAATCTTGTCTGGCACACCGTTTTGCAGGCGATGAAGAACAGATGCCTCCACCTCCATAAGTGCGTGGCTGACAGCGTGCTCAACATCAAAACTGGAACAAGACGCACAGGTGGTAAAAGTGTGCTCTGCACTTTGAGCCATGACAAATACCACAGGTGCCAGATCAAGTGAATGATCGACAACCCACACTTCAAACCCAACACCCCGTAGCTCATTAATACGCTTTTGGATACGATCTGGAAGCGTACCTTCTGAAACTATTGGCATATCGAGTCGACAGAAGTATGAGTTGATGAATGCATCCCTCTCAATCAGTTCAAGAGTTCCAGTTTCAATCGCCGTCTGCTGATCCGGGTGCGCAGCGCATCCTGATGAGTTTGAGAAACAGTAATAAGGTATTTCTGGAAAATATGGGAAATAGACATGGTCGGCAAGAATATAAAATTCATTACCACCCAAATCCGACCCCTTAGTCCAGTTGTACCTCATGCCTTCGTCAAACTGTGCAAACGGGAAACCCTTGATTCTGTATTGGCTCTTATGAAATCGGATAACTTCTCGAGGGTCGATAACATTATCCAATTTACGATAAGTAGCACAGGTCAACTCTGGAATACATCCGCAAGATGTCCATTCTTTGGCTTCAGAGATTGCTTTTTTCAGAGCCATCTCAGGAGAAGGATCTCTACCGTGTGACCAGCTCCGTTTTTCTGACAAACGAGCTGAAGCGATGGCAAAGCCAGGAACGTAACCCTTAGCCATTGGAATCGCCCAATCAACTTGTAACGTTGAGGACTTTTCGGGATCAGCTTGCGCACCCTCTTTGCCAAAAGCAACGAGAGTAAGCGGATGGTATTTATCAGGAAGTTCGATAGCTTGAGCAAGAAGCTCATCCACAAAACCTCCGATTTCCAGAGTTGCAACACCCTGGCGAGTAGCTTCCAAGAGTATATTCTGAGCAGAATGCCCAGCTTCCAAAGAAACGTACAACATACTTCGATTGCCATATTTTTGGTTCGATACTGTGAAAGAACCACTAATGGCAATAACTCCGTGAGTTCCTTTCTGAATACCAGCAGGGCTCAAGAAGGATCTGGCGAACCTCAATACATCTGTTGAGACAGACCTGAAGCCGACGGAACCCCCTTGACCGTAAAGCACTCGATATACCCCAGGATCCAAATCGCCTGTTTTTGCGAACAGTCCGACATGGATCATTAGAGGATAAAGTGCTCCAGCGGATGGCACGGAGCGATGAGGCTGTCCATCAGCCGTCAGGCATTCTCCATACGCACTCCAGAGCAGATCGATGACATTTTGAAAATCAACAGTCTCTCCAGAAAAAACACGGACAGATTTGCGACGGCTGATAATCTCAGAGAGATTACTTTTTGAAGGTTCATAAACCTCCTCTAAGTTCTCTTTGCGATGCCTTTCAGTGGCTTGAGAAACCAAACGCGCCACATCCTCATCACTGACATTTGTCGGGAACCGCATCGGGTTCATGACAGTTTTCCAGAACTCATCTTCCAGAGTTTTCCCGTCGACAATTACTTGTTTTTGGAACAACTCTTCAAGAAGGCTTTCGATCGACGCACCGTCCCAATCCTGAGACAAAATGTCGATAACCTCACTCAACTTTCTGCCTCCGTTGCAGGCATCCAAAAGTTTAACAATAACAGCTCGGGGTGCTTCAACTACAACTTCTTTACTGAAGGTAGTGAAGGTTGTTTTGTTGCTCTTAGTGAGGGCTGAAGCCCACACGATAGGGATGCCTTGCGGGTCCATGACTCCTCCTTTCATTTGATTTTGTTAAAGAACTACCGATGCGGTATTACAACATGTCTATTCCTTAGTCAAGAACAAAAATGGTGAGCTATTTTCCATCCCGAAGCGAGGACGGCTCGGCAGGATGGGGTCTGGGGGAGGAATGCCGAGCCGTCCGAGCGAAGTTAGCCCCGCCACACTGTCCGAATATCTTTACGGGCAGAACCCCAAAAAGAAAAATGTCCTTTCCATTTTAGAAAAAATCCACCCCCGCGAAAATCAGAA
>Ga0210033_1000796_pt1 | contig 29974 bp, 24 predicted proteins | sample CryGeymeta201501_FD_185465 | JGI IMG/M metagenome (GOLD analysis project Ga0210033, IMG submission 185465) | Groundwater microbial communities from Crystal Geyser aquifers in Utah, USA - Crystal Geyser metaG 2015-01 (SPAdes) (version 2) | ecosystem: Environmental > Aquatic > Deep subsurface >... | reverse complement strand
TATTAGTAACTCACGTTACGCAAAAGTGAGAAATTATATTGTAAATCGAAGCGAAGCTTCGATAAAATGCTTGTTTTTTACGAAGCTACCGCTTCGTATTACAAATTCTGCGTAAGGTGACTTAGTAATATAAAAAATTACAATTGAATGAAACGAATGTATTGAAGAAAAGCGATTTACTATAACCGGCAATGTTGCTTTAAATTAACCATAACTTAATTTCCGAAAAGTTAATTTCTCTAACTTTACCCGGTCTCAAATTTCCCAAATGGATATTGCCGATTCGTATTCTCACCAACCGTAATGTTGGATAACCAACTTTAGCGGTCATCTTCCGCACCTGCCTGTTTCGTCCTTCAATTATCGTAATGCCAAGCCAGGTTGTTGGAATTGTTTTTCGAAAACGAATAGGAGGTATTCTCTCTTCAAATTGCGGCGGTTTATTTAAAATTATAACTTTCGCCGGAAGCGTCTTTTTATTTTCGATAAGGACACCGCCCCGAAGCTCTGTTAATGCGGCTTCTGTTGGTGTCCCTTCAACTTGGACAAAATATTCTTTTTCTAATTTATGCTTTGGATGCAGCAGTTTATCGGTAAGCGCTTTGTCATTTGTTAGAAGAAGAAGTCCTTCACTATCATAATCAAGTCTTCCGACCGGGTAAACATCTTTCGGAAAAGTAAAAAGATCGGCAAGCGTTTTCCTTCCAACTGCGTCCGTAAATTGAGTCAGCACTCTGAAGGGTTTATGTGCGACAAAATATTTAAAAGATTTTTTCATCTGACTTTTTTCTTTTTACTGCGTCAAAATTAACAAAAAGATTTTCTTTCAACAGCAAACTATTCCTTATTTTTACGGAAAGAAAAAAGGAATCAATGTGAAACCACCGAAAAACGATCCAATTTGGAAAATGATGGGCTTGCTGTTTAAACCGCATCCATGGCACGGAATATCCCCAGGAGACAACGTTCCGTACCAACTTACTGTTTATATTGAAATTGTTCCGACTGATTCGATGAAATATGAAATAGATAAACAATCCGGTTATTTGAAGGTTGATAGACCTCAACGATATTCAAATTTTTGTCCAACGCTTTACGGATTGGTTCCCCAAACGTACTGCGCAGAAAAAATTGCGGAATTAAGTACTGAAAAAACCGGCAAAAAAAGTATTGTCGGAGATGGTGATCCGTTGGATATTTGCGTGCTTACGGAAAAAACTATTACGCAGGGAGGTATCTTGCTGGAAGTAATTCCAATCGGCGGTTTACGTATGATAGACGGCAATGAGGCTGATGATAAAATTATCGCCGTAATGAAAGGCGACGCTGTTTATGGTCAAATGAAAAGTGTGAGAGATGTTCCCCCAAATGTGATTGATCGCTTGCGCCATTATTTTTTAACTTACAAAGATGTTCCCGGCGATGAACACCATAAACATTGTGAAATAGATGAAGTTTATGATGTGGAAACAGCGTACGAAGTGATTAAGAGAAGCCAGGAAGATTATGAACTTCGTTTTGGTGGAATAGAAGAAATGCTTACTTCGGCTTTGCGCGGGTAATAAACAAAGAAAATTAGGGGAAGATAAAATGGTTAAAAAAATATTACCGAATAGATGAATGAAAATGAATGGTTGAATGTTTTTCATTCATTCAAGCATTCAGCCATTCAATTGATGATCTGTGACTCTTCGGTTCCGGTTTACAAGGTTAGGAATTAACGATTAAGGAAAAAAGAAAGTGGCATATTATTTCAGAGATCAGAAAAAATATATTGAGGAACTTAAAAGGTATGAACCGAAAATGCAGCCGAAGGAACTTGAAGAATATAAAATGTTCGTTAAGCGGCATAAAGATGAGGAGGAATTCGACTCAATCTCTTTCGGAAAACTAAAAGCGCTCTATGAAAAATTCGATGCTCAACGCGAAAAGAAGAATTATGACCATTTCTTTAAAAAACCTGACCAAGAAAACAGTAATTAACCTCCCCGTGTTTCGGTTTTAAGCAAGAGTTTGATAAATTTGAACTGCTAATTATGAATCTCATTCACCCTTGAGGAACTAATGAATTATAAGCTTCTGAATAGAATTATTGCGGCGATCGTTTTTGTTATTTCAAACGCCGTTCTTTTTTTAACGGTACAACCTTCGGTTTCATTTTGGGATTGCGGCGAGTTTATTGCTTCCGGATTCTCCCTTCAGGTTCCTCACCCGCCGGGAGCTCCTTTCTTTTTACTCCTTGGCAGAGTTTTTTCTATGCTTCCGTTTGGTGAAAATATTGCCTTCCGGTTTAACACAATTTCCGTTTTAGCCAGTTCGCTCTCAATTCTTCTTCTCTATTTGATCGCTGTTAAGTTGATAGAGAATTATAAGGGAAAGACTTATGATAATCTTTCAGCAGCGCTGTTAACCTACATTCCGGCGGCTATCGGCGCGTTATCTTTTTCGTTCAGCGATACCTTTTGGTTTAACGGTGCAGAGGCTGAAGTTTACGCTGCAAGTACTTTCTTTTTAGCTTTAGTAGTTTACCTGATGATGGTCTGGCACGAGAAGGCGGACAATAAAGACAATGAGAAATATATTTTACTGATCGCATATCTTATCGGTCTTTCTACGGGCGTTCACTTGATGAGTGTTTTAGCCATGATCTCCGTTGTTATGATTATCATGTTTAGAAAATATGTTGATGATGACGAAGCTTTGAAAAAATCGGGATATATTTTTCTTGCGCATGCCGGACTGCTTATAATCCTTGCAGTTGCTCTTTGGGCAAATCAAACGGATGCTACTCCCCCCACTCCGGAACAATACAAAGATTTTGATTCCAAGTTTAAACTGGTAATGGCGGGAATCAGCATTTTGATTGTTGGAGCTTTGTGGAAGAAATTGTTCAATAGAAATTCAATTTATATTTCCCTCGCTATTGGAGGGGTGGCGCTCTTTGTTGTTTATCCCGGAATTGTTAAAATACTTCCTGGGTTAATGTCGAGTATTTCCGGAGACAATATCATTACGGAAATCCTCTTATTAGCGGCTGTGTTCGGAGCTTTGGGTTATGGCGTGTTCTACGCTGTGAAAAATAATAAACCAACAATGCATCTTGTTTTTATGTCTTTGATTTTCGCTCTTCTGGGATTCACAACATATACAATGGTAATAGTTCGTGCAAACCAAAGTACGCCGATGAATGAAAATGAACCGGATAATTTTTCCGAATTGGTTTCTTACCTCAACCGCGAACAGTATGGCGATTTCCCAACATTTAAAAGAAGATTTGCTACCGAACCCCATCAAATGGGAGTTTATGAAAACTATACTTCCGATCTCGATTTTTGGTGGCGTTACCAAATGAACCACATGACCACCAGATATTTCATGTGGAATTATGTCGGACGCGAATCATGGGATCAAGATTCCGGCGCAAACATGTGGCCTCTTAACGGGCTCGGAAACGCTCTGTTCAAACCTTTCAACATTCATTTTAACGGCGATGCAAAAGATTCTCTTTTTGGCATTCCTCTCTTGCTCGGATTACTCGGCATTTATTTCCATTTCAAAAAAGATTGGAAGATGGCAAGTATTTTTATGGTGCTCTTTATCTTTATGGGATACTTAACGGCATTCTATCAAAATCAGCAAGAACCGCAGCCGCGTGAAAGAGATTATTTTTATGTCGGAGCATTTTTTGTTTATTCAATTTGGATCGCGTTCGGTCTTCGTGGAATTATAGATGTTCTTTTAGATAAAATAAAATCGCCGTCACTTGCAAAAAGTGCCGCCTTTGCAGTTGTAGTGCTTGGAATTATTTTTGTCCCGGTGAGAATGTTGCAGGCAAATTATTTTACGCACGACCGTTCACGCAATTGGGTGCCATGGGATTATTCCTACAACTTATTACAAAGCTGTGCGCCGAATGCAATCCTTTTTACGAACGGCGACAACGATACTTTCCCTCTCTGGTATTTGCAGGATGTTGAAGGTGTGCGGCGCGATGTGCGTATTGCAAACCTAAGTTTACTGAACACAAATTGGTATATCAAACAATTAAAGAACCTTGAGCCGTACGGCGCAAAAAAGGTCGCAATGAATTTGGACGATATGCAGATTGATGCGCTGCAGCCGACTCAATGGGAGCCGCAGGACGTTACTATCCCGGTACCGGGTCAGCTCCCTTCATCTTATAAAACCTATTCCGAAGGAAGAACGGTCCTAAACACTGATCCGTCAATAAATCTTAACGAATGGAATATTGAAGATTCAACCATCATCCGTGAAGGAAAACTGACCTGGCGGATGGACAACTCAGTTGTCTATAGCGGAATCAAAGCTGTGCGCGTACAAGACATTATGACAAAAGAGATCGTTCAAGCGAACAATTGGCAAAGACCGATCTATTTTGCCGTAACATGTTCGGACGATAGCAAGATTGGTTTAAATGATTATTTGAAAATGGAAGGAATGGCTTTCAGGCTTGTTCCCGAGAAAAAACGGGCGAGAGTTGAATTTATTAATGAACCTGTTATGCGTAAACAAGTATTCGATGAAAACCCAAGTTTTTCAAAAAAATATTTGCCGGGATTTAAATTCCGGGGCTTAAATGATTCAACCATTTTCTTTGATGAAAACCATACCCGACTTGTCCAAAATTATCGTAATGCATTTATCCGGTTAGCTATTTATTATATGAACACCGGTCAGCCGGATCAAAAAGCAGTGGAAGTCCTGAACCTGATGGAGAAAAAACTCCCGAGAAAAATTTTACCGATTGATTACCGTATTCTTTACGATATCGGGAATTTGTATTTCGCTGTAAATGATTTGCCTAATTATAAAATAATTGCTTCCGAAATTGAAAGTGATGCGCTGAAAGCACTTGTAGAGAACCCCAGGGGACAACCCGGGCGATACAGCCCTTACAACATTTTGTTAGATATTTATGAAAATCTGAATGAATACGATAAAGGAATTGATCTTCTTCAGAAGATATCTAATATCTATCCCGGCGACAATCAAGTTAAAAATGAAATTGAAAGATTGAAAGCCGCAAAGGCAAACAAGGATTCTTTGGTGATCGGTCATTAGTTATTTGTCATTGCTTTCTCAATGACTGATGCCCATTGACCCGCTGACCGGTGAAACTAAATAATGAAGATACTAATACTTGCTCTTTCGGGAATTGGCGACGCACTAATGTTCACTCCGGCGATGCAGCTTCTACGAAGTAAGTTACCCGATGCAGAAATTGATGCAATGGTAATGTACAAAGGCGTTAAGGAGATCTATGAGCGGACAAATCTGTTTGACACTGTTCATTATTTTGATTTTCTAAGCGCACCAAAATTTTCTTCATTTCAATTTGTTTTGAAATTTCGCGGCAGGTATGAGGCTTCGATCAACGTCTATCCATCAAACCGGAAAGAATATAACCTTATAAATTTTATTGTTGGTGCAAAGAAACGAGCAGCGGTTCAATATCTTCGTAGCGATCTTCCAAATCTCGGATTTCTTAATACCCACAGAATTGTAGAAAATGATTCGCTTCATAATGTAGAAGAAAATATTCTTCTTTGTGAAAAACTTTTTTCGAAAAAGTTTGCCGAAAGTCCGCAGCTTCTTTTTCCCCTTACAAAAGAAGATGAGTTATTTAAAGAAAAATATTTAATTGAAACCGGAATTACTTCTCCTGATTTTGTTGTTGGATTTCACCCCGGGTGTTCTACCCTAAAAAATCATGCTAAGAGACGATGGGAGCCGGATAAATTTGCACGGTTAGGCAATTTGTTGGTTGAGAAAAAAGGAGCAAAGATATTAATTTTTGGCGGAACTGAAGAACGTGAATTGCAGAAATTAGTTAAACAAAATATCAATTCGGAAAATGCTTTTGTTATCAAGACACAATCGCTATCACAGACCGCTTCAATAATGAAGAGGTGTAATGTTTTTGTAACGAACGATTCAAGTTTGATGCACATTGCTTCGGCACTGCAATTAAAGGTTGTAGCTGTTATTGGTCCGACGAATACTAACTATATTTATCCATGGAAAACAAATCATAGAGTTGCTTCCCTTCAATTAGATTGTGCGCCCTGTTTTTTCTATTCTCCCAAACCACTTAGCTGTAAAAGAGATGACATTCAATTTAAATGTATAAGAGAGTTGGAGGTAGGAAAGGTTTTTTCAGTTATTGAATCGTTTTAAAAGACAATAGTCGAGACAAATTTTCGAAATAAGTTCATGCAATTGCTTCCGCGTAAACGGTTTCCCCACATAATGGGAACACCCGGCATCAAGAATTCTCTTTTGGTCTTCCATCAGAGAGTACGCGGTCACCGCAACGATGGGAGTTGATTTATAGTTTTCACGCTGCCGCAGAAGCTTGGTTACATCTAACCCGTTTATTCCCATACCAAGATTAATATCCATCAAGATGATGTCATAGTAATTCAGCTCGGTTTTGGTCAAGGCTTCTTCACCGTTTATTGCAAAATCGGACACCGCAATTCCTCGAATAAAAAGGGCGATAACTTCGCGGTTATCCTGATTGTCTTCAACTACCAGAATTTTTATTTTGTTTTCATTCATATTTAAATAGGTACGATTATAGTGTGTACAAATTAGTTAAAAATACGTTCTCTTGAAAAGGAGAATATGCAAAAAATGAAATGAATATTCAGGATTCAATAATAAATAAAGCTCCTAACAGCTTTCTTCTGTTTGTTTAAACTTCATAATTGAGTATTTTTAACCCTTACATTTTGAAAACGAAGGAGTACCTGGCAGAAATGCATTTTAAGAGAAGAACACATACATGCGGTGATCTACGAGAATCAAATATCGGACAAAACGTTATTTTAAACGGATGGGTTGATACAAGAAGAGATTTAGGCGGATTAATTTTTATTGAATTGCGAGATCGTTATGGAATTACACAAGTTGTTTTTGAGCCCGGATTTAATCAAGAAGCCCACAACACCGGAAAACCCTTAAGAAGCGAATTTGTTCTTTCTATTGAAGGAGTGGTCAGAAAACGTCCCGAAGGAACTGAAAATGCAGCTTTAGCTACCGGCAAGGTTGACGTTATGGTGAACAACCTTACTATTCTTAACGAAGCAAAAACTCCACCCTTTCAGATCAAAGAAGAAACGGATGCAGGAGAAGACCTGCGCTTAAAATACCGTTATCTTGATCTTCGCCGTTCTTCGATGCAAAAAAATTTAATGCTTCGCCACAAAATGTACCAAATTACGCGTAAATATTTTGATGAAAATAAGTTTATTGAAATTGAAACTCCCGTTCTTATGAAAAGCACTCCTGAAGGAGCAAGAGATTTTCTTGTTCCAAGCAGATTGCACACAGGAAAGTTTTACGCGCTTCCGCAATCACCCCAAACTTACAAGCAAATATTAATGGTCTCCGGATTTGATAGATATTTTCAAATTGTAAAATGTTTCCGTGATGAAGATTTACGCGCAGACCGTCAGCCGGAGTTTACACAGATTGATGTTGAAATGTCTTTCGTTGATCAAGAAGATATTTTCGGGGTGGTTGAAGGTTTGATGAAACGTTTCTTTAAAGAAGTTTGGCAGAAAGAACTTCCGCTTCCGCTTCCACGCATCTCGTTTGAAGAAGCAATGGAACGTTATGGAAGCGATAAACCCGATTTGCGTTTTGAACTTGAAATGAAAACTCTTAACCATGTTTTTGAAAACACTACTTTTAAAGTTTTTCAAGACCAGATTCAAAACAAAGGAGAAATCACCGGCCTGGTTGCCCCCGGTTGCGGCGAGTACACACGCAATCAACTCGATGTGCTTACAGACTTTATTAAAAAACTTGGCGCCGGCGGATTAATCTGGATTCGTGTAAAAGAAGAAGGACTTGAATCTCCCACAATGAAATTTTTTACTGATGTTGAGCAGGCAAATTTAACTTCGTTCCTCGGAGCCAAACCCGGCGATTTAATTTTAATTCTTACCGGTAAAAAATATAAAACGCTTAGCTTGATGGGAATGCTTCGCTTAGAAATGGCGAGGAGATTAAATTTGATCAATGAAAATGCAGCGCCAAAACTTTTATGGGTAACCGATTTCCCGTTATTTGAATGGGACGAGGAGACAAAAAGGTTTTACGCCATGCATCATCCGTTTACATCACCCAACATTGATGATATTCCTTTTATGGAATCTAATCCGGGAAAAGTTAAAGCCAGCGCTTACGATTTAGTTTTAAATGGAAGTGAAGTTGCCGGCGGAAGCATTAGAATTCATAGTGCGGAATTGCAGGCAAAAATGTTTAGAGCTTTGGGAATTACTGAAGAAGAAGCTGAACACAAATTCGGATTTTTGATGAACGCTTTCAAATACGGCGCTCCGCCGCATGGTGGAATTGCATTCGGTTTTGACCGCCTTGCGATGATCTTTGCAGGCGAACATTCTATTCGCGAAGTAATTGCTTTTCCGAAAACCGCAAGCGGTGTGTCCCTGATGGATGAAGCCCCCTCAACTGTGGACGAGCATCAACTGAAAGAATTGCATATCAGAATTAGGAATTAGGAATTACGAATTAGGATTTTTCAAAAAAAAGCCGTGAAATTTTTCACGGCTTTTTAATTTTAAATTTACGATTATTTAAATCGTACGTCATCTTTTGTTTTATTATAAATCCATTTTACTTTTACCCAAGCTGGGTTTCCCGGTGTACCACCCCCGCGTTCGGTAATAATAATTTTCGAATAATGCATATCGGCATCATACAAGAAAACATATTTCGACTCGTAGTCGGTCATATTACTTTTCCATGTTCCGTCTTTTACTGTAGAAGCAACACCATCCGTCAAAACACTTGCGCCGCCAACATTGAAATAGGTCTTTCTTGTTAAGCCGGAAGCATTATCTGCCGAAGTAACAACAAATCCGTTGCTTGTATAATAAATATCAACGGCACCTCTATTAACAGAACCGGTTCCAATGCCATAAGCGTTACCGGAGGATAAGTCTAATCCGCTTGGTTGAGTAGTATCTGTGCCTGCAGTTTCCCAAATTTGAACAGGTGTACCGTAAGTAACAACTTGGGTGTTGGTTTGTAAAGCAATCTCTGAAGAGTTGATTACCGTGTTTGCGGTAACGTTTATTGTGAAGGTAGAGTCGTAATAACCGTCAAGTTTCAAGGTTATGCTATGATTACCAACAGAAAGATTTTTTAATGTGTCTGGAGTTTCTTTTCGTTGATCAACTCCGTCAAGAAAAATCATTGCTCCCGTCGGAATGCTTCTAACAACAACAGAACCGGTTTGATCAACAACGGGGTCGGTAGTCGAATCTGAACAAGACGCGATAAAAATTACTAATGGTAAGATTAAAAGGGCTAGATATTTTTTCATTTTTTTTCTCCTGTAAATTATTTTTTATTTAGACTAAATGAATATTTTGTTTTTTCTACGTTTTGTGTGAACGTGCCGGACAGCTTTTTGCCGTCTTCAGAAAGTTTTGCAGAGTAGGTTCCAGCAAAACGACTGTGCAGCATATCCTTCATGGTAACCGTCATTTTTTCCTGATCCAATTCACCTGAAATTTTTTGATTTATTGTTTCCCGGTAATTAATGGTAATTGAACCTGAAAATTTGGAATCAGTCTGCTCGGTAATTTTGAGTGTCGTTGCACGCGAATCAAATTTTCCTGTGTAAATTCCCAAAAGATCTGGAACTGTTTTTTCTTCAACCTTTGGTGGCTCTGCAACCGGTTCAGGAGTTGTATCTACAGCGGTCTTTACAGTTTCGGCGGCTTGCTCTTCTTGTTTAGGCGCTTCTTGTTTTCCGCATCCTGCAAAAAAAGAAAAAGTTAGAACTGTAAGAATTAGTACTAATCCGGAATAGGGGTTATTTTTTTTTGTGAACATCATACCTCCTGGTATATTGTTAGTTATTTGATATACAAATATAAAGAAAAAATTATGGTTGCATAGTGATAAAAATAAAGAGGCTTTAAATAATTCAGTAAGTTATTTTACGCATGAAATTCTAAATCTTGCCTGCAGTCTTGATCTTGCTTGGTTTTCAATTCGATAAAGAGCATGATTACGATCAAGAGCAAGAAGCGTAGCGTAATGTGAGTCAGTAAATTATTCGAACCAGGAAAGCACTTCATATGAGGCACTCTTAGGAAAGGATGGCGGAACTTGAGTCATGAATCTTTCATCAAAACGAATGTATGAATTATAACCGTTGGTAATTTGTCCTGTATAAGGATCAAAGACCCCGGTGGCTTGTGCCTGGTATTCAATAAGTCCGCCGGTCAACCGAATAGTGCCGCTATAAGGGATTGTACTGTAGTGCTCAGCCTTTAAACCGCCCTTTAAAGAAAATATGGAAGCGTTAATAATTATATCGCTTTTGTTTGGCACATTATCAGAAACTATTACATTATTGGTTGCCACTATTCCGAGCATATCAGTGCAAGTTGGGTTAGTTGGATCTGTATCATAAACGATATTATCATCTAAATAAATGTTTCCGTTTGAGGTGCCTGAACTGAGGGTTGCGCCAAGTGTAATTTTCCCCTTTACAGTTCCTTTTATGTGAAGGTTTCCTTTGTCAACCGAAATGACGCCGTTTGGAGCAAAGGTTGAAAGCATCTCATTTTCCCAGCTACCCGAACTCCCAACTTTATAATCAACGGAGCCATTCGAATTGAAAGTAAGCCAAACATCTGTATCGGAAAAAAATTTTCCACCCGATTCAGCATCCGCAGAAACCGTATTGATTGTTGACGGCAAGGGTAGGTTTATCCCGCTTTCATAGCCGCCCAGGAATTGAGGGTCGGTTGAAGAATCGAGTTTTTTTAGTCCATTTTTTGTAGTGACTTTTCCAGTGAACACAGGTCTTCCCCAAACATTTAATTTTCCTTGCACGTGCATTGGACCAGAGACGGTGTCTCCCGTAACATAATAAAGATTGCCCGGCATTATTGCTCCATAGTAACCAAACCGTGCAAAACTTGAAGGCTGTAAGATTACTTCGACGGTTTTTGTTAGTCCACTGTAACTACCCGTTGCAATTATTTTTTTTCGGTTGGAAGCTAAACTAACAATCGAAGCGCTGAACGTTCCACCATTAAACGAAACATTGGAGTAACCTGTTGTCCAGGTCGGAGATAAGAAAAATTGATTGCAAGCTAAGTTTGCGGCGCTTGAGGCAATGTTCTCCGCCATGGTATTGGTATAATACTGACTGTAAACATCAACGGAATTTGAACTAAAAGTAAAAAGATTTTGCGTGTACATAAGCAAAATTCCGCTAAAGCCAAGCACTAAAAAGACTGACGCTCTGCCAAACATAATTTCACCTTACCTGCTTTTTAAATTTTTTGAAGCTAATCTAACTTGCCGCCAATAAGCATTGGAATAATTTTGATTGTAAGCCGCTGCATTTTCAACTTTTACAGAAAGCTCCATTGTTTGTATTTCTCCCGGAGTGGCAACCGGGGCATTTATCGTATCACCTAAAGCATCGGAATAAACGAGACGAAACTCAGTTACTACACCGGTCACGGATTTATCCAGGCTATTATTGTTTATGATGCGATAAAGTGGAACATCCCTCGGGTTTGTTGTCCCGGGTAAATCGCTTGGAATTCCGATTCGATATTCAACAGTATCAAGTTTTCCGGTTTTATGTAAATCGGTTACAAAAGTTATTGAATTAGAATCTGCACTTAAAATAGTTTTATTTGGAGGAATTAGATTGTCGGGATCAGCGCAATACCCGATTCGCCGCAAATCTCCTTCAACAATTAAAATAATATCAACAAGATCCCGCTGCAAGATAAAATCGGCATTGTAATAAAAATAACTTTGTACCGTATTGTCATTTATTGTGAAGAGCGAAAGAAGCAAAATTCCGCCAATGACCATCGCCCCGATAATATCTAAGATGGTAGTGTAACCCATAAGACTCCTCTACCTAAAATACCAATAACTAAATATCGTACTGATTTTAACAGTGTCTTGCATCGAAATGCTTGAAACTGATACAGTTAGTTTTTTATTAAAAGTTGGAGAATTAGAATCAACGTCCGGCGTTGTAGGAAGTACATAACTAACTTTACACGAGATATGATAGTAAGCCGAAGCCAACTTTCTTTCATCATATTGGAAATTGTTATAGTCGTCGAAGTCATTAAATTCAGCGGATTTATTCGAATGCTCAACTCCATCTACTCCTAAATTATTAATTGAAGTAAGAGCGTTTGTGTTTGTAATAGAGCTATCAATGGTTATTTCATCAAAAGAAAGTTTATTCGCATTTTCGATTATAGAGGTTGCTAATGAAATCGCCGCTAACCCAAATTTAGAATTTTGCATAGTTTCTTGCGTCTGCAGTACAGAGCTATTCATTCTAACAGAAAGAAGTGTCAGCATCATCATTGCCAGCAGTGTGAGCATTGTTTGTCCGGTATTCATAAAAACGATTCCCTTTCTATAAATAAAGTCAAATTACGTACCATATTAATTCAGGTATTAAAATATATTTCACACACTCTTTTTCAACAAATAACTGCACCCCTTAGCGCAATATCTTGAAAAAGTAAAGCGAAAGAAGAAAAATATCGGCAGTTCTTACAGGTAACATTTACAAAAGAGTATTTTTTACCATTGCTCTGTTCTAAGATTTTTAATCCAAAACGGAAGATTATGTTCACGTTTACAGGATGGCATCTTTATTGCTTTTATGAAATCGAAGTCAATTATCACTTAAAATAAGGAGTTACTTAAAATGGGACAACAACAGTTATTACTCATCGTTCTTGGTGTTATTATCGTTGGAATTGCAATTGTCGTCGGTATCAATCTCTTTAGCGCAAGTTCACTTGAAGCTAATAGAGATGGAGTTGTGGCAGACAATATGAATCTTGCCGCTCTTGCACAACAATTTTACAAAAAACCAACTGAATTAGGCGGCGGAAACAACACCTTTACCGGATTCACTATTCCGACCAACCTTGCTTCAACGGCAAACGGTGCTTATACAGCAGTAGTTGCTGCGCAAAGTGTAGTTATTACCGGAAAAGGCGTTGTACAAAATTCAGCCGGGAAAGCATATTGGGCAGTTACTACAGTTACGCCAAGTGCAATTACTACGGCGGTACCAACGCTAAATTAATTTATTCACACCATGTTATGAAGGAACTGAACTTTTCGGTTCCTTCATTTTTTTTTATTTCTCCGACATTTTTTTTTCATAAAAAATATTGTTAAGTTTTATAAACACTAATAAAGGAGTTACTAAAGATGGGACAGCAACAGTTATTGCTCATCGTTCTTGGAGTTATTATCGTCGGAATTGCAATTGTCGTCGGTATTAACCTTTTCAGTGCAAGTTCTCTGGAGGCAAACAGAGATGCAGTTATTGCGGATAATATGAATCTTGCAGCACTTGCACAACAATTCTACAAAAAACCAACATCGTTAGGTGGCGGAAACAACACCTTTACCGGATTTACTATTCCGACCAACCTTGCTTCAACGGCAAACGGTGCTTACACAGCAGTAGTTGCTGCGCAAAGTGTAGTTATTACCGGAAAAGGCGTTGTAAAAAATTCAGCCGGAAAAGCATATTGGGGAGTTACTACAGTTACGCCAAGTGCAATTACTACGGCGGTACCAACGCTGCATTAATTTTTTTATTTTCTCTTAAAAGGATTGAGTGATCAATCCTTTTTTTATTTAAGTATGTGAATTTATGGGACAGCAACAATTATTACTTGTTCTTGTTGGGGTGATAATAGTTGGGTTGTCTATTGTTCTTGTTGCAAAATTATTTGATGTTAATTCGCTTGAAGCAAATAGAGACGCTCTTTACATTGATACCCTAAATTTAGCCGCTAATGCTCAACACTACTAGCAACTCCCAAGAATGTTAAGCGGCGGAGGCGGATCCTTTGTTGGATATACTCTCCCGACAGAATTAGCGGAAAATGGGAACGGAACTTATTCGGTTTCAAACATTACGGCAAGTACAATTACTAACCTTGGAGTGGGAATTGAGCAAGACCCGGAAGGCAGAGCATATCACGTAACTACCATCGTAACACCAACTACGGTTCAATCAACTACTTCAGTGCTTGAGTAAAAAATCAAACTACGATATTAAAAAAGATTTTATTAATGTAATTTTTATTTGGTATATTTCAGATAAATAATGCTTTTAATATTAACTGGCAAAAACTTTTATGGTAGAATATAGATTTGCGGCAATCAACAGCGCTGGAAAACCTATAACCGGTGCAATTACTGCCGATTCGGTTAGGGAAGTAAAGCAAAAAATTAAAAATCTTGCCGAGAAGAACCAACTAAAAATACAGTCTATTGAAAAAAAGACTACCTTCCTTTATAAAGCAAAAAAGGGAAAGGATAAACCTATTAAAGGCTCTCAAAAAGCGTTCAATAAAGATGAGGTGGTTGATGCCTTAACCAGACTTAATTACGAAGTTATTTCGGTAAATAAAGTCCTCTTAGATTTTAACCCCAAACCGCCTACGTTAGACATTGTAAATTTTGTAAAGATCAGCGCGGAACTTCTCGATCAAAAACTTCCGTATGGAGAAATTCTTACTCTGCTTATAAATGACACACAAAACAAAACCCTCCGGGAAGCCTTAAAAGATATCAATGCCGAATTAAAAAAAGGAACCGACAGTCAAGCAGTTTTTATGCGGTATCAGTCCGTCTTCGGGAAGTTTACCTCTTATATGCTTGGTCTCGCTTCTAAGAGCGGTAATATGACGGAAATATATAAAGCGACGGCAAAATTTCTTGAACGTCAACAAGAATTTAAGAAGAGTTTAAAGAGCGCTTTGATTAGTCCTTTTGTAACTGTCTTTGTTTTACTCTTGGCGGTGCTCTATTACGTGGGCTACATTTTCCCTGAAACCGCAAATTTATTTTTAAGATTTGGAATTACGTTACCCCCGATGACTGCTTTCACACTTGATTTTAGTAATTTTTTAAAAGCGAACATATTGGTAATTTTAGCAATATTTTTTATTCCCCTTCTTTCGTTTCTCTATTATATCAAGACAAAACCGGGAAAAATGTTTCTTGACGGGATGTTGTTAAAAATTCCAGTAGTCGGCAATTTAATTCATAAAACGATTATTGAAGTTTTCTGCCGTGTATTTTATACGCTTTACAGCGGTTCGGCAGAAAGCATCGAACCAATAAGAATAGCTGCTGAAGCAAGCGGGAACACTTATTTCGAAAATAAAATTAAAAGCGTCGCTATCCCACTGATGATAAAAAAAGGCGTAGGGATAACCGATGCATTTACACAAACCGGAGTTTTTACTGACACAGCCCTTTCTAGATTTCACTCCGGCGAAGAGACCGGGACAATTAAGAATACAGCGCTTCAGCTGGCAAACTACTATGAAAGCGAAACAGTCTATAAATTAAAAAACATCATCGAATTAATTCAAGTTATCATCTCAATGGTAATTATGATAGTGATGATTATGTTGACTTTAGTTTCAGCCGAAACAGCAACAGTTAAACCCAAAATGCCTGGAATGTAGCTTTATGGACGCTAATTTAGAACTCACGGATAAAGTCGGCTATATTCTCTTTAAAAAAGGGATTATTGACACAACAGTTCTTGAACAAGCTCTTACCATGAAAGCTAACGATACAAGCAAGATAAAAAAGAATTTAGCCCAGATACTTGTTCAAGAATTCAAATATGATCACGATGTAATTTTTAAAGAAGTAGCTAACCTTTATGCATTTAGAGAGGTTGAAGCTACACCGGATGTGCTTACCCCACAGCGATTTGAATTTATTAAGCAGACGATGCTCGCCGCCGGCGAAACAATGAAGCAGCTTATGCTTCAAGTTAAAGTAATTCCCTTTATGTATGACGAACGCCAGAAGGATAAATTGCTCCTTGCATCCATTGATCCCACGGAAAGAAATATCCCCAAAATTGCTTTCGGGCTTAACGCAAAAAAATATGAAGTGATGTTTATTAGAGAACGCGACTTTGATAAGCTTGTGGAAAAGCTCTTCCCCCCGGAAAATGAATTCTTAAAAAACCTTGAAGATATGCCCTCCGATTTCGAAATGGATGAACAGAAAGAACAATCGGAAGACGAAGCTGAGATTGAAGCTGAAATAAATAAAAGCGCGTTAATCAATTTAATTGAAGCTGCTTTAGTTGAGGGAACTCGTAAGGGGGTCAGCGATATCCACATTGTTCCTACAGACGCTAAAACGACATCTATCATGTTCCGGATTGACGGAAATTTACAAGTTTGGCACACGCAAGAGAATACTTCTCCCGAAGCAGTACTCGCTGTAGTAAAAGACCGATCGCGGGGGATGGATAGGTTTGAAAGAGAAAAAGCGCAAGACGGTTTTATTCAGCGTGAGATTGATGGACAGATTATTCGTTTTAGAGTTTCTATTTTGCCGATGGTTGGAACGGAACTTAAAAATAAATTTGAAAGCGTCGTTATAAGAATTCTTGATGATAGAAAAGTTGTGAAGGATTTAAAACTGCTGGGACTTACCGGCTACGCAAACGATGCTTTTGAAAAAGCGATCCGCCAGCCGCAGGGGATGGTTATTCTTACCGGACCTACCGGAAGCGGAAAATCAACCACTCTAGTTGCTGCTTTGTACCAAGTGATTGACCCAACGGTTAATGTGCTAACCGTTGAAGACCCGGTTGAATATGTTATTTCGGGAGCCCGTCAATTGAAAATTGGTGTAAAAATGAATTTTGAGCAGGCAATACGTTCTATCCTGCGCCACGATCCGGATATTGTGCTTGTTGGTGAAATGCGCGATAAAGAAACTGCCGAAGTTGCCATCAAGCTTGCAAATACAGGGCACTTAACTTTTTCAACACTGCATACTAATGATGCGCCGAGCGCGGTTGCCCGTTTGTACAAAATGGGGATTGAACCTTTCTTAATTGCCTACGCCATCAATATAATTGTTGCTCAACGCTTGATCCGGAGGCTTTGCACAAACTGCAAACAAAAAATAGTAAATCTTGATGAAGTTTTAATGAAATCTATCGGGCTTGATTTGAACGAGTGGAAGAATTATACTATCTATGAAGCTAAAGGATGCGAAAAATGTTCTGGCACCGGATACAAAGGAAGAGTCGCCATCCATGAAGCTCTTTACTTTACGAAGGAATTGAAACAAATTATTCTCCGATCTGGGGAATCGGTTGATGAAGAAAAAATCCGCGCCCAGGCGAAGAAAGACGGGACACTTAATTTGCGCGAATGCGGTATAGACAAGGTGAAACAAGGGCTCACTTCTTTTGAAGAAGTTATTTCCGGAACAATGGAAGAGTAAGTTATGATTGATGATATAAAAAAGATTTTATCAAAATTTCTCATCAACGTGCCTGCAATGCTTAGCGGACAAGACCGCGTAAGTTATTTCGTGGAAAAATTTTCTCAGTTTACAAACGATGAGAGAATTTTAATGCAGAAATTCATTGTTAAAGTGTTAACATTAATGATAGAGCGTGAAGCTTCCGACATTGAGTTCGGCGGCACCGGGAGCGATGGCTATACCTGGATGAGAATTTTTGGGAAGAAAGAAAGAGTTATTGATCTCCCAAAGTTTACGTTAGATGAGTCGGCGCTCTTGATCTTAAGTATGCTGAATGAAAATCAACGGCGTTATTTAATGGTTACCAAAAGTATAGATTTTAGTTATACTTTTGTTTATGAACGCAAAATGGAAAATGTGAGATTTAGAGCCACCTGTTATTTCGATTTAGATCATGTTGCTTTGAATATGCGCGCAATTGCTTCTCAAGCCCGCACTTTTGAGTCTTATGATTTTCATCCTTCTTTAATAAAAGTATTAAGCCATCAATATTTTAAATATGGTTTAACGCTTGTAACCGGAATTACCGGGTCGGGTAAATCTGCAACACTTGATGCAATTATTGATTATCACAACAAACTCGATGCTACCCATATTATTATCATCTCTTCCCCGATCGAGTATGTACATAAATCGAACAAATCAATCGTTAAGCATCGCGAAGTTGGAAAAGATGTTTTAAGTTTTAAAGAAGGCGTTACTCAAGCCTTGAGGCAGGACCCTGACATTATCGTCATTGGTGAAATGAGAGATCCTGATACTATTATGGCTGCTCTTGAAGTTGCCGATACCGGTCATAAAGTTTTTTCAACGCTGCATACTTCTTCGGCGGTTGAATCTATTGATCGAATTGTAGCAGAAGTTCATTCATCCGAACAAGAACGTGTACGCAACCGGTTGGCGGATGTATTAACTTCTATTATTTCGCAAAAGCTTGTAACCACCGTTAATGGGAAACTGATTCTTGCTAAAGAAGTTTTAATTGTTAACGCCAATGTTAGAGCGGCAATTAAAAACAATAACACGAGTGAAATTTATATGATGATCAATCAAGGTGGACAATTCGGAATGAACACTTTGGAACAAGATTTAAAGCGGTTATATTTGATGAAGAAAATTAGTTTAGATTCAGCAATGGCATTTGCTAATAACAAAACCAGGATGCAGCAAATTCTTTCGGCATAAACCGTTTAATTGAATATTTATTTTTTACCGGTCTTCACTAAAAAGGTGTTTTAATGAAAAAGTGTTTTGCAGCAGGCTTAAAAACAAAGTTAAAAAATTCATGTTTGGGTTTTTAGAGTGAACTCAATAATAAATAACTTTTTGTTTACTTTAAAAGTCATATTCATCAAAACAAAAAAATCAACAATAATCAATAATAAATTATAAATCATTGAAACCGCTTGTATGCTTATATTGTGAAGGCTCCGACTCAAAAATTATTGTGGTAACGAAGGAGAATGATCAAGTAAAAATTCTCCGCGCCGCTTCAGTAGATGTATTGGGGTCACAGCAGTCCGCTAGCGAAATTGGCGCTGAATCTGTTCAAATGATTGCAGAAGAATCCGGGATCCAAATTGATGCTGGGGGCGGGGCAAATTTAAATATGCAGGGGTTTACTACCGGCGGAGTCTTTGAAAGTTTAGTAAACGCAGAAATGCGCGGGATTAAATTACATAAGTGCGAATTTATTCCAGTTCTAACAGAACCCTCCATTTTTTATCAAACAATACCTAAAAGAATTACCGGGGCGCAGACGAAAACCGATACTTTAAAAAGTACGGTAATACAATCCGACCGCCCCTTTGACCGAAGTAATGTGGGTTTAACAAGTTTAGCTGATGGAAATTCCCTTGCATCATTTTTAGCTCAGGATGTCCCTTGCTTTAAGATGATCAGTGGACTGGCGAAGTATAACGGGAAAAGGGTTTACAGGTTAACTTCGGTAAAATCGGCAGAACTTTCGCTTGCTTATTATGTTGCCAAAAAGAAAAAATTTTTTCCAGACGATTATTCTCTCATTGTTTACATCGGTAAAGAATACAGCAAACTGATTTTTTTACAAGGGAGAAAATTAAAACACATCGGCGCTACACTTGACTTAGGGACGGCTAACCTTCATACGTATGATGTTTATTTTTCTAAGATCTTGCTTGAAATGGAAAACGGCGGAATCCCGAACTTAGACAACATTGTAGTTTGTGGCGAAGATGATTCCGAAAATTTGATTCTCTCGTTTTATGGTACTTTTCCCGAAGCAAATGTTAGCAAACTTGATTTTGATAACGTTGATGTTTCTGCGCTAAACGAAGATGCCCGCACAAAAATATCCTCCTTCACGGTTCCTTTTGCCGCGGCAATTGAATTTCTGGATGAACTTTCAAAAGAAACTAAAGGGATTAATCTTTTACCGGCATATATTAAAGAAGACCAAAAGGTCTTTCAGTTTGGATGGCATGGCTACCTTGTTTTACCCCTGCTTTTCTTTGCGGCGTTTTTCATCACAACAAATATTTTGAACGAACAAATCGAAATAAATAAAGTAGCAAGCGAAATTCAGTTTCAAACCATTCTAAAACGGCAAAACCTTTCCACCTTGATGGAGATAGAGAATTTAACTGCACGGATCAATAACTTTGATCAGACACAAGCCATCCTTGATTCAGCGGCGAGCGGTACGGGAATTTGGAACAAACTTCTTTTTAATCTCTCTGACTTTGTCGGGAAGAAAAAATCTTTTTGGGTGCGAAACATCATTCTTCCGGATAGCGCAGTTGTTACAATAGATGGGCATTCTATCAACAGAAAAGTACTCACTGAATTTGCCACCGGGCTACAGACCTCTATATTACAAAATATTACTTATGAGCCAATCCGTGAGAAAGATGCATTTCGTTTTGTTCTAACCATAAAAAAAGCAGAACTGTTGAGAGCGCTGCATGAATAGAAAAACAAAAAACACTCTTGCTCTTTTAGGAGTTCTTATTCTTCTTGTGGCTTTGGGCTTAGGGTATATCTATGTCTTTCAAAAACCGTCCTTGAAAACTAAAACTGCGGAGTTGACCTCTCTCAAAGCGCTTAGCTATGACCCTAATGAACTGAACAAACAGTTAAAAGAAAAAATGAGAAAAGCATTGAAGCTGGACTCTATTCTTTCAGCAAGAAAATTTAATATTCCAAAAGACCTCTCGTCTTTAAAATTTTATGATTTTCTTAATCAACTCAACACACGGTTATCTGAAAAGGCAAAATTTAATATCGAATACGTGGGGCAGAAAACAGATAAAGAATTTCTTTTTTTCGATTTCCGTGTAAGCGGGTATGGAAGTTATAACGACCTGTATCAATTGATTTATGGAATTGAAGAAAGTAAAGAACTTAAAAAAATAACTAAACTAAATTTAAGCAATTACATTCTTGCTCCCGAAAATGAAGAACCGGAATTTTTAATCAATTATACTATGAATGTCGCTGTTTATTTTTCTGCTAATGATAGATACGCTACCTCAACATATTCCGAAAATAATTTGAGAGCGCCCAGAGTATATGATATTTTTTATCCCCTTATCCGGACAGAAATACCACCGAACATTCGAAGTTTGCTTGATGTTCAAGGAGCCAAATTGCTTGCCTTGGTTCCGGATGGCGCTTTTCTTGCCGACGTTCGTGGAAATTCATTCTTACTTATCGAGGGGGATGAAGTTTATCTTGGTTACTTAACCACCATTGATTATAAATGGAAAAAAGTTACTTTTGTTCTCAACAAAGGGGGCGTTGTTGAGACCGTAGTTTTAAGTTTAGATAGATCTTTAAAAAAATGAAACCAGAGATTTCTATGAAAACATTAATTTTTATTTTTGCCTTTGCACTAAGTCAATTTACTTTTGCGCAAGATCCTTTCGAGCGGGATTTGAGAGGTTACACCTCTCCCGATGAACTTGTTACCCTTTCTACAAATCTTCCTTTTTCTAGCGCTATCGAATTACTCAGCAAGGTAAGTGAACTTAAATCCGGAAGAAAAATTGTTTCTACTGTTCAGAGAGCGGATCCAATCGGGGTAGAAATAACCAATATACAATATGAAAAAGCATTGCTTATTATTGTGCAATATGCAGATTTGCTTCTGGAAAAAAAGGAAGATGTTTTCATTATAAAAAGGAAGCCGGATCCATCGGCAAAAGGAGAGGAGGAGGTTTTTGTAGACGCCAATACACGAGAAGTTAAAATCTCCGCAGTCTTTTTTGAAATGGATACTCAAGCATTAAGGCAACGGGGAATCAACTGGCAATTTCTTCTTAGTAAAAAAGGATTGGACATTGGTACGGGAATTACAACAACCGGACCTGCCAATACATCAGGCGCTGCATCATCGGCAGGAGTTTCCAGCGATGCGATGATTTCAAGCACAAATTCGTTTTCTGCCGGTAGTTTTTTCGGAGAAGCAGTATCACTGTTCAGATTTATCGAAAGCGAAAACCTCGGTGAAGTTATTGCCAGCCCCAACATTACCGTCCGCGATAAAAATGAAGGAAGAATTCAAGTCGGTTCCGATTTTTCAATTAAACAAAAAGATTTTGCCGGAAATGTGATAGATGTTTTTTTCTCAACCGGTTCAATCATTACCGTAACCCCAAGAATTTATAATGATCAAGGGATTGATTATGTACTGCTGAAATTAGAAGTTGAACGCAGCACAGGATTTCCTTCCGCTTTAACAACTGAAATTCAAAAAACAAAAGCCACAACTCAAGTTCTGATGCTTAATGGTGAGGAAACGGTTATCGGCGGGTTATTTTCAAATGAGCAAAAAACAGAGCGCATCGGAATTCCTTTCTTAAAAGATCTTCCCTGGTGGGTTTTAGGGCTTCGTTATTTGACAGGAAGTGATAATGTTACGGTCACAAAAAAAGAATTGGTTATTGTTGTTAAGGTTGACTTAGTCCCCACTTTAAAAGAACGCCTCGCTTTTCCGAATGGAGAAAACGTAATTAAACAAGAAATGGAGAACTATAAAAACAAAGTGAAATACTACCAGTTCGATTCAGAAACAAAAGAAAAGTAGGAGAGTCATGGAAGCGATCTTAATTGTTGATGACGATCTCAACCTTTGCAAGGTTTTAGCTGAGGAGTTATCTGAAATAGGATATTCAACTACCTATGTTACATCGGCAGATGCAGCCTTAGCATATATACAGAAAGAGTCTATTGATTTAATGCTGCTCGATTTAAAAATGCCTGAAAAAGATGGATTCGATGTTTTAAGAGAACTCAAAGTTAAAAATGTTCTTTTTAAAGTGATCGTTTTAACCGCCTATGCCGATGTTGTGAGCGCGATGGAAGCAGCCCGCATGGGAGCGACAGATTTTATTTCAAAACCTTATGATTTCGACGAATTGATTATTACAATTCGAAAAGTTTTGCAAAAAGATTCTTGATTGCTTCATTGAATGAAAATCAATTACCGTATCATATTAATTAATATTGTTATTGTAGCGGTGATCATTGTAGCTTCCGGTTCCGCCTTTTACAGCATTATGTATAACGTGCTTACCGCCCAACAATCCAAACAGCTCCTTACTTCAACAAACGATTTTGCTTTTTTACTTCACGGCGTTTCAAAAGAAGTTGATGACGCGTTTACTCTTTTTCTAAATAAGTATGAGCTAAAACCTTTCTCGAAAGAAGCTATTTCCATCTATAAAAATCTTGATTTTGTAGCAAAATTAAACCCCGATTCTTCTTTCAATGAAGAGGCAATTGCACTCAACAAAGGAATCATCCCGCCAAGGGGGAGTGGTAAGCTCTCCACTTTTTTGAGGTTCAACCCGCTGGTTATTTTTAACATCTATGAAACCAAAAAAGGGGAGACATATCTTTACGGTAAGGCTATTTCGCAAAATTTCTTAAATGAATTATCAGGAAAAATCCGGGCTGAAATAGCTATTTATCTTAACAATAACATCGCAGCTTATTCTAACGAAACTATTAATCAGCAGTATTTTTTTAATATTGCTGCGGCAAGTAACAATCTCGCTTTCAAAAATAATTATGATATTTTTACTCAGGAAACGGAGAGCTCCTACTTTCTTGCTACTGTCTATAAAATGAAAGAGCCTTTTTTAACAAGCAGCAAAATCGGCGCTATTATTTTTACTACACTCAATGAAACACAGAATCTTAAAACAAACCTAAAAAACATTCTGCTGATTTTAGGGTTTGCAGGACTTTCCCTTTCGGTAATCTTAACGATCTTATTAACGGGCAGCATCAGAAGGCAAATTCATTCGTTAACGGAAGCTACTGAAATTACAAAAACCGGAAATTTCTCAAACCGGATGCTGGTTGAAAGCAAAGACGAGCTCGGTTCACTTGCAGTTGCTTTTAATAAAATGCTTGATGAGCTTGAACGAAAGGAAAATGCTCAGGTTGAGTATTCGGACTTCATAACGATGATCAATCAAAATCCCTCGCTAAAGGATATTGCAGAGGCTTCTCTAAAAAAAATAATCCGTATCACTCAATTCAATGTTGGTGCAATTTATTCTGTTATTGATGAAAACATCGCTCAAGTCAGTTCCTATGGTGTTGATGAAAAGCAATTTGTATTAAGAGGAAAATCGGAATTATTCAAACCTTTGCTCAAGAAATCAGAAACAGTTGAAATTATATTTAAAGAAGAGCCGCCGGTCATTTCGTCCGGATTAGTTCAGATTAATCTGAAGTATCTTCTGCTTCTTCCCATAGTATTCAATAAAAAAACTATTGGTATCCTCGAGCTCGGTTCAGTAAATAACCCATCGGCAGCGGCAAAAGAGTACCTTGAATTGATAAAGGAACAACTTGCAATCGGATTAACAAACGCAATTGCTTTTGTGCAAATGGAAAATTTGGTTGCAGAGTTAAAACGATTGAATGATAATTACCAAAAACAGAATGAGCAAATAAAATCGCAAAATGAAAGATTAGTAGAACTCCACACAGCTCTTTCGCAAAAAGCAAAAGAACTTGAAATTCAGAAGCAAAGAGCCGAAGAACTAACACAGCTGAAATCTCAGTTTCTGGCGACCATGTCGCACGAGCTGCGCACCCCAATGAACGCCATTCTGGGATTAACTGAATTAGTCTTAGAAGATAAATCCATTTCTTCTAAAAATGGTGAGCGGCTTTCGGTTGTATTGCGCAGCGGCAAGCGGCTGTTAAATATGATTAATGATATTCTTGATCTCTCCAAAATTGAATCAGGTAAGATGGAAATAAAATTTGAGAATTTTATTCTTGATGATCTGCTCGATGAACTCAATGCTTCGTTTTCAAACCTTGCAAGAGAAAAGGATATCGAACTTCGTATAATCAGTAATGCTCAAGAGAAACTCTATCTAACTACAGACCGCACAAAACTTTTGCAAATATTAATCAATCTTGTCGGCAACGCAATAAAATTTACCGCCGAAGGGTTCGTTGAGATACGTGTTTCTTTGCTGAAAAACAATCTTTTAAAAATTGAAGTCGAAGATAACGGCATAGGTATTTCTTCTGAACACCAAAATTTTATTTTTGAAGAATTCCGCCAGGCGGATGCCTCAACGACAAGGAAATACGGCGGCACGGGGCTTGGACTTTCAATATGTAAAAAATTTGCGGAAATGCTCAAAGGAAACATTTCGGTAAAAAGTGAGTTAAATAAAGGCTCAATCTTTTCTGTTGTTTTGCCTGTTGAAGTTGTTCATCTATTTCAAAATAAACAATTGGATGAGACTATCGTAAAAAAAATTAATGATACCGAACATAAACCTGTTCTTCTTCTGGAGCATCAGCAAAATATTCAACAAACAATAGCGAATTACATTAACGGCAAAGGCTATGATACGATACCTGCAGAAAGCCCTGACCACTGTTTAGCACTTGCACAGAGAACGCTTCCCCTGGTTATTCTCTTAGATGCTTCTTTTCCGGCGTTAAATTTCTGGAAATTTGTTTATGACCTTCAAGCAGACCCTGCCATTAAAAATATCCCCTTAGTATTTTATTCAATAAACGAAGGGAAAAAGAGAGGATTTGCTTTTTCACCTATTCAGATTCTTCCCAAACCCGTATCTCCACCGGAAATTATGCTGGCGATAAAACATATAAGAGAAATCATTCACAAGGAAGAACCAACGTTCGCATTACTCGGTGATCAAAAGAGTTTAAGTATTTTCTCTGCGGTAGATTTGAAAATTCAGCTTCACAATGAAGTAGAAAATTTTGGTTTTGAAGAAGATGTAATATTTGTTGATCCTTTTTATAAAAATGGGGAGGCATTAATAAAATGTACTGACATGTTTCTTTCGTCGGAAGGATTTCAAAAATTACTTTTCTTTCTGCTTCCTGAAAATCTTACAGAAGAAGAATTTGTTCATGGACAGAGCATCCTAGCAGGGTTAGCAGTTACTTCAAAAGCAAGTACGTACGATGTGCTGAAAATAATTCGCAATGCTTTTTATTTTCTTGAACAAGGAACGCAAAAAGCTCTTCTCTCTTTTGAGGAAGAAAAAATTGAGCGCGTGAGTATTGCTCAACATGATAAAGAAAAAATCTATGATGAAAATTCTGTCGGAAATGTTTTAATTGTTGATGACGATCCCGACAGCCTTTTTACCTTAAATGAAATTGTACAGAAATGTAATTGTGTTACAGTCCTGGCGAAAAATGGGAAGGAATGTTTGGAGATCCTTGAGAAACAGATACCCGATGTTATTCTGCTGGACATTATGATGCCGGTTATGGACGGGTTCCAAACCTTACGAGCAATAAGAGAAAAACCGGAGCTTAAAGATATTCCGGTTATAGCTGTTACTGCGAAAGCTATGATCGAAGACCGGGAAATAATTCTAAAACAAGGATTTGATAGTTATATCACAAAACCCATCAATTCGGGCGTTCTGGCTTTTCGATTAACGAAAGCATTAGCGGAGAAACGAACAGCAAAGCATGAAAAAGATCTTAGTAATAGATGACCAACCGGAAAACATTTTTTATTTACAAGACAGACTCCAAAAAGAAGGTTTTGCGGTTATTTCCGCGAACGGCGGAAGAACTGGTATTGAAGCCGCATTAACTCAATTACCCGACTTAATCCTTCTCGATATTATGATGCCGGAGATTAGCGGGCTTGAAGTCTGCCGTTTTTTGGTAAATGATTCGCGCACTTCTCGTATCCCGATTATTTTGGTTACCGCAAAAATCTCAGCCGAAGATATGCGCGAGGGGTTGCAGGCAGGGGCTGTTGACTATATCAAGAAACCGATAAACAAAATTGAATTGCTTGCGAGAGTGAATTCAGCTTTAAAAGTTAAAGAATCGCAAGATCTTTTTCTTGAAGTTGAAAAGATGAAAACTTTTACCGCAACGGTGGTTACTGCAAATCATAAGATAAAACAACCGCTAACGCTTATCAAGCTATCGCTTACCGCAATTAAACGGGAATTGCACAAAGAAGAGATTAACAAAGAAGCAATTACCAATAAAACAAAATATATTGATATTGCAGTTGGTGAAATTAATGATATCCTGGAGCAATTGAATCAAGTTGAAAAACCAATTTTTGCCGACTATGTAGGCGAAATCAAAATGATTGATCTCGGGGAGGGAGCAAAGCCGTCAAAGTAGTTTTTTTACAGTTGCAAGCATCGTATCAAAATCATATGGTTTATTCACCACTGCATCTATCTTAAGATTATTGAACTCACCCCTGCTCGCAAATCCCCTGCTTCCCGATGATAAAATTATTGGAATTGTAAACCCAAGGTTTCTGATTTGCTCGACACATTCCACTCCATTTATTTCCGGCATGTTATAATCAATAATTGCGAGATCGGCTCTTATTTCTCCTAAAACTTGAATTAGTTCTTTTCCGTTGGGAACTTTAATAACATAAAAATCATGAGACTCTAAGAGCTCAGCTAATAGATCCTGCAGCATTTCTTCGTCATCCGCAATTAAAATAATCTTTTCCAAAATTACTTTTTCAAGGAAGGAAGAGTCTTCGTAAGCAGGTAAATAAATATCGAAACAAGTTCCTTCGCCAACCACACTTGAAACCTGGATAATTCCACTATGGGCTTTGATTATTCCGTAAGTAATATAAAGCCCCAACCCCGAACTGCTTTCACTTTCTTTCGTTGTAAAGTAGGGGTCAAAAATTTTAGAGAGATTTTTTTTGCTGATTCCTCCGCCTGTATCCTTTACTGTAAAACAAACAAAATTTCCTTTTGGCAGGAAAGAATATTGATGCAAGTTTTTTTCTGAAACGGAAATGTTTCTTGTTGAAAGAATAATTGAGCCGGATTTTCCGATCGCATCTCGCGCGTTGATGCAAAGATTAAGCAGTACCTGGTAAATTTGTGTACTATTGCCCATTAATTGGAAGATATTGTCCCCCAGCTGAACAGAAAAGTTTATCGCCACGGGGAAAGTTTGTTTAACAACGCCGGCAATCTCATTTGCCAATTGATTTGGCGAAAGAATTTCTTTTTGTTTTGGCTTTGGCTTTCCATATGCCAGAAGCCCGGACGTTAAATCTTTAGCCCTTACGGCACAACTTTCAATATTTTCGACCAGCCGAAGCGCATCATTGTTTAGGGAAACCTTTCTTTTTAAAATGTTCACGCTTCCGAAGATACTTGAAAGAAGGTTACTGAAATCATGCGCAATCCCGCTTGTTAACTTGCCGAGCGATTCAAATTTTTGTTTTTGAATCAGCTGTGTCTCTATGGTTTCATTCAGTTCAATAGCCTGAATAATTTTTGCCGCGCTTTTAAATAATTCGGCAGAAAATACTGCGGATTCCTTTTCCTCTGCGGTAAAGGGTTTGGTGGTTCTTCCAATAATAAACAGAACTTCTTCTCCACTCTGAATTTCAAGATGAAGAAGGAGAACATGTTCAACTTGCAGAAGCACCGATAGGTTTTTTGTATTTACGTCATTTGGGGGTTCGGTTTGGAGCGGATCAATATTAAATAAAGATTTTTGCAGCTCGTCTTCCGAAAAATTGTGTGGCGACCGAGAATAAATGACGTGTAAATCTGTATCTTTTACCGAGAGGAAAAGCTCAACCCCGGTTTGGAGCTGCATCCGGATTTCTTCACAGATTAATTTGGCAGAGGTTATTGAGTCGGGCTGGTTTACCAGACCGGATAAAAGTTGGGAATAAAATTTTTCGTTTTTCAAATTCTTGCTGTCGTTTAGTTTACGTCACTTTTACCAGATGATACTTTTTTATTTTCGAATAAAGTGTCTTTTGACTAATTCTTAATTGCACGGCGGTTTTTGTTCTTTCCCATCCATTCAAATCCAACACTTTTAAAATATGGTTTCGTTCCAGATCATCAATGGATAAGTCTTCCACATTGTTTTCTTGATGCTTTGCTGAAGCTGCAGGTTGTGTAACTTTCTTTTTCTTTAGAGAAAGAAAAAGAATTTCAGGGTGAATGATATTGTCGTCAGAAAAAATAATTGCCCTTTCAATAATGTGTTCTAACTCCCGGACATTCCCCGGGAAATCATATTGCATCAAAGCGTCAATAGCTTTTTCATCAAATTTGCGGGGCGCCCGAATAGGGGATTTGGATTCCAGGAAAAAATTTGCGAGTGTTAAAATATCATCTTTTCTGTCTCTTAAAGGGGGAACGACAAGGGTGATAACATTTAACCGGAAAAGTAAGTCTCTTCTGAATAATTTAAGTTCCGTTTCTTCTAAAAGATTTTTATTTGTTGCTCCGATTACCCGCACGTCTGATGAGAGCGAATTAACGCCGCCGACACGCCGGTATTCACCGTTTTCTAAAAAGCGTAACAGTTTCGGCTGAATAGTTAAACTCGTCTCGCCTATCTCATCAAGAAATAAAGTGCCGCCGTTTGCAATTTCAACAAGCCCCGGTTTTGATGTTTTTGCATCGGTAAACGCTCCTTTTTCGTAGCCGAAAAGTTCACTTTCAATTAATTGATCGGGCAGAGAAGCGCAATTGATTACAACAAAAGGTTTTGTCCTTCTTGTTGAGTGCTGATGAATAAACTCTGCAAGCAATTCTTTTCCGGTTCCTGTTTCTCCTTCGATTAAAATATTTGATTCCGATTTAGCCGCTTTTTCCGCAAGCTGTATCAGTTGGTTTAACGCTTCGCTATTCCCGATAATTCTGCTTGCGCGATGCTGTTTGGCTTGTTTGGTTAACGCTTCATTTTGAAAGAGTAAATCACGGTGCTCTAATGCCCTTTTTATAGTAAGCAAAAGTTCATCAAAGTTGTAGGGTTTGGTAATAAAATCGTAAGCTCCAAGTTTGATGCAGTCTATCGCTTTTCGTATTTCGGTATCGGCGGTAAGAATAATTACTTGTATTGACGGATAATATTCTTTAACAAATTTCAGTACATCTTCCCCCTGCATGATCGGCATTTTCAGATCGAGCAGGAGGAGGTCATAATTTTTTTTCTTCAAATTTTCGATGGCGTATTTACCGTCATAAACCATATCAATGGCAAAATCTTTGTCAACTAACTGTTCTTTTAAAAGGTAACAGATGGTTTCATCGTC
>Ga0210033_1000791_pt1 | contig 30105 bp, 22 predicted proteins | sample CryGeymeta201501_FD_185465 | JGI IMG/M metagenome (GOLD analysis project Ga0210033, IMG submission 185465) | Groundwater microbial communities from Crystal Geyser aquifers in Utah, USA - Crystal Geyser metaG 2015-01 (SPAdes) (version 2) | ecosystem: Environmental > Aquatic > Deep subsurface >... | reverse complement strand
CCGTCGCCGCCGACCACCGCCGCCGACCACCGCTGAATGGGAAGATGGGGCCCGCGCACATCTCGGTGCGTCTGGGGGCGGCGTGCGGGCGAGCTCGGCTCCCCCACGCCCTCGCGTCACTCCGCGGGCGGGGTTACAGCCTGGATGGTCGTGTGGCTGCGATACTCCATGAGGCCCTCGGAGTTGTTGAATCCGGAGCCCGAGACGCGGGTGAACTTGCCCGTGACCTTCACCTTGTTGCCTTGGACGAAGTCGGTGGGGACCGGGAGGATGCCGCTCGCGGGATCCGGCGGCTCGTAGCGGCCGCGGCTGGCGAGCTCGACGGCTTCGTCGATCTGCTCCTGGTTCTCGGCGTAGCCCACCACCATCAAGGCGTTGTGGTGGTCGGTCTCGGTCGCCGTGTCGGCGATGTACATGTGAGGAGCGGCCGGGCGCGGACAGACCTGACCGCGCGGACACTCCGGCGGCTGGTAGATGTCCACGATGTAGCCCGTCAGGCTGACGTCCGTATCCATGGTGTTGCGGATGCGATGCCGCAGACCCCAGATGCTGTAGCTGCTGTCGTCGTAGGTCGTCGGGAAGGGCGGCGGAGGCAACGTGGGCACGGTGGGCAGGTTCGGATGCACGTCCGGCAGCCGCTCCACCTGAAGGTTGGGGTCCGGTTTGTCGCCGCAGCCCACACCCAGCAGGGTCAGTATGACCATAGTCGACAGGATTCCACGCGTCGCTTGCATCATCCGCTGAGCCTCATCTCTCTCGCCCGAAGGCGCGCGGACGTTATCACGGCCTGTTCCAGGGCCACAAGCAGCGGATTCACCCTGGCGTGGATCGGCCCGAGCCGGGGCGAGGCGTCACTGGCCCACGTGGCATCGGGCGGTCTGCGCCAGGGCGCGCCGGGACGAGTCGGCGAGTCCCGCGTCCTGACTCGTCACCAGGGACTGAAGTGCGGATTGGGCTTGGTCGCCGCCCAGCTGCCCAAGCGCCGCGATGGCCGCCACGGCCACGTCTCGATCCGGTTCCCAGGCGTCGGGGCGCCGCGAGCGTTCCACCAGGTCCAGCAACGCCGGCACCGCATCTCGCGCGCACAGGGCGCTCAAGGCACCGGCGCTGGCCTCGAGCACGGCGGGCCACTCCCCCTCGGCCCGCAGCCGCGCGATCAAGAGCGGCACCGCGGCCTGGTCGTGGAGCTCGCCCAGAGCGCGCGCGGCCACGGTGCGCACTCGCGGTGACGGATCGCCGAGCGCCGCGTGCAAGATGCGCCGCCCACGTGGGTCGGGCACGAGCGCCTGTAGGGCTGCGGCGCGGACGGCCGGCCAAGCGTCCCGGCGCGCCACGGTGGCCAGCGGAACCAGGGAAGACGCGTCTCCCCGCAAGAGTCCGGCGGCGGTGGCGCGTACCCGCGGATACTCATCCGTCAGCGCGCCTCGGGTCAACGCCACGAGGCGCGGGCTGTGCCTGGAGCTCAGCGCCTCGAGCGCCGCCGCGCGCAGCATCCACTCCTCGGCGTGCAGCAGCTCGGCTTCGAGCCAGCCGTCGCCGGCGTCCTCGGCGGGCAGCTTCCCGAGGGCGAGGGTCGCCCGGTATCGCTCGGGAAAGTCCTGGGCGAGGGCGCGCGCTCGGCCCGTGAGATCGACGGCGACGTCGCTGCCCTGGCCGGAGAGGGCGAGGGCGGCCGCCACCAACGCGGGCGCCGGTGGGTTGCCGTCGGCCCACTCGCGCAGGCTGGCCCCGGCCTCGGGGCCCGCGTCCGCAGCCGCGCGAGCCAGGGCGCGCCGAAGTCCGGGAAGATCCGAGCCGCCGCTCGTGGCCAGAGCCTCCAGCAGCGCGGGCAGGGCGAGGGCGGGGGCGCGACGGGCGAGCAGGCGTCCAGTTCGTTCCCCGAGGTCGCCGCCGCCGCGCGTGAGGGCGGCCAGGATCGGACCCGTCTCGGGCAGTCCATGATTCAAAGCCGTCAGCGCGGCCTCGGAGACCTCGGCGTTGGCGTCACGTGCGCCGAGCTCGAGCACCACGCCCGCTTCCGGCAGATCGCGCATACGCGCCTCGGCGACGCGCAGGGCCGCGCGTCGTTCATCGCTGGGCATCTCGGGCCACGCCTGGTGGAGTGCCCGAAGAGCGGGCAGGCCGAGCGCGGCGAGCACGCGTATGGCGTGTCCGCGACCCGCGCCGCCTTCGGCCAGGGCGCCCATCCACTCGGCGCCACCGCCGGGTCGGTCGATGTTGGTGAACGCGCGCACCTCGGTCAGCGCCGGCGGAGCGTCTCCGGGACGCCCCTCGACCCGCGCCAGCACGACGCTGAGGCAACGACCCATCAGTGGCGTGGGCGGCACCACGCGCACCCGCCTCGCGCCAGCCGGGATCTGCACCAGCAGCGGCGTGCCCGTCTCGGGGATGATCCACAGCGCGCGAATCTGCGCCAGGGAGCCGGCGGCGTCCGGAAGGCCGAGGCTGAACTCGAGGCGCTCGATGGGCAGCGTCGCGTCGAGCGTTCGGGCGCTCACGAATTCACCCGCGCCTGCGCGTGCCTGCGGACGCCAGCCCGTGCTCTCGTCGCCATCCGTGAGCGACGTGGGCGCCGGGGCAGTGAGGGCGTCGACGGAGACGAGGCCGGCCTCGCCCGCCATGCTGGCCCCCGAGGAGACATCGAAGAGCAGAGGCCGCAGGCGTGGCGCCGTGGGCGCGTCCGCGTCGATGGCCTCGGCCGTGAGCTCGACGGGCTGCACGCCGGGTGCGAGGCGGCTCAGGGACACGGCGCGCGGCGCGCGACCTCGACCCGTCAGCTGCTCGGCGGCGAGCAGGGCCGGCGGTCGACCGCAGACGCGGATGCGCTCGTGCACCCGGCCCACCACCAAGCCCTGCGCCTCCCCCGCGTCGTTCACGAGCGAGCGGAGGGCTTCGGCGTGTCGCTCCCCGGGATCGCCTCCCAGCGAGGTGCGGCCGTGCCAGAGAAGCTCCGCGCGACCGCCGCGCGCCCCCACCACGGCCTCGATCACCTGGGCGCGCAGCTCGAGGCGCACCAGGGCGACGTGGGTGCCATCCGCCAGCGCGAGCGTGGCCACTCGCGCGTGCGTGGGCGTGCCCGAAAGCTCCAGGCGCACGGGCGCACCCAGACCTCGGGCGACCAGGCTGACGGTGGGCCCGGGGGCCGCAGCCGTGGTGGTCGCCGCGGGTGTCGGCGAGTTGGCGGGCTCCTGGACCAGCTCGAGCGTGATCGGGCGTGTCGGCCGGCCCAGCGCCAGCTGCTGCGGCAAGTCCAGCGCTGCGTCCTCTGCGCACGGATCCGAGTCGGACGTGCGCGAGAGGTTCGGCGTCGCGGGCGCGTGGCCGGATTGTGCGCGCACGTGCGCCTGCGCCAGCAGCCCCCAGCCGAGCAGCCCGAGCGCCAGGAAGGAGCCTCGCCGTAGCCCGAGGGTGGGCCTCGCGGGTCGTGTCATGCGTGCACAGCAGCTCGTGTTCGCGGTCATGGGTCGCGTCATGCGTCCTCTTCTACTTCTGGCGGGTCGCCCGAGGTCTCGTGGAGCTTGCCTCCTTCGAGCCGCACGACGCGGTCGGCGCGGGCGATGGTCTCGAAGCGGTGGCTCGCGATCAAGAGGGCGTGTCGACCGGCGAGCGCGTCGATGGTCTCGCCAAGGCGTGCCTCGGTCTCGGCGTCGAGCGCCGCCGTGGGTTCGTCGAGGATCAACAGTGGTGCACCGGCGTAGAGCGCGCGCGCGATGCACAGGCGTTGTCGTTCGCCCGCCGACAGCTCCCGACCATCCGCGCTGAGGATGCTCTCGTAGCCCGCGGGCAGCTTGCGGATGAAGGCGTCGGCCCCCGCCTCTCGCGCCGCCTGCGCCACGCGCTCGGCGTCGGGCTCGAGCTCGGCCAGAGCGATGTTGCTCGCCACGCTGCCGCGAAAGAGCGCCGCCTCCTGGCCCACGTAGCCCACACTCCGTGGCAGGTCGTCCCCGCGCACGCTGGAGACATCCACGTCGTCGACGCACACGCGCCCCGAGCTCGGCGCCAAGAGCCCCGCCGCGATGCGCAAGAGCGTGGACTTGCCCACGCCGGACTCGCCCACCAGCGCCACGGACTCGCCGGCCCTCAGCTCCAGATCCACCCCATCCAGCACGGGCGCCGCTCCATCCGTGCCGGAAACCGTGGGCCAGGAGAAGTGGACGCCCTCGAGGCGCAAGGAGCGCTGCATCGCGGGTAGGGCGTCCTGACCCTGCGCCACCGTCGTCAGGGGCAAGTTCTCGAGCTCTTCCAGGCGGTCCAGGGAGGCCAGGCCCGAGCTCAGGGCGTGCACTGTCTGGCTGAGACCCCGCACCGGCCGGTAGATCAGGAGCAGCGCCGCCACCAGCGAGATCCAGGTCTGGGGCGAGAGTTCGCGGTCGACCGTCACGGCCGCCACCAGCGCCAAGGAGGCGGCGATCGCGCCCGCCAGCTGGGTCGTGGGGCCCACGAGGGCCATCAATCGGCCCGAACGCATGGCCGCCTCGCGCACGCGCGCGGTGCCCTGGTCGAAGCCCGCGCGTCGTCGTGCCGCCGCGCCCGCGCTGCGGATGGCGCCGACGTGGGCGGCGTCCTCCCCCGCCCGCGCCGCCAGATCGGCCTGCGTGCTCAGGGAACGACGCTGCGCCTTTCGAGCCAGCCGGGCGAGCCGCGTCGTCGACAGGGCCACCAGAGGCAGCGTCACCAGGCCGATGGTGGCCAGTAGAGAATCCAGTCGGAAGGCCAAGATGGCGAGCCCAGTCGCCACCGCGACATTGTTGACGGTGCCCGCGACGCCCAGCGAGAGCACCATGCGCACCGCCTGAACTTCGTACGCGATGCGTGCCCCGAGCTCGGCCGCGGAGCCCGGGGCAGCCCGGCCTAGGTCGCGGCCCAGCACGCGCTCGTGGAGTCGCGTGCGAAGCGCCGCGAGGATGTCCTCCTCGATGCGCAGCATACGCATGCTGCCGGCGTAGCTCGCCAGGGCGCGCACCAGTCCGACCCCGAGCAGCCCGAACGCGAGCGTCAGGACGGCGGCCCGGGAGTTCTGGTGGAGGGCCACATAGAGCGCCGAATCCATGGAATTCGGTTGAAAAATCAGCTGGATGGCGGGTCCCGCGGCCCAGGCGAAGAAGGCCGTGCAGGCTCCCCCGACGCCCGCCATGGCGAGCACGAAGAGGGCCCCTCCGAGATGCGGCCGCAGCAGGTCGAGGGCGCGCCAGAGGGTCGCCTTCGGCGCCGTCACTCGGGCCTCCACGGGAGCCTCGCTGGAACCCTCCGACTTCTTCACTGTCGCAACAGACCTGTTCAAGTCCGAAATCGTATCCATATTGGGCGAGATGTCTCCCAAGCCCTCACAACCGACTCCACCCCGACAGCAGCGGCGTCCCGCACGTTCCGCAGATGGCGAGGGTTCAGCTTCCCCGGTCGGCACGGCATGTGCAAGCCAAGTGGAGCTGAGTCGTCCCCAAGCCTCCAAAGGCGCCAAGGTCGACTCCGAGGGAATAGAAACCCGCCCCTCCGCCGTTGGGGAAGGCGGGCAGTCCGAAGCGAGAAGGCGTATGACCATGGTAAAGCAAGCAGTAGCGGAGCGTGACGACGAGCAAGAGGAGCGTGAAGAGCTCCCCACGCTCGAGGTCAACGCGGTCGAGCCCAGCCCGCTGCAGCTCGAGAGAGCCAAGAAGGAAGCCGAGAAGGCCCTCAAGGATCTCGAGCGTCAAGGTGGAGGCGATTCCACGCTCTCCCGCTACTTCCGCGAGATGGCCTGCCACCGGGTGCTCACGCCGGCCGAAGAGATCGAGGCGGCGCAGCGCGTGGAGCGCCTCGAGATTGGCTTCTGGGAGGCGCTCTTCGCCTATCCGGCCTGCTTCGAGACCGTCGCCACGGTGATTGAGGCCTTCGCCGAGGAGAGCCCCGAGGATCTGGCCGGCATGCGCAAGCTCGCCAAGAGCGCCCGTCGCGGCAAGCTCGGGACGCGCCAGGAAGTGCGCTGGAACGAGGCGGCCACCAAGCTGGCCACGCATATGCGCGCCATCGACGGCGATCGCATCTACGTGCAGCAGTCTTACAAGGCTGTGCACCGCCTCGCCGGTGAGTTCGCCGAGGAGCGCGACATGGTGGGCGACGAGGTTCGCATCACCTCGTCCTTCCGCAAGTACCTGCAGGGCGTCGAGCGCGCCCAGCGCGCCCAGCAGCGCGCGAAGAACCGCTTTGTGGCCGCCAACCTGCGCCTCGTGGTCTCCATCGCGCGTCGCTACAACCGTGGCCGTCTTCCCCTGATCGACCTGATTCAGGAGGGCAACATCGGCCTGATGAAGGCCGTGGAGCGCTTCGACCACAACCGTGGCTACCGCTTCAGCACCTACGCTTCGTGGTGGATTCGCCACGCCATCAGCCGCGCCCTCGCGGACAAGGGCCGAGCCGTGCGCATCCCCGTGCACATGCTCGACACCTACAACCGCGTCGCCCGCGCCACGCAGGCGATCGCGACCCGCACCGGCATGCAGCCCACGCCCGAGCAGCTCGAGAAGGAGACCGGCATCGCGGCCGACAAGCTCGAGAAGATCAAGGGCTACTGGGCCGAGACCCCGTTCTCCCTCGACCGCCCCGTCAACGACGAGGACGGCCGGAAGTTCATCGACTTCCTCGAGCAAGAGGACGTTCCGACCCCCTACGAGCAGCTCGTCAGCCGCAAGTGGTGCGACGAGGTGCAGCGTCTGCTCGACACCTTGACGCCCATGGAGGCCCGCATCCTCCGCTGGCGTTTCGGCCTCGACAACGAGGACGAGCTCACGCTCAAGGAGATCGGCGACAAGTACAACCTCTCCCGCGAGCGCATCCGTCAGCTCCAGGAGCAGGCTCTGGGCAAGATCCGCCGCCAGATTCGTCAGTAATCGGCGCGGGGGCCCTTTGGCCCACAGCGAAGAAGCCCGGTCGGGAAGCACCCCCTCTGGGCTTCGACGCGTCTGGAGCATGCCGTCGCTGGAGCACGCCGCCGCGCACGGCGGCTACGACTCATTCCTGATACAGATTGCCGGCGATGGCGCGCGCGATGTCGTCCGCGAGCTGCCGCGCGGCGCCATGGTGACCGCGCACGCCGTTGGCGACGAAGCTGAAGCAGACGGTCTCGGAGGGCGTGGGCCCGAGCACGTAGCCCGAGAGCGCGATGGCGTCGTCCAATGTGCCCGTCTTGGCGCGGACGATGCGCGGTCGAGGCAGGTCTCGAAGCCGGGAGTGGAGGGTGCCGTCGAGGCCCGCGATCGAGAGCTGCGACACGAATTCGGGGCGCACGGACGGATCGAGGTAGGCCGCGCGCAGGATGGCGACGAGGTGGGCCGGGGCGATGTGGTTTCCGTCGAACAGGCCGGAACCGTTGATGATCTCCGCACCCGGGGGCGCGCCGATGCGGGTCAAGAGGCGCTGGATCACCTGTACGCCCGCGGCGGAGGTGCCCGGCTGATGGGCCTCGGCGCCCAGCACCTTGAGCACCATCTCGGCGACGAAGTTGTCGCTGTACTTGCCCATCTGCTTGAGCACCTCGGACAAGGGCCCGCTCTCGTGCGAGGCCAGGAGCGGAAGGCCCGAGACGTCGCCTCCGAGGGTGACCTCTCGACGCCCCCGGATCCCCGTGCGCGCCAGGGCTTCGGCCATGGCATAGCCTGCGTGGGCCAGCGGCTCCTCCACCCGCCGCCGGTAGCCGACCCCGAGGATGCCCATGGGCACGCTGCCCGAGAGCGTCAGCGCCAGGCGGTGATCGTTCGTGGGCGCCTGACTCGCGATCACGCGCGGCGCGCCCGATTCGGTGGTGGTCACGCCGCCGCGCACGTCGAAGTATCCCGCGCCCGCCAGCCGCACCTGCGCCGGGGCACCCACGGTCGCACCGGGCAGGACCCGCAGCACGAAGCTCGCCCGATCCACCGCCAGCGCGCCCACCGCAGCGCGGAAGGACGCCATCTCGCCCGGCTGCTGATCGAAGGCCGGAGGCAACAGCTCGTCGTCGAAGTAGCTGCCGTCGACCACCACATGATCCACCGCGTGGACGCCACGGTCGGCGAGGTCCTCCGCCAGATCCACCAGATCGCTCATGCGGAGCGTCGGATCGCCCTGACCACGGATCACCAGGTTGGCGACGCGCCCGTCCTCGATGTGTCCGTACACCGCTGTGCGCATGCGAAAGTCGGGGCCCAGCTCGAAGAGCGCCGTGGCGGCGGTTAGAACCTTCATGTTCGACGCGGGATTGAGCGCCAAGTCACCGTGATTGCTGAAGAGTGGCTGGTCACTCTCGACGCGCTGAACCAGCACCCCCACGTGATCTCCGAGGTCCGCCGTGCGCACGAGGTCCGCCAGGCGACCCGCCAAGGCGGCGTCCGAGGGGGCCCCTCGCTGGGCCGAGAGAGGCCAGGCGAGCAGGAGACTGAGGAGCGCGAGGGAGGCGGCGAGGGTTCGGCGTCGAGACATGCGCAGGCACGCTAGCCACGGCATCGGGTCCTGCACAAGCCGCGCCCCCCTTTCGGTTGCTGGCGAGTGACCCTATAAGGGTGACCCCGGGAGGGTCGAGTGCTCACCGGGAAAGTCCATCCGCGGGTCGATCCCGCGCCAACCGCATTCAGGAGCTCCCATGAAATTCGAACTCGCCCCGCTTCCCTTCGCCATCGACGCCCTCGCGCCCGCCATGAGCCAGGAGACCCTGGAGTATCACTACGGCAAGCACCACGCCGCCTACATGGCCAACCTGAAGGGCGCCCTCGAGGGCACCCCCGAGGCCGACAAGAGCCTCGAGGACATCATCAAGAGCGCCAGCGGTGGCGTCTTCAACAACGCCGCGCAGGTCTACAACCACAGCTTCTTCTGGCAGAGCCTCAAGCCGGGCGGCGGCGGGGATCCCACGGGTGACGTGGCCAAGATGATCAACCGGGACTTCGGCAGCGCGGCAGCCTTCCGGGAGCAGTGGCAGAAGGCCGGCGCGTCCCAGTTCGGCTCGGGCTGGGTCTGGCTCGTGCTCGAGGACGGCAAGTCCAAGATCGTCACCACCAGCAACGCCGCGAACCCGCTGACCACCAACGCCACGCCCCTTCTGACCTGCGACGTCTGGGAGCACGCCTACTACATCGACTACCGCAACGGTCGCGGCGGCTTCCTCGCGGCGTTCACCGACAAGCTCCTGAACTGGGACTTCGTCGCCAAGAACCTGAAGAACGCCGGCTGAGGTCGACGTCGCTGCCGTGATCGCGCCGCGCTCGCTCCCGAGGCCCACGTGTACTAGGTTCGCGCCGTGATTCTGCGTGACCCGGTTCATGGTCTGGTGGCCTTCGAGGGCGAGGACGAGACGCTGATCGAGCGCCTCTTGCGGGCGCGTGAGGTGCAGCGCCTGCGAGGTGTGAAGGCGCTGGGGTTGACCTCGTTGGTCTTCCTCGGCGCCGAGCATTCACGCTTCGGCCACGCCCTCGGCACGGCCCACGTGATGGTGCGGCTTCTCGAGCGCATTGGGCGCGTCGAGGGCGAGCTGCCCATGGACATGCGGGTGGACGCGTCGGCGCGGGCGGACGCGCTGGCGGCGGCCATGCTCCACGATCTCGGGCACGGTCCCTTCTCCCACCTGTTCGAGGAGATCCTGCCCGGCGCCGTGCCACACGAAGAGTGGACCACGCGTATCCTGCGCGATCCCGAGACGGAGATACACGCGGCGCTCGAGGCGCACTCCGACGGCATGGCGGAGCGTGTCGCCGGTCTGCTCGAAGGTCAGCACCGCCTGGGCTACCTCGCCCGCGCCGTCAGCGGCACCCTGGACGTCGATCGCGCAGACTACCTGCTGCGCGACAGCTACATGACGGGCGTGCGCTACGGCCTCTACGACCTGGACTGGCTCCTGCGCGCCCTGGCCTTCGCTCAGGCGCCGGGCAACCAGGAGTGGGTGCTGGCCATCGATGGGCGTAAGGGGCTGCCGCCGATCGAGAGCTTCTTCCTCGGTCGGCAGTTCATGTACGATCAGGTCTATCATCACAAGGCCACGCGCGCGGCCGAGGCGCTGATCCGCGGCCTCTTCGTGCGCCTCGCCGAGCTGATCCTGGACGGCCGCGAGCCGGCCCGGACGCCCATGGCTATCCGCGCGGCGGCGCGCCACGAGCCCGTCGCCTTGAGCGATTACCTGGCCCTCGACGACGTCTTGATCCTGTCCTGCCTGGCCGATTGGGAGCACGCCGACGATCCCATCCTGGCCGATCTGGCGCGTCGCTTCCGCGCGCGCGCCCTGCCCAAGACCTTGCCCTTGCCCGCGTCCGACCCGAGCGTCTGGGGCCTGGCCCGAGAGCGCGCGGAGCAGGTGGCGCGGGACGCCGGTCTGCGACCCGATCTGAGCGTCTGGCTCGACGTCCCTCACGACACGCCCTTCGCCGAACCCGACGGCGACGGCCCCGACGGCCTGTGGGTGCGTATTCGTCACCAGCCCGTGAGGCGGCTCGGCGAGGCCTCGTTCCTGCTCGGACACCTCAAGAACGCCCGCATCGATCGACCCCGACTGATCTTCCCCGCCGAAGTGCGCGCCGACGTGCGCTCGGCCATGCAAGGGATCTTGCCATGACTTCTCGCCTCTCGGCCCTGATCTTGGCGTCGATGATCGCGGGCTTGGCGGCGCCTGCCGCCGGCCAGGTTCACGCCGAGCTCCGGCCCGACAGCGTGGGCGCGCCCTACCGCTACGTGCTCGAGCTCGTGACCGATGGCGACGCCGTCGACGTCGTCCTCGATCGACGGCTGCTGAGCCTGCGCGTGGAGGTGGAAGGCCGGCGACGCCCGCTGACCTGTCGTCATCCCGCGGCGCCCCGGCGCGTGTCGACCGAGCGCGTCGTGCACCTCGACTCGAGCTCGAGCCGTGTCGCCGAGTGGCTGGACCTGAGGATGTACTGCGCCGGCGCCGCGCTCGATGCCTTGCGCGCGGGAGGGAACGTCGAGGCTCGCTACGGCTTTTCGCGCGGCAGTCGCCAGCGGTGGGTCGCGAAGGCCGCGGAGGGACGACCCGTGGCTCGGCTCGACCTGCCGGAGTTCGCGCTGACACCCGTCACGCCCGTCGAGCCCGCCGAAGCACCCGTTCGCGTCGTGCTCGCCTCAAGCACGGCGACCGTGGATCGCGCGCCGACCTTCCGTCTGAGTCTGCGCAGCGACGGCCCCACGCGCATCGTCTACGCGCGCGACGACCTCTACGGCTTCCACGTGAAGGGACCGCTCGGTGAGGTCGACTGTGGTCCAGACCGAGTCGAGATCTCTCCCATCGTCGACTTCTACCAGCGCCTGCGTGGAAGGCGCGGGAGCTCCGCCCGTGTGGACAGCGCCCAAGCCTGTCCGGAGGCCTTCTCCGTGGCCGGCGTGTACGAGGTGACGCCCACCATCGACCTCATCTACGGCGGCGAGCGCTACGACCTCGACGCCGTGACCGGCCACTTCGAGGGCGTCCCCGCGTTGCTGCGCGTGGTGGGTGGCCCGTACGTGACGCATCCGGTGGAAGGACACGAGACGCCATGAACGACCCGCTCGCACGCCGGTTGGCTTCCGCCGCGCTCGGTGTCGGGCTGCTCGCGCTCGTGATCGCGGGCTGGGCCGTGCGCCTCGGCTATCGCTACCTCGAGGAGGTGCAGCAGGTCGGGCAGACGGTCGAGACGCTGCTCAGCGCCAGCAGCCGTGCACCCGACGTGCCCTTGAATCCGCCGCCGCTCCAGCTCGATACGGGGGAAGAGTAGGGCGGCGCAGGGCTTCGCTGACCATGGGCGCCAGCGACTCCGCATATCTGCCTCCACACCTTTGGACGTTGCGACAAGTGCGCTAGTCGCGATAATCCCACGCATGGCGAAGATCCTCGTCGTGGACGACCAGCGCAACATGCGCACCACGCTGTCGATGATGCTCTCCGGCGCCGGTCACGAGGTGTCGGAGGCCGAAGACGGTGAGGTCGCGTGCGAGCGTGTGACGGCGGAGTGCTACGACCTGGTGCTCACGGACCTGAAGATGGGCGCCACCGACGGCATGGAGGTGCTGCGCAAGACCCGTGAGATCTCGTCGACGACCGAGGTCATCGTGATGACGGCCTTCGGCACCATCGAGAGCGCCGTCGAGGCCATGCGCGTCGGCGCCTACGACTACATCCAGAAGCCGTTCACCGAGGACGCGCTGCTGATGAAGGTGCAGAAGGCGGTGGAGAAGCGGCGCCTGGTGGGCGAGGTGCACGCCATGGCCGCGGAATTCCGCGAGCGCTACCACTTCGAGAACATCATCGGGCGCTCCGAGGCGGTGCGAGAGGTGCTCGGGCGCATCATGCGCATCGCGCCCACCGACGCGACGGTGTTGATCACGGGCGAGAGCGGCACGGGCAAGGAGCTGGTCGCCAAGGCCGTGCACGCCAACTCGTCCCGCTCCGACAAGCCCTTCATCACCATCAACTGCGCGGCAATCACCGAGACCTTGCTCGAGAGCGAGCTCTTCGGGCACGTGCGTGGCGCCTTCACCGGAGCCGTGAGCGCGCGCAAGGGGCTGTTCGAGGAGGCCAACGGCGGCACCTTCTTCTTCGACGAGATCGCCGAGACCCCGCCTTCGCTCCAGGCCAAGCTCCTGCGGGCGATTCAGGAAGGCGAGATCCGTCGCCTCGGGGACAACAAATCCATCCACGTCGACGTGCGCCTGATCGCGGCCACGAACCAGGACCTGATGGAGTCCATCAAGGACAAGCGATTCCGCGAGGACCTCTACTATCGCCTCAACGTCGCCCGCTTCGTGCTGCCTCCGCTGCGCGAGAGGCGCGAGGACATCCCGCTCCTGGCCGAGCATTTCCTGGTCAAGTACGGCGCCAAGATGCGGCGCCGGGCGAAGCTCGGGGACGGCGTGCTCGATTTCCTGCTCGGCTATCCCTACCCGGGCAACATCCGCGAGCTCGAGAACCTGATCGAGCAGGGCGTGGCCCTCGTCGTCGACGGCGTGGTCACGCTGGACGACATCATCCCGCTGGAGCTGCGAGGCACGGAGCACGGCACCTCGCGCGGAGGGCGCTCCCTGGCCGAGGTCGTCGACCGGGCCGAGCGGGAGGCCATCGAGGCCGTGCTCCAGGACGTGGACGGGAACAAGGAGCGCGCGGCGGAGGTTCTGGGCCTGAGTTCCACGACGCTCTGGCGCAAGATGAAGCGCCTCGACGTCGTGTGGCCCTGAGGATCCGGGGTCTGGCCCTGAGGATCCGGGCTGCCGCGAGGCCAGCCGAGCGTGGCGGTTTGGCGGAGATGCCTTGCAAGGTTGAAACGGGATTGCACCGGCGAAGGGCCGTGCTGTCCTGAGAGCGGCCAATATTACGTCAAATCAGGCCGTTCGCGAGCGCGAATGGGTCGGAATGGCGTTTGCATGGATTAGGGACATGCCTACGCGCGTGTTGATCGTTGACGACGAAGACAATCACCGCCGCACCCTTGGGATCGGCCTTCGTCTCGAGGGCTGGGTGGTCGAGGAAGCCGCCGACGGGGAGGCCGCCTTGGCTCTGCTCGAGCACGCGACCGTGGATGTGGCCATCGTCGACCTGATGATGCCGGGCATCAACGGGCTCGATCTGGCGCGTCGGCTGCGTTTCCGCGCACCGGGCGTGAAGGTCGTGCTCACCAGCGCCTACCACCTCTCCGAACGGCAGCTCGAACGCGCCGGCGTGGGCGCCATCGGCTTCGTGCCCAAGCCCTACGATCTGCCCGACCTCGTGCGCTTCCTTCAGGAGAAGCTGGCGCAACCCGCGGCCGCGCAAGCCTAGCCTTCTGGGCGCAGCACGCTCGCGACGCAGAGCGCTGACGACCACGGCCGGTTGGGCTGATATGCTCGCGCCACCATGGTCGCACATATCCGCATTGGAGACATGCTGGTCGCCGCGGGCTTCGTCACCGAGGCACAGGTCACCGAGGCCCTCGCTCGTCAGAAGGAGACCGGACGACGTCTGGGCGCCGAGCTGATCGAGATGGGCTTCGTCAGCGAGGTCCAGTTCACGCAGGTGCTGTCGAACCAGCTCTCGATTCCCTGGGTCTCGCTGAGCCACGTGCAGTTCACGCGCGAGCTGCTCAACCTGCTGCCCGCGTCTCTGGCCCAGGTCCACGTCGTGGTGCCGATCTACATCCGGCACGTGAGGCGCGCGGGCGACACGCTCTTCGTCGCCATGCAGGATCCCACCGACGAGACCGCGCTGGCCGAGGTGGTGGCGGCCACGAACATGCCCGTGAAGCCGATGGTCGCGCCACCCACGGAGATCCAGAACGCCATCCGCGTCTACTACCTCGGGACACGTGCAAGACGTGCCGAGCCGGCGCCCGCGGAGGTCGCGGCGCCCGCGCGCAAGGCGCCGCCCAAGCCTCCTCCCAAGGCGGCTGCGAAGCCTGCCGCGAGTGAAAACGTCGAGGCGACGCCCGAGGCGGCCGCGCCGGCCGCAGCCTCCGAGGTCGAGCCGGAGGCGCCGGTGACCGAGGCGGCCGTGGCGAAGTCAGCGGCACAACAGGAGCCGGCCGAGGCGCCGACCGAGGCGCCCGCCAGCAAGGACGAGGCCTGGTCGAAGCAGGCCAGGCCGAAGAAGCAGCATCAGGCGCAAGCCCGACCGCGAATGATCACGCTGACGCTGCTCGATGGAACCACCGTGCGCCTGCCCGCACCCGGCGGCGGTGGCGGCCGCGCCGTCGAAGAGGAGACCCCCGCGTCGCAGTCGCTCACGGCCCTCGATCTGGTGCGCGCGCTTCAGGCCCGCGCCAAGGGCGAGGACGTGAGCAACGTGTTGCCCGACGACCGCTGGGAGCTGCTCTTCTCGACGCTGCTCACGTTGCTGATCAAGAAGGGCCTGGTGGCCGATTGGGAGTTCGTCGAGGAGTGGCAGCGCCAGCGCGGCGACTGAGACCGCTCTTCGAAGTCAGTGTCCGGGGGTCGCGTCGGGCTCTCCGCCATCACGCCGCAGACGATCGACCTGAGTCACGACCTCTTCGGCCAGGTCCTCGCCTGCTCGGCCCAGGTCCGATCCCATCTCTCGCGCCTCGGGCGTGGCGGCCACGCGCGTCAGATGCTCCCAGAGCGTGCGGTGACCAAAGGGCACCATGAAGAGCACCCACAGGGTGGCGAGCAGGCCCACGAGCGAGATGGCGACGCGGAAGAGCCGGCGCATCATCCACCCCCTCGCTTGATGCCGTAGCCCCGCATCTTCTTGTGCAGGTTCGTGCGCTCCACGCCGAGCTGCACGGCGGCGCGCGAGATGTTCCACTCGCACTCCTCGAGCGTGCGAATCATGTAGTGCTGCTCCGCCCTCTCGCGATACTCGCGCAGGCTGAGGCGCTCGCCCGACTCGTCGAAGGTCGGGGGCCGCTCCCCCTCCTCGAGGGCCAGCCCACCGCCCGCACCGAGGCGACCCGGATCGGGAAGATCCTCGAGCGTGACGCGATCGCCGCTGAGGATCACCATGCGCTCCACGACGTTCTTCAGCTCCCGCACGTTGCCCGGCCAGGAGCGTCGGGACAGCGCCGCGTAGACCTCGGCCTCGACGGGCTTGTCGCGCAGCCCGTTCTCTCGACAGAAGGCGGTGTGGAAGGCCGACGCCAGCGCGGGCACGTCCTCGGGCCGATCGCGTAGGGCGGGGCTGTAGAGCGGAACGACGTTCAGCCGGAAGTAGAGGTCCTCGCGGAAGCGCCCTTCGGACACCTCCTCTTCCAGGTCCTTGTTCGTGGCCGCGATCACGCGCACGTCGACCGCGATGGGCTTCTCCGAGCCGACGCGGCTGATCTCGCCATTCTGGAGCGCCCGCAGCACCTTCGCCTGCGCGTTCGGGCTCATGTCACCGATCTCGTCCAGGAAGAGCGTGCCCTCCGTCGCCAGCTCGAACATGCCCTTCTTGCGTCCCTGGGCGCCGGTGAAGGCACCTCGCTCGTAGCCGAAGAGTTCGCTCTCGATCAACTCCGCGGGGATGGCCGCGCAGTTCACCTTGATGAAGGCGTTGTCGGCGCGATCGCTCAGCCGGTGCACGGCGCGCGCGATGAGCTCCTTGCCCGTGCCGCTCTCGCCCGTGATCAGCACGCGACCGTTGGTCGGCGCGACCTTCTCGATCTGGGCGAAGAGCTTCCGGATGACACCGCTCTCGCCGATCATCTCGTAGCGGTGGTGCACGTCCGCACGCAGCGCGTCCACTTCGCGCTCGAGCTGCCACGTCTTCAGTGCGTTGCGCACGCTGACCAGCACGCGGTCCCGATCGAGGGGTTTCTCGAAGAAGTCCGTGGCACCGGCCTGCACGGCCGACACCGCCTCCGCCACGGAAGCGTGTCCGGAGACCATCAACACGGGCAAGCGCGCGGTCTCGGGCTGCATGCGAATCTTCGACAAGGCGTCGATGCCGTTCATGCCTGGCAAGCGAATGTCGAGCACGACCAGATCGATGTCCCCGAGCGCGAGCTCGGCCAAGCCGTCCTCGGCGGTGGCGGCTTCGCGAACATTCAGCCCGGCGCCTTCCAGCACCATGCGCAGCGCTCGGCGGATGTTCTTCTCGTCGTCGACGACCAGGATCGTGGCACTCATGGCAGCCGATATAGCATCGCGGGCGTCACGCACCCAGCATGGCGGCGTGTAGCGCGCGCGTGGCCGCGTCCACATCGGCCGCGCGAACGATGGCGCTGAGGCGCAGGGGAGTCATCAAGACGCGCAGGCGACCGATGCCCGCGTCGGCCAGGCTGCGCTCGAAGCGCGTGAAGATCTCGGGTTCACGTGCGCAGTTCCTGCCCACGATCGAGACCACGCCGAGGTCCTCGTCCACCTGCACGCCCGCAGCCCTCAGCGCCACCAGCGTCGCGCTCCAGTCCGGGTGCTCGTCCAGATGCGTGTAAGCGTCGAAGTGCACCGAGTCCGCGACCCAGTCACGCAGCGCGCCGCGCGTGATGGTGTGGGCCTGCTCTCGCTGCGCCGCGCCCGAGCCACGCACCCGCGCCACACCCTTCTTGCCGACCACGGCCCGCGTGCCCTCGTCGTCGCTCGCGCTGTCGCCGATGCGCGTCTCGCCTTCGCTGCCGAAGGTCGAGCGCGCGTGGATGCGGATGCCCGCGCGGCGCGCGAACTCGACGGCCTGCGCGTGCAGCACCTTGGCGCCTACCTCGGCCATCTCCTGCATCTCGTCGTAGGCGAGCTCGGGCAGGTGGCGGGCCGCGGGCACGACCCTCGGATCGGCGCTGTAGACGCCGTCCACGTCGCTGTAGATCTCGGCGCGGTCGGCTCCGAGGGCGGCCGCCATGGCCAGCGCCGTGGTGTCGCTACCCCCGCGTCCCAGCGTGGTGATCTCGCGCTTGTAGCTCATGCCCTGATAGCCGGCGATGATCACCACCTTGCCCAGGGCGAGTTCGTCCTCGACGCGATGGGGTCGCACCTCGATGATGCGCGCGTCGAAGTGACGATCGTTGGTGATGATGCCGCTCTGTGAGCCGGTGAACGAGATGGCCGCCTCGCCGCGCTTCTGGATGGCCATGGAGAGCAGCGCCATGGTGATGCGCTCTCCGGTGGAGAGCAGCATGTCGAGCTCTCTGCGCGGTGGGCTCTCATCGACCTGATGCGCGAGGGCCAACAACGCGTCCGTGGTGCCGCCCATGGCAGAGACCACGACGACCACGTCGTCGCCACGCTGGCGCGCCTTCACGACGCGATCGGCCACGCCGCCGATGCGCTCGACATCGGCCACGGAGCTGCCCCCGTATTTCTGTACGATGATGGTCACCTCTCCTGAGTAGCTCCACCGGCTTTGCGGGTCGAGATTTCGGCGTACAGTGCGCCCGTGCTGAACCCGCCCGACGATGCCGAACGCAGCGCTCGCCTGAGCCAGGCCGAAGAGGAATTCGAGCAGGCCTACCTCGCCGCCGTGGAGCTCGAGGCGGATCGCGCGGCCGCGGCCGAGCTCCGGGTGGAGGCGCTCCCCGCCCTCGACGCGGTGCTGCGCTGGCTGGCGATGGGGCCCGATTCTCCCCACTCCTTGCTGCGCTCCGAGACCCTGGCCATGGGCTCGCTGCTGGGCCGTCGCGCCGCGCGACTGGGCGTCTCTCCGAGCGCCGCGCTCGGGCTCGTGAATGGTCTGCTCGCCCCTCTGCGTCCCTCGAGCCGCGCTCTCTCGGAAGCCGAGCATCCGCTGAGAGCCGTGTGCATGGAGGGCTACGTGGCCGCCGCCGCCGAGCGCAAAGAAGAGCTACGCGGCGCGCACTGGGTCGAGCATGTGCCCATGCTCCCGCTGGCCCAACACGCCATCCTGCTCGTGCTCGAAGGGGAGCGCGACGCGGCGCAGCTGACCGAAGTGGGGGAGCGCTTCGCGCGTGTGCTCTTTCGGGCCGAAGCGCGCGTCGGCTTCATCGATCTCACGGGCTTGCTCGACCCGTCGTCGGCTCGCGCGAGCGCGCTGCTCGGGATCGACGAAGGCGCGCGCACGCTGGGATGTCCCCTCGTCTTCTCCGGCGTCGACGCCAGCTGGCAGGCGGCTTTGACGGAGGTGGGCGCGGACTTCGATCTGCTGCGCGTGGCGCCCAGCTTCTCGCAGGGGCTCGAGGACACTCTGGCGCTCGTGGACTGTCAGATCAGACGCTTCGGCGGTCTCACGGCCGCGTTGCGACGTCTGCGCCGTCAGTAGGCTTGCTCGACCGCGGCGGCGGCGGGCTGGTCGCGATTCGCCGGACGGCGGCTGCTCCGATTCGCTCCGGACTCCATGCTGTCGAGGCGCAAGAGCTCTCGGCGGGCCGCGTCTGCCGTGGCGCTGTAGCTCTGAGCTCGACTCACCCAACGTCGGGCCGCGCTCAGCTGTCCGAGGCGGCGATAGCAGTCGGCCGCCTCCATCATGGCCTGGGGCGCCTGGCCGTAACCAGGGAAGCGACGAAGCAAATCCTCGTAGCGGGTGAGCGCCGGACCACACGAACCGCCGGCGCGGTAGCTCTGGGCGATGTGATGCAGCGCGCTCGGGACCAGGCTGCGGGCGTCCGGGGAGGGTGCCGTCACCACCCGATCGAGCTCGTCGATGGCGCCGGGGTAATCGCGGGACCGGTAGCGAGACAGGCCTCGCTCGTAGGTCTGGCGGTCGCCGACCGCGGCGGAGTCGTCGAGGGCGGCGGCGGCCATGGTCAGGCTCGGCAAGACATTGGCGCTTCGGGCGGAGGACGCGCTGGACCCCATGGATGGGCTGGGCGCACGCCCGCGGGCTGAGGAGGGAGCCGCGGCTGCGGGCGGCGCCATGGCCATCGGCGCGCCGGCGCTGGCTCGCATCGGGGCGGAGGCGTGGGCCGCGGACGGCTCCGCTTGCTCCAAGACCGGCGCAGGCGCGTCGGCGTTGGCATATCCCATCCCCTCGCCAGCTGCGTTGTCAGCCACGGCGCCTTGGGCTTCCGGCGCGGCTTCTTCGTTCGCGCGCGCCTCCTGCGCTTGGGGACGCCACGCGCCCAGACCACCGGTGGTCGGGGGCGCGGCCTCGGCCTCGGCCAGACCGTCTGTGTCGTCCGCCGCCCCCGCGCTGGGCGCCGCGGCGCCGCCGCTCCGCGGTGCAGGGCTGGTGTGGGCCGCTCGACGTTCGAGGCTCGCCGAGGCTTGCCCCGGGCGCGCGCGCGGACCCTCCATCCACTGGGAAGGCGCGGCGCTCGGCGCGGTGGGCAGGGCCTCACCGTCGGGCTCGAGGGCCACGACCGTGTCGCCCGCGGCACCCACGGGTTCGTGGCGCGACGGCAGGTACCAGATGCCCAACGCGGCCACCAAGAGCGTCAGCGTAGCCATGGCCACCTGAGGCCCCGCCACGAAATCGCGCAGGCGTCGCACCAGGCTGGCCAGAGAACCGTCGGCCTTGGCCTCGACCGCCGGCGTCAGCCCATGCCCGACGTTCGCCAGTTCCTGATGCACGGCAGCCATCACGCGCTGGTCGAAGTTGGCGCTCGGCTCCTCGACGGGTAGGGCGGCCGCCAGCGCGAGCCCCTGTTCGAGCCGCGCCAGGTGGTCCGCGCAACCTTCGCAAGCCTGCGCCGCGGCGCGCAGGGCCGTCGCTTCGTCTGCTTCGAGCTCGTCGTAGAGCAGGTCGAGGAGCTGCTCGCGAGTCGCGACGCAATCATGGTGGGCGGAGGTCACAATCAATCCTAGGCGGGCTTTCGAGCATAATCGCGATGCTCCTCGAGTGCCTCCGTGAGGCGTTCGAGGGCGTAGCGCATACGACTCTTCACAGTGTTCTCAGGCACGCCGACCACTTCGGCGATCTCGCGGAAGCGCATCCCCTCCACCTGACGCAGCAGGAAGACCTCGCGCTGGTCGTCGGGCAAGGCCTCGACCGCGGCGGCGATTTGGCCACGGAGACCTTCGGAGGCGGCGGCCCGGTCCACGCCCGGCGCGTCCGAGGCGATGCGTTCGACCAAGGGTGCGCCGCTCTCGGCGCCAGGCACGCTGGCGTCGAGGGAGCGGTGTCGCCGGTGGCTCATGCGGCGCCCGTGGTCGATGCAGATGTTTCTAGCGATGGTGTACATCCAGGTCGTGAACTTGGAACTGCCCTTGAAATCGCTCGCCCGTCGGACGATGCGTACGAAGACATCCTGCGTCAGGTCTTCCGCCACTACTGGATCCCGGACCGTGCGTAGGATGAAGTTGAAGAGGGGACGACGGTAGCGCGTCAGCAACTGGCCGAACGCGTCCGCGTCGCCGCTGAGGTAAGCGGCCAGGAGCTCCTCGTCGCTCGGCGCTGTGCTCCCGCCGCTCACGGGTGGGGCGCCTTCGCTGCGGGTGTTCGCTCGGCCTCGTCATGCCCCTGAAGACGCACGGGCGCTCCAGACGATCTAGCCGCTGACGTGCTCGCGGGAGCCATGTGCGCGATTGTAGGCCAGCGCTCATACCTGCGCGACTTCTGCGCGTGGTCTGGGCCCAGCTCGGCCGATCCGCTTCCCGCCAGAGCCCCTCCCCAACCTCCATGGGGCGAACGCCAGGTCCCCGAGATCACTCGCGGACTGCGTTGACCCTCCCAAATGCCGTTGCTATAAGCCCCGGTAGTCATAGCGGGGGTCGTCCACCTGTTTGGGTGGGAGATGCTTTCGCGAGGGACATGGGGTTTACCCTAGGGGCTTATCCTCGAGAGGGGTTTTTTGGCATGCGGCACTCAATAGCCTTCAGAAATGTAGCTTTCGCAACCGTACTCATCGCCCTGTCGTTCGGGGCGGTCGGTGTGTCGGCTCAACCAGCAGCGGCCCAAGCGGAGGCGCCCCAGGCTGACGTCCCGCCGGCGGATGGGTCAGGCGACTCCGCTACCCCGGATGGGATGGCCGCCGACTCCGTGACCACGGGTGCAGCGAGCACCGGCACTGCGGCTCCCGGTACCGATGCGACGGCCAGCGGTGAAGACACCATGGCGGCCGGCACCTACGCCGTCCGGCTTCGTGACCTCGAGCAGCGCATCAACGAGCTCAAGGAGCAGATCTTCCGCTCCAAGGCCCGCCTCTCGCTGCTGGCGGAGACCGTCCTTCAGGGTGTCGTCGCCGGTGCGCAGGCCGTGGTCGTGCACGAGAACCGCATGTCCTCTTCCTACCGCCTGGTGAAGGCTGTCTACGCCCTCGATGGCGCACCGATCTTCAACAAGGCCGACGAGGAGGGCTCGCTCGCGGAGCAGGAGACCTTCCAGGTCTACAACGGCTCGATCGTGCCCGGGGAGCACACGCTCACGGTCAACCTCGAGTATCGAGGCCATGGTTACGGCATCTTCAGTTACCTGAAGGGCTACCGCTTCAAGGTGCGCTCCAACTACTCCTTCACGGCGCCCGAGGGCCGCGCCATCACCGTGCGCGTGGTCGGGTACGAGAAGGGCGGGCCGACGGCTCCGCTCGAGGAGCGTCCCGCGATTCGGTACGTGGAGCGTGTCACGGATCGCGGGCGTAGCCGCGAATCGGACGACACCGCCGCGGCCACGGGGAACGAGTGATGACGACGGGGACCGAGTCCCCGGACGCACCCGAACAGGCGGCGCTCCGAGATCTTTCTTCCGGGTTTGGCCCACCAGGCCGACGCCTGCGTGCCGTGCCACGGTGGCTCGCGCTCGGCATGGTGGTGGCGCTGCTCGCCATCCCGTGCCTGACGCAGCGGGCGCGGGCGCAGAGCCTCGAGTCGATCAACCGCGAGCTGGCCGACATCGAGGGCAGCGCCGACCACCTGACGCGCAACCCCTTGCGCCGCGTGGATCAACAGAGCCCCACGCACGTGGAAGAGCGGCTGACCGACGGAGAACTCTACTACCGGCTCCAGGACTACCTGCGCGCCAGCATCATCTTCACGGATATCGTCGACAACTACCCGACGCACGCGGCCTATCCGGACGCTCTCTTCTTGCTGGCGGACTCGCTGTTCAAGGCGGGAGACAACCTCGGCGCGCGCACTCGCTTCCGTATGATCCTGGATCGCGCTGGAGAGCAGCCGTTTCGACCCTACGTGCAGCGTGCTCTGGGTCGCCTGATCGAGATCGCGATTCACATTCGTGATTTCGACGGAGTGGAAGCGTACTTCCAGCAGCTCAGCCGCCTGCCGCCCACCGAGATCGAGGCGACGACCACCTACTTCCGCGGCAAGTACCTGTACAACCGGGCGGTCCCCTCCGACGAGATCCTGCGTGAGAACGGCGACGACGAGACCTCGCCCCAGCTCGATCTTCCGCGTTTGGACGAGGCGCGTCAGACCTTCGAGGCGGTGCCCGAAGGTAGCCCCTACTACCTGCAGAGCCGCTACTTCGTGGGCGTCATCTACACGCTCCGCGGTCAGTACCCGCAGGCCATCGAGGCCTTCCGGCGCGTCCTGCGCGGCGAGGCGACCACCCCCGAAAGTCGCGACGTCGTCGACCTGACGCAGCTCGCCCTCGGCCGCCTCTACTACGAGACCGACCAGCTCGACCAGGCCATCGAGGCCTATCAGGCCGTACCTCGGACCTCGAACGAGTTCGACACGGCGCTGTACGAGATCGCGTGGGTCTACATTCGCCTCGGCGACTCGACGCGCGCGGAGCGCGCCCTCGAGGTGCTCGCCATCGCGGCGCCCGACAGCCACTACATCCCCGACGCCAAGGTGCTCCGAGGCAACCTGCTGCTGCGCAACGGTCGCTTCGAGGACGCCACGCAGGTCTTCCGCGAGGTGCGTCAGGAGTTCGGTCCGATCCGTCGCGAGCTCGACCAGGTCCGCACCGCTCACGGCGATCTGTTCGCGTACTTCCGTGGGCTCGTGCGCGACAACATGGAAGACTTCGACGCCAACGACTTCTTGCCCGAGTCGGCGCGTCGTTGGGTCGACCTCGAGTCCGGCGACTTCAACCGCGCCCTGGGCGTGCTCAGCGACCTCAGCCAGGCGCGACGCCTCGTGCGCGAGACCAGCGATCTCATCGAGCGGCTCGACGCCGCGCTCGGAACTCCCAACCGCGTCGCCGCGTTCACGGATTTGCGTGACGCGCGCGAGGGCACGACGGGTTTGCGCAACCGGCTCGCCCGCGTGCGCGGCTCGCTGATGGCCATCGAGGAACGGACCGGCGGTTCCGGCAACGCAGAGCTCCAGAGCGTGCGCCAGCAGCGTCGCACCATCGAGGCCACCCTGGGTCGCATGCCGACCGCGGGCGACGACTTCGGCGTGCGCGACGACCAGCTCCTCGGTCGCTACCGCGCGCTGGAACGCCAGCTCAGCAGCCTCGAAGTGGAGCTGATGGGCATGGACGCGCGCGTCGTGGCCACGGAGCGATTCCTGCACGACACCGCGGCTGAGCAGCACAACGCCGAGGCCGTGCAGAGCGAGCTCACGACGCATCGCGCCGCCGTCGTGGCTTATCGCGCCCAGATCCAGGAGCTGCAGCGCATGATCGAGCTGGGTCGACTCCAGGTGGGCGTCGGCGACCCCCGCTATGAGCGCGACACGCGCCTGCGCGACGAATACAACCGGCTGGTCGAGCGCGAGCGTCAACTCCATGGCGGCAACAACAGCCAGCTCGATGTTCTCTTCGGCCGCATCACGGTGGTCGAGGGCAAGCTCAATCGCCGCGACGTCGAGATCGACGCCGTGGTGGAGGAGCGCGTGAGCGCGATGCAGCGCGTCATCAACGAAGAGCGCCAGAAGCTGGTCGGCTACCGTGAGGCGCTCGCGTCGCTCGAAGGCGAGACCGAGGTGGTCGTGGGTGGCGTCACCGCGGAGAACTTCGACCACATCCGCAACCGCTTCTACGACATCGTGCTGCGCGCGGACGTGGGACGCATCGACGTCACGTGGGCCGAGCGTGAAGAGCATCGCACCCGCGTCGACTCTCTGACGCGCGATCGTTCGCGCGAGATCCAGAGCCTGGACGACGAATTCCGAGACATCATGGACGAAGGTTCCGACACGAATGGGGACAGCTCCGGGGGGCAGCCGTGATGCGTCGACGACTGCTTGGCTTCGCGGGCATGTGTGGCTTGGCCGCTGGGCTCTCGATCGCCGGTCCGCTCGCCTCCGCGCAGACTGCGGACGGTGGCTTACCTCCGAGCGGCACCGTCCCTGTCACAGGCACCGTTGCGGCCGACGGTGGCCTGCCTCCGAGTGGCACCGTCCCCACCGGCGGACGTGACGCCGAGCGTCTGCCCGACGGCGGCGTCGCCAGCGGTACCGTGCCCTGGTCCGGGGCCGCCGCCCCCGCCTTGCCCTCCTTCCTCGACACCACCGACCGACGGCTGGTCGATGAGCGCCCTCCGCCCAGCGCGGAGCAGATCGCCGCGCTGCGCGAGATGGAGGCCGAGATCGGTCGGTTCACCCAGTCCGGCTCCGCCTACCGCGACACCGTGGTCTCCCTGGTGCGACGCGAGTATCTGCGCCAGCGCCGCGGCCGCGACCAATGGTACGCGCGTCAGATCCGGGTCGAAGAGGGCTTGATGAACGAGGCTCGGGACAGGGCCATCCTGATCTTCGAGCGCTTCATCGCCAACTACCCGGACGATCCCCAGTACACGCCCGACGCCATGTTCCGCCTCGGCGAGCTGTACTTCGAACGCAGCATGAACCAGTTCCAGGACCAATACGACGCGGCCCAGGCCGCGCGTGATTCGGGCCAGGAAGTGCCCGAGTCCTCGGACATCCCCGATCTCGGCGCCACCATCGATCTGTATCGGCGCCTGGTGCGGAGCTTCCCCGAGTACGCGCGCCTCGACGGTGTCTACTACTTGATCGGCTACTGCCTGCACGAGATGGGCGAACTCGAAGAGGCTCGCCTGGCGTGGCTGAACCTCGTCTGCGCCAACCAGTTCCACTACGACCCCGACGCCGCAGCGAACCGCGCGGTCGCAGCGGCCGCCGCCGTGGCCGCCGAGACCGACGGTGGCGTGGACGCAGACGGTGGCGTCGCCCATCCGGCGCTGGCGCTCGACGGCTTCGACGCGGGCATCGCGCCTCCCGAGGTCTACAGCGATCCCTATCCCACCTGTCAGCCCATCCGCGAGGACGCGCGCTTCCTGAGCGAGACCTGGTTCCGCATCGGCGAGTTCCACTTCGACGACTACGCCGATCCCCACGCCCTCGATCTGGCCATCAGCGCCTACAACCGCATCCTCGCCCACCCGGATGACCGCAACTACAACCTCGCGCTGTACAAGGTCGCCTGGGCCTACTACCGCGCGAGCCGTTACCCGGAGGCGATTCAGGCCTTCGGCAACCTCGTGCAGTGGTCCGACGACGAGCAGGCGCGCACCGGCTCCGCGGGCTCCGAGCTGCGCCCCGAGGCGATTCAGTACCTGGGTATCGCCTTCAGCTACGACGACTGGAACGAGAACCAGATCCCGGATGCGCAAGAGGGCCTGCCCACGGGCATCCAGCGCGTGCAGGACCCGAACCTTCTGCCCCAGGATCGCGCCTGGACCGCGGACGTCTACTTCGAGCTCGGGCAGGACTACTTCGACGAGGCCAAGTACCCGGAAGCGATCCAGATCTGGCAGCTCGCGCTGTCTCGCTGGCCGAATCACCAGCGCGCTCCGGACATCCGCAGCCAGATCGGCGAGGCGCGTCGGCGCCACGACGAGATGGACAACGAGCTCTTCGGGGACCTCGCCGACTACGGTCCCGGCTCCCCTTGGTACAACGCCAACAACGATCACCCCACGGAGCAGCGGGCCGCCGAGCGCATGGCCGAGCGGGCCTTGATGCAGGCCGCCATGCTGCATCACCAGAACGCGCAGCGCGAGCGACGCCACTGCGTGGAGGATCGCGATCCAGAGCGCTGCCGCGTGGCCCAGGAGGAGTATGCCGCGGCCGCCGCGGCCTACCGCGCTTACCTCAGCCACTATCCGAACGATCCCCAGTCCTACGACCTTCAGTACAACCTCGCCGATGCGCTGTACTGGTCGGATGACTTCGAAGGCGCCGCCAGCGTCTACGCCTCCGTGCGTGACTCGAACCTGGACGACTCCCACATGTCCGAAGCGGCGCGTCGCGTCGTGGAGTCGATCAAGCGACTGGTCGAGGCCGCGGAGCAGGCGGGGAGCCTGACCATCCGCACAGCTCCGCCGGAGGTCAGCGGCAACCCGCCGACGGTGCGGCCCGTGGCCATGCCCGACCTGGTGCAGCGCTTCGCTCAGGCGCGTGAGCTGTACATCGCCCGCGTGCCCGAGGCGCAGGACAGCGAGCACGTGCGCGCGGCCTACGACTACAACAACGCGCTCTTGCTCTACTCCTACGGCTACTGGCCGCAGGCCAAGGAGCGCTTCGAGCGCATCTTCGACGAGCGCTGCAGTGGCCCCAACGCCAACGAGACCGGTCAGGTGGCGTGGGTCAACCTGCGTCAGATGGCCATCGCCACGAACGACGACGCCGAGATCCGTCGCCTGGCCACGGAGCTGGAGTCGCGCCACTGCACCTTCACGGCTTCCGAGGCCGGCGCCGCGGCTCCCGCGGTCGACTGCTCCGACGAGGCGAACTCCGAGAATCCGTTCTGCCTGATGCAGGGCGATTTGAACGCACTGCAGTATCGCGATGCGCTCGCCATCTATCATCAGGCCGAGGGCGCGACCGGCGACGAGCAAGTGCGGCTGTATGAGCAGGCGGCGACCCTGTTGGTCGAGGCGGTGAACCGAAACCGCAACGATCCGCAGGCACCGCTCGCGCTCGAGCAGGCAGCCACCGCGCTCGAGCGAACCAATCGCTTCAGCTCCGCGGGTCAGCTCTACCAGCGCATCATCGACGAGGTCGGGCCCCAGCATCCGAGCGATCCGGAGCGACAGGCTCAGCTCGACGCCATCCTAGCCAACGCCTACTTCCGCCTGGCCTACAACGCCAACCGCTTCTTCGACTTCGACCGCGCGCTCGAGAACTACCGCACGCTCGCGGACTCGCAGCGCTTCGGGCGCTCCACGGATCCGGCCATCATCGACAAGCGCGAGGGCGCGTTGGTCAACTCCGCGAAGCTGCTCGAGCGGCTCGGTCGCTACCGTGACGCCACGACCTACTACCAGCGCGTAATCACCTCCGTGCGCGATCCCGCCGATCAGCGCGTCGCGGCCTATCGCATCGCCGAGATGGCCTACGAACAGCACAGCTGGTCCGCCACCATCCGCGCCATGGGCGAATTCATCAGCCGCTACCAGCGCGATCGAGAAGCGGGCGAGCTGGTCGTGCAGGCCTATTGGCGTATCGCCCAAGCTCGCAAGGAGATGGGCCAGACGCGTGAGTACCAGGCCGCCCTGGCCGACGTCGTCAGCGGCTTCTCGCGCTCCGGGCAAGAGCCTGGATCCTACGCGGCCGAGTACGCGGCCAACGCCAAGTTCCTGATCGTCGACGCCGGCATGGCGGACTTCGAGAACTTCGCCATCAACCCCGGTCATCCCGCGACCATGCAGGTCTACGTCCAGGCTCTGGTCAGCCAGATCCAGGACGGAGCCCGTCAGGCCAAGACCTTGGCCGACAGCTACGGGCCCCTCTCGGCCTATCGTCGGCCCACCTGGACCATCGCCTCGTTGGTGCGGCAAGGCCGGGTCTGGGAGATCCTGGCCCGGGCCGTCTTGAACGCGCCCTTCGTGATGCCCGCGGACATGCAGCGGCAGTTCCGCACCGTGCCCGCGGACGCGCGTGAGGACATTCGCATCCAGGTGCAGGATCGCGTGCAGCAGGTGCTCGACGAGCAGGTGCGTCCGCTCGAATGTCGCGCGGTCGCGGCCTACGCCTTGGCGGCTCGTGCCGCACGCGCAGGCGCTCTGGACGACGAGTTCACGCAGGTCGCCATCGATCGACTGCAGGCCTACGGCGAGGAACGCATCGCCGAGTGCATCGCGCAGGCGCAGTCCGAGCAAGCAGGCTTCGGGGCCTACCAGCCCGCCGAGTTCAGCCGAGCTCCGCGCGGACAGGTGATGGAGATTCCTCCCGATGTCGCGCCGCCCCCTCTGGCCACGGAGGCTCCATGAACAGGGTCCTGCGAACGAGTGATCCCGCGTCGGAGCCATGCGCATCCAAGCCATGCGCATCCAAGCCATGCGCATCCAAGCCATGCGCATCCAAGCCATGCACATCCAAGCCCGGCGCCTCGAGATCATGCGCCCCCGGGCGCTCGTCGCTCCTCGTCTGCGTCGTCGCGGCGCTCCTGCTCTCCGCCTGTGGCGGCGATGACACGGAGTCGAACACCGGAGGCTCGGAGACGACGACCGGTTCCGAGAACACCGGCGACGGCGCCGCGTCCGGCATTCAGGCGCCGCCCGGATCCACGCACCCGGACGATGGATCCTGGGACGGAGACCAAGCCAACGCCGGCACCCCCGCCGCGGACGCCGGCACTCCGACTGCCGACGGCGCCGCAGCCGCCGGGGATGCCGCACCGGCCGCGAGCCCTTGGGGGCAGACGCGCGCCCAGCAATGCCAGGCACCTGCCCGTCACGCGCTCAGCGGTTCGGCACAGAGTTCCTTCCAACAGGGCGTGCGCGCTGCCGCCCAAGGCAACGCGACGGCCGCCACGCGGGCCTTCCAATCGGCCATCAGCGCCGACAGCCGAGCGTATCCCGCGGCCTACAACCTGGGCGTGATGGCGGATCGCGCGGGCAACGCCAACGACGCCCTCGATTGGTATCGACGCTCCCTCACCATGCAGGCCGACTACGAGCGTGCGGCGGAAGGCATCATCACCATCTACCTCCGGCGCGGATCCGTGCCGGACGCGTTGGCCTTCATCGAGCCGCTGGCGCGCCGCAACGCCACCAACCTCGCGCTGCAGGCGCTGTACGCCGACGTGCTCGTTCGCGCGGAGCGCTACGACGACGCCTGGGAAGCTGCCCGCACCGCCCTGCGCTGCGACGAACGCTACGTGCCTGCGCTCAAGGCCTTGGTGAAGGCCAGCCTGCGTCAGGGACGCACGGAGATGGCGACGTCCATCCTCGATCAGGCGTTGAGCATCGACGACAACGACGCCGAGCTGCACTTCATCAAGGGCACGATGCTGCGGGCCGATCCAGGTCGCCTGCGGGACACCATGACCCAGTTCGAACGCGCCATCCAGCTTCGCCCCGACTACACGGAGGCGCGCATGGCCCTGGGCGTACAGCTGCTCGCGGGCGGTCGCTACACCGAGGCGCTGACGCACTTCGAGGCCGCGGCTGCGCTCGCGCCGACGCTGGTCCCGGTGCACCTCAACCTCGCCGACGCCTACCGCGCGACCAAGCAGTGGGAGAAGGCCAAGGCCGAGTTCGATCGCGTCCTGCGTATGGATGGCAACAACGCCCAAGCGCATTTCGACATGGGCCTGATGTACCTCAGCGCCGGTGCGGATTACCCCGGGCTCGAGCTCTTGACCTCGCTGCAGAAGGCGAAGCAGGAGTTCACGGCCTACCGAAACCAGATGGGGCCGCGCCTTCCGCGCAACGACCCATCCGAGGCCTACCTCGCCGATCTGGATCGTCAGATCGAGCGCACTCAGCGCAACATCGAGCGTGACGCAGCCCGCGCCCAGCGCGATGCCGAGCGCGCCGCCCGCGCGGCCGCCTTGGATGGAGGCACCTGATGAGCAGCGAATGGACACATCGGAACTGGACCGGCGTCCTGGCTAAGCGTCCGCCGCGAAATAAACTGGCCTTCCTGCGCCGATCCATCCCCGCTCGCTGCGTTGCTCGTCGCTCACATACCCCCGGTATGCTCGCTCCTCGCGCCTTCTACGCGGGGCGCCTCGACGCA
>Ga0210033_1000786_pt1 | contig 30212 bp, 31 predicted proteins | sample CryGeymeta201501_FD_185465 | JGI IMG/M metagenome (GOLD analysis project Ga0210033, IMG submission 185465) | Groundwater microbial communities from Crystal Geyser aquifers in Utah, USA - Crystal Geyser metaG 2015-01 (SPAdes) (version 2) | ecosystem: Environmental > Aquatic > Deep subsurface >... | reverse complement strand
AACTAATTATTGGACAAGACAAAGATAAAACTAAATGCAAAGAATTTCTTGAAAATTATGGAAAGCAACCAAGGGTTTATCTAAATACTCTCATTTTCCTCTGTCCAATAGATGAAGAAAGGATAAATTTTGAAAATACCTTAAGAGGAAAACTTGCCTGGCAATTGGTTGAAAAGGAGGAGATTTCAAATCTTAATGAAGAGCAGAAAAAAGAAGTAAAAGGAAATATAAAAAAGAGCGAAGAAGAAACAAAAGAAAAATTAAGAAACTTTTATAGAGTAATTCTCCTTCCTTCAAAAGATAATTTCCAGGAAATAGACCTTGGGATTTTTACTTACGGAGAAGGAACTACTATAGACAGAGAAGTTTATGAGAGATTAAAAAATGAAGGAGAAATACTTGAGAAAATTGCGCCATTAACTCTAAAAGAGAAATATTTAAAAGGAAAAGATTATGTGGAAACAAAGAGTATTCTCGAATCATTTTATAAGACTCCGGGTGAAATAAGAATCGTGGGAGATGCTGTATTGAAAGATTCAATAAAAGAGGGGGTAAAAACGGGACTTTTTGGTTGTGGAGAAATAGAAAATGGAAGTCCTAAGTGTCGACATTTTAAAGAAAAAGAATTTTATCCCGAGATTTGCGAAGGAGAAATTTTAATAAGTGAGAAAATATGCAAAGAGCAACAGAAGGAAGAGAAATTAGGATCCCCAGAAGAAAAAATATCAAAAACTGGCGGAATTGCTGAAAGAGAAATCTCTGATACAGGGGAAAAGAAGCAATATACAAATATTTCTCTAAAATTTAAAATTCCTTCTGGAAAATTAGCAGATATAGCAAGAATTGTTACCTATCTTAAGACACTATTTGAAAATGTAGATATGGAGGTTGACCTTTCGGTAAGAGAAGGAAAAATCTCAATCTCAGATTACGAAGACAAAATCAAAGAAGCCCTTTCCCAATCCAACATAGAAATTGAAGAAGAAAACTTAGAGTAAATTATAATGGAAAAGGTTAATAAGTTTGTGGAAACGATAAACGTCTTTATTGCCCCTTAAAAAAAGTCCTTATGGAAAGGAAGATTACGATTCTACACTTGAACGGGGATATATGGTTGAATTAGAAAGAGACCCTGCAGTAAAAAGTTGGACAAAGAAACATGGAATTAAAATACCATATAAATTTCTGGGGTTTAGAAAACATTACTTACCTGATTTTCTGGTAGAATATCAAAATGGGAGTGAGGAAATACATGAAACGAAAGGATTGCCTCTCCTTCTTTGGCTTTCAACAAAGATTAAAAGTAAAACAGCAGAGCAATTTTGTAAAGACCAGGGTTGGAAATACAAATTAATTACAAAAGGGAGTCAGGCTTTTTATGGAAAAGTTTGAAATTAGATAATAGCAGTAAGGATATTTTTGAATCTGCCGGAGCGGTGAAACTGGTAGGCGCTCTGGACTCAAAATGCAAAAGGGAAAAATCTGGAAAGCAAGACTACAAACGGAAAAGTAAGAAATGGCAAGCATCTCAGCTGATTTTCCATCTCATTTAATTTCACTGGATTTCATCCATTTTCGCTACAGGATGGACATTATTTGGGCGCCGGGGGATGGGGGGCAAATCAGTTCGGTATTCCAAAGGGGGTTACCTTGCCCGAGATAGATTGTATCATAAAGAGGCTAATCACAGAGAAGAAAAAAGATAAATTTGGCAGGAAAATACGGAAGTGATATATTTATGGCTGTTTTACCTTGGTTTGTGTTGTTTGCTTTACTTTATGGATTTTTTGGAATATAATTAAAATAATGAACCAATGCAAAAATGCTCCTCTTGTAGAAGCTATCTTCGAAATTAGGTTTCCTGTAGAGTTATCCATTGAATCTGGCAAAGATAAATATTATGAGAAGATAAGAGATAAATTCCCTCAGGTGTTCATTCCCAAAACAGCAACTTCTGAAGCATACGCTCTTGAACCTTACCAATTTAAGAATGTCGAAGAGACTGAAATAATCCGATTTTCAATCAACAAATTTTCTTTTATCACACAGAAGTACAGTAGTTTCTGCGAATTTAAGCAAAAATGTTTAGACTATATGAATTCCTTCTTTGAACTTTATAAAATTTCAATTCTGAAGAGAACAGGACTTAGATACATTAATCATATCCCAATATCCAAAGAAGGCGAATTTATTCCTTTGGAGAAATACTTAACTTTTGGATATAAACTACCAAATACTATTTCTAACAAATTCAGTATGCTCTCCTCAGAATTTGTTACTAAAATAGAAGATGGGAAACTACGAACATTTATTCAATACGAGAGAGAGCCAGAAGAAACTATCCTCCTTGATTTTGATTATTTTTTAGAAAAAGAGCTTGTTAGCAGTAAAATATCTGAATATTTAGAGAAGTCCCATTATCGCACAAAAGAGATATTTCTGAGTTTAATAACAGAGGAATATAAAAAAATTATGGAGGGAGATTAGAATGGCTAATGGAGAAGGTAGATGGGTTAATGAGGGAGAAGAAGGAAAAGTCCCGTTATCTATTGCTACTGCTACGCGGGCACCATACACAAATTATATAAATGCTGCAACTGAGGAGAGAGAGAACCCCCTTCAAACAATTCAAGAGATAACTTTTTTTAAAATAATAGATGAGTTAAAAGAAGAAATCAACAATCTCAAAAAATTTATTCATCTCCAAGTTCCTTTGCATATTCAGACTGTTACCAAAAATATGCTTAAACCTAAAGGTGAACCATTTGACCCTTCTCAATATGATTGGAAGCCTACTCCTGAAGAGCTGAAAAATTTAGAAAGAATAATGTTAGAAGAAAGTTAAAAAGAAATGGGGGCTTGCATAGAGAAATTTAGCGAAGTTAAATCTTTTCCAGATAAAGTTTATTGTGACACAAATTTTATATTCGGTTTGCAGGGATATATCTATGACAGAAAGAATCCTAAGTTTGAAATGAATTATCAATTTTGGGATGTTCTACAGAAAAAGAGTGTTTCTTTATTTACTTCTACTTTAGGTGTTAACGAGGCGATTTACATAAGTTTTTATCTAAATGGAATTTATAAAGATATTAAAAAACATTTAGGTACAGCTTCAGAAAAACGCCTTCCAGAAAAACAGATTAGAGATTTCAGAAAATCTAATGTAAAACTTTATGAACAATTTTATAAATCCAATCTTTTTAGGGTTAAATCTCTGTTGCAATTTCTCTATAACTGCGGTTTTATCATTTTACCTATCCCGCCTTCTTCAGCAACTGAATTTTTGTTATCTTATAATGGAGATGCAGTTTCTAAATATGCTTCATATTTAATAGAGAACTATTCCGAAATAGATGTGATGGATGCGTTTCATATAGCAATGGCTTCTTATGTCTCAATAAAAACAATAGTAACAAGTGATAGAGGTTTTTGGTCTGTTAATAAAATTACTGTGTATAGTCCCGATTATATCTTCCATTAATTTAGGAAAATTTGTTCTTTGAGAAAGGTATCAATCTTTTAGCCTTTTTCTTATAAGACAGGATAATTCCTGCTAAACCCGTCGGCAAGAAGAGGCTGTAGTCTTCTTGCTGGCTTCCCCGACGGGTTACCAGTGGGGGATTGTTAGCCCCTTTTTCTTTAAGGGCGAGGAAGGGGGATGAAGAAAACTTTGGTAGTCGGAATAATCTCAATTTTTATAATTTCTTATCTTTTTGCTCAAGAAGAAAGTGCACCTAAATTTTATTTCAAAATAGATCCTGCTGAACCAGAATTCTGGCAAAATAGCTCAGAAGATTTCTCGCAACGATTCTGGAAGCAATCCTCAATAACTGACAAAGGATTTAATCTCTTAAGTTACGAATCAAAATTTCTCTTCACTCCTGATAAATCTATAGAAGATCTTTCGGTCCATGGGGTGGAGTTGCGGTTTAATTCTTCAGACTTTCTTGTTGCTGTTTATATTAACATCTTAAATGAAGGAGATTTTTTCCCGTATGAAGGAGAAAACCAAAAACTTGATTTTAATAGTAAAATTAAACAACAACTGCTATTTGCGCAGCTGGAGAAAGAGTTTAAGAGAGCTTACCTTGCAAGACAAAAAGCAATTGTCCGCTGGTTAGATAGAAATTATGGTAGCCATAGTGAGAGTTTTGGTAAATTTAGTTCGGACTTAGGCTCAGAATGTTATCAAACTTGGACGACTAAAGGAACTACTTTTAATTTGTATAGCGTCAAAGATACTTATATTCGCTTGGAACTTCTTCCACGAGAGAAAAAGTTTAAATCGAGTAAAGAGAGAACTAACCTATCAAAACAAAAACATAGCATAAAAGATAACGTTGAACATTTAGCAAATGGTGATATCATAATTCGCAATATTCCTTTAGTTGAGCAAGGTTCTAAAGGTTATTGTGCTGTTGCAACAGCAGAGATGGTTTTGCGTTATTTTGGGTGTGAAGTAAGCAATACTCAACTAGCCACTCTTGCCGGGTATAGCCAAGGTGAAGTTGGTGCTGGTTTGATTAATGCACTATCCAAAGTAGTGACTGGTAAAGCCAAACTTAATTTTAGAGTAGAACCAATTTTTATTCAGACAACTGCCGGAGAAAGACTCAGTCAAGGAGAGCCATTTATAGTTTTGCGATACTTTGATCGTCAACGGGATTTCCAAATATCATCTTACACCGAAGCAGTGGCAGGAGACGCTACAATTCCTCCTATGAAAATTACAAGAAAGGAACTCATGTATTTTCAGAGGATGAAGATGGGAATGGGTCATGCAAGTATCGTTGTAGGATTTAATAAAGAAAGAGACGAATTTCTCCTAAGCGAAAGTTGGAATGTATATTCTGCTCTTAAAAGATTCCAAGCAAAAGAGTTGGAAGAAACTTGCTATGGGGTGCTTATTTTTCATCCTACAAGTCCATATATCAACAGATAGCATTAAAAGAGCACCTTTCCCAACCCACCCGATGTGAAATAGGGGGAAAAATAAAAGAGTCGACAAAGGCTAAGATATCTTTCTGGCTTGAGAAAATTTTTTAATAGGCAGTGAGGAACGCATTGAATTGGTAGAAAGAGCATTGTAAAGACCCCTCCAGAATACCCTTAAAATCCCAAATCAATATACCGTTATAGGCTATCTTTTCCAGGTAAGGGTATTTTTTTATTTATGACTGGAAATGCCGAAACGCATATCTTAAAACAATTGACCGGAAACTCATTAGCGGATAAAATAAGGGTATTATGACCGAGGCGCCCGTAGCTCAGTTGGATAGAGCGGTGGACTTCGAATCCGAAAAGGACAAGAAGCGGAAACGCAAGCGGTGAGCGGGAAAGCAAGGGATAGCAAGCCTTCCGGCTAATTTTCTATTTCATCTGATTTCCCTGAATTTCACTCATTTTCACCACAACATGGTCACTATTTGGTCACCGGACAACTTCAGGCAAGATTTAAGTTGGCAAATTCGTGTTGGTTTGAGTAATGCAAGGCTGTAGGTATCAATAGTAGCTCCCTCTATCAGTTTTTTTAACCGTTCTTTTTTCTCTTTATTTTTCATAACAAAAGTTGCTTCATCTCTTCCAGTATTAAAACATCCTCTGCTTCATCAACAACATTTTTCTGCAAGATCCCTTTGCCCAGCCATTCCCTGTATTCTTCTTCTGTTAAAAACTGTTCAGCGGACCCAAATGCCATAATATTATCCAGAAAATCCTTGATTTCATAAGGCTGATAAATTTCACGGATTTTGGAAACAAATAAGTCTCTATCCCTCATCAGCCCTGCAATTAATTTCTTTTCGTACTCTAAGTTTTCCTCTAAATCTTGTTTTGTCCTCTCGGGAAAATTCTTATCTCTTTTTAGCTTTTCTTCTGTTTCTTTTGCAGAAGATAAAGACCATTTCAATTGTTTTAGACAAGAATGAAACTTCTCACCAATCAGATATTTCAGCGATTTTTCCAGGCCAAACTCTTCTTTTATATGTTCAGCTGCCTCACAATACTTTATAACATCTATCATTGTTTATTTAGGAAGGAAATGAAAATCCCATATTGCGAAGTGCCTTATTCAGTTCGTTAAATACTCCGAACATCAATTCCTTGCCAAATCATCCTTCCAATTGGGAATGAATTCTTCAGTAAACTTCTTGAAATTATCCCTTTTAATAATCTTAAGCTTTACTGCTTCATCAAGGATATAGCCAGCAATTTCTCCGGGTGCATCTACTGCCCAATCCTTGAATTCTGTGGTTGATTTATATTCAAATTTATAGAGACCTAATATCACTCCACAACATATTGCAAACGCCTGTTTATGAAACCCTAATTTAGAATACTTTTTCATCTCTTCAACATAAGGCTCAATAACTTCCTCGACCATCCCAATTGCACACTCACCTGGTTCAACATAACTACCATCCGATCTCCCCCCTGAATTATCCCATACCTCATGAACATCAAGGTTATTTAATTCAAACAATACATCCTCTGCAATTCCTTCCATATCTACTTCTTTCAGTATATCGTTTGCAAGTTTTTCAGCCTCTTTCCTCAGAGATTTATCCCTTTCTACCAAGATATTCAAAATTCTCTTTGCTTCGTCTGGAGAGAGGCTATCGATAACGCCTTTTTTCATTCTACCCTATTCTTAACCTTTCTTTTGCAACCTTTATACGAATTCAGCTAACAATTTCTGACTGTTCCATCTACTACCCCACCCTGCTACTCACTATTTTTTATTTTACCCAACTTTCCCCACTGACTGGCTGGAATGTCAGAATAAATTATCTCTCCTGAAATGCCATTAAAAAATATAAATTGAAGGGTATCAAGTTTAAAATGTTGTTTAAGTTTAGTAGTAAGAAAACTCATATCTTGGTTCTCGAAAAGTGCTGTAGCTGGCTCTCCGAGATCTATTACTACAAGTAGTTTATCACACTGAAAGTCTTTCTTAGTATTCAAAAGTTGTTCCCGAATTTCGGACCTGGACTTTATCTTTTCATACAGTTGCCCAAGCACACTTCCTTTATCCAATGGGCTACCCCAGTTAACAAGAGTATATCCTTCTTCGTGTCTGATTTTATCTTTATCTTTAGGAAACTCTAAGTAATTTTTCCACATTCTCACTCTCTTAATCTCGATAGCGAATTTATCATCTTCTCGGGTCGCTATGAAATCTGCTGTTTTGCCTTTCTTCGAACGAGCTGTAATCTTTTTGAGTCCATTGAAACCGAAATCATCACAAAGACGCACAACTGACAGGATCTCTGCAAAAATATCGTGAATTTTTTCCTCATCTTTACTCAGTAAATCGCGACTTAAGCTAAACTTTCTCTTAAATTCGTCCTGGCCAACTCCTAAAATTCGGAGATTCTTTTTTAGAATTCTTTCCAGTTGATTCAACTGACTTTTATCGTCTCTATAGAGAATATTGACCAAGTCAAAATCCAAAGCATTTTCAAGACATATGACGTAATTAAGATATTCTTTAAGAAGATAATTAGAAACTGGAAACTTTGAAAGCCCTTCTCGTAATTCACATTTCAAGACATCATCCATAACCTTAGTGTGAATATTTCACAAATTTACACGATTAGTCTAACATTTTACGTACCTGCGGAAGTACCGTAACTATTTGTATGGGCAATAGCGAACCGTAAACGCGTTCTTAGCTGACGTGCCCAAATTGTTGATTTAATAATTGTACTACCGAAAATACACTTCCTCCTTGATCAAATCGTCGTTGAAGATCATAAGCCTGTCTTTCTAATGGAATCCTTCCATAATCAAAACCGTTTTGAGCCCAACCTATCACGTAAAGTTCCGCAAATCGCTGTGCCCCAAGTAAGTAATATTGAACTACGTGAACCATTTCGTGGAATAAAAGAGATGTCCAAGATCGCTGATTATGGGAAATTCGACGCGATATTAAGATACAATCGATAAAGGTAATTCCGGCCATCTGGGTGAAATCTATAGCGTTGGGAATTCCAAGTTTCATTACTTCTGGATAAAATGGAGGGTTTTCGATGTAATCAACAAGTTCTCTCTTTGCTAAACCAAGGATTTTAGGTTCAAAATATGGCTGTAGAGAGGTTCTATCTTGTTCTGAAAGTTCTTGAGCGGTTACAATATAAAGATTGCGTTGACTCACTATCCATTCATAACCTTTCTGCACCAAGTAGCGAATCAATTCATTATTGCTCATTAAAACTTCCTTGGCTGTCAGCTAACGTCTTGCGACTAAAAGAAGTTGTTGAAGGTAATTTGGGGAAATCTTTGATTTCTCTTTTATCCGCTGCCAGATGTAGTGCCATCTTCAATTCCATAATTTTTCCCACTGGTTGAGATATCTACTTAATTCGTGAGCATATTTTTCCTGGCTTAGATTTCTTTTTTTATTTGTTGGATCATGGGGTCGGTTATTTTTACCAGGAGTTCTTACCCACTTTTCAAAATCTTCTTTCAACCATACATTAATTTGGTGGGTGGGCACAACATAGAATTTTAAATCTTTAGTTTCCATTGCCAAATCCACTAAAACAGTGAAATCTTCGTCTTTAGAAAGCTCACGAAAGATGCTACCGTCCTTCTTAGTGACCCATTGCCAATCTGAATACCGTTGAGATTTTGTTTTAACTCTAATTCTTACAGTGCGATTTTCTTTTGTTGCTAAGATGTCGAATGATGGAGCATTTCGAGGAGCGAGAGCCGCAACTATACCTCGTTTTAATAATTCAGCCACTACGTAATATTCACCAGCATTTCCTATCAGCAACCCTTCGCCAGCTTTTATTCTTCCATTCATCTTATCTCCATAGATTTTATCAATGGCATTGGCATTACGCCTGACTACAAATATCCGAACTACTTCGTTTATGTCTGATTTATTCTATCACAGATAGGGATTATTATAATCCACACTGCTTACTCTCTTTAGAAGCTTTCCAAATGCATTTTTACCCTCGAATAACTCCTAACCTGTAGCCTTTCTCTTCTAACAGGAGCTGATAGCCTTCTTCAGAACCTACAGAAATAAGTACCTTCTTTTCTTCCTCAGAAATCCAGCTTGTTAGAACTTCTCCGGCAAAGATGGTATGGTCACCGGTATCAAAATAGCCAGAAACCTTGCACTCCAAGTTCACCACACACTCCTTAATCAAATCTGGTTTAATAAACTTTGCTTTGAGAGGGGTTAAATTTGTCTCTCGGAGTTTATCGATGTTTCTACCGGAATTGGTGCCACAGAAAAGAACTTCCTTAGCGTTATCTCCTCCAGGGACAGCAAGCACAAATTCACCTGTCTCCATCAGTAATTTATGACTGTATCTGGTCTTTCCTACAGAGATAGCTACCATCGGTGGCTGAATGGAGGTCTGCATTTTCCAGCCCAAAGCAATGGGATTGGAACGTTCGTTCTTTCTATCGTAACATATTGCCAAAACGACTCTTGAGGGCTTCCCAAAATAAGATAAAGCTTTCGAATAACTTACCTCTTTCATTAGACATCCTCCCCTTATTTTTGAGTATTATGAGACACAATCTTTTCAAGGATATTTTTATGTGTATTAAAAGAAAGGTTATCGTAAAGAACTATTCTCACCAACTCAATCTTTGTTGTCCCTTTTAAATAACCGATTATAGTTTTAAGAGCAAGCTCTGCCGCTTCCTCCAAGGGATAGCCGAATGCACCTGTAGAAATAGCAGGAAAGGAAATCGATTTAATTCCATTTTTATCAGCAAGTTTCAAGGAATTTAAATAAGAATTTTTTAACAGCTCGCCATCGGTCTTTGAGCCACTATAGACAGGACCCACAGTATGAATTACGAATTTATTAGGAAGGTTATAAGCCTTAGTTATCTCTGCCTGACCGGTTTCACACCCACCCAATTTCTTACATTCCTCCCATAACTCTGGCCCAGATGCTCTATGGATGCTACCGGCTACTCCTCCACCAGGAGCTAATCTTTTATTTGCCGCATTAACTATAGCTATAGTATCCTGTTTTGTAATGTCCCCTTTTACTAATTCCAGCTGACAATTGCCAATCTTAATTTTTACCATTACTGATTTATTCTACCACAGATTCAAGACTATAGACAAGAATAATTTGCTCTCTTTATCAATGACGTATATAATAAAGAAAAAGGGAGGCAGAATGGCAAAGAAAAAAGTAGCAAAGAAGAAAGCAGCAAAGAAGAAGAAGGTTTGTTGTAAATAGAGAAGATGCTTTGCTGAAGAGACAGGGTGCTGGAGAAATCCAGTGCCCTTTTCTTTTATCTGCCCTGCTCTTTCAGAATGCCCTCAGAAGCCCCAAATCAACATACCGTTTCGGCTATTTCTTTCATATAAGAGTTTAGTATGTCTGGAAATTTTTTGCTAAAATGCATACCCTAAAATAATTGACCAGAAGGTTGAGGAAGGAGTATAATTTAAGGGAATTAAAACTGACCTTTCTAAAAAAACAATGCCTGCCAAAACACTGGACGGAGCTTATAGGAATTTATTAATGTCTCAAAAAATTGCTTATTCACTGATAGCGGTCATCTTGCTTTGCTCTTGTCAAGGTAAGTTGCAATCCAATCCACAAAAAATAGGAGGGAAAAGTATGGAACTCAAAATTACAAGCTCGGCTTTTGAGGAAGGGGGTATGATACCAAAGCAATATACCTGTGATGGAGCAAATATTTCTCCACCCTTGAGATGGACTTCTGTTCCTCTTGGCACAAAGAGCCTTGCTCTTATCTGCGATGATCCGGATGCGCCAATGGGAATATGGGTGCATTGGATTATCTTTAATCTACCCACCAATATTAATGAGCTACCTGAGAGTATACCACCCCAAAAAACACTTGAAAACGGTGCAAAGCAAGGGATAAACGATTTTCCTAAAATTGGCTACGCTGGACCCTGCCCTCCCAGTGGAACACACCGATACTATTTTAAACTTTATGCCTTAGATACAGAAATTGATCTTGATGCCGGAGCTACGAAAAGAGAGTTACTGAAGGCTATAAAAGGGCATATTCTGGCTGAAGGTCAACTGATGGGCAGATACAAAAGATAATAAGATTTAGATGGCAAATAAATCCTTTAAAACTCGTTTCCCAATCTCCAAATTGAATAGAAAGTCCTCATTCAAGAAAAGTTTGTTACCGAAACCAAGAACAGCAAGTAGAGGTGAGAAAGGAATATCAAGGAGAGGCAACTCATAGCACAGCGACAAAGAGTTCCTCGAAATTGAAATAAAAAAGAAGGTTAGAGATAGTTGTGGAAAGCGGTATAGACGAGACTTTTCAAAGATATGAAAAAAAGTTGCCAAAATTAATAGAAAAAATTTCAAAAACCATGATTAACTCAAAATGTACTACATCCTTTTTCAAGCATGACCTTCAAAAAGCAAGATTGCAAAAAGGACTCTGCCCGGTAAAGGCTTGCTCTCCTCCATTGAGTAAAATACCCTTCCACAAATATAATATACCTTTCTGCCCCGAGCACGGTATCCGCATTCATAAAAATACGTTTGTCTATTATAACGGTAGTTCAAAAGAAGAACAGATATTAGCCACCAGAAGAAATCTGATGTTTCATAGCGATTATTACATAGATAATTTCTTTAAGAAGAAGAGTTCCAAGGCAGAGTCGGAACGCCTATGCTATGAGAATAGCGAAGATGCTGTCTCCTACAATATTTTTACCGAGTTATTGGCTAAAGATAAATTAAACAAACTGGTTGAATTAATTGCCGATAGACATATAAATGAGGATATAGAACTTTATCTCTGGGGTGGCAAAATTGATTTAAAGAACAATAAGTTCTCTCTTTGCGAACCATTATTAAAAGTGCGAGAGCATTTGGAAAGTGGCATAAAATATTACAAGACTGAACCCGATATAATCCTAATTGTTCCCAAAAAATTGATTATCTGTTTTGAAGCTAAATTCGGCAGCAAAAATCCTATTGCAGAAGATAAAGAGGTAAAACCGGGAGAGAAACCGAAGAAGAGAGAAGAACTCATAGAGCGTTATTGCGTGAGTAATAAGATAATAGATGCAGATGAAATATTCAATTTAGACAAAAATACATCTGTCTTTTACGAGCAACTCTTTCGGAATCTTGTATTTGCCTCTTCTATGGCAGAGTTAGAAGATAAAATTGATTGGAAGGTAGTTAATCTTAGAAGCCAGTATGTCCTAGATCTAAATGAGGATAAACAAGATACTGCATCAGTGGTAGAAAATGTCCACTCCTACCTGAAACCTGAGCACAGAAAAAGGTTTAAGCATTTAACCTGGGAAGAGATATACAGAAAAGTGGTAAAGAAGGATCCTGAATTATCATCTCTTGCCTGGTATATGGAAAATAAAAGTTTAAGTTGCGGTAAAGCATTTAACATATTGTAGTATGGGTAAGAGGTTTATCCAGAAGGAAGACCTGGAGAACCATAAGACCGCGGTGAAGTTCCGGGAATATCAGGAAGAGATGTTTCTGGATACGGAGAGGCTGTAGAAAAAGAAAATTCGTAATTACAGAACATTGGAGAAGGAAGCATTAGGGATAATTAAGTAAGAGGAATTCACTGTTATGGGGAGACATATAAAGTGGGATTACAATTCCTAAGGAATATAGTAGAGATATTGGTTGCTATATCAGTATTATTTTTTGCCACTCTCGGCTCCGTAGTAAAATATGGGCCGACATTTGTATTACTACCCTTGATGCTGGCAATTTTAGGAGCCCAAACATATTTAGATGCGGAGAGATTTGGAATGCGTCAGTTGTCTAAATGGTTAGATTGGGCCTTTCTTTGGGGAGTTGGATCATTCCTTGCCTTTATCTTTGTTTTTCCCGTATATTTCTTTTATGCAAGGCGAAGATTAGGAGCAGGGTCTTCTTTTTTCTGGGTGATGCCAGACAGGAAAAGCAAGAAAAAATTTGCTATTTTGTTTCTTATATTCGTATTTGTCATTGTCATAGCAACTGCAATTGGCACTTGGGTGAAAAAGTTGGGCGTGGCAATATAGAAAACAAGGTAATCTATCCTTCAGAAAAGCGCTCTATGAAATATTTTATCGGTATTTCTCCTTATGAAGAAGGATATGCGAAGGTTTATACCTTTCCTCCGAATGTAAAATTTCAGGAAAGATTCTTAAAGGCACAAAGAGAAGCAAGAAAGGAAGGTAAAGGGTTATGGAAATAAAGAAGCTTCTGGATGTCTGCTCAGAGCCTTTGAAGTCAATCGTTACAATTGCTCTTAATACAGGAATGAGGAAGGGAGAAATCCTTAACCTGAAATGGAGAGATATAGACTTTAATCAAAGGATAATCTACCTTTTAGAGACAAAGAGTGGAGAGAAAAGAGAAGTGCCAATGAATGATGTTGTTTATAATGTCGATAGACCTAAAGACAGTTCAGGAATTATTGGGTCACAAATCTTTTGAAATGACCTTAAGATATGCTCATCTTTCACCCGACCATAGGAAGCGGGCGGTTGACCATTTTTGCAGTCAGATGGACACTATATGGACACCAAAGCAAAATGTGGAGGAAATAGAAAAAGAGGTAACTTCAAGAATAAGTAATAATGATAAGGGTATTATAACCGATGCGCCCGTAGCTCAGCTGGATAGAGCGCTGGACTTCGAATCCAAAGGTCGCAGGTTCAAATCCTGCCGGGCGCGCCAAAGTTTTATCCGGACTAGTAGAAGGTTTCCAAATTAATATTGCAGTCCATGCTGTCATTGCGAGGAGTGAAAACGGTTGCGAGGCGAAGCCGAAGCAAACTCGGAGATTCCTCGTTTCACTCGGAACAAGCTCCGCAATCCCTTTGTGGATAACGATATGAGATTGCTTCGCTGTCGCTCGCAATGACAAACCATAACAACATTATTTGAAGAACGCTCTACTAGTTGTAACATAATAATTTACTGTAGGGGCTTGATTTATCAAGCCCGTTGTTTTCGGGTCGGATAAATCCGACCCCTACATTATATTCTCACAGCAACTTTTGGAGAGGCTCCGGGATAGCGCCGAAGCGGTCTTCGAGTTCCTGAGTAAATTGGGGAACTTCTTCCTTTTTTAGAGAAAAGAGTCGGCGATAGAGATTTATTCTGAGAGTTTCACTGCCGATATATGATTCAGGAATATAACCTTCCTTATCTAAAGTAAGGAAGGGAGATGCTTTCTCCGAAAGGGAAGGTTGGCCTAGAAGTTCGGCGGTGGTTTCCCGAAGAAGCTCAACATAAAGGTGAAAACCAACCGTCTCAATAAAACCATGCTGTTCCCTTCCCAGAATATTGCCCGCTCCCCTGATTTCTAAATCCCGGATGGCTAGTTTAAGCCCGCTTCCCAGGGTAGAAAATTCCTCAATGGCTTTCAGACGGCTTTTTGCCTCAGAAGTAAGAAGGGCGTCCCGGGAAATAAATACGTAAGCGTAGGCTCTTTTTTTATATCGCCCTACCCGACCGCGCAACTGGTAAAGGTCAGCCAGGCCAAAATCCTCGGCGCCTTCAATAATAATGGTATTGGCATTAGGGATATCCAGCCCGGACTCAATAATGGTGGTAGCCAGGAGAAGGTTAATCTCGCCTTTAATGAATTTTAGCATTACTTCCTCTAATTTTTTCTCCGGCAATTGGCCATGGACGATGCCAATTTTAGCTTCAGGGAGTAATTTCTTCAAAGCAATAGCGACTTCTTGAATATTATAGACCCGATTGTGAAGATAATAAACCTGCCCCCCTCTTTCCATTTCCCGAAGAACTGCTTCTCTGATCAGAGATTCGTTATATTCAGCGCAATAGGTAACCACGGAAAGTCTCTCCTTGGGCGGGGTATTAATCTGGGAAAGGTCCCGGATTCCGGCAAGGGAAAGATGAAGCGTTCTGGGAATCGGTGTGGCGGACAAGGCGAGAATGTCAATATTCTTATAGGCCACCCTTAATTTTTCTTTATGAATAACGCCGAAGCGCTGTTCCTCGTCAATAATTAAAAGTCCTAAGTCAGAAAACTTTATATCCTCCCCTAAGAGTCTATGGGTCCCGATAATAATGTCAATTTTCCCTTGTTTTATTTCCTGAATAATTCTTTTTTGCTCGGTTTTGGTCTTAAACCGCGAGAGGAGCTCAATATTAACCGGGTAGTCCGCAAACCTTTCTTTAAAGGTAGTTAAATGCTGGATGGCCAGAATGGTGGTGGGGACTAAAAGCGCAACCTGCTTATTGTCCATCAGACTCTTAAAAGAAGCTCTCATCGCTACCTCGGTCTTCCCGTAACCAACATCCCCGCAAAGAAGCCGGTCCATCGGCATAAGATTTTCCATATCTCTCTTCAACTCTTTTACGGCTTTTTTCTGGTCAAGTGTTTCCTCGTAGATAAAAGCATGTTCAAATTCCCTCTGCCAATCGGTATCAGCAGAGAAGGCAAATCCTTTCTTTTTCTTGCGATAAGCGTAGATTTCCAAAAGCTCGGAGGCAAGGTCCCGCAGTCTTCCGGTAATCTTCTGCTTTGTTTTCAGCCAGGTTTTAGTTCCCAGGGTTGAAAGCCGGGGAGGTTTTGCGGAACCAACGTACTTCTGGATGAGGTTAATGCGGGAGACGGGGAGATAAAGCCGAGTTCCTCCGGCATATTCCATGCTGATAAATTCCTGCTTCCTCCCGGCAAAATTCATCTTCTTTAATCCTAAAAACCGTCCGACTCCCTCGTTAATATGGACCAGATAATCTCCTCTTTTCAAGTCGTCAAATCTCAGGATGGCTGACGCCTCTTTAAAAAGCGGTCTTACTCTTCGGTTTTGATAGCGGGAGAAAATTTCATGGTCGGTAAGCACGGTTAAAGGAATCTCCGGGAAAGAAAAGCCGGAAGAAACATTGCCGATAAGCAGTTTAAACTTATTTTGGGGAATTTTTTTCTCCTGCAATAGTTGCTCAAACCTCTCTTTCTGACCTTCATTGGAGAAGAAAATTTTCACCCTCCCCTTTATCCCCTCCCCTCGAGGGAGGGGAAGAGAAGGGAGGGGGCATTTATACTTAGAGAAAAGTTCCGGAACTTTAACGGATTCTACCGATTTGGTCAGAAAGGAGATTTTCTCTCCGGGGGTTCCGACGGGAAAGGTGGAAAGGTAAAAGAGATGCCTTTTGGCGAGGAGCGAGTTGAATTTATCCCAGGACAGATAAGAGTCTTTCTTTTTTTCAGGAACCTTCTGCCAATATTTTTCTGCCTCAAATTTTGTACGGGAAAGTTGGTTAAGGAAAATTAAAGTTTCAGACGGGAAATGTGAGAGAAAGGAATCCGCATTTTTATTTTTCTTAAAGTTCAGTTCATCTTTAGGTAGAATCTCGCAGGAATTTATTCTCTTTACCGAACGCTGATTCCCGGGATCAAAAAGGCGAAGAGAGGCAATTTGTTCCCGGGAAATCTCAATCCTTACCGGGAGAGGGAAAGTGGAAGGGAAAATATCAATAATACCTGCTCGCAAAGTAAAATTATTCTTCTCTTCAACAATCTCGGCTCTCTCGTATCCAAAATTAAGAAATTCCTCAATTAGTTTTTTCCGGTTAAGGGAATTTCCGACGGCCAGAGAGATTTTCTCTTTCTTAAGAACTAAAGGAGAAACAGTTTTGGGCAAAACAGCCTGAATCGGGGCAACGATAACCTTAGGATTGCTGTTTTCTTCTAATTCCCCGAGAATTTTTAGCCGCTCATGTAAAATCGGGGCAGGAGGTTTTAATTCTTCGGAAGGAAGAACTTCCGGGAAAGGAAAGAGCCTGGTTTTTTCTTTTCCCAAAAATGTAAGGAAATCGGAGAAAAACTTCTCGGCCTCTTCGGGATTTTCAGCGATAATTAAGGAAGGCGTCTTTAAGTCATCAAAGAGGGAGGAAATGAGGAGAGATTTGGAGGAACCCCAAAGCCCCTCTAAAGAAAAGGAGTGTTCTCCTCCTCTGATTTTCTCCAAAAGGATAGAATAATTTTTTAATCTTTTAAGGGGGCTTGCCAACATCTCAAACTAATATTTCTTTATACTATTTAATTATTCTACCTTTTTTACTAATAGCTCTCTTCCGTCTATTTTGATTACCTTGACTTTTTCTCCTTTTTTAATTGAATCATCCAAAACTCTCCCGTTCCAATATTCGCCATGAACATAGAGTTTACCCGTTGGATTAAACTCGGTCCGGGCCTCCCCAATTTCGCCAATCAGACCTTCTTTCCCGGTAGTAACTTTTTTTCGATGGGCATTAATGGCGAAGAAAAGGACAAAAAGAAATAAAAACGCGCTAAAGATAGAAACCCCGAAGATAAGAGGAGTAGAAATCCCCAGAATAAATGAGAACGGTTTAATAAGCATAAAAGAACCTAAAATCATTGATACAATGCCGCCGATAGTCAGGAGACCATACGAGACAATTTTCACCTCCAGGATAAAGAAAGTAATAGCTAAAAAGATAAGCAAAAACCCGGCAATATTGATGGGTAGGGAATGAAAAGCAAAGAAGGAAAGGATCAGGCAGATTGCGCCGACAATCCCGGGAAAGCCAATACCCGGGCTGGAGAACTCGGCAATAATCCCCCAAATACCCAGAATTAGAAAAATATAAGCAATGTTCGGGTCGCTTAAACTCTGCAGAAGTTTTTCCCCCGGTCTTATGCGCAGAGGAATAATTTTTCGGTCCTTCGTCCGCAAAATTATCGTTTTCCCGAGAATAAAAACTTCTCTTCCGTCTAATTTTGACAGAAGTTCATTCTCATCTTTGGCAATAAGGTCAATTACGCCTAATTTAAGCGCCTCATCCTCGGTTACAGATAGACTCTTTCTTACCGCATCCTCAGCCCATCGACTATTGCGATGGTTCTTTTTGGCAATTCCCTTGATGAAACTGACCGCGTCATTTACCACCTTCTCCTCCATCTCCTTACCCATACGCCCTATAATCATTACCGGATGGGCCGCGCCGATATTTGTCGCCGGAGCCATCGCTAAAATGGGAGATGCAAGAGCAATAAAAGTTCCTGCGGAAGCACACTGGGCGCCGGAGGGGGCTACGTAAACAGCAACCGGAATATCCGCCGACATTATCTCCTCAACGATTACCCGGGTAGAGACAAGAAGCCCCCCCGGGGTATCTAATCTGATAATCAGAAGATTGGCTTTCTTCTTGCTCGCGTAGGTAATCCCTTCACTAATTTGCCGGCTGGTAATCGGGTTAATTACCCCTTTAATGGGAAGCAGAAAAACAGGTTTTGTCTCGGCATAAAGAGAACTAGTGTAAAAAAGAAAGAAAAGAAGAAAAAAATTTACTTTTCTCAGCATCTATTCTTGCTAAAACTTTTCTACGCTCTCAACAACAAATTTATAATAATCCCTTTTCTTCAGCAGGGAAGCAGCATCTTCATCCAAGATAACCATCACTTTGGGATGAACCTGCAACATTGATGCGGTAATCTGACTCGTCACCGGTCCCTCAATCGCCTGGGCAACAACCCTGCTCTTGTTTTTACCTGAAGCCAAAAGGATAATCTCTTTGGCATCAATGATGGTGCCTACCCCCATCGTAATTGCATATTTCGGAACTTCGTCAATGTTTTTGAAGAAACGGCTATTATCTGCTACCGTTTGCTCATTCAGAGTCTTAATCCGAGTGCGAGAGCCGAGAGAAGAGCCGGGTTCATTAAACCCAATGTGCCCATCGGAACCAATCCCCAGAACCTGAAGGTCAATTCCGCCGTATTTCTCAATTTCCTCTTCGTATTCAAGACAATATTTGCCGATATCCTTGGCCAATCCATCGGGAACATGGGTGTTGGCTAAATCAATATCAATCTGGGAAAAGAGATTGGCATTCATGAAATAACGGTAACTTTGAGGATGGTCAGGATCTAAACCATAGTACTCATCAAGGTTAAAAGTTTTCACCTTTTTAAAACTTAGGTCTTCCTCCTTATGCATCCTCACCAATTCTTGATAGAGGCCCAGCGGAGTGCTTCCCGTAGCAAGGCCTAAGACCAGATTTAGTTTCTTTAAAATCCTTTTCTTAACAACTTTTGCCGCTTCCTTACTCATCTCATCATAATTTTTCTTAATAATCACTTCCATTTTTCCTTCTCCCTATTATTTTGATTTATTCGCGCGATAAATCGCACCGCTACATCTTTTCATTTAATTGTTTCATACCCAGAGCAACTTTTCTCCTTTCGGGATCCACCGAAAGCATAACCACGTCTATTTTGTCCCCTTTTTTCAAAACATCCGAGGGATGTTCAATTTTTTCCGGGGAGATGTTAGAGATATGAAGAAGGCCATTAATTCCTTTCTCTATCTCAATAAAGGCTCCATAAGCAGTAAGGCTAACAACCTTTCCCTTAAACTTTGTCCCGGGTGGATATTTCTCCTTAATCTTTTCCCAGGGATTTGGCTCCAATCTCTTTAAGGAAAATGAGATTTTCCGAGCCTCTTGCTCAAGTCCAATAACAATAAGTTCTAATTCGTCGCCCATGGCAACGATTTCAGAAGAATGTTTGATATGTCCAATCCAGGAGAGTTCCGAAATGTGAAGCAGTCCTTCCAATCCTTCTTCCAGTTTAATAAAAGCGCCATACTCAGTAATATTTACAACTTTCCCTCTTGCCTTAGAACCAACCGGATATTTTTCTTCAATTTTCTCCCAGGGGTCAGGAGTTTTTTGCTTTAGCCCGAAGGAAATTTCCCCTTTCTCCCGATCAACTTTCAGAACCAAAATTTCAATTTCCTGCCCGACTCTTAAAAGTTGTGAGGGATGACTTATCTTCCCCCAACTCATTTCATTGATACCCAAAAATCCGGTAGCGCCATCCTTCTCGATAAACGCCCCATAATCAACAATATCTTTTACTTTTGCTTTAACCCATTCTCCTTCCTTCAATTTCAAAAGAGTGGAAAGGTGCTTTTTTTTCTCTTCTTCCTCCAGGAGATTACGACGGGATAGAACCACGTTCTTCTTGAAAGGGTCAATCTTAAGAATTTTAAATTGGTACTTCTCACCAAGAAAACCTTGAGGTTCAGTTAAGGGTTTGATATCAGCCTGGGAGCCGGGAAGAAAAGCAAGTACGCCAATATCTACTTTGAAACCTCCCCTAACCATCTGCACAACTTTTCCCTCAATGGAAGAATCGGTCTCATAGGTTTTCTCAATGCGGTTCCAGTTAAGCAAAAGATCGGCTTTTTCTTTAGAAAAAAGGAGAAGGCCATTGTCGTTTGGCTCCAGCGATTCAATAACTACATCGACCTCATCTCCAACCTTAAACTTTGTAGGACCTTTAATTTCAGAGTTTGGAATCAAGCCTTCGGATTTATAGCCCGCATCAAGAATTACCCCTTCCTGATCAATTCGCACTACTTCCCCTTTAATCAAATTCCCTTTTCTAAATGCTTTCAGTTTCTTATCCAAAATTTCAGTTAACTCTTTATTCATTTTTCTTTTTCTAACCACGAATTATACGAATTACTCTAATTTAAAAAACTAAAGATTTATAATAAAATTCTTAATTCGTAAAATTCGAGCAATTCGTGGTTGCTTAATTCAGTTTTGCCAGAGTATCGGCAGTTTCTTTAACGAGCCAGCCAGGAGTAGAGGTTCCTGAAAGCAATCCAACACGTACTTTTCCCTCAGGCTCCGTTAAAGACTTATCTCTAATCGGGGTAAACCATTCTTCCTTAATCTGGGAAGGTTCCTCAATAAGAAAAGACGGCCGCTTTTTCCTGCAAAGCTCAAAGAGGGTTCTGGTATTAGAACTCTCTTTGCTTCCTAAAACAAGGAAGAAATTAACTTTTCTGGAGAGGTATCCCACCTCTCTCTGTCTCTTCTCGGTGATTTTGCAGATCGTATTAAAAACTAAAAATTCCTCTGGTTTAAGTTTCTTATAAAGGCCGGTAACGATGCGATGATATTCCCTGGTGTTTATCGTGGTCTGCCCCACCACCCCCACCTTCTTGAACTCTAAACTTTTAACTTTGAACTTTGAACTTTTATCTATTATGATCGCTTCATCATGGGCAAAGCCAGCCAATGCCTTTACCTCAGGATGGTTGGAATCCCCAACAATAATAACCCGATAGCCGTTGGCGACAAGATACCTTATCCTTCTCTGCACCATCCTCAGGAAGGGGCAGGTAGCGTCAATAATTTTTATTTTTCTTTTTCTTGCCTCTTCAATTAAGACCGGGTGGAGTCCATGGCAACGAACCAGAAGTTCACTTTTAATCTGAGAAGGATTCTCTACAATCTTTAATCCTTTCCCCTTTAATTCCTTTCCTACCAAGCGGTTGTGAATAACCGGTCCCAGAGAAAACACTTCTTTTTTATTTTTTAATCTTCGGTTAAGCAGGTCAATCGCCCTCTTAACCCCATAACAGAAGCCGGTATCTTCGGCAATAATTACTTCAATCATCTCCTTTCAATACCTGAATTCTCCTCATCACCTCTTCACTCATCTCCTGGTAACCATTTTTTTTCTCAGAATATTGCGGGAACAAGGGTTGACCAAAAATTACTTCTACTTTTCTCGGCCTAATCATCTTCCCTTTTTTCGGCAACGCTTTTTCCGTTCCCTTAATTAATGTGGGAATAGCCGGAACTTTCGCTTTAATTGCCAGAAAACCAATCCCGGAATAAGGTTTGTTCAGGGAACCATCGCTACTTCTGGCTCCCTCCGGGAAAATAACAATCGGTTTTCCCATTTTCAAAAGTTGCATTGCGGTTCTAATTCCTTTCTCAATTCGAAAAGCACCTAGTCGTTTAAGGATAAAGTGAGGGAGAGCATGTTCCACACCCTTCTTTGCGGCATAAAAAACTTTTCGCGGACTGGCCAGCGCCAATAAAGGAGGGTCTAAAAAACTAAGATGATTAGCCGCAATTAAGAATCCCCCGGTTTTAGGAATGTTTTCCCTTCCCGTCACCCCGAAGCGAAAAAGAAGTTTAAAAATAAGAAATCCTAAGAATTTTGCCAAGGTGTAAAACATTTTTATTTTACCTCATTAGCCTGTTTTTGTCAAAGACTTAAAATTTTTGCCCATTGGTAGAGTTGAAGATCTATTTTTTTTCTATGCCGGCAGATTTCCTCAATCGGGACGGAGATAACTTTTCCTTCCTTCATCCCAACCATTCTTCCTCTCTTTCTTTCCTTGAGAAGGGAAACGGCAAAAGTTCCGAACCGGGAAGCTAAATTCCTGCTATCAGCAGAGGGAGAACCTCCTCTCTGGAGATAACCAAGAATAGTTATTCTGATTTCGCCCTTAATCCTTTTTTCAATTTCCTTCCCAATTTCCGAGATTTTTCCTGCCCCTTCGGCAACAACGATGACATAACTTTTTTTCCCTCTTTTTCTACCTTTCTTTAAAATAGTGCAGATTTCCTCAATCTTAAATTTAACCTCGGGAATCAAAATTACCTCCGCTCCCGCAGCCAGTCCAACCTCAAGAGCTAAAAAGCCGCTTTTTCTTCCCATTACCTCAACCAAAAAAATCCTTTTGTGGCTGGTAGCGGTATCCCTGATTTTGTCAATGGCGTCCAAAGCCGTATTGGCCGCGGTATCAAATCCTATCGTTTCATCCGTTCCAAAAATATCATTATCAATCGAGGCAGGAATAAAGGAGACCGGAATACCGTAACTTGAAAGGGCTGCGGCGCCTTTCGAAGAACCGTCTCCTCCGATAACGACCAGTCCATCAATCTTTTCTTTTTGGATGTTTTCTACCGCTTTCTTCTGATTCTTTTTTTCTCTAAATTCAGGACATCTTACCGAATGCAAAATGGTTCCCCCTCTATTGATAATTCCGCTTACCGAGGAGGAATCAAGTTTTCGGAACTTATGGAAAACAAGGCCGTAAAATCCTTCTTCAATTCCCGCTACTTCCCACCCGAAATAAATTGCTGTCCTTACTACCGCCCGGATAGCGGCATTCATCCCCGGAGCATCACCTCCGCCAGTTAAAACCCCAATCTTTTTCATAATTTTATCCACAGATTTCTAACCACGATATTGTCACGAATTTCTCTAATTAAGAACTGACACGAAGTGTCATTGCGATGAGTGAAACGAAGAAGCAATCTCGAGATTGCCACGTCCGCCTATGATACAGTGGCGGACTCGCAATGACCTGTTCTTATTATTAATCTTTAATAATTCGTACAATTCGAGAAATTCGTGGTTGCTTTTATAATTTTTCCTCTAATCTCTTTTGCCTGACGCTATTGGTAACGTCGGCGCGCGTCCTCTCAATAATCCCCCGGGCGTTGTCAACCGTTCGTCGCAGTCCCCTGACTAAAGGCTCAGGATAGTCAAAGGAGAAGAGAAAATAATAAAGTTCATCCATCAAATCAAGCGACCTTTCACAATCAGTTAATTTGTCCTTGCGGATAGAATCAAGGATATATCGTCGCATTTCTCCGATCGCCTCTCCCATCCCGCAGAGATAAGAAGATTCTCCGATTTTCAAGGTTTCCGGGGTGGGTAAATTTTTCTTTTTAATAATGGAAAAGAAAATCGATGCTTCCGCATATTCTTTTTCAGCCGCTTGAAGAAAACCGGCATAATAAATATCGGAATATATTTTGAGGCTTTCCTGGGCATCTTTTAGAGTCTTCCTTGATTTTTTCAGGATGCCAAAGGCTTCCGGAAATTTTCCCCGATGAGTCATCTTGATTATTTCCGAACTCAACCGGATAACCTGGCGCGATAGAACAAGAGCCTTTTCCCGGTATTGATCCTTGCCGTCAAACACCTTTTTAATTCTTAAGCCAATTTTATCCAATTTTTCCATACTTGACCTTTTTTAAAAACAGTAGTAGAATAACATAAAATTAATAATTTAAGCAAGGAAAAATTTAATAGGACGCAGATTTACAGGATTTAAAACAATTAATTAGCCACGAATAAACACGAATAAGAACTGACAGTGCAACTGTCATTGCGAGCGAATGACAATGAGCGTGGCAATCCCTCACTTCTATGAAAAAGATGAGATTGCCACGTCGCTATCGCTCCTCGCAACGACTTCGTCGGATTGCTTCGGTCTATGACCTCGCAATGACTACTCTTATATTATTCTTTAATTCTCTTTTTTCGTGTTCATTAGTGTCCATTCGTGGTTACATTATTTTTAATTTATTTAATCATGATTTTATCCTGATATTATCCGCGTCCAGAAGGAATTTATGGAAACGATAATAGAAGCAGAAGTCAGAAAAGAAAAAGGCACCAGGATGGTAAAAAAACTAAGGGAAAAAGGCTATCTTCCCGCCATTCTCTACGGGAAAGAGCAAGAATCTATTCCCTTGAGTTTGAAGAACAAGGATTTTCGGATGATTCTGCAACATTTATCCGGAAAGAGCAGCGGCCTTCTTGAACTCAAAATCAAAAAGGATAATAAAATTATCAAAAAAAGTGTAGTCTTAAAGGAAACGCAGCGAAACTTAATCAAGGATGAGATTCTGCATCTGGATTTCCACGAGGTTGCTCTGGACAAACCGATTACGGCTAAGGTGCCGGTAACGTTAATCGGAGAATCTCCGGGGGTAAAAGAGGGAGGCGTATTAGACCAGATGCTCTGGGAAATGGAAGTTGAGGCTCTCCCCGCTCATATCCCGGAAAAAATTGAAGTTGATATCTCCTCTTTAAAAATTGGCGATATCCTCTACGTAAGTAACTTAGGAAAAGAGAATGTAAAAATTCTTAACGAGCCCACCAACGTGGTAGTTTCAGTTCTTGCTCCCAGGAAAGAAGAGGAGGAAGTCGCCCCAGAGGGAGAAGAAGCAGAACCTGAAGTAATCTCAGAGGAAGAAGCCGAGGAGAGAAGGAAGAAAAAGGAAGAGGAAAAACCTGCAGAAAAAGACAAAGAGTCAGAAGAACCCGAGAAAGATAAAAAAGCAGAAAAAAAAGAGAAGAAGAAGTAATTTTGCGATAAAATAAAGTGTGGTTGATTATTGGTCTGGGCAATCCGGGAAGAAGATATCATAGCACCCGGCACAATGCCGGTTTTCTCGCCATTGATTATCTCGCTTCTAAAAATCACCTATCCTTTCGTCGAAGCCTTCGGTATAAAAGTGAAATTGGCCAGGGGAGGATTAAAGAAAAGGAGGTTATCCTCCTTAAACCCCTCGCCTTTATGAATAATAGCGGCATTCCGGTAAGAACCTTTCTAAAAAAACATAGAATTAAAAAAGAGGAAATTCTTATTCTCTGCGACGACTTAAGCCTCCCTCTGGGAAAAATTCGTCTTCGTGCAAAAGGAAGCGCGGGAGGACATAATGGGTTAGAGTCAATTATTGCCTGCCTGGGAACTAATGATTTCTCTCGCTTGCGCATCGGCATTGGCTTTCCCGAGGAAGACAAGTTAACCGATTACGTGCTTTCCTCTTTCAAAAAAGAAGAAAATAAAGAATTAAAAAAGGTGTTAGAGGCAGTTGTTGACGCAGTTGAGTCCTTGCTGGAAACAGGAACGGAAAAAACAATGTCCAAGTTCAATTAAAAAACAATGGAACCACGAATGAACACTAATGAACACGAAAAAAGAGAATTAAAGAATAATATAAGAGTAGTCATTGCGAGGTCATAGACCGAAGCAATCCGACGAAGTCGTTGCGAGGAGCGATAGCGACGTGGCAATCTCATCTTTTTCATAGAAGTGAGGGATTGCCACGCTCATTGTCATTCGCTCGCAATGACAGTTGCACTGTCAGTTCTTATTCGTGTGTTATTGGTGGATAATAATAAAAAAAGGAAATTCCTATGCAGTTTCAATTAGGAGAAAAAATGAATTTAATTGATTTTGTACCTTTTTTGACGGTTTTGATTACTTTTATTTTTGTCAGTTTTCTGATTGCCTGGATTAAGAACCAGGACGAGGGCAGTCTTGAAATGAAGAAAGTGGCCGCTGCGGTGAGAGAAGGAGCATCGGCATTTCTCAAAAGAGAATATAAATCCGTTGCAGTTTGCGGATTTTTTGTCTTCCTTGTCCTCGTTGTTTTGAGTCAAAAGAAATTCTTGCCTGTATATGCTCCTTTGGCTTTTGTTAGCGGACTTCTTTTCTCTGCTTTAGCCGGATTTATCGGAATGAATGTCGCCACTTTATCCTCCAACCGAATGACGGAAAGCGCCAAGAACTCTTTAAATAAGGCCTTGCGCATCGGCTTTTCCTCGGGAAGTGTGATGGGCCTTATTGTCGTTTCTTTAGCCCTTCTTAATGTCAGTGTTTGGTACCTTTTTCTGCAATGGGTCTATCGTTCCCTGGAACCGGCAACCCGAATGTTTAACATTGCCTCTACCCTTTTCTCTGCGGGAATGGGCGCTTCCGCGCAGGCGCTCTTTGCCCGGGTTGGAGGTGGCATCTATACTAAAGGAGCTGACGTAGGAGCAGATTTAGTGGGTAAAGTAGAAGTCGGCATTCCCGAAGATGACGCCAGAAACCCGGCAACCATTGCCGATAACGTGGGAGATAACGTCGGGGATATTGCGGGGATGGGAGCGGATTTATATGAGTCTTATCTTGATTCTATCGTAGCGGCAATGGCTCTCTCCCTTGCCGCCGGACTTTCTTTTTCGGGAATGTTTTTGCCTATTTTGATTGGCGCCTCCGGGATTCTCGCCTCTTTAATAGGTTTTTTCCTGGTGCACGCCAAAGAGAATGCTACGCAAGCCGCCCTTCTCTCAGCAATGCGCCGCGGAGTCTATATTACCGGAATTCTGGTAGCAGGTTTATCGTTGCCCATCGTGTTAAAGGTCTTAGGACCACAATACTTAGGAATTTATTGGGCAATTCTCTGCGGGCTGATTGCGGGTAATCTTATTGGTTTCTTTGCCGAGTACTATACTTCCGATAATTACCCCCCCACCAGATTGGTCGCGGAGGCCTCCAAAACCGGAACGGCCACGGTCATTCTGGAAGGATATTCCTGGGGAATGAGTTCCACTTTTCTCCCCGTACTTACCGTCGCGATTGCTTCTCTGCTTAGTTTCTACTTGGCGGGAGGGAGTAAAAACATTTTCCTGGGGCTTTATGGTATCGCCATCACCGCCGTCGGGATGCTCTCTACTTTAGGGATTACTCTGGCTACCGATTCCTATGGGCCGGTAGCGGATAATGCCGGAGGAAATGCCGAGATGACCCATCAGCCCCCCATTGTGCGGGAGAGAACTGATAGCCTGGATGCGCTGGGTAATACCACCGCAGCTACCGGAAAAGGCTTTGCCATTGGTTCTGCCGCCTTAACCGCTCTGGCTCTTATTGCCGCTTACCGAAGTCAGATTCTCCAATACGGGGGAAAAATAGAACTCTCTTTGATGAATCCCCGATTAATGGCCGGACTTTTCATCGGAGCAATGTATCCCTTTTTCTTCTCCTCTTTGGCGATTCGGGCGGTGGGCAGAACTGCACAAAAGATTGTCCTGGAAGTAAGAAGACAATTCAAAGAGATTGTTGGTCTAATGGAAGGAAAAGCAAAACCAGAATATGCTAAAGCCGTAGATATTTGCACCGCTGGCGCTCTGAAAGAAATGATGTTTCCTTCTTTAATAACTATTATTCTTCCCATTATGGTAGGAATATTTTTAGGGCTGGAAGGGGTCATCGGACTCCTCACCGGAGCCCTTGCTTGCGGATTTGTGGTTGCGGTAACTTTTGCCAATTCCGGGGCAATCTGGGACAACAGCAAAAAATATATTGAGAAAGGCAATCTTGGCGGCAAAGGCTCGGCTCAGCATAAGGCTGCGGTCATCGGAGATACGGTGGGCGACCCTTTCAAGGATACCGCGGGTCCCTCCTTAAACATCCTCATTAAATTAATGTCAATTATCTCCATCGTCTTTGCTTCCTTTATTATGAAATACACTTTCTTTAAGTGAGTTAAATCGGACGCAGATTAACGCAGATACACGCAGATAACGGTGTAACTGTCATTGCGAGGAGTAAGACCCCTTCGTCTGTCATTGCGAAGGAGTCCCCCCTTCTTCTCTTATCGTAAGAAAGCAAGGGGGACGACTGTGGCAATCTCAAATAACAGGCTCGGGGCAGGCTCCGCAATCTTATGAGATTGCGGAGTTTATCCTGAGCGAGATTGTCCCAAAGGGATCCCTTCGGGACTTCGCTTTCGCTCGCAATGACTATTCGTAGGGACCTCGCTCGCAATGACTTCATTAGAATCCTTATTTTATCCTGATGTTATTCTAGCGTCCAAAAAAGAAAATTCCTATACTATGAACTTAGAGAAGCGTTCTATTCTTCTTCACAAAAAGACGAAAGGGAAGCTGGAGATTAAAAGCCGGGTTTCCTTAAAAACCTTATTAGACCTTTCTCTTGCTTATACCCCGGGTGTTGCCGGCCCTTCCCGAATAATCGCAAAAAAAAGAGCATCGGTCTATGACTACACCAATAAAGGCAATACGATTGCGGTAATTACCGACGGCAGCGCTGTCCTTGGCTTGGGAAATATTGGTCCGGAAGCTGCACTGCCGGTGATGGAAGGTAAATGCATTCTCTTTAAGGAATTCTCCGGGATTGACGCCATTCCCATCTGCCTGGCTACCCAAAACGTCCCCGAAATAGTAAAGGCAATTTCCCTCATCACTCCCTCTTTAGGCGGCATCAATTTAGAGGACATCTCTTCCCCCCGATGTTTTTTAGTCGAAGAAAAACTAAGAAAGAGTCTTTCCATTCCTGTTTTCCATGATGACCAGCACGGAACGGCAGTGGTGGTTCTGGCCGCCACCATCAATGCCCTAAAAATTGTAAAAAAGAAACTCTCGGCAATTAAAATTGTGATTAACGGAGCCGGAGCCGCCGGCATTGCCACAGCAAAGTTCCTTCATCAGGCCGGAGCAAAAAATATTATTCTCTGCGACAGAAAAGGAACTATCCATCAAGGTAGAAAGACTAATATGAATTTTGCCAAAAAAGAAATTGCCAGCATTACCCATTGCAATTTAAAAGGAGATTTAAGGAAGGCAATGAGAGGAGCAGACCTTTTTATCGGGGTCTCGGCTCCTAATTTGGTAAATCAGGAAATGGTTAAATCTATGGCAAAAAATTCAATTGTCTTTGCAATGGCTAACCCTGACCCGGAGATTATGCCCAAGACTGCTCTCTCTGCCGGAGCCAGAATTGTCGGTACCGGAAGAAGTGATTTCCCCAATCAGATTAATAACCTTTTGGTCTTTCCCGGTATCCTGCGGGGAGCCCTGGATGCCCGCGCCAAACAAATTACCGAAGAAATGAAACTTGCCGCCGCCCTTGCGATCGCCAAAATGGTTAAGAAGAAGGAGTTAAGAGAAGACTATATCATCCCCTCCCCCCTCAATAAGAATGTCGCTAAAGAGGTAGCCCAAGCGGTCTTCAAGGTAGCAAAGAGTTGATTTATCTATTTGTTATTGCAACATTTTACCAAATGCATTATAATGAGATAAAAGAGATTGGTTAAATTGGGGGTGAAAATGAGGATAAACGTGAGTGCTCCTGAATTAATTTTTAGAGAAGGGAAACCTGTAGCGGTTATTTTGGATGTTGATAAATATCAGGAAATGCTGGAAAAATTGGAAGATATTGAAGATCTTAAAATGTTAAATGCTATGAGAAAAAAACCTCTTAGATTCAGAAATCTTGAAGAGTTTTTAGAAGAATATAGTCCCGGTGTATAAAGTCAACATTGAGCGAAGAGCAGAAAAAGACCTCAAAAAATTACCAGCGAAAGAATTTTGGCGAATTATTTCAAAGATTAAAGATTTGGCCAATGAGCCAAGACCAACCGGTTGTCGAAAAATCTTTGGTTCAAAGAGCGATTGGCGAATTCGGATAGGTTATTATCGCGTAATCTATGAAATTGACGACAGAGAAGATACAGTCAAAATAATGAAAGTAAGACATCGAAGAGAGATGTATAGATAAATCGTATCAGCCTTCCCAGGCATCCTTAAGCATTCCCCCTCCCCTCACAATAAGAATGTCGCCAAAGCAGTAGCCCAAGCGGTCTTCAAGGTAACGGTGGCAGTTGCTGTCAGTAGTTTCGGGCAGCTAACTCTCTCCGCATATTGCTACTAAAGACAGTGCATAGTAGAGTATCGCAATTTATGCCACGTTCTTATTGGTGCGATGAATCGCACCGCTACAACAAATACGATGAATCGCACCGCTACAACAAATACGATGAATCGCACCGCTACAATTTTGAAATTCCATACAATAA
>Ga0210033_1000777_pt1 | contig 30287 bp, 23 predicted proteins | sample CryGeymeta201501_FD_185465 | JGI IMG/M metagenome (GOLD analysis project Ga0210033, IMG submission 185465) | Groundwater microbial communities from Crystal Geyser aquifers in Utah, USA - Crystal Geyser metaG 2015-01 (SPAdes) (version 2) | ecosystem: Environmental > Aquatic > Deep subsurface >... | reverse complement strand
TCGCTCGCGCCAGCCGCTTCGCGGAGCTCGATCCCTACCGCGCCGTGACGCACAACAAGGGCTTCATGAACGGCGTCGACGCCGTGGCGACCGCGCTGGGACAGGACTTCCGCTCCCTCGAAGCGGGCGCCCACGCCTACGCCTCGCTGTCGGGGCGCTACCTGCCCTTGGCCACCTGGCGTCGCACGGCCGATGGCCTGGTGGGCGAAGCGGAGCTGCCCATGGCGGTCGGCACCGTAGGTGGTGCCACCGGCGCGCATCCCGGCGTCCGCGTCGCCTTCGAGCTGTTGGCGGTGAACTCCGCGCGCGAGCTCGCGTTGGTGATGGCGTCGGCTGGCTTGGCCTCCAACCTCGCCGCGCTGCGCGCCCTGGCGACGGAGGGCATCCAGCGCGGCCACATGCGGCTCCATGCGCGCAAGAGCGAGCTGCGCGAGGCGACGGGAGGCGAAGAATGAACGCCCTCGAGCCGACGACATCGTCTCCGGAGCCTGGCCCGCGGGGTGGCAGCGGCGCCATGTTCGATCGCATCGCCGATCGCTACGACACGCTCAATCGGCTGCTCTCCCTGGGCGTCGATCAAGGGTGGCGTCGGCGCACGGTCAACGCGCTGAAGCTCACGGGTGGAGCGCGGGTGCTCGACCTCGCGACGGGCACGGCCGATCTCGCCATCGCCATCGCGCGGCGTCAGCCGGACGCACAGGTGGTGGGGCTCGACCCGTCGGCCGGCATGCTGGCCGTGGGCGCCGAGAAGCTGCGCCGCCTCGGCCTGGACGAGCGCGTCGAGCTCGTCGAGGGCGACGCCGAGGCCTTGCCCTTCGCGGACGACAGCTTCGACGGGGTCAGCATCGCCTTCGGCATTCGCAACGTGCCCGACCGCGCCCGCGCCCTGGCGGAGATGGCGCGCGTCACGCGGCCCGCTGGACGCATCGCCATCCTCGAGCTCGGAGAACCGCGCGGATCCGTGCTCGGCCCGCTGGCGCGCTTTCATGTGCATCGCGTGGTGCCGACCCTCGGCGCGTGGTTGAGCGGAGCCTCCGAGTACCGCTACCTCGAGCGCTCGATCGCGGCCTTCCCGCCCGCCGAGGTCTTTGCGGATCTGATGCGTGGCGCGGGCCTCGACGTGCTCTCGGTCGAACCACTGACCTTCGGCGTGTGCACGCTCTACGTCGCGCGCCCGGCGGCGAAGCCATGACCCAGGCCTCCATCACTCGGGACGCCTTCGTCGATGTGCGTCGCTCCACGCTCGAGCCGGACGAGGCCGTGCTCGCCCTCGGGCGCGCGCTCGACAAGGCGCCGAGGGAAGGGCTCTTTCGCTTCTCCCTGCGCGTGAATCGCGCGCCCCTCACGGCGCTCCTGCGCGCCTTCGAGGATCGCGAGGCCGTGCTCTTCGAGCCACCGCGTGGGCCCTGTATCGCGGGCGTGGGCGTGGCCGCAGTCCTGCGCGCCTCGGGCCAGGATCGCTTCGCCACGCTCGTGCGCGACGCACAGGCGCTCTTCCCTTCGATCACCCTCGTGGGTGAGACTGACGTGACGTCGGAGGGTCCGCAGCTCGTGGGTGGCGCGGCCTTCCGTCCGGGCCCGGCCGCTCCCGAGTGGCAGGCCTTCGGCGAGGCTTGCTTCGTGCTCCCCCGCCTCTCCTACACTGAGCTCAACGGGCGCGCCCAGCTGCATCTGGTCGCGGACGCCGGCGCCGATCGGGACGAGCTCGAGGATTCCGTGCGGGAGGCGATGAGCGCTCTACGCACGCCATTGCGCTCACGTTCCGCGCCACGGGCGTTGCTCGAGGAGCACCTCGAACCGGGCATCTGGGCCAAGGAGCTCGCCTCGATCCGGGCGGCCATCCGCGGTGGGGGCCTGGCCAAGGCCGTGCTGGCGCGACGCTCTCTCCTGCGCTTCGACGGCGCGCCTTCGGACGTGAAGGTGCTGGAGGCCCTGGGCGCGCGGCATCCGAGCTGCACCCGCTTCGCGCTGCGTCTGGGCGACTCGACCTTCCTCGGCGCCACGCCCGAGCGTCTCGTGCGTCGTGAGGGCAGCCAGGTGCGCTCGGAGGCGCTCGCCGGCACCGTGGCACCGGGTCACGCCGCCGAGCTGTTGGCCAGTCAGAAAGAAGGCGGCGAGCATCGGCTCGTGGTCTCGGCCATCGAGGCTGCGCTGCGGCCGCTGTGCGTCGAGCTCGATCAGGATCTGGAGCCGCGCCTGCGCAAGCTCGCCGACGTCCTGCACATGGAGACGCGCTTCCGCGGCAGGCTCTCGGGCGCGCAGCACGTGCTCGAGTTGGTGGACGCGCTGCATCCGACGCCCGCGGTCGGTGGCACGCCCACCGACGCCGCGCTCGCGCTCCTGAGCGAGGTCGAGGGGACCTCTCGAGGATTCTACAGCGGACCCTTCGGCGCCTTCGACGCGGCGGGTGATGGCACCTTCGTGGTCGCGCTGCGCTCGGGTCTGCTGCAAGGAGACCGCGCTTATGTCTACGCGGGCGCTGGCATCGTCGAGGGCTCGCAGGCTGCCGCGGAGTACGCCGAGACCGAACTCAAGATGCGCGCCGTCCTGGCCGCCCTGGCTGCGGACGCCGGGGAGGGAGGCCGCGCTTGAGCGCCCAGGCCGCCGTCGCGCGCGCGCTCTTCTCCGCCTTCGCGGACTCGGGCGTGGAGCACGTCGTCCTCAGCCCAGGTTCGCGCTCCACTCCTTTCGTGCTCGCCGCGGCGCAGGAGCCACGGCTGCGCCTCCACGACCACGTCGACGAACGTGTGGCCGCCTTCTTCTGCCTCGGGATCGCGCGCGTCACGGGACGTCCGGCGCTGATGCTCACGACCTCCGGCTCCGCGCCTGCCCACGCCCTGCCGGCCGTGCTCGAGGCCGAGCGCGCAGGTCTGCCTCTGATCGTCGTGTCGGCGGATCGACCCGCGCGGCTGCAGGAGTGCGGCGCCAACCAGACCGTCGATCAGCGTGACCTCTTCGGTCGCCACGTCAGGCTCTCGCTGAGCCTGCCCGAGGCCCGCGTGGCCCAGAGCGAAGGCGACGTGCAGCGCATGATGCGCGTCGTGGCGCGCCAGGCGGCGCAGCTCGTCGCGGCCAGCCTGCGCGACGGAGCGGGGCCCGTGCATCTCAACGCGCCGGCGGACAAGCGCCTGGAGCCGGCCCTGGGCGTGGTGCTGCCCGAGCCTCCCGTCGCGCCACGCCTCTTCCTCGCTCAGGCCTCGCCCACGGACGCCGCGCTCGACGCGCTCGCCTCGAGCTTGGCCGGAGCTCGTCGCGCTCTGTTGCTGGCCGGTCCCGGGACACAGCCCGCGGAGCCGCTCGCCGCGCCCGTCGCCCAGATCTGCGCCGCCTTCGGTCTCACGCTCGTGACCGAGTCGACCAGCGGGCTCTTCTTCGCGCCCGAGCTCGGCGACACCCCGCGTCTCTCCCACGCCGACGCGCTCTATCGCGACGCCAGCGTGCGCCGGACGCTCGCTCCGGATTGCATCCTCGCCTTGAACCAATTCCCCGTGAGCCAAGGGCTCGCAGAGCTGTTGCGCGCCGGGAAGACGCGTCATCTGGCCATCGCCCGGCACGGCATGCCCGACGCCGAGGCGAGCTTGGAGCTGCTGATCGAGGCCGATCCCGCCGCCGTGCTGCGTGGCCTGCTCGAGCGCGCCCCCGCAGTACTCGCGCGGGACGAAGCGTTTCACCGCGCGCTGCGGGTCCGGGACGCCGTGCTGACGAAGCGCGCGGAGAGCTCGCTGGCAGAGGTCGGAGAGACGCTCACCCCACAGGGTGTGTTGCGTGACGTCGCGGCCTGCACGCGCGGTCTGGCGCTCGGGCTGGGCAACGGGCTCAGCGTCCGACGCGCCGACGACTGGCTACTCCATGGCTCCGACGTGAGCTGCGTGCTGCACCAGCGCGGACTCAGCGGCATCGACGGCGGAGTCTCGGGTGCCGCGGGCTCCGCTCTGGCGCTGGGACGCCCCATGGCCTTCGTGCTCGGGGACGTGGCCTTCCGTCATGATCTCGGCGGCCTGGCCGCCGCGGCGCGGCTCGCGACGCCGCTCGTGTTGGTGGTCGTGGACGACGGCGGTGGGCGCATCTTCGACGAGCTGCCCATCGCGTCCCGACCGGACCTGGCGCACGCCCTGACCCACTTCACCACGCCGGGTCCGAGCCGCGCCGAGCAGGCGGCGGCGCTGTTCGAGCTACCCTTCGCCGCCCCCTCTACGCGCACGGAGCTGCGCGCGGCGTTGGCGCGCGCGATGGATCATGCCGGAGCGAGTCTGATCCTCGCGGCCGTCGATCCGGCCCTGGCCTCTCGGCTCGATCATGAGCTGCGCGCGTCCACGGAGGCGAGCTGATGCGCCTGGCGTTCCTGCACGGCTTCATGGGCGCCCCTTCCAGCTGGGACGACGTGCGCGCGATGGTGCGAAGCCCGGTCGAGCGCGCTTTGGCGCTGCGGCCCCTCGGCCACGGCGAAGGCTCGGACGCGCCCGACTTCGACGCCGAGGTGAAGCGCCTGCTCGCGCGGCTCGACGCAGGGGACGCGGGCCCCTGGCTGCTCGCGGGCTACTCCCTGGGCTCGCGCCTCGCCCTCGGCATGTTGCTGGCGCGGCCGAAGCGTTTCTGCGGAGCGCTCCTGATCGCGCCTCACCCCGGGCTCACGCACGCCTCCGAGATCGCGGCGCGTCTGGCGTTGGACGAGGAGCGCGCGACGAGGCTCGAGCAGGGAGGACTCGCTCCCTTCGTGGATGCGTGGGAGCGCCTCCCGCTCTTCGCGTCCCAGCGCGATCTGCCCGAAGAGAAGCTTCACGCGCAACGACGTGTGCGCCTCGGCCACGACGCCGCGGAGTTGGCGCGTAGCCTGCGCGTCTTGGGCCTCGGGCGCATGCCGTCGTACGGCTCCGCGCTGGCGTCGCTCGACATGCCCATCGCCTGGCTCGTGGGCGAGCAGGACCCGCGCTTTCTCGCGCTCGCGCGCACGGCGGTGCCGGAGCTCGGCGACGCGCGGCTCGCGGTCGCGGCCGGTGCCGGACACAACCTGCTGCTCGAGCGCCCCGCCTTCGTGGCCGGCGAGCTCGACGCGCTGTGGAAGCATGTGCTCGCGGCTCGCACCCCCGCGCAGCTCCAGAGGCACGCATGAACACAGCGCTGATGCGCCCCGGCTCCGCCGCGGCCTGGTGGTTGGCCGCCCGCCCGGCCACGCTCTCCGCCGCCTTCGTGCCGGTCGCGGTCGGCACGGCCTGCGCGGCGGCCGCTCACGGCGTGCGCGTCCTGCCCGCCTTGGCCGCGCTCCTGGGCGCGTTTCTGATCCAGATCGGCACCAACTTCGCCAACGACCTGTTCGACTTCGAGAAGGGCGCGGACACGGAGGCACGCGTCGGCCCCACCCGTGCCGCGCAGTCGGGGCTCTTGAGCGTCGGCGCGCTGCGTGTCGGCATGCTCGCGAGCTTCGGGCTGGCCACGCTCCTCGGCGTCTACCTGACCTGGATCGGCGGCCCCGTGATCGTGCTCGTGGGCGTGCTCTCGATCCTCAGCGGCATCGCCTACACGGGCGGACCCTATCCCCTCGGCTATCACGGCCTCGGAGACGTCTTCGTCCTGATCTTCTTCGGCCTGGTCGCGGTGGCCACGACCGCCTTCGTGCAGCTCGGCCACGTGACGGCGCTCAGCTTGTGGGCGTCGTGGCCCGTGGGCGCTCTGGCCACGGCGATCCTGGTCGTCAACAACGTGCGCGATCGCGAGACGGACGTGGTGGCGGGCAAGGGCACGCTGGTCGTGCGCTTGGGGCGAGGCGCGGGCCTGTTCGAGTACGCCGCGCTCCTGCTCACGAGCTACGCCGTGCCCGTCGTGATCTGGCGTCTCGAGCTCGCGGGCCCGCTCGTGCTGCTGCCGCTCCTGACCGCGCCTCTGGCCATCGTGCGCATGCGCGAGCTCGTGCTGCGCCGCGGCGAGGCCCTGAACGCCACGCTGGTCGGCACGGCGAAGCTGCTGCTCTTCTTCGGCCTGCTCTTCGCCGCCGGTCTGTGCTTCTCGCGAGGCTTCGCGTGAGGCTCGAGCGCGTCGAGCTCGAGACCGTGAGGGGACGGCTCTCGCGCAAGGCGGCCGCGGGTCGACGTCGCATCTGGGAACGCTCCGGGATACGCATCCGACTCTGGGCCGACGGACGCGCGGGCCAGGGCGAAGCGGCGCCCCTGCCGGGCTACTCCCCGGATACCTGGGACGACGTGTGCGCGGCCCTGGCTGCCTTCTCCAGCGTGGAGTGTCGCCTCGATCTCAGCGTAACCGCCGAAGCGTGTGTGAACGAGGCGTTGCGGGACGTGCCGCTCGAGCTGCCGTCGGCGCGCTTCGGTCTCGAGACGGCGCTGCTCGATCTCCTCTCATGCCTGCGCAGCGAGCCCGTGCATCATCTGCTGGTGCCGGCGACGGTCGACGAGTCTGCCTGGCTCGGCGTGGTAGGGCTGGTGGACGCGGAAGATCCCGCGCAAGCCCTGACCGAAGCGCGCAGAGCCCTCGAGCTCGGCGCCGCCGGGCTCAAGTACAAGCTCGCGGGCGATCGGGGTTGGGCACACGTCGAGGCTGCGAGGCGCGCCCTGGTCAGCGCTCCGATACGCCTCGACTTCAACCAATCGCTGCCGCCCGAGTCCGTCGCCGAGGCCCTGTCGCGCGCCGCCGACCTCGACGTGGAGCTGGTCGAGGAACCGTCCGCCGTGTCGATGAAGGAGGCGTCGAGCAGGCCGGCGTGCCCCGTCTTCGCCGACGAGTCTCTGCGCGTCGAGTCGTCGCGGCAGGCGCTGCCCGGGCGCATCGCCGACGGTGCGCTCGCAGGCGCGGTGTTGAAGCCCGCGCTGCTCGGGGGGCTCTTCGCCTGCGTGGAGCTGGCGCGGCAGGTCCGCGAGGCGGGCGGAGACGTCTTCGTCAGCCACCTCTTCGACGGACCCGTCGCGCGCGCGGCCACCGCCGAGCTCGCCCTCGCCCTCGGAGGCCCACTCGCCCACGGCCTCGCGCCCCACGTCGGCCTCCCGATCTGGCCCGCCTTCGAGCCCCACGCCATCGACGGCTACCAGCTTCGGCGACACGAGCATCCCGGTCTGGGCACCCCGGTGAAGCCATGAGCGCCCTGTCCATCGTCGCCGCTGCCGAGGAGGCGCCGGACGCGGACGCGCTCGTGGTCGAGGGCGCCACGCTCTCCTTCCCCGAGGTCGCGGAGCGCGTGCTCGCCCTGGGTGCGAGTCTCCCGCCCGCCGAGGAGGGCGCCTCAGTCGCGCTCACGCCGCGTCTCGAGGCCTCGAGCCTGTGCGCCATGCTCGCCTGCATCGAGCGGGGACTGCCCATGCTGCTGCTGCCGTCGCGCTTCACGGCGCCCGAGCGCGCGCGTGCCCTCGCGCAGGTGAGCGACGCCTGGGGAAGCCCACCGCGTGTGTGGGAAGAGCTCACGCGCGCCTCCACCTCCGGGCCAGGCCAGGCGTCGTCGACGCTGGCCCTCGTGCTCACCTCGGGCACGACGGGCACACCGCGGGTCGCCTCTCTGTCGCGTGCGGCGTTCCTGTCGGCAGCGCACGCGAGCGAGGCGAACCTGGGCTGGCAGCGCGACGATCGCTGGCTCCTGACCATGCCACCGGCCCACGTGGGCGGGCTCTCCATCCTCGTGCGCTGTCTGATGGCGCGTCGCGCCGTGGTGCTCGCGGACTCGCCCCAGTTCGACCCGGCGCAGCTCGCCCATCAGCTCGAGCGTGATCGCGTGACGCTGCTCTCGCTCGTGCCAACCATGCTGCGACGGCTGCTCGATCACGATCCACGCTGGCGGCCGCCGAGTGCGCTGCGCGCCGTGCTCGTGGGTGGCGCGGCGTTTCCACCGGAGCTGGCGCGCGAGGCCAGGGAGCGTGGCCTGCCGACGCTCGCGACCTACGGCATGACGGAGACCTGCGCCCAACTCGCGACCCAACCCTACGCACGCCGCGGCCTGGCCGAGGTCGGCGTCGGGCCCGCGCTGCCAGGGCTCTCCCTGCGCATCCGCGACGGACGCATCGAAGCCTCCGGCCCGACGCTCATGGACGGCTACCTGGGCGTGTCCGATCACGAGCAGCCCTTCACCGGCGACGGCTGGCTGCGCACGGGTGACCTCGGCCAGCTCGATGGCGCCGGGTGGCTTCAGGTGCTCGGGCGCGCCGATGATCTCATCCTCAGCGGCGGAGAGAACGTGGCGCCTCGAGAAGTGGAGGCCGCGCTCTTGACGTTGCCCGGTGTGCGCGACGCTTGCGTCTTTGGCCAGGCCGACAGCGAATGGGGACAACGCGTGTGTGCGGCGCTCGTGCTCGACGCCACTGCGGCGCCTCTTGCCACTTTGTTGTCCGGGCTGCGGGCCACCCTCGCTGGACACAAGCTGCCGCGCGGCGTCGCCCTGCTGGATGCGCTACCCTCGTCCGCCAAAGGCGGGGTGGATCGTCCCCGCGTAGCCCGGCTCGCGCTCGCGGTCGGGCTCCACCCCTGGCTACCAGAGTCCCCATGACACGCTACGCACGAAGCTACCGACGCATCGCGCGCAATCTGAGTCACCTCGACTTGATGGCGGGCAGCATGGACGAGACGTTCCTCGCTGGCGAGCTCGACCTGATGGACCGAGACGCCGATCGCCGCTTCCTCGACTTCTACGGCGATCGGGGCCTGCGCCTCGCGCTCGAGCACTACGGCATCTGGCAGGCCATCGAGCGCAGAGGCTACCGAAACATCGAGCTCTCCACCCACGCCGACGACGATCGCCACACGCTCGTGATCTGGGGCGAGGCCGACGGCTTGCCACGCACCCACCTGGTCGAGCTCGTCGTCCGCCGGGACAGGCTCGTGCCCCAGGGTGAGCTGGAGCGCGCCGCGCTCGACGACGGCTACGACGTACTCACGGTCGACTGGCTCACGCTGCGCAACCCGCTGGGCAAGTTCACGCCCGAGCGGCCGCGGCTCCCCGGACAAGACTCACCCGGCCTCGGCGTCGGCGAGCGCGTGGTCGAGACGCTCTACCGCGTGGTCGCTCGCCTCGGGCTCGACGCCATGATGACGGTGGCCGAACACTTCCATAACGCCGTGCTCTATCGGCGCGAGATCGAGTTCTTCGATCCACAGTACGCCGGACGCTGCGCCGCCCTCGAGCACACCTTGATGGAGCGCGAGGGGCTGTCCCTGGCCGCCGCGTCATGGGCCATCGATTGGGGCCTGGTGCGTGACGCCGACGCGCCCCTGACGTGGCGGGGCGAGGCTCAGGTCTGGGCGGGCGAAGGCCGCCTGCGCGATTGGTTCGGCAGCAAGAGCTACGCGCAGGCCATGCGCGAGTCGCGGCAAGAGAGCCGCTTCACGCTGGACCGCGAGGCCTTCGACGCGCGCTGGGCTATCGAGGCGCCGGTTCTCGAGGGGAGAGTCGCAAACAAGGACAGCTGAGCTTCGGCCAGGCGCACTTTCCGTACGGCGCATCTTCGGTACACTGCGCGGCCAAGGAGCAACCCATGGCAGATTCCGTTCAGGCTTCTCACATTCTTCTCATGTATGCCGGTTCGGCGCGTTCGACCGCCAGCCGCAGCAAGGAAGAGGCCCAGAAAGAGATCGCGCGCCTCGCGCAGGAGATCGGCGGCGGCGCGGACTTCGCGGCGCTCGCGCGGGAGCACAGCGACTGCCCCTCGGGTCGCTCGGGCGGGGATCTGGGCCGTTTCGGCCGAGGCCAGATGGTCGGTCCCTTCGAGGACACGGCCTTCGGCCTGGAGGTCGGCGCCACCAGCGACGTGGTCGAGACCGACTTCGGCTACCACCTCATCCAGCGAACGGGCTGACGCACCGCGCTCGCGGTTGGGCGGCTTTGTGGGCTAGGATCCCGGGATGAGTCGTGCCCACCTTCGCGTGCTCGTCCAGCTGAGCCTGGCCTGCGGATTCACCTTCGTCTCTTCGTGCTCTCTCGACCGTGGCGGACGCTACGTCGCAAGGGACTCGGCCGTGCCCGTGGACGCCTCCACCGACTCGGCCATGGACTCCGCGACGGACACGTCCATGGGCTGCCCGGACGGCTACCTGGACGCCAACGGGGATCCCAGCGACGGCTGCGAGTACATGTGCACCTTCATGGGCGCGGAGCTGTGCGACGGGATCGACAACGACTGCAATCCCTCGACGCCGGACGGTGCGGACGAGCCCACGCTGATCGATGCCTGTGACGGTTCCGACAGCGATCTCTGCCAGGAGGGCACATCGTGTGCACGGGCGGCACGCTCTTCTGCGACGACACCACGGGTGAGACCGTCGAGCTGTGCAATGCCATCGACGACGACTGCGATCCCTCCACGCCCGACGGCGCGGACGAAGTGGGCGTGGGTTGCGACGGACCCGATCCGGATTCCTGCGCGGGCGGACTGACGATCTGCACGGTCGGCACCATCACCTGCGACGATCCCGGAGGCGCGGGCACGGAGAGCTGCGACGGCGTCGACAACGACTGCGATCCTTCCACGCCGGACGGCTCGGCGGATCCGATGTTGGCCGCGGCCTGCGACGGACCCGACGCCGACCTCTGCAAGGAGGGCACGCTCTCCTGTGCGGGTGGCGCGCTGGTCTGCGACGACGCCACCGGGGACATCCCCGACGTGTGCGACGGCGTCGACAACGACTGCAAGCCGTCGACGCCGGACGGCTCGGCCGATCCGATGCTGGGTGCGGCCTGCGACGGTGCGGACACCGATCTTTGTCAGGAGGGCGTCCTGGTGTGCAGCGGCGGCGCCTTGAGCTGCAACGACACCACCGCGAACATCCCCGACGTGTGCAACGGCGCGGACGACGACTGCAACCCGTCGACCACCGACGGCTCCGGGGATCCGATGCTGGGCGCGGCCTGCGACGGTGCGGACACCGACCTGTGCAAGGAGGGCGTCCGCGTGTGCAGCGGCGGCTCCTTGAGCTGCAACGACACGACCGGCGACATCGCCGACGTGTGCAACGGCATGGACGACGACTGCGATCCGTCGACGGCGGATGGCTTGGCGGATCCGATGCTGGGCGCGGCCTGCGACGGACCGGACGCGGACCGGTGCGCCGAGGGCACCTTCTCGTGCGTGACGGGCTCCCTCAGCTGCAGCGACACGACCGGCAACATCCCGGACGTGTGCAACGGCGTCGACGACGACTGCGACCCGACCACGCCCGACGGCTCGGGGGACCCGTTGGTGGGGAATTCCTGCGACGGTCCCGATGCGGACCTGTGCGACGAGGGCGTGCTCGTGTGCAGCGGAGGCTCGCTGACCTGCAACGACACCAGCGGCGACACCCTCGAGATCTGCGACGGCGTCGACAACGACTGCAACCCCGCCACACGCGACGGCGTCGACGACACCTTGCTCGGCATCGCCTGCGACGGCGCGGACGCGGACGCCTGCCCCGAGGGCGTGACCATCTGCACCGCCGGCGGCACCGTGGGCTGCAACGACACCACGGGCGACAACCTCGACATCTGCAACGCCATGGACGACGACTGCAACGCCATCACGCCCGACGGCAGCGGCGAGGCCTGGTACGGCGCGGCCTGTGACGGCCCGGACACGGACCTGTGCGCGGAGGGGACCTACGGCTGCGCCGGCGGGATGCAGACCTGCTCCGACGCGACGGGCAACCGCGTCGAGGTCTGCGACGGGGTCGACAACAACTGCGATGGCAGCATCGACGAAGGCAACGTGTGCACGGGCTGCACGACGCAGCAGTTCGGCGGCCACGCCTACCTCTTCTGTGGCGCGGCGAATTGGTCGACGGCCAGCGGTGATTGTCGCGCCATCGGCAACTACGAGATGGTCAAGATCTCGAGCGCGGCCGAGCAGGCCTTCGTGGTCGGCGCCATCGGATCCAACGACTACTGGCTCGGCCTCAACGACATCGCGACCGAGGGCACCTTCGTGTGGTCCGACGGCACCGCCCTCGGATCCTACACTGCGTGGGCCAGCGGCGAACCGAGCGATTTCTTCGGAGAGGATTGCGCCGTGCTCGAGAGCACCAACTCCGGCCAGTGGAACGATCGCGGTTGCGCCATCGCCCGTCGCACGCTGTGTGAGTCGCTCTAGCAGGCCCCTGCGGGATTGACGGCGCCGCTCAGCGCGGCGAGCGCCAGAGGGGCTCATCGACGCCCACGGCCCCGCGGTCCACGACCAGCTCCTGGTAGGCGCCGGCGAGGCGAACGTCGGCGGCGTGCAGCGCGAATTGCTGATGCATGTAATGCGTCAGCTCGCCCAGGGTCAGCGTGCCGTCCCGAGGCGCCAGGTCGGCCGCGCCACCCATGCCCTCGCGCAGGAAGTAGCTGAGGTAGCCGCCTGCTTGGAACTGGCCCGCGACTGAACTGAGGACGTCCTCTTCGCTCGAGAACAGGCCCACCACGCCGGGCCGCGTGACCACGTCCTTGGCGAAGCCGCCCGAGTAGCAGGAGTCGAGGGCGACGATGGCCACCCTGGAGTGGAGGGCGTCGAAGAGCTGTCCGAGCTCGTCGTCCAGCAGCTCTCCGTCGTAGAGCACGATCGACTCGTCCATGCCGTCGATCTCGCGTGGGTCGTGGGAGCCTCGCGTGCGGTTGCCGTGGCCCGACCAGAAGAAGACCAAGACGTCGTCGGGTCCGAGCTCGCGGCTCGCGCGGCGCAGCGCTCCCTGGATCGCGCTGCGCGTGGCTTGTCCGTCGGTGAGCAGGACGCGCCGCTCGGGCGTGACGATGCCTTGGTGCTCCAGGGTCTCGGCCAGCTTGCGCGCGTCGTTGGCGCACTCGGGCAGGTCGTTCGTGCCGCCGGGATAGTCGGAGATGCCGGCGAAGACGCCGAAGACGCGCGGACCGCCGCCCGCGTTGGCGCGCACACCGCCCGCCGTGGGTTGGCCGCCCGCCACCGGAGCCGTGATCGGGGCCGCGTCCGCGCCCAAGGAGAGCTCGTAGTGGCCGGTCTCGCCCGCGCGGTAGCTGGTGACCACGATGCGGTAGCTACCGCGCTCAGCGCTGGCGATGTCGATGCCGGCGTCGCGGCTGTCGTTGCGCAGGTCGTCGTTGTCGAGCTGCTGGCCGCTGGGCGTGGTGACGATCAGGTAAGGATCGAAGTCACTCGAGGTCAGGCGCAAGGACACGGGTTGGCCCACGGTGAAGCTACGCTCGACCACGTCTTCGAATTCGCCGGAGCGCAGCGTCGCGTCTCCGCTGGAGAGCTCTCCACGCACGCTCTGCCCGCTGCTCGACGCTTCCGGCTGCTCGGCGACGGGGTTCGGGCCCGCGGCCGGTGTGGCCGCGCCCGCTGCGGCGGCGCCGGTGACCTCGACGGTGTAGGCGCCGGTCTCTCCGGCGCGGTAGCTCGTGACCTGCACCTGATGCTCGCCCGTCACCTGTGCCGTGAAGTCGAGCTCCGCGTCGGTGCCGTTCGGGCCGTCGTCGTTGTCGGCCTGAGCGCCCGAGGGCGGTCGCACGATCAGGTAGGTGTCCAAGTCGCTCGAGCGCGCGCGCAGGTGCAACGTCTGACCCGCGACCAAGGACATCGGGTAGGTGTCGGCGAACTCGCCGCTTTGGAGCTGGGCGTCGCCCGACTCGAGGCGACCGGCGAGCGTCTGCGGACCCGCCGCCGCGCTCGGTGCGTCGCCGACGGCTCCTGCCGCGCGCGTCGCTCGGGCCACCTTCAGCTCGTAGCTGCCGCGCATGTCGGCGCGATAGGCGGTGGCGATCACGCGATAGCTGCCGGCCAGGGTCGGCGTGAAGGAGATCGAGGCGTCCGTGCCTCCTCCGCCGTCGTCGTCTTCGAGCACGGCACCATCCGGCGCGATCAGCACCAGGTAGGCGTCCAGTGAGCTGGCGCTCATGAAGATGTTGATGCTCGGCAGATCGGCGGGGACGTCCAGGCGGTACACGTCCGCGGGTTCGCCCGTCGGCAGCTGTTGGCCGTCTCGAAGCGCGCCCGTGACGTTGGCGCCCAAGCTCAGCGGACGGTCGGTGCCCGTCGGCGGCAAAGCGTGGTGGGCGCGGATCCCCCGATCGACGACACCCCCGTCACTCGGCGTGCTCGTCGCCAGCTGCATCTCGAAGGCCGCGGTCTGGCCGGCGGCCGGCGACATCATCTGAACGCGATAGGGGCCGGGCTGCGAGAGCTGGTAGGCGCCGGTCTCGGTGGCTGGCATCATCTGGCCGCTCGGGTCGACCACCAGCGCGTTGGGGATCGTGATCGAAGTGGCGCGGATCGTGAGCGCGAGGGGCGTGTCGTCGACGCGGACGAGGTAGCGCTTCACCCAACGCCCATCCCCCAAGGTGGCGTCCCCCGGACCGAGGGCGCCGAGCTGAGGCGCGCCGGGCTGAAGCAGGGAGCTGCCATCCGCGGGCTGTCCCGCCGGCACGATGCGCAGCTGGAACGCGCCCGCGGCGGCCGGATCGACGCTCGAGGCCACGACCTTCAGGCTGCCGGCCACGGTGGTGGAGACGGATAGCTCGCTGTCCGCGCGTGAACCCCCGAAGTCGTCGTTGCTCAGCGGTCCCGCGCCGGGCGGCGTCACCTCGAGCACGGGATCGAAGTCGGTCGAGTGGAGATGGACCACCAGGGTCGCGCCCGCCTCGACCGGGATCTCGAAGGCCGCGCGCTGGATGCCGGGACCGAGGCTTCCGCTCTGATCCAGCAGCGGCGTGCTGTCCGCGGCGGGGTGCGAGCCAGGCAGCTCCACGTCGAGCAGCCGACGAGCGCGTTCGAAGGCCGCGTCGCAGCCCGCGAGCAGCACGAGCGCGGCGAGCATGGTCGGTGTGACCCAGCTCTTCGTCATGGAGACCTCCAGCCGGCAGTCTATCAGGCTGAAGGTCGGCCGCGAGGCCTGGGTTCCTCCGGGCGTCTCGGCGATCTCATCCGGCCCGGGATTCCGCGCGGCGCGAATTCGGTCGAGGCCGCGATCGGAGGGCCGATCGCACGATCTTTCTCGGGATCTTCGGGAGTTCTCGTAGGTGAGTACAAGATCATGCGCGTGCCCCTACAGCGAGAGTCCCACCGGTCGTTTCGCGTGGGCATGCGCCAGACCTCACCCATGCCCCTCGCCGCCGCGTTTCTGGTCGCCGCGCTCTTGGCGCCCGCCGGCTGCGCGAGCGTCCCCGCCCCTCGAGCGCCCCAGCGGCTCTTTGCCGTCGCGGGCCACGCCCTCGGACCCCCCGAGCGACACTTCGTGCTCGCCTCCGATTGGCCCTACCGCTCGGTCTCGGGCGGCTTCACCGAACCCGTTCGCGTGGCCGGTGTCGTGCTCGCCGTGGGGCATCGCACGGGTCCGCTCGCACGCGCGCTCGACACGCACTTTCGCGGTCGCGTCGAGATCGCGCTGCTCGCCGACCGCGAGCGGGTCTCCATCCAGTTCGATGCGCCGGAGGGGCCGATCCCCGTCGAGCCCGGACAGTGGGTGCGGATCGAGGCCCACGCCCTGGCCGAGGAAGGCCGGCCCGCGTACTTCCTCAGCGTGCACGACCGCGCGGGCAAGCTGCTCTTCGCCGCCTACAGCGGCAGCCACTTCGATTCCGCGATGCGCATCCCCGGCTGGTCCTTTGCGTTGGGGCCTGCCGTCGACACCCGGCCCATCTGCGGAGGCGAGATGTCGAGGCGCACGGTGCGCGTCATCGGCCCCGGTGGTGAGGCGTTCTTGTGGCCCGGCTACCGCTCCGTCGCGCCGCTCGGATCCGGCGGTGACTCCTATGAGGTGGACGTGCTCGCCGCGCGCAGCGCCGACGTCTCGTGCCTGGAGGCGCAGCGGGCGGAGGTCGTCAGCGTCGTCTTGAGACGCGCTCTGCCCTGAACGCGATCGGGCTCGACGCCTACCCGCCTTCCCAGCAGTTCGGGCAGTTGTCCTTGGTGCCGTCGAACTCCGAGCCGCACTTCTTGCACCTGCGCCGGAAGCGCAGCGTGGGATCGCGTTCGCCCGAGGTGGGTAGGGCGGAGGCGGGCAGGGGCCGCAGGAAGTGTTGCACCGCCTCCAGACGCGAGGGTGTGGCGCTGCCTTCGGGCACCATGCGCAGTCCAGGGATCTCCTTGGTGGAGGCGTCTTCGTCCACGGCGGATTCGGCGCTCGCCTGCGCGGCGGGCGGTGCGTCCGAGTCGGAGGCGGTCTCGGTGGACAGGCCGTCCTCGTCCACCTCGCCGGCGTGCCCCGCTTCGATGATCAACACCTCGGGGTAGCTGTGATCGGGGTCGGTCGGCCTCGCGCGCTTGGTGGATCGCGAGCGCAGGCGCACCGGCGGTCGCGTGCCCTCGGCGCCGGCCGCGGCGGCACAATCGATGACCACGGCCGCGACGTTGTCCACCGCTCCGGCGGCTCCGGCGACCTCGAGCAAGAGCGTCACGGTGGCCTCGGGCGTCTTGCCCTCCTGCAGGGCCGCGCGCAGCTGCTCGTCGTCGAGCTCGTCCGTCAATCCGTCCGAGCAGAGCAGGTAGCGATCGCCAGGCAGGATCTCGAAGGAGCGAATGGTGACCCGCACGCGCGGCTCCACGCCCAACGCTCGTGTGATCACCGCTCGGGGCAGGGCGGCCGCCTTGGCGTCGTCGATGTTCGGGGCGAGCTCGAGCACGTCGCGCAGCAGCGAGTGGTCCTCGGTCAACAGCTCGAGCTCGGAGCCACGCAAGCGATAGGCGCGGCTGTCGCCCACGTGGGCGAGGTGGAGGATGCCCGCGTCCTGCGGCAAGTAGGCGACCACCACGGTCGTCGCCATGCCGGCGTAGCGTCCGCCTTCGCCCGAGAGGTGGTGGATCTCGTCGTTGGCCGCGTGCACGGAGGCGGAGAGGCGACGTGCCTCCGTGGCCAGACCCAGCGCGTCGAAGGTCGGCGCCTCGCGCGCCTCGGCCTGGGTGCGCTCGAAGTAGTGGGCGATGGCCGTCGTGGCCAAGGCGCTCGCCGTGCTGCCGGCGCTCTCGCCGCCTGCTCCGTCCGCGAGCACGAAGAGGCCGAGCTCCTTCCGCAGCAGCACCGCGTCTTCGTTGTGGTCTCGAAGGCCGATGTGCGTGTCGCCTGCGGCGCGCACTCGGATCCATTCGGGGCGGGTCGCTTCGGTCGGCATGTGGCGAGGATACCTTGCTCGCCACCTCGATGGGAATGGCGCGCGGCCCCCTGCTTGGAGGAAATCCGGCAAAGTGCAGAGATTCCCCGGAACAAAGGCTGCCGAGTGGATCAGCTCAGGACACGTTCTGCCGCGTCCGCGTCGCCGCCTTCGGCCTTCAGCGCGCGCACCCAGGGTAAGCAGCGCTGCAGGCCCTCGGCCTGGGAGACGGCGGGCACGTAGCCGAAGTCGCGCTGGGCGGCGTCGATGCGGAAGGTGTGGGTCACGGCGACCTTGCGCACCTCCATCATGGTCATGAAGGGCTCGGGGCCGCCGAAGACGCGGTTCACGACCTCGGCCCCGAAGCTGAGCCAGCACATCAGCCAGCGCGGGGTCTTGGCCCGCGGGAAGGTGTAGCCGAGCTCCTCGATCAAGGGGCGGAAGAACTCGAAGTAGTTGGTCGGCGTGCCGTCGCTGATGAAGTAGGCGTGTCCGTCCGCGGGCGCGCCGCTCTCGAGGGCGAGGGCCGCCGCGAGGTGGGCGTCGATCAGGTTGTCGATAAAGATGTTGTCCGCGCGCGCGGAGCCGTCACCCACGGTCGCGATGAAGCGGCCATGGAGCAGCTCGCGCACGATGCGCGGGAGATGATGACGCTCACCGGGCCCGTAGATGCCGCCCGGCCGCAGCGCCGTGGTCGCGAAGCCTTCGCCGCTCGCCGCGAGCACGCGTCGCTCGGCGGCGATCTTGCTCGCCGTGTACAGGTCGAGGCGGCCGGAGGCGTAGGGCTCGCGCTCGTCGCCGAGCACGATCTCGCGGTCGAAGACCACGTTGTTCGAGCTGGTGTGCACGAAGCGGCTGGCGCCCGCGGCGCGCGCGGCGCGCAGGACGTTCTCCGTGCCTCCGAGGTTGATGGCCTCGATCAGCGCACGTCGGCGCTTGGGCGCGAGGGTGACGCCGTCGATGACGGCGGCGGTGTGGAAGACGGTGATCCGTCCGCGCGCCGCGTCGTCGAGGGCCGCGGCGTCGCGCACGTCGGCTTCGATGAACTCCACCTCGCTCGAGAGCTGTGGATGGCGTGAGAGGTCGAGCACGCGTACGGGCCGCCCCATCTCCACCAAGGTGTTGGCCAGGAGCCGGCCGAAGTAGCCGCCACCGCCCGTCACCAGGCACGGTCCCAGGCGTTCGGCGCGCGCGGGATCGCGGTACTCCGAGGCCGACGTGCGCGACGCCTTCATGCGACGTCCTCGCTCAGCAGCGCCGCGTATCCCTGGCGAAAGCTCGGCATCCTCGAGGTGTAGCCCGTGCCCAGGAGGCGCGTGTTGCGGCAGCGCTTGCTGGTCAGGAAGCGAGTCTGGGTCGTCACCTCCCCGACCTCGGGCGCTGCCACGCCGAGGCGCTCGGCGAGCCAGCGATAGAGCTCGCCCAACTCCACGGGTTCATCGTCCACGCCCAGCAGCAGAGGCGGCGGATCGTCGGCGTGCAGCAGATGCGCCAGGACGCCTGCGCAGTCGTCGCGGTGGATGCGGTTGGTGTAGAGCGTCGAGGATGGGGCCACGACCTCCCCGCGCGCGATGCGCTCGAGCACGCTGGCACGGCCCGGGCCGTAGATGCCCCCGAGGCGCAGGACCGTCGTTTTGGCGGCGCCTTCGCGTGCCACGGCCTCCGCCTCGATCAGGCGCTTGCTCGTGGGCGCGACCGGCTCGGCCGGGGAGTCCTCGTCGACCCAGCGCCCATCGTGGTGTTCGTACACCGCCGTGCTGGAGGTGAAGACCAGCCGCTCGAGCCTGGCCCCGGCGTCCTCGAGCGCCCGCAGCAAATTCTCGAGGCCGCTCACGTAGGTGGAGACGTAGGCGGCCTCGTTGCGCTGGCGCGCCCCGGCGCAGAAGACCACGGCGCTGACGTCGCCCGGGAGACCCCGCAGGCTGGCCGGGTCTTCGAGGTCCGCCGCCAAGGGCGAGAGCGCCGGCGGCAGCATCCCGGCGTGTCGTCGCAACCCGATCACCTCGTCGCCCCGCGCGAGCAGCTCGTGTCCGAGCGCCTCACCCACATAGCCGCATCCGGAGATCAGCACCTTCATCGTTGCGTGCGGACGATGGCCGCCCGGGACGTGCGAGGCAAGTGCATGTGCTTGCCGAGGCCCGCTCGTGTATCTTCTGGGCCATGGGCGTCTCTTCCCGTGCTCTGTCCTTTGCGCTGATGCTGGCGCTGCCCCTGTCTCTGGCCTGTGCCAAGGGTGCCGGCGGCAGCGGGATGCGACGGGACGGCGGCGCGACCGACGGCGCGGTGCAGGATGGCGGCACACGCGACAGCGGAGTCCGCGACAGCGGGGTGGTCGACACCGGACCTGCCTGTATCGACGACGACGTCCTCGACGACTGCGAAATGGCCAGCGAGCTCGGTACCTTGGACGTCGGCGGCTCGCTCAGCGTCGACGGCAAGCTGCCCACCCTGGCGGACGAGGACTGGTACGCCTTCGACGCTCCCCCCAACTTCGCCTCCCCCGCGGACGGTGGCGTCCCCGGCGCGGACGGCGGCGCCCCTCTCGCGTCGATGGCCGGCGGGGGCAGCCCCCGAGTCGAGCTCGTCTCTCCCGACGCCACCATGGTGATGGAGGTCCGCATGCGCTGCGGGGCGGCCTTGGCCTGCGGGGATTCGACCGCGCGCGAGCTGCTGCAGTGGTCCTTCACCGACGACCAGAGCATGGTGGGGGAGAACGCCTACACGACCCGCGATGTGCCCTGGCCCGAGCGCGTGTACGTCAAGGTCAGTCGCCGCGGCGGTCCCGCTGGCTGCGACGATTACTTCCTGCGTATCTCGCGCTGATCACGCCTCATTCTCGACCGGTCGGTCCCGTGAAGATCGTGCTCGGGCGCACGGAGCGCAGCCAACGCTGGGCATCGGCCGCCTGCGTGAACGCCTTCAGCCGAGCGCCATGGGAGAGCGCCGTCATGTTGATGCGCACCACGATCATGGGGTCGCTGAGCAACACGGCCATGGCCTCGAAGCCGCGGTTCGAGGCGTGCCACGCCCAGAGCTTCTCGCGCAGGTCCTTGGCCGCGGCCGCCTGGGACTCGTCCCGTGTGTCCACCAACGCCCGAGCGCAGTCCGTGCGCCGCACGAGGTCATCCATGGCCGCGAAGTAGGCGTCCAGTTCGCGGTCGTTCGACAGGTGACCCGATTCGATCAGGTAGAGGTAGCCCGGACGCCGCTGCACCCTGACGGTGGCGCCGCCGATCTGCAGTTCCTCCCATTGCTCCGAGGCGTGCACCAAGCGCGAGCCTAACATCCGCCGGGCCCTTTGACAGCGCGGAGTGCTCATGCGAAGGCCGAGCATGACCCTTGCTCCCCCTACGCAAGCGCAGCGCACGGCGCGCGCGCGTCTCGACGACCTCATGGCTCGACGCATCCTGATCATGGACGGCGCCATGGGCACCATGATCCAGCGTCACGAGCTGGGAGAGGCGGATTATCGCGGTGAGCGCTTCGCCGATCACCACGTCGATCTCAAAGGCGACAACGATCTGCTGGTGCTGACGCGTCCCGACGTGATCCAGGGCATCCATCGCGACTACCTGGAGGCGGGCGCGAACCTGATCGAGACCAACACCTTCAACGCGACCACGCTCTCCCAGGCGGACTACGAGCTGTCGCATCTGGCGCGCGAGTTGAACCTCGAGGCCGCCAGGCTCGCCCGCGAAGTCGTGGACCAGGCGTTGGCCAAGGATCCCGGGACGCCGCGCTTCGTCGCCGGCTCCATCGGACCCTTGAGCAAGACGCTGAGCCTCTCCCCCGAGGTGGAGGATCCGGGTTTCCGCGCCGTGAACTTCGAGCAGGTGCGCGCGGCCTACGCCGAGCAGATCGACGCGCTGATCGATGGCGGCGTGGACTGCCTCCTGGTCGAGACCATCTTCGATACGCTCAACTCCAAGGTGGCGCTCTATGCCATCGCCGAGTCCTTCGAGCGTCGTGGCTTCGCGTTGCCCGTGCTGATCTCCGTGACCATCACGGATCGCTCCGGACGCACGCTCAGCGGCCAGACGGTGGAGGCCTTCCACACCTCCGTGATGCACTCGCATCCCTACAGCGTCGGTCTCAACTGCGGCCTCGGCCCGGACGACATGCGGCCCCACCTCGAGGCCCTCGACGCCATCCACCAGGGGCGCGTGAGCTGCTACCCGAACGCGGGCCTGCCCAACGCCTTCGGCGAATACGATCAGACGCCCGAGACGACCGCGCGTCTGATCCGCGAGCTGGCAGAGGCCGGTCTCGTGGACATGGTCGGCGGCTGCTGTGGCACGAGCCCGGATCACATCCGCGCCATCGCGCAGGCCGTCGAGGGCTTGGCTCCCCGAGGCGTGCAAGAGCGCGAGAAGCGCACGCACCTGAGCGGTCTCGAGCTGCTCGACATCCGCCCCGACTCGAACTTCCTGATGGTCGGCGAGCGCACGAACGTCACGGGCTCCCGCCGCTTCATGCGCCTGATCCGCGACGACAACTTCGAAGAGGCCGTGCGGGTCGCGAGCCAGCAGGTGGAGAGCGGCGCCAACATCCTCGACGTGAACATGGACGAGGGCATGCTCGACTCCGTGGCGGCGATGGCGCGCTTCCTCGATCTGATCGCGGCCGAGCCCGACATCGCGCGCGTGCCCGTGATGATCGACAGCTCGCGCTGGGACGTGCTCGAGGAGGGCTTGCGCCACCTGCAGGGCAAGGGCGTCGTCAACTCCATCAGCATGAAGGAGGGCGAAGAGGAGTTCCTGCGCCGCGCGCGCATCGTCCGGCGCTATGGCGCCGCGGCCGTGGTCATGGCCTTCGACGAGGACGGTCAGGCCGAGAACGCCGAGCGCAAGGTCGCCATCCTCGAGCGCGCCTACGAGCTCTTGACCACGCAGGCGGACTTCCCGCCCGAGGACATCATCTTCGACCCGAACATCTTCGCGGTCGCGACCGGCATCGAGGGCCACAACGCCCTCGGCATGGCCTTCATCGAGGCCACGCGCGAGCTGAAGAAGCGCTGCCCCGGGGCCAAGGTCAGCGGCGGCGTCTCGAACCTCTCCTTCTCCTTCCGCGGCAACGACGTGGTGCGCGAGGCCATGCACGCGGCCTTCCTCTATCGCGCCATCGAAGCCGGCATGGACATGGGCATCGTCAACGCGGGGCAGCTCGCGGTGTACGAGGACATCCCCAAGGATCTGCTCGAGCGCGTCGAGGACGTGATCCTCGATCGTCGGCCCGACGCCACCGAGCGCTTGGTCGCCTTCGCCGAGACGGTGAAGGGCGCGGGCAAGGAGCGGGTGACGGATCTCGCCTGGCGCGAGGCGAGTGTGAAGGCGCGCCTCGAACACGCGCTCGTGCGCGGCATCGCGGACTTCGTGGAAGAGGACGTGGCCGAGGCCTACGCTCAGATCGGCAGCGCGCTCTCCGTGATCGAGGGCCCGCTGATGGACGGCATGGGCGTGGTCGGCGAGCTCTTCGGCGCGGGCAAGATGTTCCTGCCGCAGGTGGTGAAGAGCGCGCGCGTGATGAAGCGCGCCGTCGCCTGGCTCGAGCCCCACATGGAGGCCGAGAAGGTCGAGGGCACGTCGCGGGCCAAGGTGCTGCTCGCCACCGTGAAGGGGGACGTGCACGACATCGGCAAGAACATCGTCGGCGTCGTGCTCGGCTGCAACGGCTACGAGGTCATCGACCTCGGCGTGATGGTCTCGGCCGACACCATCCTGACGCGCGCGCGTGAGGAGAACGTCGACGCCATCGGCCTGAGCGGGCTGATCACGCCCTCGCTGGGCGAGATGGCCCAGGTCGCGCGCGAGATGAAGCGCCTGGGCTTCACGCAGCCGCTCTTGATCGGTGGCGCGACCACCAGCCGTCAGCACACGGCCGTGAAGGTCGCCCCCATGCGCGACGGCCTGACCGTGCACGTGCTGGACGCGAGCCGGGTCGTGCCCGTGCTCTCCGACGTGCTGGACCCCGAGCGTCGTCCGGCCTTCGAGGCCAAGAACGCCGACGATCAGGATCGCCTGCGCCGACTCTTCGAGGCGCGCCAGGCCAAGGACGTGCTCTCGCTGGCCCTCGCGCGCGAGAACGCGCCCGTGTTGAAGCACGACCCGACTCCGACGCGACCCGCACAGCTCGGGCGTCGGGTGCTGGGCGACATCGACCTTCCGGAGCTCGTGCCCTTCATCGACTGGTCGATGTTCTTCTCGGCTTGGGAGCTGAAGGGCAAGTACCCGGCCATCCTCACGCACGAGAAGTACGGCGAGGCGGCGCGCGAGCTCTTCCAAGAAGGCAAGGCGCTGCTCGATCGCATCGTGAACGAGAAGCTGCTGAAGGCGCGCGCGGTCTGGGGCCTCTGGCCCGCGCGGCGTGAGGGCGACGATGTTCTGCTCTTCGAGGACGAGGCGCGCACGAAGGTGGCGGTGCGCTTTCCCATGCTGCGCCAGCAACGCGTCGCGCGCGGTGACGTGCCGAGCTACTGCCTCGCGGACTTCGTGTCGGAGGACGTGGACTACGTGGGCGCCTTCGCCATCACGACCGGGCTGGGCGTCGACGCCTTGGCCAAGAGCTTCGAGGCCCAGCACGACGACTACCACGCCATCATGACCAAGGCCCTGGCGGACAGGCTCGCGGAAGCAGGTGCCGAGTGGCTGCACGCGCGCGCCCGACGCGAGCTCGGTCACGACGACGAGCTGACGCACGAGGATCTGATCGCCGAGCGCTACCCCGGCATCCGCCCCGCCTTCGGCTACCCCGCCTGCCCCGATCACAGCCCAAAGGAAGCGCTCTTCGAGCTGCTCGGAGCGAACGAAGTGGGCATGGAGCTGAGCAGCAACTTCGCCATGACCCCCGCCGCCAGCGTCAGCGGTCTGTACTTCGACCACCCCGACGCGCGCTACTTCAACGTCGGACCCATCGCCAAGGATCAGATCGAAGACTACGCCGCTCGCCGCGGCGTCAGCGTCGAAGAGGTCGAGCGCTGGCTCGCCCCGAACCTGGCGTATACGCCGAGCTGAGCGGGCTTCGGGAATGGGGCGGGCGCATGTGCTGCGTTCGCTCCGCATGACGCCAGCTCGGTGACAGTGAAGGTTGTCCCATCGGGGCAGGTAACGGTCTTGACGCCGCCGACAGTGTTGGCAGAGCAGTTCTGTCCGGGAGCACCCGCGGATCCTTCGCAGCCAAGCATTCCCGCGGCCGCGATCATCACAACTATGAAACTGATATTTTTTACGACAATTCTCCTTACGTCGTTGGGACGTCGTTTGGGTACCCACGGGGCGGGGGTTGTCAAGGCTTCATGAAGCCGCTTCAGGCGTCCGCGCTCGCCGGGTTTCTCGCGCTGGCCTACGCCGGGATCCACGCGGCCAAGGCGGCCCTCGGGCGGCAGATGGAGTTCCACGCAGACAGCGTCGCTGTCAGCGTCAGCGTCAGCGTCAGCGGCAGTGACTCCCTGATGCGCGCGCTGCACCGCCTGGTGTTCGCCGACGCAGCTGCCCCGCGGCGAGCGCGCTGGTCGATGAGCCCATCGTCGGTGTAGGGTCGCGGCATGCGCCTGCATCAACGCTCATCCGTCCGCGCGAGGTCCGTCGCCGGCGCGGCGCTCGCCGCCTGCTTCCTCGTGCTGGTCGTCGGCGGCTGTGGCTCGGACACACCGATGCTCTCTCGCTGCACCTCGAGCACCGACTGCAGCGGCGGACTCAGGTGCATCGCCGGGCGCTGCACGGGCAGCGACGCGGGGGCACTCGACGCATCTGACGGAGACGCCGGCGTCGACGCTGGCCCAACGGAGTGCGCCGCGCCGTGCGGGGGCGACACGCACTGCGTCGCGTCGCTGGCGCCTGCGTCGCCTTCGCGCCCGGCGAGATCATCGCGACGTGCAGCGCGCCCGCGCGGCCGTTCGCGGTGGCGCCTCGTGCGCTCTGCCACTGGCCAGCCCCCGGCATCCCGATGAGCGAGGGCCCGGCGGAGTGGCGGTGGGCGCGTCGTGTCGCCTCCACGATCGTCGCCGGTACGTTCTTGCCGCCCGTCGGCGAATTCGACGTACCACCGACCTGGCTCGTCTTCGCGACGGGCTCCGTGCTCTCGGGCCAGACGGAGGATCCCGCGCGGTGGATGCCGGGCGGCGTCCTGCGCGTGCTCGATCCTCAGACGTGCACGCTCGTGGACACGCTCGACGAAGTACCCGTCGCCGCGTGGTTCGAGCCGCCCGCCATCGGCGATCTCGACGGCGACGGCACACCCGAGATCGTCGCTCAGGCGTGGGACGGAGACCTCGGCGCTCCGGACGCGAGCTACGCCTCGAGCGGAGAGCTCGTGGCATGGCGCTGGGACGCGGCGCTCTCGCGCTTCCGCGTGTGGCGGCGCTCCACGGTCGGCGGCGCGCCGGAGCGCGATCTCGTCTACACGGCGGGCTATCAGATGATGGCGGGCCCGACGCTCGCCGACCTCGACGACGACGGCGTCCCCGAGGTGCTCCTCGCTGGGCGCGTCTACGATCACGAGCTGCGCCGCCTCAGCGGAGAGGCGCCGCCCATCACGCCGCTGTTCATGTCGCGCCCCGCGCCGGGCGGCCCGTACGCGATCTAGGAGGACGTCGTCGCGGATCTCGACGACGATGGTCGCGCGGAGCTCGTGTACGGCCACGCGATCTTCACGTGGAGCGGCAGCGCGTGGACGCCGGCCCCGTTCTTCTCGCCGCCGGTCGCGCTCGGCGCCGCACACGCAGTGGTCGTCGATCTCGGCGAGCTCGCAGCCTCACCCGCAGGCGCTCCGGAGATCGTCGCCGTCGGCTACGACGGCGTGCGCATCCAGACGCTGGGCGGGACGGTGCTCCGCACATTCGCACTCTTGACGGGCGATCGCGGCGGGAGCGCACCGTCGATTGCGAACGTCGACGACGACCCCGAGCCGGAGATCCTCGTCGGTGTGGACGCGGGCCTCTTCGTCTACGATCTCGAGTGCGATGCGGATCCGACTCCGGCGGGCTGCGGCATCGACACGACGCCCGGGGCGGGTCGGCCTGCGCTCCCGCGCGGCGTGCGCTGGGCCGATCGGCCTCCCAACGACGCGTTCGACTTCATGGGCGCGACCACGTTCGACTTCGACGCGGACGGCGACGTGGAGGTGGTCTACGCCGACGAGTGCTTCATGCGCGTCTACGACGGAACGACGGGCGAGGTCCTGTACTCCCACTGGCGACCGTCACGCACTGCCTCCGAGGTGCCGATCATCGTCGGGACCGGCGACGGCGCAGACACGGTGATCGCCATCGGTCTGCACACGGCGAGTTCCTGCACCCAGGCGACCGGAGTGGGCGGCGTGCCAGCGTACGACCCGCAATTCCCCGGCCTCGGCTGCGTCAGCGATCTCGATTGCTTCGGCCCCGCGGGCTCGTGCCGCAGCGGGCGATGCCGATGTACGAGCGACGCGGAGTGCTGCGCGCCCGGCACCGATTGCGCGAGCGTCGGCTTCGCATGTCATCCGAGCGAGGACGCGGACGGCAACACGTGCCGCGCCGTGCGCGTGCCGGACCCTAGCGCCTTCGCGCGCTTCGGCGCGCTCGAGGAAGGCATCGATGTCCTGACCGACGCGTTCGGACGCTGGGCGCCCGCGCGCGCGCACGTTTCGCTGTGCATGCTCGCGCTCTTGCTCGAACGCACGCTGGAGCGACGGCTACGCAAAGCGGGCAAGGCCATGACCGCCTCTGCCGCCCTCGAGGAGCTTGCCGCCGGTCACCTCAACATGGTCGCCACCGGCCCCGACGAGCCGCCCGCGTACATCGCGACAGAACCCAGCATCGAGCACCGCGAGCTCCTCGCTCGCCTGCGCCTCGAGCACCTCGTCGATCAGAACCAGATGGCCGCCCGCATCGAGCCCAGGCCTGCCACGTAGGCCGTCTTGTATCTACGGCGCTGATCAGAGTGCCGTGATTCCAAATGCTTGCGTCAGTGGGTGGTCAACATGGGGTAAACCAAACTGGGCTGTAGTTCGCCCAGGTTTTGCTTGGCTCCCCGTGCCGTCCAGCACTCGAACCTTCATCGTCCGCCGAGATCCGCAACCTCCGGAGCCAAAGCGCGCGCCGACGGTGCGGAAGCGAGGCGCGCCGGGCGAGTCCATGCGGAAGCGCACGGAGGCGTTCCGCGCGACACTCGCTGCCGAGCCCGGGATGACGCGCGCCGATCTCGCGCGCCGGCTCGGTGTCTCCCGGGCCTGGGTGACGCGCGTGCTCTCCCACGCGGGGTGAGGACGCACACCAAACCATATGTATCCCGATGAGGACTCTTGCCGGGCTGTGCAGACTTCGTACACTGGCGCCTCAGCCCAAGCGAGGTGACCGATGCGTCCTGGGAGCAACCGAACCCGTCCGGCGTGGCTTCTGGAAGTGCTCGCCGTCTCGCCGTTCCTCGCGGCGAGTAGCTGCGACGATCCACCGGCCCTTGGCCACATGGAGATCGCGCTTGCTCCGTACAACCAGGGCGAGCTGGGGATCCGGAGCATCGGGCTCCTGCCGACCCGGCTGGAAGTGGTTCACTCCGAGGCACTCGACTCGGAGCGGCGCGTCATCGTCCTCGCGGACGCGTTCGAGGAGCTCACCGTCGATGTCTACGACGACATCCGCGAGATCCCGATCGGGGTCGCGCCGGTTCCGGTCGGGTTTGTCCACGAGATCCGGTTGATCACCCCGGACGGTGTGGTCCGGACGCGCCTGAGCCCCGAAGGAGAAATCCTGACGATTCCCAGCAGCACGCAGACGGGGATCAAGGCTGCGCCGGAGAACGGCGAGCCGTTCCCGATCCGCGAAGGCGCAATCACGCGGATTCTCATTCTCCTGAACGCTGGCGAGGTCATCCACGCGCCGGGCTGTGGGTTCGACAGCGCCGCAGGCAGATGCCGCGCGAGCCCGCCGCCCCGAGCCGAGCGTGGCCGTGAGACGCCGGGCGGCAATCACGTGTTCCCCGACTACATCATGGAGCCCAACCTCCCGGCCCGCCTGCGGCAGGTCACGGGTGAGCTGAGCCCGCAGTTCGCCCAGGACGAGCTGTTCGTGATGTTCGCGCCCGGGACCGACACGGCCCGCGCCGAAGCGGTCGCGGCATCGGTGGGCGGGAGCGTACTGCGTCAGATCCCCGGCCGCCCCTGGTACACCTTCCTCTTGCCGCCGGGCTCCAACGAGTCGGCCGTCGCAGACGTGGTTCAGCTGGAGGCGGACGTTCGAGTCGCCTCGCCCAACTACGCCATCCACTTTCTGAACGCGCCGCCGGAGCTGGACGCGATGACCCCGGGCCTGGAGTACGACCCGTACTGGCTGGAGCTCAATGGAGCCATCGCGGCCTGGGACCTGATCGCGGAGGTGCGTGGGGAAGCGGCGCGCTACGGTGACGCCCGGCCGCTCGTGGCGGTGCCTGACGGCGCGCCGTACCCCGCCACTCCGGACCTCCAGCACGCGATGTACTTCAATCCTGGCGAGCTGCTGCTCGAAGTGAGCTTCCGTCGAGTGTGCGCGCCCGATCCGGGTGGCCCGATCGTGCTCATCGACAGCGACCTCAACGGGGATGGGCTGACCGACGTGAACGACTACGACGTGACCAGCGCGGACGGCAGCGGGCCGCGCGACGGCGTCATCACCCTCTCGGACTTCAATGCCGCGCCGTACCAGGCACGGATCAATGCCGCGATCAACACCCTGACCGGCAGCACGCGGCCTCTGGATCAAGTGATCATCTTGGAGGACCTACTCCGCCCCAACACGGGCAGCCGAACCACCGAGAGCTGTGGACTGTTCGAAAACCGTCAGGATGACGATGGCAACTCGCGGATCGACGATCTGGTGGGCTGGAACTTCGTCATGGGCGACAACTGGGCGTACACGCCGGTCGCGGGCGCGCCCGATCCGAGTGTTCCGAGTGTTCCGCGGCCGAACATCTCCTCGCATGGAACGCTCGTGGCCGGCGTGCTCGCCGCCGCGGCGAACGAGCGCTCGTTCCTGACGCCGAGGCTCGACCTCGAAAGCTATGTGGGCGTCGCGCCCATGACCCGGATCCTCCCGCTCGCGATGCTGGACTCGCGGTCCGGAGAGGGCGGCGAGGACCTCACGACGGAGGCTGGGTTCGAGGGCTGGATGGATCGCATGGTCGAAACCCTCGACTACGCGGTTCAGCGCGGCGCGAACATCATCAACGCGAGCTGGTCGATCAAGTGTGCGCCGGCGAAGGATGGGATTCCGCAGGCGCTCGTGTGTACCGCAGAGGATCGCGCGGCGAAGGAACGGCGCTTCCAGGCGGCTTTCGCGGAGCTGGACGCCGTGGGTCTCGATCGCGTGCTCGTCGTGACGAGCGGCGTGGACTTCTTCGTCGATCTGGATCGGGCGGATGTGCAGGATCTTCCGGGCGAACTGCACCGGCCGAACTTCATCATGGCCACCGCATCCGACGAGACTGACGCACTGAACGAGCGAGTGTCGTTCGGAGATGAGACGTACGACATCGCGGCGCCGGCGTTTAGGATCCCCTGGCTGACCGCGATCGGTCGGACGACCGATCCGCTCGGGAACCCGGTGTCGGGGTTGGCGACCGAAGGAGGGCGCCTCGTCCTCGGGACCGGAACCTCCGTGGCTGCGCCTCAAGTCGCTGGTGCCGCTGCGATCCTCATGTCGATCTGTCCGGCGCTCCGGGGCAATCCCGTCCGGGTTAGGCAACTCCTGATCGAGAACGCCGACTGCGGTCTGGGCGGTCTCTCGGGGCGGGTCCGGGGGGCCTGTCGTCTCAACATCCGCCGCGCCGTGCAGGCCGTGCTGCCCGAGCGCGGCGGCTCCTGTTCCTGATGGAGCCGGCGATGCCGGCCCAGTTCGCACGCGCGCTCGCGTGTACAATCGCCGTCGTCGGCACGTCCTGCTACATGAGCCACGAGCCGCGCCCGCCCCTCGAAGATGCCTCTGCGCCTCGGTGGGTCACGTGCGATGAGTACGCGCGATCACAGGCGTTCCCTCGCACGAGAGGCCGGGAAGGCGACACGTGCGACCCGGCGGCGTTTGGCGAGTGTACCAGCGGCGTGTTCCCGTCGCCGTTCCCCGACGAGTGCAGCCGGATGGTCGCCTCGTGCCCCGGCGGCCGAGTTGCGGAGCAACGAGTGTTCGGCCCGGGCCCGGGTTGCTGAGCGAGGGTGAACGGGCACCTCGGACTACGAAGAGGGGACGCTCTACTTCGGCGTTCAAGTGACGGACGACACGCACGCCAACAGCGCGGCCGACGACGCGCTCTACCAGGGCGACTCGCTCCAGATCGCCTTCGACGTGAATCGGGACCTC
>Ga0210033_1000771_pt1 | contig 30385 bp, 24 predicted proteins | sample CryGeymeta201501_FD_185465 | JGI IMG/M metagenome (GOLD analysis project Ga0210033, IMG submission 185465) | Groundwater microbial communities from Crystal Geyser aquifers in Utah, USA - Crystal Geyser metaG 2015-01 (SPAdes) (version 2) | ecosystem: Environmental > Aquatic > Deep subsurface >... | reverse complement strand
CTACCGTGAAGAGCAGGGCACGGGCCACCTGGTCTTGCTCTTCGCGCGCCCTCCCTACGACACGGTCGACTCCTTTGAGTTGCAGCTGGCCCCCGGCGCCAACGGCTGGTTCGACGGACCACCACTGATCGCCCCCGACGGCATCCTCTACGTCGACCTCGCCAACTACATCTACGCCATCCAGACCGACATCTTTGGCCTCACCCGCTCCGTCTATCCCCGCTCGGGCCGGGGCGGCAACGCCAACCGCGGCCACGTCGTGCTCGACCCGTAGCAGCTGGGCGGGGCGGTCACCTCGCCCAGACCGCGCGGCGCGCCGAGTCCACCCGCCGCCCCCCCGTTCTCATCGCGTCAGGCCGTCAGGTTGGCGCGCCGACCTGCCGTTCTTACGCACGTGCTCACGCCTTGACGGAAGGAGGTGAGGAGTCCTCGGGCACCCTCAATAGCTCCCGAAGCACCGCCAGGTAGTCCTCGGGCACCCTCAAGAGCTCCCCAAGCACCGCTGGATAGTCCTCGGGCACCCTCCATGGGCTCCCGAAGCCTCGCCAGGTAGTCCCGGGGCACCCCCAAGAGCTCCCAAAGGACCGCCAGGTAGTCCTCGGGCACCCCCCAAAGCTCCCCAAGCACCACCGAGGAGTCCCTGGGGGACTCCAGCGAGAACCAGACACTCGCCGCAGCGGTCCCCGGAGGGCCCCCAGCTACGCCTGGCGGCACTCGCCGGACTCACGAACGACACGATAGGGGGTGGTTGATGAGCGTCAGGCGGCGGGGGCTGTGTCGCGGCCCTGACCGGGGCTCGATCGCCCGTAGGGCCTGGTCAGTCCCCACCGTCCTCGGTCAGCCGCGCCCTCAACCTGGCGAGCTCCATCGCCATCGCCTCACGCTCGGTCTCGGCGCGCTCGGCGCGTTGCCGTTCCTGCTCGGCCCTTTCCCACTCGACTTCGGCCCGCTGCCTCTCGGCGTCGGCCCGCTCGCTCTCGGCCTCGGCCCGCTGGCTCTCAGCCTCCGCTCTCAGCCTGTAGGCATGACCCGCCTCGTCGCCTGTGGGGACGCGTTGAAGTCCCTGTGAGTCGGTGGCGAGCCTGAGTCGTGGTCCCATCGGGGTGTGCACGATGGTGAGCCAGGCGGACAGGACGTCGGACCAGACGTTTGCGTCGCCCACGTAGGAGCGCCTCAGCGCGCCGTCGTGGTCACGGGTGTAGTGCTGGAGGGACTGGCGGACGGTGCGCGGCGCGGCCTCGAGCCCAGGCAGCTCAAGCTGTCTTGCGGCCTCGGCGTCGAAGATGATGAGCTCGTCGACGCCGAGCGCGTCGTAGTCTGCGGGTGCGCCCCAGTAGTCCTTGGTCCAGCGATGCGAGACGAACTCGAAGGCGATGAGAGGGCGAGGGTGACCCGCCCGCCAGGTCTGGAAGCTGCTCGGCAACGGGTTGGGGACCGAGGCCAGGAGGAAGACGTCGGGAGAGACGAACTTCTGGGGTCGTCGAGGGTCCCAGGCGAAGAAGCAATCCGAGCCCACGAACACCTCGGACCATCCCTGCTCGGCCGCCCACCACGTCAACACCGCCACCATCACACGGATCAACTCCGACTGTTCGCCGCCCTGGCCCAAGTCGTCCTCCTGGCTGGCGTACCACTTGAACCACTCGACCTCGGATGCGTTCGCATCGGGTGGGGCGGTGTTCGATGGGATGGGGATGGGGTGGAGTCCGGGCATCGCGCGACCTCATGGGCTCTGGACCTGCCAGCCAGTCTAAACACACCCCGAGAGCTGGTCAAGAGTTCAGACTTTCGGGGCCAGGGCGGTCGAGTTCTGGGCTCCGCCCAGACCCACTCAAGGCTACCGCCTTGAGAATCCGTTTTCGAAGATAGAATAAATGGATTCTCAAGGCGGTAGCCTTGAGCGGGTCTGGGCGGAGCCCAGCCGAAAGTTGACCCTCTGAGCCCGAAGGCACAGAACTCGACCACCCTGCTTTCGGGGCTACGCACGTGCTCGTGCCTCGACGGAAGAGGGCGAGGAGTCCTCGGGCACCCAAGCATGGCTCCCCGAGCACGGGGTTGACGCGTCAACCTGCCCTACGCGACTGCCGAGAGCGCCTGGTCAAGGCGTCAACCTGCCCCACGCGACTGCCCAGAGCGCCTGGTTGACGCGTCAACCTGCACCCCACCCCTCGCCGCTCCCACACCTCGACGCCACGACCTCGCCTCCGCGACCCCCGACAACGCCTCGTCAGCCAGCCGCGCTCACCGGCTCGCCAGCTCGCTCAGCCAGGCCTCGGCGGCATAGGCGTCGGCCAGGTCGCAGACCGTGTCGGTGGTGGCGGCGCGGTCGGTGCCCGAGAGTCAGTCCGGCGGCGTGTGCTGCTCCACGTATCATCGTCGCCCTCCGCACAACTGAACGCCCGAGCGGTAACTCGCCGAACCCAGACTGTCAAGCACGTCTCGCGAACGACACGACCGAATCGCTCGACCCTGGATCGCACCGCCGCGGCTCAGCAGGCAGCGCGCCGAGCCGGGCATCCCGCGCCCCCACGCCTCCAGCACACTTTTTCCGGAACCTTCCCCGCCCCCCGGTGTCCATCAACCGTTGCGCACGCCCGAACCCCTCCGGGGCCGCCCACAGCCCCCACCACCCGACCGGCCGTGCAAACCCGCTCACTGCTCGGCGCGATCACCATGGATGGGTCGTTCGACCAACCACCCTACGAAGCCGGAACCCGCTACCGGATGTTGCTCGGCCTGAGCTCTGGCCTCGTCCTGGCCCTGGCCATCATCGCCCCGGCCGTCCGCGCCCCCTCCACCGCCGACAGCCTCCACGCCCCCCCCGCCTTCGACGCCCCCGAGGACAAGGTCGTCTACCTCATCCCCATGGGGCACCTCGAAGAGCACGACCTCGAGTTCCTGGCCACGGGCCTCGAAGCCCGCCTCGGCGTCGGCGTCGCCCTCCTGCCCCCCCAGGCCACCCCCGCCTGGGCCTTCCAGCCCGACCGCGGCCAATACGCCGCCTCCGGCATCATCGACGTGCTCTTCGTCAACTATCCCCCCGACGCCTGGCGCGTCCTCGCCGTCACCACCGCCGACATCACCACCGACGACGTCGACATGGTCTACGGCTACGCCTCCTCCAAAGACCACCTCGCCGTGCTCAGCACCGCCCGCTTCCGCAACGACCTCGCCTCCGACGCCCCCCACCGCCGCGCCCGCGCCCAGGACCAGCTCATCCGCGCCGCCGTCCACGAGCTCGCCCACACCTGCGACCTCCCCCACTGCGACCACCGAGGCTGCCTCATGGCCGCCATCACCGACCGCGACCAGATCACCTCCGCCACCGCCCTCTGCCCCACCTGCGCCCAGACCCTCGCCTCACGCCTGGCCGCCCCCCGCGACCCCGCCGCCGACGGCACCGACCGCGCCGATGGCCTCCTCGCCCGCGGCTACAACCTCGACGCCCTCGACCTCTACCTCCTCCACCCACCCGCCGACACCGCCGCCCCCCGACAGCTCGCCGCCTGGGACAACCGCGTCGGCGCCGCCCTCCTCTCCCTCGAGCTCGTCGCCGAAGGCGAGCGCCTCCTCAGACGCGCCGTCGCCGTCGACCCCGCCTTCGCACCCGCCCACTACAACCTCGCCCTCGTCGAGGCCTACGCCGGCAACACCGACCTCGCCGTGGACTCCCTCCGCACTGGCGCCGCCGTCGACCCCGACCCCATCAACCGCCACGGTTTTGCCGCCCGCTTCTTCCTCGACGCCCTCGCCGACCCCGGCTCCGCCCTCATCGCCTACCGCGCCTTCCAGGACGCCGGCGGCGCCGACCCCTACCTCGACCAACGCCTCGGCCCACTCGACCGACCCGACATCTTCGTCTTCTCCACCGACGAGGCCGAGGTCATCAAGGGCCGCGCGCGCAAGCGGCGAAAGAAAGATCTGTAGTATCAGCCGGTTATACGGACGAGCCGAGACCCGCGCAGCTCCCCGCCGCTGCATCCGCTCGCCTCTGGGCTCGCGGGCAGCCTCGGCCCCTCGCAAGCAAGGGGCATTGGGGCGAAGCGACCGGATCGGAGGCGCGTCAACGCACCCCGCCGCTCGAGAGTTCTCCGGTGCGCCGGCAACATACTGTAATCATGGACACTTCGCGAATCAGCGAGATGCTCGTGCTCACCCCGCACCGCGGCTTGCCCCAATGCCCCTTGCTTGCGAGGGGCCGAGGCCGCCCGCGAGGCGACAGCCGAGCGGATGCGGCCGCGGGGGAGCTGCGCCCACGCCGCCCCAACCTCACACCGCTCCAGCCTGCCTCCCCGGCAGACGAGCCGCACACCCTCCTCAACCTACTTGCACCCGCACCCCGCCAGATCGAACGGCTGAAGCTCGCTCGCCTTCCACGGCCCCGTGATCGGACCCACCGGCGGCGTCTTGAACTCCAGCTGGTAGCGGTTGACGATGTTGCCCACGCTCATCACCGCGCCGCACTTGCTGGCGTGCACCAGAGCGTCGCACCCCACGCTCACCCCGAAGATGTCGTCGCCGCCGCCGCCCTGCACCGGCTGCAGGCAGGCCGCCATCTCGTCGTCCAGCGGGAGCTTCGTGGCGCCGCGCGCCGCGCCGTCCACGCACATCAGGGTCGGCAGCTTCACCAGATCCTTGACCGTCGCGCACGACACCGAGCACACGTTCGGCTCGCCGCGCAGCATCGCCGCCACGGTGCCCGAGAGGTTGTAGAGGAGGGTGAGCGCCTCATCGAACAGGAGCACCTCGATGTTGCCAGTGCGCGGTTTGGCCTCGGCGGGCTCGCCCGTCAGCATCGGCGTGCTGAAGCCGCCGTTGGTGCCGTCCTCGCGGCGGCCGACCAGCGCGCCGGTCACCGGATCCATCGACCACCAGACCATCACGCTGGCGCCGCCGAACTTCGCGCCCTTGGCCGGAGCCAGCACCGCCTTGCCGGACTTGCGGACCTCCTCCTTGATGCGGCCACCCGCCTCGGCCGAGATCTTCATCTTCGGCAGGAACGGGTCGAGGTTCTCGGGGACCAGCGTCACCACGGGGATCTTCTCCTCCACTGCCTGGTCGAACGCCTCGTACACGCTCAGGACAGGCTTGCCCGTCAGCGTGCTCACCACCGTCGCCTCGAACTGACTGTTGAACCGGCCACGCATCGCCTGAAAGGCGTACTCCATCAGCCGCGGCAGCCCCTTGGCCGGCACCGCCCGGATGTTGTCGTTGCGAAGGTCGATCTGCCAGTACAGCCGATCGTCCTTGCGGAACCCGCCCACGATCACCACGCGCGGCTCATCGAAGAACGCCCGCACGCCCAGCTTGTTCGCCATCCGCAGAGACGTCCGATCGGCCACCATCGCGTAGGTCAACGCCAACATGCCGCCCGCCTTGCCCACGAGCTCCTCGACATAGGCCGAGGCCCGCTTGAGCACCTCCGCCTCACGCACCGTCAACGCCGCGCCGGCCTCGATGACCTTCCGCATCCCCTCCCCGCCAGTATACAAGGAGGAGAGCTCCTGCTGGGCGACGGCCTTGAAAAACTCGGGGTTGAGCCAACCGGGGAGGATCAGCATGGAGAAGATCTGCTGGTCAGCCTGGAATACATCGAGGGCGCTGCCCTCCACGAACAGGTCCCGCTGGACCTTGGTCTGTGACTTCCCGCCCCGATCAAAGAAGAACTCCAGCCACATCCGCTTCACGTCCGCCGGACGGAAGCCCTCCCCCCGCGTCACCTTGCCCGCGATCACCATCCGGGGCGTGCGGGTCGTCCCTTTGGCGTCGCTCTCAGCGAAGCTCAGCGTCAGGTTCCGGTAGCTCAGCTCCCCGAGGCGATCCTGCACCGCCATCAAGGAGCGCGGACGGCCGTCGGCACCCTCGATGAACAGCTTGACCGTCGCCGTCATCTGAGCCTGTGGCGGCACACCGTCCGACTCGCCCTCCTTCGCCGTCGCCGGCACACCCATCGCCGCCCGCTTGAACGAGGGGTCCATCGCCGTCCACTTGCGGTCGACGTTCGCCTCCACCCAGTAGTGCTCGCGCACCGTGTTGATCAGCGCCCGGTCACGCGTCGGCTCATAGAGCGGCGTCCCGACCAGAACGTCCATCCCCGTCACCTTCGCCTCACCGACATAGTCCGTCAGCAGCGCGTTGATCTCCTTCGGACCCAGCTTGCCCCAGGCGATGCGCGACTTGACGCCCACCTCCGCCAGCAGCTCCTGGAGCAGCAACGACTGGTCCAGGCTGTTGCCCGAACGGCTCATCAACGTCCCGCGCGCGCCGCGAAGCTCGCCCTCGTAGGGGTCGAACGCGATCTCGTCGCGCACGTAGAAGTACAGGGACTGCGCCGTCGCCCGACGACCCATCGACGCCACCAGCCGCTTCGGGGACAGCTCCTCCGACGACACCCGCTGGCGCTGCACCAGCTGCACCTGCTCGCTGATCGCCGACAGCCGCGGCCCGAACTCCTTGATGTAGTCCGACGTCGTCGGCGTCTGCGCCACCGCCCACGAGGGCGCACCCAGCGCCATCAACACCAACAGCGCCAGCCCCCACCGCAGCGGGCGGGTGACCTGTCGGGATCCTTCCAGTGCTTTCTTCATCTGCCGTCTACTCCCAGGCGGGCGCCCCGCGATGGAGGCCTGAACCGGACCGCAAAAACCACGCTCTCGACACCGTTGCACACGGGCACACGACACCCTGGCGGCGCAGTCTGGTCACTGCCCGTCAGGCTATCGCCGCCCCCTGGCCACGTCAAAATTCGCCGCGGCCGGCCGCCGCAGCACAACGCCCCGACCCCCGTCCCGACGGGACGCGCCGGCCGGCTTGCCCCGCGACGGACGCCCGGACCGGATCACCCCTCACAGATCCCGCGCCACCATCGAGTCCCGAAGCGAGGTCACGATGTCGCGCGCGCTCACCCGCTCCCGACGCGCGATCGCGAACGCCCGCGCGTGCCGGTGCCGAAGCTCGTCCGAGCCCTCGAGGTCCCACACGTCCAGCGTCTGGAACGGCACGAACAGGTTCTCCTCCTCCGACACGGACAGCCCCTCGGCCTCCAGCGCCGACACCAGCGCCGCGCCCTCGGCCATCGTCCCGGCCAGCAGGTGGTGGACCTGGTGGTCGAACGGGTTGCCCCAGTCGTCCTTCAGCGTCCCCCGCGGAAAGTCGCCGAAGATCCAGCGCGTCGACGCCTTCACCCGCTCGCCGCCGCGCTCCAACACCACGTAACGCTCCTCCACGAGGTGCCGAAGCCGCCCATGCGGCGTCGGCGCCAGGACCATCACGCGCCCGATCTTGTTCACGAACAGGTCGGCGAGCTCACTCATCGATGCCTCTCCTCGGTCCTCGCGCCCCCCTGCCCGGGGTGCGCCTCCAGGTCTGCGCGGCCTGCGTCGCCGCGCCCGCACGATACCACAATCCCGCCCCCGCGCGGCCCTACTCGGCGCCGGCAAACGCGCTCACGAAGCGGTCGCGCATCACCTCCATCTCGGGAGACGGCGGCTTTTCGGACGGGAAGCCCGTCAGCAGCAACCACGGGCCCGTGACCGAGGCCTTGACGTAGTAGGCGTGGTGGTTGTCGTTCACCCAGGCCTCCAGCATCGCCTGCGCCCGGTCACGATCCTTGCCATCCTTGATCTCGAAGACCATGTGGCGCATCGCAGGCGACTCCGACTGGAAGAACAGCCACTTGACCACCCCCGCCCGGTTCATCGCGTCGCGGTCCTGCTCTGTGGGCGTCATCACCCACGTGTGCACCGCCTGGCCTTCGAGCTGGAGGCGCTGGAGCGGGTAGCCGACCAGCGGCGCGGTCGAGCCCGTCGCGTGCGCCGTCGCCACACCGGCGTCTGGCGCTGCCGACGCGTCGGGTGAGCCCGGCGGCGCGGCCGCGTCCGCCTCCTGCGCCTGGGGCGCAGGACGCGTCGTCGGACAGCCCGTCATCACCACCAGCCCCACGCCCAACACCGCTGCACGCATCCAGCCTCTCATCGCTCACCTCCTGCATGGCCGCCGTCACGGCGCCCCCACTCCGGGGCCGCCGCTCCCGACCGCGTCACCGCGCCGTCCCGAAGCCCCGCACAACCTCGACCAGCCGGTCGATCTCCGGCTCGGTCAGTCGAAGGCGAAACGACGGCATCGGACCGCTCCCTCGCATGATCTGCTCCTTGATCTCCGCATCAGAAATCTTCGCCTGCCAGCCGGCGTCGGAGAAGTCTGTCGGATGTTGGCGGAGCCTTGAGGCGCGGTGCCCGTCACCGCGCCCCGTGGAGCCGTGGCAGCTCGCGCACGCGCGGGCATAGACCTGGCGGGCGTGCTCCAACGTCACCGGTCGCGACGCCACCGCGGGCTCACCCGGCGCCTCCGCGCCCGAACGGCCGCACGACGCAGACGCCAGCGCCGCGCACACCCACCACGCGATCAACAGGCCCCGACCGCGCCTGCCGCACCGCGGGCTCGCCCCTGCGTCCTCGGCAGGCGAAGCCCACATCAGTAGCCAACCCCCTGAACCAGCTTGCCTATTTCGCGCGATTCCTTCTCTGCGGCCAGCTCCAGGTCCTCGATCTGGATGCCGCGGCCGCGCTCGGCCGCCCAGAACGCCGCCCGCAGCACCGCGTTCTTGATGTTGCCGCCGGCCAACTCGAACTTCTCCGAGATCCACTCCAGGTCCAGCACCCCCTCCACCGGCGCCTCCTCGGGGATCATCTTGCGCCACAGCATCAGCCGGTCCTCCTTCTCCGGGAACGGGAAGTCCACGCGGAAGTTCAGGCGGCGCTTGAACGCATCGTCGATGCCCTTCTCAAAGTTCGTCGTCAGCACGCAGATCCCGCCGTACTCCTCGATCTTCTGCAGGAGGTAGTTGACCTCGAGGTTGGCGTAGCGATCCACGCTGCTCTTGACCTCGGTGCGCTTGGCGAACAGAGAGTCGGCCTCGTCGAACAGGATGATGAACTGGTTGCCCTGGGCCGCATCGAAGACCGTCTTGAGGTTCTTCTCCGTCTCGCCGACGTACTTGCTGACCACCTGCGACAGGTCGACCTTGAACAGGTCCATGTTCAGCTCGTTGGCGATGCAGCCTGCCACCATCGTCTTGCCCGTACCCGGCGGGCCGGAGAACAGGATCGAGAGGCCCTTGCCCGCCGTCATCTTGCGGTCAAAGCCCCAGTCGTGCATGACCACGTTGCGGTGGCGCGCCTGACCGATGATCTCCTTGACTGTCCCGAAAATGTCCTCCGGCAGCACCATGTCCTCGAGCGTCGCCATGTGGCGCACCCGCGAGGCCACCCCGGCCAGCCCCTTGCCGAGCTGGACCTTGCACGCCACGTCCAGGTCCTCGTTGCGGACCGCCGCGGTCCCCTCGGTCGTCCGCATCACCGCCTCCTGGTGGGCGTGATCGAGCACCCGGAGGATGCCGCCGCCGGTGAAGCCGTACTTGAGCGCATAGGTCCGCAGGTCGACGCCCTCGCTCACCGGCAGCGACGACTTCGCGATCAGCTCCTGCCACAGCTTCAGCCGACCGAACGTCTCCGGCACCTCCAGCCGGAGCCGCGTCGAGAACCCCGCCGACGCCTCGCCCAGGCCGATGTCCAGCGACTTGCTGGTCAAGATGCCCAGGTGGCGCGCCCGCCGCAGCAGGCCATACAGATACGCCAGCGAGGGGCAGATCCCCCCCTGCACGAGCTCATCCCGGTAGTTCGCCAGGCACAGCGAGGCGTTGAGCAGCCGGGCTTCCCGCACCATGTCCCGGAACACCCGATCCCGATGGGACGGCGCGAACGCCGTCGCCTCCAGGTTCACGATCAGGCTCGGCACCCCGACGTGCGCCGCCAGCCGCTGGGCCACCGAGCGCTTGCCGATCCCGTCCGGCCCCGTCAGCACGATCAGCGGCGCGGGCTCGGGCGCCGTCGACGCCAGGTGCTCGATGTGCCGCGCCAGCGCCATCAGCCGGAACGTGTCCCGCTCGGCGTAGATCAACCCGTCGAACGTGCGAGGCCCCTGCACGAGCTGCGCGTACCGCTCCATCTCGGGCGCCAGCCCCCCGGTCCCGAGCAGCCACAGCACCATGCGCTCGGGCATCTTGAAGTCGCGCAGCAGCAGGCTCGACTCCAGCCCGCCACCCGGCGGCTCCAGCTCGATCAGGTTGAACTCCAGCAGCGGCGAGTTGGCCAGGAACGCCTTGCGCGCGTCCCGCCGACCACCCTCGTCCCCCCCGAACAGCTCCAGGGCCAGCTGCACGTTCGGTCGCTTGCGCGTCACATCGTTGAGCAGGTACGAAAACAGACGCTGGAAGGTCAGATCCACCTCGGGCGCCAACGCCAGCACGAGGATCTGACGCATCAGCGGCGACAGCCCGAACCGCGGCCCGATCTCCAGCAGCGGCAGCACACAGCCCCCGCTCCCGCGCCGATGGCTCCACAGCGTCGCCGCCTCGCGCAGAGCCAGCTCACGCGTCTTGCTCTCGAACAACAGCCGCTTCTTGCGGATGTCCGGGTCGTCCTCGTCGAACACCAGCCCGTCGCTCGACGCCCGCGCCAGCAGGTGGTCCATCTCGCCTTCGCGCAGCAGCAACCCGCGAAACCGATCGCCGGCCTGAAGCACGCCGCGCTTCTGAAGCACCGCGCCGCGGTACTCGAACAAGAGCGCCAACCGCTGAAGCTCATCTTTGATGTGCTCCGTAGGGTCTACATAGTGAGGAATCTGGGCGAGCTGGATGTCGTCGAGCTGGGCCAGGAGGCGCTCGGCAGGGCTTGCAGCAGTCAAGGGTCGAACCTCGTCGGGGCCGGACACAGATGGCGATCGGATGGACCTGCGCGGCGCAGCTGCGCCCATCCATTCATAGCAGGACGACCGCGATTGGGAAAGGCTGGCCCCGCCAGAGTCCATGGGTGTTCCCACACAACGGATTCCGCTATCATCCCACCGACCGCCGCGGCGACTGGCCGCGACGCACCACGCGCTGACCCCACGACTGACCGGACCGCTCCCGCATGTCCACCGCCCGCCCCATCCCCCTCGGCCCCTTCGAGCTGCACCACGCCATCGCCAAAGGCGCCATGGGACAGGTCTGGAGAGGGGTGCACAAGCAGACCGGGCTGCCAGTGGCCATCAAGGTCATCGGCGCCGACTTCGCCGCCGACCCCCGCTACAAGGCCAGCTTCCGCAACGAGGTGGCCACCCTCGCCAGGCTCGATCATCCCGGCATCATCGCCATCTACGACTATGGCCTGCTGCCAGACGACATCATCTACCACACCGGCGACCTCCGCCCCCAGAGCCCCTACCTCGCCATGGAGCTCGCCACCCACGGCAGCGTGGAGGGGCTGCCGCCGCTCACCCAGTGGCCCCACCTCCGCAACCTGCTCCTCGACATCCTCGACGCGCTCTCCCACGCCCACGCCCGCGATATCGTCCACCGCGACCTCAAGCCCGCCAACCTGCTGCTCGGGCCAGACGCGGACGGCGTCGTGCGCATCAAGCTCTCCGACTTTGGCGTCGCCCACGACTTCAACGAGGACGAGAACACGCCCAGCGCCACCTCGGCCGGTCCCCAGGCCGGCACGCCCCTGTTCATGGCCCCCGAGCAGTTCACCGGGCGCTGGAGGGACTTCGGACCCTGGACGGATCTGTACGCCCTCGGCTGCCTCGCCTGGCTGTGGGCCTGCGGCGCGCCGCCGTACGACGGGAACAACTTCGTCGGGCTCTCGGTCAAGCACACCCAGGCGCCCATCCCTCCGGTCCACCCCCGCTTCGAGGTGCCGCGGCGCCTCGATGACTGGATTCAGTGCCTGCTGCAGAAGGCCCCGAGCGCGCGGTTCCAGACGGCCGCCGACGCGGCCTTCGCCCTGCTGCAGCTCGACGACGATCGCCCCGTGACCGCCCCGCCGCCGCAGCGTGGCCGGCCCGTCTTCCCGGGGCAGCACGGCGAGCAGGCTGCGCCGGGCGCGGGGCCGCCGCACGCGACGTCCTACGTCGAGCACACCGGGACCGCCGTGGACGTCTTCCGGCTACCGCCGGTGCCGACCGACTGGCGCCAGGTCACCCACCGGCCCCCGCTGCCGCGCCTCGAGGACGCCGGCGTCGGGCTGATCGGGCTCCGCGAGCCCTCTTTCGTGGGGCGCGAGCCGCTGCGGGACGCCCTCTGGGAGGACCTGCGGCGCGTGCACGAGCGAGGGAGACCGGCCCTGATCGCCATCCACGCCGAGACCGGGCTCGGCAAGAGCCGGCTGGCCGAGTGGCTCGCCCGCCAGGCCCAGCAGGCCGGCGCCGCCACGGTCCTGCGCACGGTGCACGACCCCATCGGCGAGCCGCTCGCCGGCATCACGCGCATGCTGGAGCGCTACTTCCGCTGCGACGGTCTCTCCAGGGCCCAGCTCGACGAGCGTCTGCACGACCTCCACGTCGGCCCGGCGGCGCCGCTGCCGCACCGCTTCGCCGACGGGCTCACCGAGCTCTTCGCGCCGCTGACCCGCGCCACCGCCGATCAGCTCCACAGCCTCTTTCACACCCACGAGACGCTGCACGCGCTGCTCATCCCCGTCCTCAAGCGCATCGCCGCCGACCGGCCCGCCGTCCTGCTCTTCGACAACGCCCAGTGGGGCGCTGACGCCATCGCGCTCTGCCGCGCCATCCTCGACTACGGCGGCGATCTGCCGGTCCTGGCCATCTTGACCGTGCGCTCGGACGCCCTCGTCGACCGCCCCCTCGAGGCCCAGCAGCTCGACCTGCTGCTCCAGCACCCGCGCGCCCACACCATCGCCCTGACGCCGCTGCAGCGCGGCGAGGCGCATATGTTCGTCCATCGGCTGCTGCCGCTGGCGGGGGAGCTGGCGGCGACCGTCGCTGAGCGGGCCGGGGGGAACCCGCAGCACATCATCCAGCTCCTCGAAGACCTCGCCCAGCGCCAGGTGCTCGCGCCCGGACCCGGCGGCTTCCACCTCAAGAAGGACGCCGACGTCGAGCTCCCCGAGGCCCTCTACGAGCTATGGAGCGAGCGCCTGTTCCTCCTGCTGAGCCGCATGGGCAACTCGCGCGCCGCCACCGCCACGCTCCAGCTCGCCGCCGTCCTTGGCAAGCACGTCATGCTGGAGGAGTGGCAGCTGGCCTGCCGGCTCGCGCGCCTGCCCTTCGACCCCGTGGTCGCCGACCTCCTCGTCGAGCGCGGCTGGGCTCAGGCGCACAGCGACCGCTGGATCTTCACCGACGATGCCCTCCGCGACGTCCTGCTCCGCAACGCCCGCGACGACGGCTTCCTCCACAACGCCCACCTCGCCTGCGCCGAGATGTTGTTGCAGCGCTACGGCCTCGACGACGGCGCCGCCGCCGAGCGCCGCATCCAGCACCTCGTCGAGGCCGACAAGCCCGACCTCGCCCTCGAGCCCCTGCTGGACGCCATCCGCCTGCAGGCGCAGCAGCTCCAGCACAACCGCGCCAACGCCCTGCTGGAGCAGTACGACGTGCTGCTCCAGGCCGCCCGCCTGCCCGACCACGACGCCCGGCGCGGCGCGCACCTCGTCATTCGCGCCGACCTGCTGATGCGGCGCGGGCTGCTCGAAGAGGCGGCCGACCTCGCGCAGCGCGCCGTCACGCTGGCCACCGACTTCGACTGGCCGCGCGTCAAGGCGCGCGCCTGCCTGGTGCTGGGCAACGTCTTCGCCCAGCAGGGTAAGGCCTCGCGGGCCCGCTTCCAGTTCGAGACCGCCCGCCACGTCGCCCAGGTGCTCGCCGAGCCCGTGCTCAACGGACTCGCCGTCAGCGGCCTCGGCAGCGTAGACGCCGCCCAGGGCAAGCACGCCCAGGCGCGCCGCCTGCTGGAGCAGGCCATCCAGTTCTTCGACCAGGGCCACGACCCGGACGGCCTCACCTCGGCCAAGACCCAGCTCGCCCTCATCGCCCGCGCCGAGGGCCAGACCGACGAGGCCGAGCGCCTCCTGCTGGAGGCCCTCGTCCAGGCCCAGACCGCCCGCAACCCCTACGGAGAGGCGCAAATCCTGAATAATCTTGGGGATATAGCGCGACAGCGCCGCGATCTGGACAAGGCCGCGCGCTACTACCACGACGCCCTCGAGCTCTCCGAGGCCCACGGCGGCCACACCATCCACATCAGCCGCTTCAACATCGCGCTCGTCCTGCTCGAACGGCAGCGCTTCGACAAGGCCTTCGAGGCGCTGGCCCCGCTGGAGCAGCTCTACCTCGACACCAGCAACCACCTCTTCCTGGCCTTCACCCACTTCCTCCTGATGGCGGCCACCGCCGGCCTGCCCGACGTCGAGGCCTGTCTGCGCCACACCCGTCGGGCCCGCGAGCTGTTCGAGCGCACCCGCGTCGTCGACCCCGACCTCGCCAACGTCGCCACGCTCGCCGCCGACCTGCTCGTCACCCGCTACGAGCACAGCCTGGCCCAGAGCGCCCTCGAGCTCGCCCGCGATCAGTGGAAGGCCCTCAACCGCGCCGACAAGGCCCAGGAGGCCGAGCGACGCCTCAAGGCGATGAAGCAGCGATAGCCGCCAACAACCATTTCAAATCAAGAACTTACACACAGCACCAGACCACGTCACCGCGACTCACACACCCAGGGACGCGCGTCTCCGCACTCCTTGTCGTTCCACCCCCCGGCCGCCTGGTCCAGCAACAGCTCCCCGCAGTCCTCGCCGCCGCTGTTGTTCGGCTCGCCCGAGGCCCAGTGCGTGTACCCGCCACCGCCCCCATCCCAGGCGTAGCTCCCCTCGGTGACGCGGTCGTTGATGCCCAACCACATCCGCGTCGGCACCCGCGGCCCACAGTCCTGGCAGTCGCTCCCGAGCTCGCACAGGTTGTAGTCGTACCCCGGCCCGCCGTCGTCGCAGTCGATGTCCCCGGCGTACCGGCAGGTGTTCGTGCACAGCGCCAGCCGGCTGACCCCGGTGGTCCGAAGCCAGCTGTTCTCCGCGTCGTCGTCCACGCGCACCAGCGTGTAGCCCAGGCCCGCGCACGTCGACTGAGCCGTGGTCCACGACGCCGGGGACGCGCAGAACAGGTAGGTGTGCCCCTCCCGGTACTCCGACGCACACGGGCAGATCCCGCCCTCGTCCACGACGCCCGTGCAGTTGTTGTCGATCCCGTCGCACACCTCGCCCGCGGTCGGCCGAACACCGCCATCCCCGTCGTTGCAGTCGTCCCCGTTGCTCGCCTGCCCCGCGGCGACCCCGCACGCCGTGATCGGCGCCGCCGCCCCGTCGCCAAAGCCGTCACCGTCCACGTCCGGCCAGACCATCACCGGGCTCAGGCCGTTGTCGGCCACGTCGTCACAGTCGTTGTCCACGCCGTCGCAGACCTCCTCAGCCCCAGGGAAGATGGCGCCGTTGCCGTCGTCACAATCCAGCGCGTCGCCCGCGACCGCGCCGCCCAGCGCGCACACCTCCACCGACGCGCTCCCGCGCGCCCCGTGGCCGTCACCGTCGCCGTCCGGCCACCCGGTCACCGTCGGCACCCCCTCGTCGACCTCGCCGTCACAATCGTTGTCGACCCCGTCGCACACCTCCTCCGGCACCTCGCCGCACCCCCCGCAGGCGTTCGAGACGCCCTCGTCGACCTCGCCGTCGCAGTCGTTGTCGACTCCGTCGCACACCTCCTCGGCGTCGGCGTGGTTGGCTCCCGAGACCTCGTCGCAGTCCAGCCCGAGGCACATCGTCCCCAGACCGTAGCCGTCGCCGTCCGGGTCCAGACACCCCGAGCACAGGCCACCCTCTGGCAGGCACTGCCGCGTGTCCGCGTCCGTGTTCACACAGTCGAAGCCATCCGGGCACCAGGTCGCGTCCGCGCACGCCCGGCCACAGAAGCTCCCGTCGGTCAGCACCACGCAGAGGTCAGCCGCGCCGCCGCACTCGCTGTGCGCCCCGCACGGCGCGCACAGGTCGGCGGGCCACCGACAGTCCGACGGACAGCGATCGCCATCCTGCCGATTGCCGTCGTCGCAGTCCTCGCCCTCGTCCAGCTGATCGTTGCCACAAGGCTCGACCGTCGTGTCCGCGTCGTCGGCTACGTCATCGGCCACGTCGTCGCCTGCGTCATCGCCCACGTCGTCGCCCACCTCGTCGCCGACCTCCGCCGGCCCCGAGTCCTCGGCCACATCGCCCGCACCGCCATCCTCGTCGGCGTCCCCGGGTGTCCCGACGTCCTCGCCGCCGCCGTTGTTACCAGCCACGTCGCCGCCGACATCGCCGGGATCTGCGTCGTCCCGGCCGCCACCGTCCTGGCCATCGTTCACGTCCCGGCTGGCGCCAGCGTCCTGCGGCGCCGCGGGCGCCTCGGCCGTCGCACAGCCCACCAGTCCCAGCACCAGGGCCGCGACGACTACTCCCACCGTTCTGCTCATGAGCGGCTCCTTCCTCAAGGGTCAGGTCCGCTCATCCTAGATGCGCCGTGAGCCCCCGTCCACTCTGCGACGCAGGCACCCCAGGCGACCGGGTTCTGGCAGGGACGCCCGGCTCAGCAGCACCGCCGTGCCCGACCTCGGCGATGCAAGGTGGCTTCAGCCCTCAGCCTGCCGTCGGCAAGCTCGGCGCCTTGACCGTGAGCAGCGAGCACCGAAGCACGCGCAGGAGCCGCTCCGCCGTGTTGCCGACGAAGATGCCCTCCACACCGCTCCGACCGACGCTCCCCATGCACACGAGGTCGGCCTCGACGGCGCGGGCCTCATCGAGGATGCACTGCTCCGGCTGGCCGGAGACGACGCGCGGCTCGACCTTCGCAGCCGCCATGGTCGGAGACGCGCAGATCTCGGCGAGCTGGGAGACGCGCACGCCGAACTCGCGGTCCTCGGCCGCCTGGAAGCTCTCCTCGTACATCACGCCGGAGACCTCCAGCCACAGCCGGGGCACCGTCTCCACGACATGAAGCGCGATCACGCGGGCGCCCAGCCCCTTGCCGAGCATCGCCGCCCACTCGAGCGCGACCAGCGACGGCCGGGAGAAGTCCACCGGGCACACGATGGTGCGAGGCGGCCAGCGGCTCTCCTCGCGCACGACCACCACAGGCGCCGGGCTCTCGTGCACGAGCCGACGGCTGGTCGAGCCGATGAACACCTGCCCCCAGGCGCCCAGCCCCGTCGCGCCGACCACGACGAGGCTCGACGGGTCCTTGCGGGCCTCGGCCAGGATCTCGTGCACCGGCTTGGCCCAGCGGATGTGGTAGCGGAGCTGGACGCCCTCGTGAGGCAGCTCCGCCAGCACCTTGCCGATCCGCGCCTCCACGTGACGGACCGCCTCGCCGCTCGGGTCGGCCACCTTCTCCATCGGGTCCACGTCCGCCGAGGCCACGCGGCCGTCGAGGTGGCCCGGCACCGCCACCACGACGTCGAGCGGACACGCGTGGCGACGCGCGATGTCGAGCGAGAGCTCCAGCGCCTGCGTCGCTTGCTTCGAGAAGTCGAAGCCCAGGACCACCTGGCCGATGGTCGGGTGGGTCGGTTCGAATTGGATGCTCATGCTCGTGACCTCGCGCTGGCTCAGCTCGCACGTCTGCGCGACGGCGGCCGAGCGTCTCCTCATCGACGCACTGTTCAGCCTTGAGTGAGCAGGAACCGCGCCATCACGAACACGCGCCGCCCTGCCTCGGCAGACCGGGCGACGATGGCAAGAGCGACGCGCAAAATTTGCGCGCCACCAATCCCTGCGGTGCGGACGCTCCGGACCTCGCAACCATCGGGCCCCGCCGTTCTTTGGCCACACGTTCACGCCGGGCGCCGCCGCGGCTATACTCTCCGCCGCACCTCCACCCTCGCGCGAAGGACCGCCCATGACACGTCTCCCCGCCGACTCGACCTTCTCGGAGCTCAGCCAGTTCGAGCTCGATCGCGACTCCATCCGCAGCTTGCCCCTGACCTTCTGCCAGCGCAGCGCGGCGGTGATCCTCGGGTCGATCCCCGGCCCGGGCGGGCCGCCCGTCATCGTGGGGCTGCTCGACCCCGACAACGCCGACCTGCTCCAGACGGTCGGCCGGCAGCTCGGCAAGCCTGTCACCGGCGTCCAGCTCAACCGCTACGAGATCCACAAGGCTCTCGAGTTCGCCTGGGGCCAGTTCCCCCCCGACGCCCACGTGCTCGACCTCGACAGCACCAACGGCGACATCGATGGCGCCGAGCCCGCCGACATGCTCGACCAGTTCCTCGTGGACGCCATCCGGCGCACCGCCTCGGACGTACACATCGAGCGCTACATGGGCGACGTGGACCTGCGCCTGCGCATCGACGGCATCCTCCACCAGATCTTCACCCACCTCGACCCCGACGCGGCAGACCACATCATCGGACGCCTGAAGGTCCTGGCCAGCCTCGACATCACCGAGCGGCGGCGCCCCCAGGACGGACGCTTCCGCGCCACCCTCACCGGCGGCGGCCGCGAGATGGACGAGGTCGACTTTCGCGTCAGCATCGTGCCGGGTCCCGCTGGCGAGGATGCGGTCATCCGCATCCTCGACTCCGAGGTCGGCCTGCTCCCCGTCGACCAGCTCGGGCTCGCCCCCGAGCTGCTCGAGACCTTCCTCCGCCTGGTCAACAACCCCGAGGGCATGCTCATGGTCACCGGCCCTACGGGCTCCGGCAAGACCACCACCCTCTACGCCACCCTCCACCACATCAACGACGGCCAGAAGAAGATCGTCACCGCCGAAGACCCCATCGAATACTACCTGCCCAAGATCAACCAGAAGCAGGTCAGCAGCGTCATGTCCATGCCCGAGCTCCTGCGCGCCCTGCTGCGCCAGGATCCGGACGTGATGCTGTTCGGCGAGGTGAGGGACCTGGAGACGGGGGAGACCGCCGTGCGGGCGGCGGCGACGGGGCATCTGGTGCTCGGCACGCTGCACACCGCCGACGCGCTCGGCGCCATCGACCGGCTGCGCGGCCTCGGGCTCGACAACGGCGACATCGCCAGCGGTCTGCTCGGCGTCGTCGCCCAGCGCCTCGTCCGGCGGATCTGCCCGCGCTGCGCCGCCGCCGTCGAGCTCACCGACGCCGACCGCACCTTGTTCGGCGCACTCGTCCGCCACCTCACACCCAGGGCCGGCGCGGGCTGCGACGCCTGCGGCCACTCGGGCTACCGTGGCCGCGTCGGGCTCTACGAGCTGCTCGTCGTCGACGAGGAGCTCCAGCAGATGATCGCCGACGGCCATCCACGCCACGCCATGCGCAAGCACCTCGCCGCGCACGGCCTGCGAACCCTCCTCCATGACGGCCTGCACAAGGTGCGCTCCGGCCTCACCACCCTGGAGGAGCTCCGCCGCATGATCCCCTTCCGCCAGATCGTCACCGCCCGCGAGGACGCCGCCCTGGCCGCGGCGCGCGCCGGCGCCCTGGAGCCGTACTGAGAAGCCGTTCGGAAAGAGAATGGCCGTCGTTGACGAGCCCCATGCACGTCATCTGCGGCTCATCGTCGTCTCCATGGGGCGCTGCCCCAATGGAGACTCCTCAAAGCCACATCTGACGTACCTGGAACTCGCCAACTCGGCCATTCTCTTTCCGAATGGCTTCTGAACGGAGCACGCAGGCACGGGGCCTCAGTCCACGTTGCGCTGCCGCACGGTCATCACGGGGCAGGACGCCCCGCGCACCACGCGGTCGGCCTGGGAGCCGAGCAGGAAGCGCTTGATCAGGCCGCGGCCGTGCGTCCCCATCACGATCAGGTCCGCGTGCTGCTCGGCGGCGACCTCCAGGATGGCGTGGTACGGCACGCCGCTGACCAGCTCACAGGTCGCCCCCGCGCAGCGCCCCTCGAACGGGGCCAGCGCGGCCTTCATCGTGTTCATCGCCTCGCGCTCGTAGTTCGCCAGCAGGTTCGCGTAGGCCTCGCTCACCGCCTCCATGCCATCGATGCCCATGGGCACCATGTCGGCAGTCGTCTGGACGTGCAGGAGCAGGATGGAGGCGTCGAATTTCTCGGCGAGCTGGACGGCGTAGTCCAGCGCATCGCGTGAGTTGTCGCTGAAGTCGGTAGGCACGAGGATCTTCTTGAACGGCATGGTCACTCCTCCACGGTCGGTGTGAGACGGGGCGCGCGACGCCGCGCCCCGGCAAGGAGGATGTTGCCCCCCAACGCCCAGGCGAGCAAGGACCACGCCACGCCACGCGTCGGCCCCCACGCCTCGCGCCTCCAACGACGCGCGGTGACGGCGCAAACATTGCGCTGGCTGGCCGCGTCTGCGAAAGTGTTGCGCACACTGCCCGGCAGCCGCCGCACCCTGCGCCCTGCGCCCGCTGGCACGCTTCGTGGAAGCCAGCACCGCCACGGGGGCAGCCCACTCAACCGGCGTCGCAGAGATGCGAGGAGAGGAACGACCATGACCGTCATCCGAAAGCTCACCCACACCCACGTCGACCTCCACCTCAAGAAGGCCTCCGTGCGACGCCAGCTCCGAAACCTCGCCCCCGAGGGTATCGCGCCCCTCCAGGCCGATGTCCAGGAGCTGCTCCACCTGCTCGACGAGCACATCCGACAGGAAGAGGACGACATCTTCCCCGACGCCTGCCGGCTGCTGCGCGACAACCACGCCGTCGACCACCTCGTCGAGGAGCACCGCGAGCTCAAGCGCCTCGCCAACGCGCTCGCCGGGCTCCTCGCCTCCACCACCTCACCGGCGCCGGCCCACCTCGTCGACGCCTTCGTCGCCCTCGACCTCCTCCTGGAGAGCCACTCCGACGCCGAGGCCCACTTCTTCGACACCAACGCCAACCTCATCAACCCCGCCATCGCTGGGGGCGCCTAGCCGTGAACCTCCGCAACATCCTCGTCGCCACCGACCTCGACGACTCCACCGAGCCCATCTACCGATGGGCCCTCCACATCGCGCGGGTCCTCAACGCCGAGATCACGCTCGTACACGTCGATCAGCTCGGCGCGACCGGCTTCCACGACTCCAGTTCGCTCAACACGTGGCTCAGCCACTTCCATCGGATCTTGACCGACCGCATCGAGCAGCTCGCCACCTCCATCGAGGAGGCCGGCGTCCCCTGCCGCACCGTCATCCGGCAGGGCCACCCCGTCGAGGAGCTGCTCGACGCCATCGAGACCGAGGACGCCGACCTGCTCATCATCGCCAAGCGCGGAGAGGGGGCGCTGAGCCGCTTCATCGTCGGGTCCACCACCCGCAAGCTGCTGCGGGGAGCCGCGATCCCGATCCTGGTCGTCGACATCGGCCACGCCGAGGACGTCAAGATCGAGCGCATCCTCACCACCACGGACCTCAGCCGCGACTCGGACCTCGGCCTGGGCTTTGCGCGCGACCTGGCCGTCGCCTTCGGTGCGACCCTGGACGCCATCCACGTGTTTCAGTGGCCCCTCTACATCCCCCACGCCCCCGGCCATCCGACCACCACGCTGCCACCCACCGCCGTCGAGGAGCTCCGCCGCTACTACGAGACCGAGCTCGACGCCTCGCGCGCCGTCGCCAACGAGACCGGCCACAGCGTCGTCGTGGACCCTGACGTCGCCCACGGCATCCTCGCCTACGCCCACAAGCGCAAGTCCGACCTCCTGATCATCCCCTCCCATGGCAAGGGCACGCTCAAGGCCACCGTGCTGGGCAGCACCTCCGAGAGGACCGTGGAGGCCACGACGCTCCCTGTGCTCGTCCTGCCAAGAGCCTGGCTGGAGGCGACGGAGGATGGTGCGGTGAGCTGACCCGGCCCCATCGCGAGGCGGCCCTTCCGCCACCCCACACGCATCGGCCGCGAGGCGCGCTGTCTCACGCCTCCGGTGGCCGCGCGTGTGCGATATCGGCACCCGGAGGTTGACCCCAGCCGTTGGCGCGCTACCCTGCCCCCCTGCCCGCGACGTCCGCTCGCGACGCTCGCCTCCTGCCGCCCCACTCCCTGCGCCCCGGTGAATTTTGACCTCCGCTACACGCGATGCGTTCTCACGCCTCATCAAGCTGGCCTATCCAATCATCGGTCTCAACGTCCTCAACGTCCTCTCGCTCGCGGTCGACACGGCGATGTGCGGGCGGCTGCCGAACGCGGAGGTCGTCCTGACGGCGCTCGGCTTCGCGACCCAGATCATCTTCCTGCTGATGGTCGCCATGATGGGGCTGACGGTGGGCACAGTGGCGTTGGTGGCGCGGGCCTACGGGTCCGGTGACACGGAGCGGGTCAACCACATCCTGCAGCAGTCGACGATGCTCACGCTGGGGGTGGGGCTCCTCGTGGCCGTGGTGGGCAACCTCGTCGCGGGGCCGATCCTGCACCTGCTCGGCGCCAGCGACGCGGTCCGGGACACCGCGCTGCTCTACCTGCGGCCGCTGCTGACCGGGACGGTCTTCTACTACCTCAGCATGCTGTTCGCAGGCGTGCTGCGGGGCGTCGGCAACACGATGCTGCCGTTCCTTGTGGCGCTGGGCTCCAACCTGATCAACTTCGCGATCAACTACTGCTTGATCCTCGGGCACTTCGGGTTCCCGGCACTCGGGATCCAGGGGGCGGCCATCGGCACGCTGGTGTCGTACATGTGCGGGGTGGTGGCATTGGTGGTGATGATGCGGCGAGGGGTGATCGAGAAGCTGACGGTCCGGTTTCCGGTGGCGAGGCTGGATCGGCCGCTGGCGACGACCCTGGTGCGCATCGGGATGCCGGCGGCGATGGACATGGTGATCCTCAACGCGTCGTTCCTCTCCATCGTCGGGATGCTGGGGCACATCGAGCAGGTGGCCGTGGCGGCGCACGGCATCGGGCTCCGGATTCAGGCGTTGGCGTTCGTGCCGGGCATGAGCATCGCGCAGGCCACCGGCGCCCTCGTCGGGCAGGCCCTCGGCGGCGGAGACGCCGCGAAGGCCCGGAGCGTGGTCAGGGCCTCGATCACGCTGTGCGTGGCGGTCATGAGCGCCCTCGCCCTCGTCATCGTCCTGGCGGCGCCGCAGATCGTGACGGTCTTCGACGTGCCCCCCGGCTCGCTCCTGGAGACGCTGTCGGTGGAGTGGATGCGGGTGCTCGGCTGCGGGATGCCGATCATCGGCGTCAACATCGCCTTCGTCGGGATGTTCCAGGGGGCGGGCGCGACGCGGACCAGCCTGGCGATCAACACCGCCTCGACGCTGCTGATCCAGATCCCACTGAGCGCGCTGCTGGGCTTCACCTTCGGGCTCGGCCCGTTCGGGGTCTGGCTGGCCTTCCCGCTGTCCTTCCTCGTCAAGGTGGGGCTGAGCGCCGCCGCCTACCGGTTCAGCAGCTGGGACCGTGTGGGCGCGAGGGTGTGAGGCAGCTCAGGGCCGCCGCGGCGGCATAGAACGGCGCCTCGCGCCGTTGCATCCGCGCTGCCGTCGGTGGTACCCATGGCCGTCGACGCCGAGCCCACACCCCGAGGCCGTGACCGCGCCATGCGCCCGCCCAGACACATATCCAACATACTGATATTGCTTGGATTTTTGACCGCGGCCTGCGCATCGGCACCCCGACACGTCCAGATGCCGCCCCCCGACCCGACCGAGCACGCCCCCGTCGATGAGCTCGACGCCGCGTCCGAGGAGCAGCTGAAGCTCGTCAAGACCCCCACCGCCGCGCGGGTCCAGCTCCGCGCCACGTCCGTCAAGATGGTCACCATCCTCTCGGTCGGCGCCGATGGAAACTCGGGCGGCCTCGACCCCATGGCCGCGTTGACGACAGCCCCCCGGATCGCCCCGCGCACGCTCGTGCCGACCACCGTCGAGCTGACCGATCCCTCCCTGAGCTTCGACCTCTCCAGCATCGAGACGACGCTGGAACAGCACAGCCTCGACCTCGACAGCTGCGGCCCCGACGCCAGCCGGCTCGGCAAGACCCAGCCGGTCGAGCTCCTGCTCACGCTGGAGGCCGATGGCAAGGTCGCGCGCCTGGACTGGCAGGCGGCGCCGCCGACCGTGGTGCGGCAGTGCATCCAACGTCAGCTCTTCGGCATGCGCTTCCCGCGCACCGGACGGCCGCTGGAGCTGCGCGTCACCTGGGTGCAGCGCTGAGCTCGCCCCTGGCGACCACTCCGAAGCGCCCTCGGCGAGCCCTGCCGCCGTCTACCAGCCCTGCTTGCCGCCGCCGCTCCCCCAGCCTCCCCGACCGCGCCCGCCACCGCCCGCGCGCCAGCCCTTGCGCCGCGTGTGGCGCTCGCGGGCCTCGTTCACCCGAAGCCGCCGCCCGGCCAGATCGAAGCCATCCAGCGCCTCAATGGCCGACACCGCCACCACCGACGCCATCTCGACGAAGCCGAACCCCCGCGGCCTGCCCGTCTCCCGGTCGGTGATCAGCGCCACCGACTGCACCTCGCCGTGGTGCGCGAAGAGCTCGCGCACCTGCTCGTCGGTCGCCGAGAACGGCAGGTTCCCCACGTAGATCCGCTTGCTCGCCGTCATCGCCGAAGCCCCTCCTGGTTCCCGGTGACTCAACCCACGACGTCCATCGACACGGTGGCGGTAGCACATCCGCGCGCCGCCTGACAAGGAGCCGGCGAGGCGCCTGCCCGGCTCTACCTATACCCCTCGGCCTGGAGCGAGAACAGACGGGCGTACTTGCCATCGAGCGCCATGAGCTCCTCGTGGCTGCCCTGCTCGATCACCCGCCCGTGCTGGAGCACAGCGATCTCGTCGGCCATGCGCACCGTGGAGAACCGGTGGGAGATCAGGATCGCCATCTGGTTCTGGGTGACCTCGCGGAACTGGTCGAAGATCTGGACCTCGGCCTCGGCGTCCATGGCGGCGGTCGGCTCATCGAGCACGAGCACGTCGGCGTCCCGTCGCATGAACGCCCGAGAGAGCGCGATCTTCTGCCACTGTCCGCCGGAGAGCTCACGGCCGTTGTTGAACCATCGGCCGAGCTGGGTCTTGAGCCCTTCGTCCATGCGGTCGATGAACGGCATGGCGAGGCCCTTCTCGGCCGCGTCGCCCTGCCGGGCCTCGTCCTCGATGTGATCGACGTCCCCGACCCCCACGTTCTCGCCCACGGTCATCTGGAACCGCACGAAGTCCTGGAAGATCACCCCGATGCGCCGCCGCAGCGTCCCCAGATCCCACTCGGGCAGCGGACGCCCGTCGAGCAGTATGCGGCCCTGCTCGGGCTCGTAGAGCCGCGTCAAGAGCTTGATCAGCGTGGTCTTCCCCGAGCCGTTCTCGCCTACCAACGCCAGCTTGCGACCGGGCTGCAGGTGCAGCGTCAAGCTGTCCAGCGCCCGATCCTTCGCGCCGGGATAGCTGAACGACACCTCCTCAAACCGCACGCCGTCGCCCGGCAGCGGCCCGGTGGTCGCCGTGCCCTCAGTGGCCGGCGCAGGCACGGCGAGGAACTCGTAGAGGTTTGACAGGTACAGGTTGTCGTCGTACATGCCGCCCACCGCCGACAGGATGGCCGCGAACGTCGACTGCCCCTGCTTGAAGACCATCAGCAACATCGTCATCTCGCCGAGCGAGATGGTCTGCTGGATGGCGCTGACCGCGATCCACCCATAGGCCCCGTAGAACGCCGCCGTCGACAGCAACCCCAGCAGGTAGCCCCACAGCCCGCGCCTGAGCGTCAGGTCCCGATCCTCACCGTACAGCTTGTCGAAGATGCCCGTGTACCGCTCCAGCAGCAGCGGACCGAGCTCGAACAGCTGGACCTCCTTGGCGAAGTCCTCCCGCGCCATCGCCATCTCGAGGTAGGCCTGCATCCGCTTCTCCGGGGACCGCCACCGGAACAGTCGGAACGCGTCGCCCGAGAACTTCGTCTCGGCCACGAACGCCGGCACCGCCGCCAGCAGCAACCCCAGCGCCGCCCACCCCGAGAAGGCGAACAAGAGCGAGCCGAAGGTCAGCAACGACACCGCGTTCTGCACCAGCCCGAACGTCCGGTTCACCAGGCTCAACGGCCTCGCCGAGGCCTCCCGCCGCGCCCGCGTCATCTTGTCGTACAGGTCCGAGTCCTCGAACTGCGGCAACGACAGCGTCAGCGACTTGTCCAGGATCATCACGTTGACCCGATGCCCGAGCAGCGCCCGCAGCAGCGACTGGCAGACCGACAGCCCGCGCTGCGCCGCGGCCAGCAGCACCACCAGCCCCGCCTCGATGGCCACCCACGTCAGCGCTGGCGTCGCGTCTACCTCTCCCCCGGTGCGCGCCAGGTCCACCACCGCGTCAACAATGAATTTCCCGACGTAGGCGATGGCACCCGGCAGCAAGCCCGCCACGAGCGTGCACAACGCCAGCGCGATGGTCAGCCCGCGGCTGGTCGTCCACACCAGATCGACCGCGTGACCCGTGTACTGGAATACACCCAGGGCCTGCCGGACCCATCCTCGCACCCCGCGCTCAGGGGCCTCCGCCTTGTCAGCCTTGTCGATTTTGCCCGCGTGCCCCTCATGCCTCATGCCCACCTCATCCTTCGCGCACCGTTGCCTCTCCCAACACATCGCGCGATGGTACGCACCGATGGACGGGCGGCATCTGTCCGAATCGACCGGCACCCGCACGCGCCACACCCACGCACATTCGACCCCGGCCCCCCTCGCCGGGGTTGACCCGGCCGTCTCGAACGGTACCATCCCGTGCCCGGCGAGCCCTTCGCCGCACGCCTGTGCCCCCAACACCCTCTCGAGGTCTCATGCTTGATCTGCACGCCTACAAGGTCATCCACCTGCTCGGCATCTTCGCCCTGTTCGTCGCCATGGGCGGCCTGACGCTCCACGCCATCAACGGCGGCGACAAGACCACCAACCTCGGCCGCAAGCTGGTCTCCATCAGCCACGGCGTCGCCCTGCTCCTGGTCCTGGTCAGCGGCTTCGGCATGCTCGCCAAGCTCGGCATGCCGAGCGGCGTGCCGCTCTGGGCCTGGATCAAGGTCGGCCTCTGGGTCGTCATGGGCGGCCTCCTCGTCGTCCCGATGAAGCTCCCCAAGCTCGCCAGGCCGCTGTTCCTGCTGCTGCCTGTGGTCGGTGCGCTCGCGGGCGCCGTGGCCATCTACAAGCCGTTCTCCTGACCCCAGGGGGCCGCTCACCCCGGCGTCGCCTCCACCACGAACTCGAACGGCCCCGAGCTGATCCGGTCGCCGGCGCGCAGCGCGCGCCCCTCCACCCGCGCACCGTTCACCACCAGCCGCAGCTCCGGGCTCAACACCTCCACCCAGAGCTCACCGGACTGCACCCGCACCTCGAAGTGATGCTCCGGGATCCGGATCGAGGACAGCCGCACGTTGCCCTCCCGCCCGAACGTCAGCCGCTGCCCCTCGAAGACCGTCAGCTCCACCCCGCCGACCTCGCCCCGAAGCCGCGCCGGCGCTCCGCGGTGCTGCCACGGCCCCGTCACCGCCGCAGAGAGCGCCGTCGACTCGGCCAGCGCCGCCGCCCCCACGCCCGACAGCCGGTTCCCCACCAGCTCCAGCTCCCGAAGCCCCGACAGCGCCACAGCCCCCGACAGCGCCACCGCCCCCTCATCCCCGATGCCGTTCACCGCCAGATCGAGCGCATCCAGATGGGCCAGCGCTGGCGACCGGGCCAGGAACGTCGCCCCCCGGTCCCCGAGCCCCGTCCGCCGCAGGCTCAGCCGTCTCAGGCTCGACAGCCTCGGCGAGTAGCCGACGTACTGGGCGCCCTCGGCCCCGAGCTCCTGGTCGTCCAGGATCAGCACCTCCAGCCCCGAGACCGTCGGCGACGTGGTCAAGTACGCGATGTCGAGGGCCGTGGCGCGGCTCTTCGGCTTCTGCCAGCTCCCGAACGCGACGGTCAGATGCGCGACCCCCGCCAGCGCGCCCGTGTCGATCAAGCGCCGGATCGCCTCGGACGCCCCCTCGGGCTTGCGAAGCGTCAACGCCCGCACCACCGACCACCGCGGCTCCTCCTCCCACCCCAGCCGCCGCTCCAGCCAGTGCGCCGGCCCCTGCCGCATCGCCATGGGCCAGTGCGACAGGTGACCATCGAGGTAGTCCAGGCACACCGCCAGATCCGCTGGCGACTGGACCCCGTCGAGGCGGGCGCAGATCTCCGCCCAGCCCGAGAGCGTCGGCGCCTCGTGCACGAGCGTGCGGAGCGCGTTCAGGTTCTCCGTGATGTTGGCCAATCCATCCCTCCTGCGGGAAACAAATCACCCCGTGAAACACGCATTGTTTCACGGCACCCCCTTGAGCTCAGGCGAGGGGGCCTCTACCCTTGGGCGATGCGCACGGCACCGGGGGGATCGTCTCGGGCCGTCGCGCTTCTATCGTGCACCGGTTTCACCTCCGAAGCGACGTGAAACCGCTCGGACCTCTCCAGCCTGCCCCGGTGCGCCATGATCACTCGCCGCGACCTCCTCACCTACGCTGCCGCCACGGGCGCCGCCTCCACGCTCCCCCTGATCGTCGGCTGCACCCCCGCCCACCCCGCCGCCTCGGCCACGCCGGTCGAGCCCGCCGCCCCGGCGGCCGTCGCGCTGGCGCCCGACCCCGCCATCGGCGTGCGGCGCGCAGGGGAGCGGGGCATCATCGATCATGGGTGGCTCAAGGCCCGGCACACCTTCGCGTTCGCCAACTACCGCGACACCGAGTGGCGGCAGTTCCGGCACCTGCGGGTCATCAACGAGGACACCATCCAGCCCCGCGGCGGCTTCCCCCTCCACCCCCACCGCGACATGGAGATCATCACCTACGTGCTCGAAGGTGCCCTCGAGCACAAGGACACCCTCGGCAACGGAGGCGTCATCCGCCCGGGCGAGATCCAGTATATGAGCGCCGGCAGCGGCATCCGCCACAGCGAGTTCAACTCCACCGACGTCGCGCCCACCCACCTCCTCCAGATCTGGCTCCTGCCCGACAAGGCCGAATACGCCCCCCGCTACGAGAGCCGTCACTTCGGCGACGAGCGCCACGGCGAGCTGCGCCTGATCGCCTCCCGAAAGGGCCGCGACGGCTCCTTCGCCATCCGCCAGGACACCGACCTCTACGCCGCCATCCTCCGCAGCGGCACCGAGGTCCTCCACCCCGTCGGCCAGGGCCGGGCCATCTGGCTCCAGGTCGCCCGAGGCACCCTCCAGGTCAACGGCCACACCCTCGCCCAGGGCGACGGCGCCTTCTCCATGGAGACCGTCGGCCTCGAGCTCGCCGCCACCGAGGACGCCGAACTCCTCCTGTTCGACATGGGCTGAGCGCCCTCACGCCGTCAGCAGCAGCGCCAACACCACGTAGCGCGCGATCCGCAACGTGAACACGATCCCCACGAACCAGTACAACGGCACCCGGACCACCCCCGCCACGATCGTCAGCGGGTCCCCCACCGCCGGCAACCACGCCAGCCACAGGCTCCACAGCCCCCACCGGTCCATCCAGCCCAACGCGACCCGGCCGGTGCGGCTCCCCTCCAGCTTCACCAGCATCTTCTCCCGCACCAGATAGCCGAGCCCGTAGTTGAACGCGCACGCCAGGCAGTTGCCCAGCGACGCCGACACCACGCCCTCCCACGGCGACGCCCCCGCCGCGATCACCCCCGTGAGCGCGAGCTCCGAGCTGAACGGCAGGATCGTCGCGGCCAGAAAGGCCAGCACGAACAGCCCCAGCACACCGTGCTCGATGGCCCAGGCCGTGAGCTGTTCGGTCACCTTCGGCTCCTCACTTCAGCAGCTTCTTCAAGTCGAGCTTCTTGTTGCCCTTGACGTCGAGCGTCGCCCGCAGCGGATGGCCCTCCCCTGGCGCTTCCAGTTCGGGCAGCACCGCGTCGAAGAAAGCCTCGAGCACCGCAGACAGCAGCGCCGAGCCCCGCTCGGCCACCCACGCGCGCTGATGGGCCAGCCCCGCCACCCCTCAGCCCTCCGCCCGCGTCGAGGCGATGATCCCCTCGACCGCTGACGGCGTCAGTGCCAGGGCCCTCGCCACCTCCACCAGCAACGTCTGCTCCTCCACCGCGAACTCCCCATCGGCGATCGCGATCCGATACACCGCCCTGAGCACGCTCGCCCGATCCTGCTCCCGCAGCACAGGCGCTAACACCGACAAGAACTCCGTCACCGAACGCCCATCCCCCCGCGCACGCACCACCTCCGCCTCCACCTCCGCGGCCGTCAACGGCTGACCGGACAGCCGCTCGTACACCCGACAGATCGTCTCGACCTCCTCCTCGTCGAGCCGCCCGTCCGCCATCATCATCAGCACCATCACCCGCCGCGCCACGCCATCAAAGCTCGCCTTGAAACCGCTCACCCCCTGCCTCCTGCAAGCTCGCTCTGCCTGCATCGGAGGCTACGCGGGTTGGTGGGGTGGCGTCAACGCGGCCCTCACCCCCCAGCCCCCTCGTTGATTACATAGCTCCGGCCTCCGGCCGTTCTCGCTGCGCTCGCCCGTCCTGCGCAACTCGCTCCGCTCGTTCCGCCGCCCTCCGCGGGCTCGGCCCTCACCCCCCAGCCCCCTCTCCCCTCGACGGGGAGAGGGGGAGGCCCTCACCCCCCAGCCCCCTCTCCCCTCGACGGGGAGAGGGGGAGCCGGACA